>Ga0209579_10000160_pt1 | contig 101408 bp, 82 predicted proteins | sample Coa_R1_2_FD_187152 | JGI IMG/M metagenome (GOLD analysis project Ga0209579, IMG submission 187152) | Surface soil microbial communities from Centralia Pennsylvania, which are recovering from an underground coalmine fire - Coalmine... | ecosystem: Environmental > Terrestrial > Soil >... | reverse complement strand
ACTTTTGTAACGCTGGCGGGGGAAGTCGTCTCCGCGGCGGGCATTCTCCAGGGCGGGCAGGCGGGCGAAGCGGTCAGTTCCGTTCTCCGGCGCAACGTGCTCATCGCCGGGCTCCGAGAAGAAATTGGCGCCCTGCGCGCGGCGCTTGAAAACCTGGCCGCGCAGCGGGCGGACATCACCGCGCAGCAGGAATCCGCGCAAGCCGCGACGAACGAAGCGCGCGAGGAAAACCAGGCGCTTCAACTCCGAGCCTCGGGCTTGCGCGGACAGTTATCCCTGCTGGAACGCGAGACGCGGGAAACGACCGCGCGTAACGACAAACTTCGTTGGGAAAACGAGACCACCGAGAAACGCCGTCTCGAAGCCGCGGCGAAACTCTCCGGTTTGGAAGCCGGCTTCGCCGACGGGCAGGCGGAACTCGCCGCGCTTGGTTCGCGCCAGGGGGAGTTGCGGGAACAGGTCGAAACTTTGCGCCGGGAAGAAGGAGAAGCCGCCGGGGAATTGAACGAACTCCGCATACGGGTGGCTACCGAACAGCAGCGCCACGACAGCCTCAACAGCCAGCGCCTCCCCATGGCCGCGCGCGTCGAGGAGTTGAAAGACCTCATCGCGCAACGGCGGAAGGACGTTGAAAGCTACGGCGCAAAAATTTCGGCCCTGGAAGAGGAAGCTGCCGAGGCCGCGGCGGAAAGCGCATCGGCCCAGGCGGAAGCGGCCGGCGCCGGGGAGGCCGTCTCCCGATTGGCCGCCGAGCGCGCGACAATCCTCGCCGCGACGGACGAACTCGAAAGCGCGCTGCGCATCCTGCGGCGGCAGTTGAGCGATTGCCACGACCAGCGCGGGCGGCAGGAAGTCAGGATGACCCAGACGCAACTGCGGCTGGAGAACCTCTGCGAACATATTTCGAGAAGGCACCAGGTCGACCTGCGCGAATTCACGCCCGACACATACGCCCTCCTCTGCGCGCTGCGCGAACAGCGCAAGGACGAACCCGAAGAGGAGCGGATCGACTGGAGCCGCGTGGAAGAATGCGTCAAGGAACTCGACCAAAAGCTCGATGCCATGGGTCCGATCAACGTCGACGCCATCCAGGAATACGACGAATTGGAGGAGCGGTTCAGCTTCCTGGAAAAGCAGTTCAACGATCTCACCACCTCCAAGGCGGAACTGCTCGACGTCATCGCGAAGATCAACAGCACCACGCGCAAACTTTTCGCCGACACCTTCGAAAAAGTCCGGGCGAACTTCCAGGAGATGTTCACCGAACTGTTCGGCGGCGGTAAGGCGAATCTCCTCCTCAGCGACGAATCCGACGCCCTGGAGAGCGGCATCGAAATCGTCGCGCGCCCGCCCGGCAAGCAGCCCCAGTCGATCTCCCTCCTCTCCGGCGGCGAGAAAACGATGACCGCCGTCTCGCTGCTTTTCGCCATCTACATGGTGAAGCCGAGCCCCTTCTGCGTGCTGGACGAAATGGACGCGCCGCTGGATGAATCGAACATCAACCGCTTCATTAAGATTCTGGATCGCTTCGTCGAACAGAGCCAGTTCGTCGTCATCACGCACAACAAGCGGACAATCGCCAAGGCGGACGTCCTTTACGGCGTCACGATGGAAGAGCACGGCGTAAGCAAACTGGTCGGCATGAAGTTCTCCCCTAACGAGAACGCCATTCCGCACGTCGCGCCGCGCGAGCAATTCGAGGGCGTCTTAACGGCGGGGTAGCAACCGGCGGGCTTCCGGGATGCCGAAGGCCAGCGCAAGGCAGCCGTAGATGATCCCGAATACGGCCAGCACTTCGGTAAGAGCGGCGACCGGCAAACGGAGGGGGAGGAAGCGGCCGATGGCCACCGCCCCGAGCGAGGCGGCGAGCGCGCTTCCCCACAGCTTCAGCGGATAACGCGGGGGGAGGGCTGTCGAACCGATCCGCGCCTGAAGCGCGCGGCGGAGGAGCAGGAACTCCGCCCAGCCCGCGACGCCCGCCGAAAGGGTCAGCCCCATCGCGCCCAGACCCACGTCGATGCCGGGCAGCTTCGGTTCCGGGAGATGAAGCGTCCTCAGCAAAACGGTGTTTAAAAACGGCCTCAGCGGAAATGCGAAAAGCAGGCCGAGCGCGGCGGTGAGGACGACTCGGATAATCGCGAAACGCAACGGCGTCCGCGTGTCGCGCAAGGCGTAAAAGGCCGACGAATAAAGCCTTCCCCACGTGGCGGCGAGCAAGCCCACGGTGGAACCCATGAGGATGTACCAGACGTAAAGCGTGTCCTCCGCCCCGAAACGCCCGGTCTGGAACAGCGCCGCAACGATATATTTCCCGAGGATCAAGAGGCCCAGGACGGTCGGGATGACGAAGAAGGCGATCGTGCGCTGCCCGGCGACGAGCCGCTTTCGCAACGTGGCGTAAATCTCCTCCTGGCTGCCGGTGGTGCGCGACATCTCCGGCAGCTCGGCGGCGGCGACCGACATGCCGAAAAGGGAGATGGGAAGCAGGTAAACCGTCTGCGCGTAACCGAGGCCGGAAAACGCCCCCACGCCGAGAACGCTCGCGATCATGCCGTCCACATAGGCGCTCAACTGCACCACGCCGCGGCTGAGCACCACCGGTCCGAGGTTACGGAAAACCTCCCGCGCGGGCGCGAGTTTCGCATCGAGCGCGAGACGGATCTCCGCGCCGATGGAACGTCCGTCCGCCGTTTTTTTCCAGAAGATGAAGGGGAGTTGGATCGCGAATTGGAGCGCGGACCCGGCGATGGAACCCCAGGCGAGCGTCATCGCGAGCGAGCGCTGCGTCTCATGGCCGCCGAAGAGCAGGAGCGTGCCGATCATCGCCGCGTTCCAGCACAACGGGGCCGCATAGGAGACGAAAAACATCCGGTGGCTGTTCAGGATGCCAAGGCACCATGCCGACAGGACGAGCAGTCCCACGCCGGGGAAAAGAATCTGGACGATCTGGATCGTCAGCAACCTCACGTCGCCGTGAAAACCGGGCGCGACGAAATCGACGAAGAGCGGCGTTAAAAAAACGCCGAGCAGGACGATGATGCCGACTGAAAGGGCCAGCACGCTCGCCACGATGCCCGCGACCCGGCCCGCGAGTTCGGTCCTCCCCTCGGCAAGCAGGCGCGAATAGACCGGGATGAACGAGGCGGAAAGGACGCCCTCGCCAAGGAGATTCTGGAGGAAATTGGGAATCCTCAGCGCGGCCCGGAAAGCGCCCGCCGCTTCCGAGTTGCCGAAGAAATGCGCGAAGACGCTCTCCCGCAACAGACCGGCGATCCTGCTAAGGAGGATGCCGGCGGCAACCAGCGCGGCGGAGTTTATGCGGAGGCGTTTCACTCCGGCGCGCGGCGACAGTGGACCTTGCCGTCCGGCATCGTCGCCAGGATTTCCACGCCGCGTCCGGGCTCAACGCGCCTCGTTATCGAGGCGGGCTTTTCTCTTGCCAGCCATTGGTCGCAAGCCTCCCTGCTGATGGCTGTCTCCTCCCAAAAAGCGCGTTCATCCAGCGGCGGTTCGGCGCAGCGCCTCGCCACGAAATCGCGATCCAGGAAGGAAAGCAGATTGCCCGCTTTCGGCCCCGAGTCGCGGTCAAGCAACACCCGGTAGATCGCCTTGAACGCCTCGGGCTGAGAGATGGGCGTCAGGCGCGCCGCATCGAAGACGCACACCTGGAGAGCGGCTTCCTTCCATTCGACGCCGGCAAGGAGCTTCGCGAAGATGTGCAGGAACCCGCGTTGCGCAGCCGACAGTTCCTCCGCGCGCGCGGGCAGAGTCTCCTGGAGGCGCGTCTTTTCTTCCTCCGTCGCGTAATTCTCCAGCCAGTACCGCGCGGCGCGGATGCGAAGATCGAGATGCCGCTTGTCCAATTCCGTGAACGGCGCGCCTTTGCGCTTTTCCAATTCCGCCGCGGCATTCAAGTGCGGCATCTGGATGAGCGCGGTCACGAGCTGGAAGTCCGCCGTCCAATGCTCCGGTTCCGGCGCGACGCGGGAGAGTTCGTAAACGCGCTTTTCGTCCTCCGATACATTCGAGTCGTGGAAATAGCGGTGGTGGCAGCGGTCGAACTCGTTGAAGAGCTTCACGATGTGCGTCTCGGTCGGCTCGAAATTCACCGTCTGCTTCGGCAGCGGGCGGATCAGCAGGAAGCGCAATATTTCCGGCGGCAGGAAGTCGGCCATCTGGCGCGAGGTCACGCCGATGCCCTTGGAAGAACTCATCTTCGCGCCGCCCACGAGGAAGAAATCGTAGGGGCAATTCATCGGCGGCTCTTTCTTGAAGATCGCGCGCAGGCACGCGGTGGCGACATCGCGCGAACCGCCCTTGCTGCTGTGGTCGCGGCCCGCGCCCTCCATCGTCACGGGAAACGTGAGCCACTTGGCGCACCACTCGAGCTTCCAGGGGAGCTTGCCCCTGCCGTCAAACGGCGACACGGCGCCCTTGTGGCCGCAGCCGCGCGCCCATTTCACGAGATCGGCGCGGCACTCGTAGGTTGCTTCCCTGCCGTCGTAAGCCGTCACCTCCGTCGTGCCGATGCGCCCGCAATTCTCGCAGACGACCTGGAAGGGATGCCACCGCTCGGAACGCTCCGAACCGCTCACCTCCCTGTAAATCCGGCGGACGACATCCGCATGGCGCAGGATGACGTCGATGGCCTCGTTGAACTTCCCCGCGCGATAAATGTCGCGCATCCGGTAAAATTCGGGCTGTATCCCCAGCTCCGCGAATACCGCCCAGAACTCCGCGATGTAATGCTCCGCCATGTCCGTCGCGCCGGAACCCGGTGGCGGCGGGACATTGCAGAGCGGCGCGCCGAGGTATTTCTCGAAGTGCTCCGCCTGGCCGTAAGGGATTTCATCCACGGGGTCGTAATCGTCGCACCCGAAGAGATAACGCACCGGCACGCCCCTGGCCTTCAGCGTGCGAAAGATGGCGTCGTGGATCAACGGCCCGCGGAGGGCGCCGACGTGAGCGCGCCCGGACGGCGTCTTCGAGTCATTGATCGTCTGCGGCGCGGAAATATTTTCGACCAGCCGGTCACACCAGAACATAGAATTTTTGTCTCTAAAGATCGCGATAGGCATCTCGCCTGCGGCGAACAGCCGAAATGTCTATTAGGCGGCCCGAATCGTCGATGCTGTAAATTACGCGGCAATCAGGGGAACAGTCGCCCGATTCACGGAACAAACGAAAGCCTTGTGGTAAAAGGATACCGGAGCTAATGGGCGCGCAGCATGGCGCTGCGCAGAGCGAGGCGTGAATCCGATGATTCGTCGCATTCAAAGCGGCGCGTTTCCAAAGCGCGTTCGAACTGCTGAAGCATGCCAACGACTCCCATGCTGGCGAGAAGGAGCGAGTTTCCGACAAGAGCAGAGTTGTAACCCAGTTTTTTCACGTTAGCTATGGTGTCCGGAGTCATGCCGCTCTCGGCCACCTTGATCGCGTGCGGCGGCAATCGGTTGATCAAGGCCAGCGGTTGATTCTGGATGCTCAAATCTCTGAACAATCCGATACGACGCAGCAGCCTTGACCCGCAATAGCGGTGGAACGGGTTCGAGGAATCAAGCTTCCTGCAGTTGATGCCGTAAATCTGGGCCCAATGCGGGATTTTCTCGACCTCGGAGGCTTGGTGCGACTCAAACAGGACTTCCATACCCAAATGCGCCGCTAGGTCGCCCAATTCCGCCAGCTCGTTCGCGCTCAAAATATTTGCCATCAGCAAGATCGCGTCTGCGCCGTTCGCCCGGGCCTCGACCACATGATATTCCGAGAATAAGAAGTCCTTTCTCAGCAAGGGCTTTGATGTTTGTTTTCGTATGCGACGAAGCCGGTCTATCCCCATGCCGAAATCATCCACGTTCGTCAGCACGGAGATGGCCTTCACAATCGGGCTATCGGTGTAAGCCTTCGGCGCCAGAGTGACGTTGCTTTTGATCATATCCCCGGCGCTTGGAGATTTGACCTTAATCTCGGCAATGAGCCCGAATTCCGAAGCGATGGCTTGGGAGAATGATCTGACCGGCGCCGCATCCTTAACTCGATGCCAGAGTTCAGACAGGGGCGTTCTCCGCTGCGCCCTTTCCAGTCGCTGCTCGGCGCGCAGCACGATCGCCCGCAAAAAATGACTGCATTTGTGGATGTCCATATAAAATGGGATCTATCCGCCCGACAGGCAAGGGACGGCTGTAGCTTTCTCGGGGAACAACACCTGGCCGTCAACGCCGAAACGTCCGATCACATTCATGGTCTCGCCATGGGCGACCAAGCCCGCTTGATTCATGATGGTCAGCTCTTCCGGGGTGAGGCTCTCGTAGACGATGGAAATCTCCGACAGGTGAATGCCATCTTTCAGAGCATTCTCCCGGACGGCTTCGAAATCGACAATTGGGTGTGGCGGCATGTTCGTTTCATTCTTTTCCCCCGGGGCAGCAATTTATGCAAAACCGGTGAGACGTCCAACGGAAATACGTCTTTCGGGAGTAAAATGGACACAAATTGAGATAAAAAGTCAATTTTTGCACTTTTAGCACGTAACATGCTTGCATTTGCTGCATTTTTTGTTCCAAGCGGCGGGCGCACACCGCCCGTGGGCAAAGGAAAGCAAGCAACCTGCATCGCATGATTGACCGGATACGGCCTCATCCTGTCCCGATGAGCGACATCAAGTTCTCCGCCTTGTTGGGATGATGGACACTCCCTGGGTTCACGGTTAAAGTTCTCCTTTTTCGCAAACCCTGCATGAGCGACACGCGCAAACCGTACCCCTTCGACGCCATCGAGGCTAAGTGGCAGGCGTTTTGGGAGGCGAATTCCACCTTTGCCATCCCGAACCCCGGCGAGCCCGGGTTCAACCCCGCAAGGCCGAAATATTATGTGCTCGATATGTTCCCTTACCCGAGCGGCGCGGGGTTGCACGTGGGGCATCCCGAAGGGTATACCGCCACGGATATCGTCGCCCGCTACAAGCGCGCGCTGGGCTTCAATGTCCTGCACCCGATGGGGTGGGACGCTTTCGGCCTGCCCGCGGAGCAATACGCGATCAAGACGGGACAGCACCCCGCGATCACCACGCGGGAGAACGTCGCGCGGTTCAAGACGCAGTTGAAAAAGATCGGCTTCGCGTACGACTGGAGCCGCGAGATCAACACCACGGACCCCGGTTATTACAAATGGACGCAGTGGATTTTCCTCCAGATTTATAACGCGTGGTTCGATCCCGAGACACGGCGGGCGCGGCCGATAGCGGAGCTGCCCGCGGAGAGCGCGGCGTCCGCCGATTCCCACCGGCTGGCCTATGTTTCCGAAGCGCCGGTGAATTGGTGCCCGGGCCTCGGTACGGTGCTGGCCAATGAAGAAGTCATCGACGGGAAGAGCGAGGTGGGCGGCTTCCCCGTCGTCCGCCGCCCGATGCGGCAATGGAAACTCCGCATCACCGCGTACGCGGACCGCTTGATCGAAGAGCTCGACGGCCTCGACTGGCCGGAGTCGATCAAGACTCTGCAACGCAACTGGATCGGCCGCAGCGAGGGCGCGGAAGTGGCCTTCAAAGTCGCGGGAAAGGAGGAGTCCATCACCGTCTTTACGACGAGGCCGGATACGCTTTTCGGAGTGACGTACGTGGTCCTCGCGCCGGAGAATCCGCTGGTGGACCTCCTCGCGGCAGAGCGCGAGAACGTGGAAGCGTATCGAGGCCGCGTGGCGTCAAAGTCGGACCTGGAGCGCACCGATCTGGCGAAGGAGAAGAGCGGCGTCTTTACCGGCGCGTACGCCGTGAACCCGGTCAACGGCGACCGCATCCCCATCTGGGTCGCCGACTATGTTCTCATGGGCTACGGCGCCGGGGCGATAATGGCCGTCCCGGCCCACGACGAGCGGGATTACGAATTTGCCGGGAAATTCGGCCTGGAGATCAGGCAGGTCGTCCGCGGCCCGGGCCCGGATGCGGCGGAATGTTTTTCCGGCGAAGGGGTGGCGATCAATTCCCCGCTCATTGACGGACTGCCGACCGCCGAGGCGAAAACGAAAATCACCGCATGGCTGGAGGAGCACGGGTTCGGCAAAAAGACCGTCAACTACAAGTTGCGGGATTGGCTGTTCTCCCGCCAGCGCTACTGGGGCGAACCGTTTCCCGTCGCGTGGCGCGGGGAACGGCATGAAGCGTTGCCCGAAACCGAATTGCCGCTGACGCCGCCGGAACTTGAGGACTTCAAGCCGACCGGCTCCGGTGAACCGCCGCTCGCAAAGGCGAAGGAATGGCTGCGCTACGACGAAGGCGCCTTGCGCGAGACGAACACGATGCCGCAATGGGCGGGCTCGTGCTGGTATTACCTGCGCTTCTGCGATCCGCAAAACGCCAAGCGCCCCGCCGGCGAGGAAGCCGAGCGCTACTGGATGGGCGCGGAAAACGGAAAACCGGGCGGGGTCGATCTCTACATCGGCGGCACGGAGCACGCCGTGCTGCATCTCCTCTACGCGCGATTCTGGCACAAGGTGCTGTTCGATCTCGGACACGTCTCGAAGCCGGAGCCGTTCCAGAAGCTGGTAAACCAGGGCATCATCCTCGGCGAGGACGGCCAGAAGATGTCCAAGGCGCGCGGCAATGTCGTGAACCCCGACGACGTCATCGCGCAATACGGCGCGGATTCCTTCCGCCTCTACGAGATGTTCATGGGGCCGCTCGAACAGATGAAACCGTGGAGCATAACGGGCGTCGAAGGCGTCTCGCGTTTCCTGGCCCGCGTGTGGCGGCTGGTCATGGAAGAAAACCAGGAAGGCGCCTGGGTGCGCTCGGCCGCGGTCAGCGAGGCCGCGCCCGGCAAGGCGCTTCTAAAGGCGGCTCATGCTTCCATAAAGAAGGTCACGGAAGACATCGAGGCTCTCTCCTTCAACACCGCCATCGCGCAGATGATGATCTTCGTCAACGCGCTCACCAACGCGCCGGAGCGCCCCGCCGCCTGCCTGCGCATCCTCCTCCAGTTGCTCAACCCGTTCGCCCCGCATCTCACGGAGGAACTTTGGGCCGTGCTCGGCTTTGAGGGATTATGCGCGGACGCGAAGTGGCCCGTCTGCAACGAGGATTACCTCGTCGAGGACGAAGTGGAACTCGTCGTCCAGGTGAACGGAAAAGTCCGCGAACGCATGATCGTCAAAAAAGACGCTTCGAACGCGGAAGTGGAAAACCTGGCGCTGGAAACGCCGAAAGTGCGCGAACACCTCGGCGGCAAGACGGTCCGCAAGGTCATCGTAGTGCCCGGCAAGCTGGTGAATATCGTCGCCGGCTAGTTGGAACGCGCCATGAGGCGAAGTGCTTCTCCGTGGGCCAGCGATCCATCTGAAATCCGATTTCGTCCAGCAGGTTTTGGGCAGCCAGCACCCCGAAGCCGGGCGCCTGCGTCAGATCAAGGCCAGTCATTTCCCGTAGCCAGCGACCATGGCGCCGCTCCGGGCGGCTGGTTATTCGCCGCAGTCGGGAATGGTTGTCCGCTTTAAAATAAAGTTCCGGCGAGGCGCAGGGCTTCGTTGACTTTGTCGATGTCCTTGCCCGCGCCGCGCGCGGATTCCGGTTTGCCCCCGCCTTTGCCGCCGACAACCGGCGCGATCTGTTGCATGAGCTTGCCGGCGCTGATCTTCGCGGTCAGAGACGGGTCGACGGAGATCGCCAGGTTGACCCGTTCTTCGGACACGCCGGCGAGAATGATTACGCCAAGAAATTGCCTTTTCTTCAATTCATCGAGGATGGCTTGCAGGAGATCGGCGCCGGCGTGGCCCACGTTTTTGATGAGCCGTTTGGGAGAGGCGGTTTCGTCGACCTGTTGCAACAGTGTCGCGCCCAGGGCGCTCGCCTGGCGGTGAAGGGAGGCCGCGCGTTCCCGCTCCAGGGTTTTGCCGGCTTCGGCCAGCCTGGCCTCGAGGTCGTGCGCGCGCTGTGTCTGCTCGGCGAGGCGGCGCTTGATGTGCTCGATGGCCGCGAGGCCGCAGACGGCTTCAATCCGGCGGATGCCCGCGGCGATGGCGCCCTCGCTCATGATGTTGAAGACGCCCAACTGCCCGGTGGCGCGGACGTGCGTGCCGCCGCAAAGTTCCATCGAGTAGCCGTCCAGCGCGCCGGGCGTTCCGCCGATCTGGACGACGCGGACTTGCTCCCCGTATTTTTCGCCGAAGAATTGCATGATGTCCGCACGCCTGCTTGCTTCGGCGTAGGGGATTTCGATCCACGAGACGGGGGCGTTCGCGATGATCTTGCGGTTTATCTCGTGCTCGACGGTTTCAAGCTGAGCAGGGGAGAGCGCGGCGCTGTTGAAGTCGAACCGGAGGCGGTCCGGGCCGACGTAGGAGCCTTTTTGCGAGACGCCGGGGCCGAGCAAGGCGTGGAGTTCACCGTGCAGGAGATGGGTTGCGGTATGGTGCGCCTCGATGGCGCGGCGGCGCGGCTGGTCGACGGAGGCGAACGCGGCGGCGGCCGACGGGTCGAGGGGACGGCCAAGCTTCAAGTAAAACGTGGGGCCGAGGCGGATGGTGTCGGTGACGGGTATCTTCTCCTCCTCGACGAGGAGCACGCCGGTATCGCCGACCTGGCCGCCCATCTCGGCGTAGAAAGGGGAGCGCTCCACGGCGGCGAAATGGTCTTCGCCCCTCGCGAGTGTGGCGACGATGCGCGTCTCCGCTTCGTCTTTCTCGAAGCCGACAAATTCGGTCTCGACGTTCGAAAGGTTTTTCTCGGCGGCGACGATATCCTTTCTCTGCGCCGCGCGGGCGCGCTGCCGCTGCTGCTCCATGAGGCCGGAGACGGCCGCAAGATCGAGGGAAAGGCCCGCTTCCCGCGCCATCAGTTCCGTGAGGTCGACGGGGAAGCCGTAGGTGTCGTACAGCTTGAACGCGGCGGCGGAGGGAAATTCCTTGGACTCGGGGGCGAGCCGTTTTCTCTCGGTCTGGAACAGTTCCAGGCCTTTGTCCAAGGTGTGGTTGAAGTTCTGTTCCTCGGTCTGGAGGACGTCGTGGATTTTCCGGCGGTTCCGCTCCACTTCCGGGAAGACGGGGCCGAACGCGTCGATGACCGGGTCGATGATCCCGGGCAGGAGCGTTTCACCCTCGAAACCAAGAACTCGCCCGAAGCGGACGGCCCGCCGCAGGATGCGCCGCACGACGTATTCGCGGTCCGTGTTGCCGGGGAGGATGCCGTCGCCGATTGCGAAGATGAGCGTGCGGATGTGATCCGCGATGACGCGGAAGGCGATATCCGCCGGGTCGGCAAGGGCGCCGCCGTATTTTTTCCCGCTGAGTTCTTCCAGGCGCCCGAAGATGGGGCGGAAGATGTCCGTATCATAATTCGAGACGGGGCGGGAAAAGTCCGCGAAGTGGTCGGTGCATTGGATGATGCCCGCCACGCGTTCAAACCCCATGCCGGTATCGACGTGCCGCGCGGGCAGCGGGGAGAAGCTGCCGTCGGCGTTCGCGTTGAACTGGATGAAGACGAGGTTCCAGAATTCGATGCACCGCGCGTCGCCCGCGTTCACCAGCGCGCCGGCGGAATCGGCCCGCGGGGTGAGGTCGACGTGGACTTCCGAGCACGGGCCGCAAGGGCCGGTCTCGCCCATCATCCAGAAATTGTCCTTCTTCGAGCCGTTGACGATGTGTTTGGCGGGGTCGAGCCCGGCGGCGCGGAAGCACGCGGCCCAATGGTCGAAGGCCTCCTGGTCGAAGTCGCCCGGATCGCCGGGGCCGGGCTTGTAGACGGTGGCGTAGAGCCGGTGCGCGGGGAATTTCCAGCGCGCGGTGAGAAGCTCCCACGCCCAGGCGATGGCTTCGGCTTTGAAGTAGTCGCCGAAGCTCCAGTTGCCGAGCATCTCGAAAAAGGTGTGGTGGTAGGTGTCGAGGCCGACTTCGTCCAGGTCGTTGTGCTTGCCGCCGGCCCGGATGCATTTCTGCGTGTCGGCGGCGCGCGTGAAGGGGGGCTTTTCCGCGCCGAGGAAATACGGCACGAACTGGTTCATGCCCGCATTCGTGAAAAGGAGGTTCGGCGACCCCGGCAGCAGGCTGGCCGACGGGACGATGGCGTGCCCTTTTTCCCGAAAAAAATCGAGGAAGGACTTCCGGATTTCGGCGGAGGAGAACAAGGCTACTTGGCCGCCGCGAGCGCGGCGGCGAGGGCGCCTTCCACTTCCTCGTAGAGGGCGCGGTCGTTTTTCAGGAGGTCTTTCACGGCGTCCCGGCCTTGGGCGAGTTGCGCGCCTTTGAAGCTGATCCAGGAGCCGCGTTTTTCCAGCACGTTCTTTTCCAGCGCCAGGTCGAGCAGCGAACCGGTGGCGGAGATGCCTTCATTGTAAAGAATATCGAACTCGGCCTCGGTGAAAGGCGGGGCGACCTTGTTCTTGACGACCTTGATCTTCGTGCGGTTGCCGACCACGACGCCGTCGGTCTGTTTGATGGCGCCGATCCGCCGGATGTCGATGCGGACGCTGGCGTAGAATTTGAGCGCCTTGCCGCCCGGCGTGGTCTCGGGGTTGCCGAACATGACGCCGATCTTTTCCCGTATCTGGTTGGTGAAAATGCACGTGGTGCGGGCTTTGGCGATGAGGGCCGTCAGCTTGCGCAGCGCGGCGCTCATGAGACGCGCCTGCGCGCCGACGGTGGTGTCGCCGATCTCGCCTTCCAGTTCGGCTTTCGTCACGAGCGCCGCCACGGAATCGATGACGATGACATCGAGCGCATTGGAGCGGACGAGGGTCTCGCAGATGCGCAGCGCTTCCTCGCCCGAACTCGGTTGCGAGACGAGCAGATCGTCGAGATTTACGCCGAGTTTGCGGGCGTATTGCGGGTCGAGCGCGTGTTCCACGTCGATGAACGCCGCGAGCCCGCCCCTTTTTTGCGCCTGCGCCACGACGGTAAGCGTAAGCGTGGTTTTTCCAGAGGACTCGGGGCCGTAGATTTCCACGACGCGCCCGCGCGGGAAACCGCCCACGCCCAGAGCGCGGTCGATAAGGATATTTCCGGTGGGGATAACTTCGACATTCACGATGTTGTCATCCCCCAGGCGCATGATCGCCCCTTCGCCGTAGTCCTTCGCGATCTGCTGGATCGCAAGATCGAGGTTCTTGTTCCGCGCGGCCGTCACTTTGTCTTCGGCGGGCTTCTCGTCGGTCTTGGCCATAGGGGTGTGAACTTACGCCCAAGGCGATTTGTTGAGAAGCGAATTTGTCCGATTAAAATACCCGGCGCCGCTTATCAAAAGATTTGTAAGACATCCCCGGACATGCGAAAGTCTTGGTCGCCCAAATGGCCATCTTTTCATCGTTCCTGAAGCAGTCCAGAACCGCGCTGTTCGTGGAGTTCCTGGCACTCTCGGTGTTCATCGCCTGGGGGGATATCGTAACGGGTTATGAGGTGAGTTTTGGGATCTTCTACACGCTGCCGCTCATTTTCACGGTCTGGTACTGCGGCAGATGGCCCGGCTTTTTTTTGAGCCTCGTCATAGCGTTCATGCGGCACTGGGTCGACATCATCACCCGGCACCCCTATTCCCACCATTGGATTCACGTTTGGAATGAGTCGATGCGTTTCGCCTACATGCTCCTCATCTGGCATGGCGCGGCGGTGGTTCGGTCCCAGCTGGAATCCGAACGGCGCCAGGTCAAGAACCTGCAGGGCATCCTGCCCATTTGCACGAGTTGCAAACGCATCCGCGGCAAGGACGGCTATTGGACGGAGATCGATTCGTACCTCCGCATGAACTCACTGGGCGAACCTTCCGCCAAGCTCTGCCCGGAATGCTCGATGCGCTACTTCGCCAACCAGGAAATGCGCCCGGCGGCGGGGTAGCGCTACCTGTCGAGAAGGAACTCGACCGGAGAACCTGCTTCGTCGAGCCGCGCCCGCCAGCCGTGACGCCTGGCAAAGTCCTGGACGGCTTCCGTCCATTCGGAGGCGTCCATCCCCTTGCGCCGTTCGCAGATAAGGTTCAGCCGGTTATCGAAGAGGCGGTAAAAGCCTTTGATCACGATGCCCAGCCGGATCGTATTGACCAACTGCTCCAGATCGTGCTCCTCCGCCAGATGCTCATTATTCGCAACCATGCGAATACCTACAGCATTAGACGCGCCAATCTACGAAGGCTTCAGGTAGACGCCCAGCAAAGGCCGGGTGGAGGGGACGGGCGAAAGGAAATCGCTCGCGAAGCCCTGCTCGGTGCGGATTTCCACATGGCCGGCGCCCCTGCCGCCATAGACCAGGATGGCGCCCACCGGCGCATCGAACGGGTTCTGGATGTTGATCTCCCTGAACCCATACCGCGCCTGCAGTTCGAAGCCGGCCTCCTTGGCGTATTCGCTGCCGGGCCGGGAAGTGACGACTTGCGCTTCGACCAGCGCGGTTTTCACGTAGCGCCAGCATTCACGGGTCGAATGGGCGTGGGCGCGCATGGCGGCAATCTCGGCGGCGCGCACCATGCGGGGGTCATAACGGAATTTGTAAGACTTGGGGCCAAAATTGACGAACGGGTTGCCCGTGACGGAGACGGCGTGCGACGAATCGTAAAAGATCGTGTCCCCCCACGCCAGGACGGACGGAACGACCGCGAAACTCGCCAGGAATATCCACGCGAACAGAGAGGATGTTTTTTTTATCATAAGCCGGAACGAGGCGCGAAAGTATCAGGCGAACAAAAGGTGTCAACCCCTTCTTTTCATTTTTTTCTGAACTCCTTAAGAGGCGCGCAAGAGGCGTGTTTCCCCTTTCCGGAAAGCATTTTAGATACCGCCTTCAACGCCCGGCGGCTTGCGGGTGGCGAGCAGATCGCGTATTTCCGTCAGCAGCACGATATCCGGCGGGGGGGGCGCGGTGGGCGCGACTTCCTCCTTTTTCTTGAAGGCGTTTACGAGCTTCACGATCATGAATATCGCCGCGGCGATGATGAGGAAGTCGATGGTGTTCTGGATAAAATTTCCGTAGTTCAGGAAGACCGGCTTGCCGGCCTGCGCTCCGATGTTGAATTTCAAATCGGTGAAGTTTACCCCGCCCGTCGCGAGGCCGATAGGCGGCATAAGGATATCCGCGACGAGGGAGGAAACGATCTTGCCGAAAGCGCCGCCGATTATTACGCCGACCGCCAGGTCCACGACGTTGCCGCGGCTGATAAATGTTTTGAACTCCTGTAGAAGACCCATACAGGCAAATTCTTGCTCCTCCGCGACGGCGCTGTAAAGAAAAAAGGCGCTCTATCAACGCGCGGATTTCCACCGCGGCCAGTCGCTGAGGTAGATGCATTGGTTGCGGACGAAAAAGACTTGCGGGTATTGCAGCGGGAATCTGGCCGGCGGCGGCGCTCCCAGGATGATGCGGGCCCAATCCGCGTATTCTCCGGAGAGGATGTCGCCCTGGAGGCGGCCGTTTCCCGTCACCGGGGTCAGGAAGAGTCCCACGAGGGGAGAACCGAGCTCCGCGTAATCGCTTATTTGCAGGAACTGCTTCATCGTTGAAGGCAGCCAGAGGCATTTGCGATCCGCATACCAGGCGACCGCCCAGGGCATGTCCGAGCAAACGATCTCCTTTTCATTCGTCCAGCCGTTGATGAGGGCGATGACCGGCGGAACATAAGGCGGCCAGTGAAAACGCCCCTGCGACTTCAGCAGGCCGTTCAGCAGCGGGATCGCCGACACGGCGTAGAGGAGGGAGAGAAGCCCGATGCGCACCAGCAGGAAGCCGTTTTCCAGGCGGTTCCAGAGCGCGAGAAGAAAGGCCAGGCCGTAGCAGATCATCATCGGCGTGAAGAGGATGTAGAGATTGTTCGGGCTGTTTGGATCTGGACTCTCCGCGTCCCCGAGGCCGAAAAAACACATTCCAAGGAACGCTCCCAGCCCCATGAGGAGCAAGCCCCAGCGCAACGAAGCGAGGGAAGCCCGCTTGAAGGGATGGAGCAGCGCGGGAAAAAAGAGCGGCGCGGCAAGGCTCCCACCGAGCAGGCCGTACATGCCGTCGAATTGAGAGGCGGCCTGCGTCCTGAATTTATAAAGGAATGCGCCCGGGCCCACAGCGTCAAACAACGGCGTGGGCGACCGCATCCACGCACTGCCGGAATGGACGACGCCGTCGAGGCAGGCGTAAATGCCGAGGCCAAACGCATCGCCGCAGACGCGATGGTCGCGAACGAGCCACGGCGCATACAAGAGAACAAACAGGCCCAGCATCGGAAGCGCGCGCCGGACGCCGAAGGCGAAGCACGCGTAAACCAGCGCGCCGGCGAAAATCCAGATCGTCAGCCCGTGGGCGAGCGCTAGGAGCCCGAAGAACACGCCCGCCGCCGCCGTCCATAGGATTCCCTCCCGTGTCAGGGCATGAACGGCGGCGCTGAAAAGGAAGAGCATCAACATCTGCGGCAGGCCGGAAAACGCGTATTGCCAAAAGCTGTCGCAGAGAAGGATGAGGCCCAGCCCGATCGCCGCCAGGCGGGCGTCAAAGAGCCGCCTTGCCGTGAGATAGTTGATGCCGGCCGACAGCAGGAAAAGCCCTATCGCGACCTCCGCTATCACCTTGTCCGGCGCATAGACATTGGTCGCCGGCGTTATCTTCCAATCCTTGGAGCGGAGGCGCAGGAACAGCGAATTCAGCCACGGGTTGAGCGGGGCGTGGAACGTATCGGGGATGTTTCCCGCGGGATACTGCTTGAGCTGCCAGAGCGCCATCGGCCTTATCGTCTTGGTGGAGAAGCCGTCACCCCGGGCGATCTCGCGGGCTATCGCGGCCTGTTCCATGCCTTCCGGCGCCGAAAGGCCGATGAACCGGGTCATCATGACGACAACCAGGGTGGCAACCGCCGCCAGCGCCACCGCCCACCGCACCCAAGGCGCCCATGCGCCCTCTTCGAGCGCATGGAGGAAATCCTGGACTTCCTTTTCGGTGGCCATCGGCGCGGCAGGATGCTCCCGCGCGAGGCCGCGCGCAACTCCAATTCCCGCTTTGCGGAGATCAGGTGATCTCGGCGGAGTCCTTGGGAACGTTCATCTGCTCGATCAGGCTTTGCATATCCCAACTGCCCCAGCTCGAAACGATTTTCCCGTTCTCGATGCGGTCGATCCCGAGGCCCGAGACGCTGTAGTGTTTTCCATTCGCGCTGACTCCGAAAAAAGTCTTGCCGGTATGCGACCCGGAAACCTGGTAACGGGTGTAAACCTTGCCGTCCTCCACCCATTGCCGCTCGATCTCCACCTTTAAATCCGGGAATGAACTCCGGTATGTCTTCAAGACCTGGCGCGCTCCCGCGATGCCGCTCTTCCATCCATCCTTCGGGGCGGGCATGACGTGGTTGGTGTAATCGGCGGCGAACACCTGGTCTATGGTCGGGGCGGAAGACGAACGGCGGACAGCGGTGTCGTCGCCCACGGGACCGCTCAGTATCTCGAGATACCAGCGGCGCGCCACCTCCATTTGCTCTTCCGTCGTCATTTAAAAAAAGCTACCCCGCATGGATTCGAACCATGAATAACGCCTCCAAAGGGCGCTGTGTTACCGTTACACCACGGGGTATCCGTCTGAAAAGTGTCTCCTAATTCGCGGCGTTCGGCAAGCCGGAGGCGAGTTTTGCGCAACGCCCGAGGTCGAGCTTGCCGGAGGCGAGGAGCGGGATGGCGTCGATGCGGACGACTTTCTTTGGAATCCAGAGGCTGGGGATGCCGTCTGCCAGGAGCTTGGAACGCAGGGCCGCGAGGTCGAGGTCGACGGCGCTCAGAAGGAGGATGGCTTCGCCCTTCGATTCATCCGGGACGCCCATGATGACGATCGTCCGCTCCTCGTCGGAGCCGTGCCCCAAGGTTTTGTAAATGGCGGCTTCCAGGGTTTGGTGCGGCACCATTTCGCCGCCGATCTTCGAGAAGCGGCTGATGCGGCCTTCGATGTAGAGGAAGCCGTCCTCGTCGAACCGGCCGAGGTCGCCGGTCTTGAACCAGCCGTCGATGAGGACGCCGGCGGTCCGCTCCGGGTCGCCGAGGTAGCCTTCGAATATATTCGGGCCGCGCAGCCAGAGCATGCCCGTTTGGTGGAGCGAAAGGCGGCCGCCCGACTCGGGGTCGCGGATCTGCGCGGCGACGCCTGGCGCCAGCTTGCCCGCGGAGCCGTCGCGGCTGGAGGATTGCACGTTGTCGCCGGGGCGGCTGCGCGGCTCGGGGAGGTTGACGCTGACGACGGGAGCCGTCTCGGTGAGGCCGTACCCTTCCATGACTTTCTTGTCGAACCGCTCGTGGAAGGCTTCGCGCAATTCCTTGGGCAGTTTCTCGGCGCCGGTGACGATGAGATTCAGGGATTCCAGTTGTTCCTTGGTCGCCTTGCGCAGATAGCCGCGCAGGAAGGTGGGCGCGGCGAGAAGCAGGGTTATCTTGTGCCGCTCGATGAGTTCGGCCGTCTTTGTGACTTCGAGCGGATTGGGATACGTGACGACGCGGACGCCCTCCACGAACGGATACCAGAGGGTGACGGTGCAGCCAAAGCTGTGGAAGAACGGCAGCGAAGCAAGGACGGCGTCCTCGCGCGTGAGGCTGAGCATGAGCGAGAATTGCGAGACGTTGGCGAGGATGTTGCGATGGCTCAGGACGACGCCTTTCGGCTCGCCCGCGCTGCCGCTGGTGAAGAGGAGCACGGCTTCCTCCCGGTCGCCGCGCACGGGAATGCCCGCGGCTTTCGCGAGCAGACGCCACGGGAGCAGGAGGACCAACACCCGCCAGAAGATCATTTGCGAGCGCAAGGCGGGGATTAATTTTTCGAGCAGGAGCCGGTGCTCGGGCCAGGGGAAATCCTGAAGCCTCTTTTCCATCGGCCCCGCGGTGAGGACGCGCCGCAGGCCCGCGATGCGGATGGCGCCTTCCAGCGAGGCGCGGCCGGCGGTGAAGTTCAGGTTCACCGGCGTCTTGCCCGCAAGCATGAGGGCCAGGTTCGCCAGCATGCCGCCTTTGCCAGCGGGCAGGACGACGCCGATGCGTTTTTCGTCCGGCGCGATCTTCTTTAGATGCAGCGCGAGGGCGATGCCCGCGGCAAGCAGCGAGCCGCGCGAGAGCCGGCTTTCATCCATGCCGTCGATGACGTGGGTTTCAAATTGCCGGTGCTTGAGGCCGCGCAGGCACGCTTCCGCCAGATGCCCTTGCAGGATGGGGCGCTGCTGGTAGCAGAACTCGCCAAGTTCCAGGAGTCTTTCGCGCAAGGTTTCGACGACTGCTTCGCCCGGCGCGAGCGGCGCGCCGAAGGCCACTGTGACGGGGTACGGCAGATGGCGCGGGATTTTATTGAAATACCTGCCGCCATAGAAAGAGAAGATGGAACCCCAGAGTTGGTCGAGCCATACGGGGACGACGGGAGCATCCGCGGAACGGGCTATCAATTCGAAGCCGCGTTTTAAACGAAGGAGGATGCCCGTGCGCGAAAGCTCCCCTTCCGGAAAGATGCAGACGATCTCGCCCGCCCGGATGCGTTCGGCGGCTTCGCGGACGGCGTCTTTGGAATGCCGGGGCGAGATGGGAATCGCGTCGAGAAGGCGGAAGAGCGGATTAAGCAGCCGCTGTTTATAGATCGTATCGTAAACGACGAAGCGGATCGGGCGCGGACACGCGAGTTGCAGGACGATGGCGTCAACCCAGGTGACATGGTTCGGCAGCAGGAGAAAGCCGCCCTCCGGCAGATTCCCGAGTCCGTGGACGGTGACGCGATAGACCGTTCGCGCGAGGATCCTCGCGAAGCGGTAGAACGCACCCTGGCGCATCGGCTTACCGCAATTCTTCGAAGTGGCTCATCAGCTTGAACATCCGGTAGCGGTCCTCGATGTCCTGCTGGGTCAGGGTCCGCAGGCGCTCGAGGCTGAAGGACTCGACGTTGAAGCTGGCCATGACGCTGCCATAGACGACGGCTTTTCTTAGTTGCTCGAAGGTGACGGCGCTCTGATTGAGGCTGGCGAGATAACCCGCCAGGCCGCCCGCGAACGTGTCGCCCGCGCCCGTGGGGTCGTGGATGTCTTCCAGCGGATACGCGCCGCAACTGAAGAAGGCGCTCTCGCCGAAAAGGAGGCAGCCGTGCTCGCCTTTTTTGATCGCGACGTATTTCGGGCCGAGCTTGCGAATCCTGCCTCCCGCTTTCACGAGGCTGGTTTCGCCCGTGAGTTGCCGGGCCTCGCCGTCGTTGAGGATGAGAAGATCGACCCGGGCGAGCAACGCCAGCAGCGGCTCGCGGGCGATGTCAATCCACAAGTCCATCGTGTCGGCGATGATGAAGCGCGGCTGGGACATCTGGTCGAGAACGTGGCTCTGGAGCGCGGGGGCGATGTTCGCCAGCAGGACGTACGGGATGGCGGCGCCGGCCTTGGGAAGATGCGGGCTGAAGTGCTCGAAGACGTTCAATTCCACGCTGCGGGTGCGGCGGGTGTTCAAGTCCCACTCGTATTCGCCGGACCAGCGGAAGGTCTTGCCGGGGACGATCTGGAGGCCCTCGATGTCGATGCGCCGCGACTTGAGGTACTCGACGTGCCGGGTCGGAAAATCCGTGCCGACGATGCCGATAAGGTTGACGCCGGTAAAGAAGCTGGCGCTGACCGCCGCGTAAGAGGCCGAGCCGCCCAGCAGGTCCGCATGCTCCTCGACGGGGGTTTTGACTGTATCGAGGCCGATGGAACCAACAACAAGGACGGACATAGGGAATCAGGCTCTTATCAACCGCCGGCGTGGGTTAAAAGGATTTTCTTCGCGTTCCGCGAGTAAGTGACGATGTCGTCCGCCTTCAAAATCCCCGAGACGATGACGACCCGCGCGGCTCCGGCGGCGACGACTTGCTCCAGGTTCTCCAGCTTGACGCCGCCGATGCAGAAGATCGGAAGGCGCACCAACTCGTGGACGCGCCGAATCATGTCGAGGCCGATGGGGGCGTAATCGGGCTTGGTGGGGGTGGCGAACAGCGGGCCGAACCCGATGTAGTCCGCGCCTTCCTGCTGCGCGGCGACCGCCTGTTCCAGGCTGTGGGTCGATCTGCCAATGAGGCTGCCCTCGCCCGCCAACCTTCTCGCCCGCGCGATGCTTCCGTCATCCTGGCCGATGTGCGCCCCGCTCGCGTGGGACGGCGCGACGAGTTCGGGAAAATCGTTCAGGATGAGCGGAACGCCCGCCTCGGCGGTCATCGAGAGGAGCGCGCCGGCTATGTCCAGAATCTCGCCGGCAGGGCGTCCCTTCGCCCGCAGTTGCAGGATGTCGACGCCGCCTTCGAGCATCCGCGAGGCGATGCGCGCCGCGTCATTCACATAGACATAGCCGAGGTCGAGAATGCCGTACAGCCGGCATTGGCCCGGCGCTCTCAACGGTTGAACTCGGCGGCGCGGGACGTGATGACGCTCTCCACAAAACCGGTGTTATACTTGCCGCGCAGGAAATCGGGGTTGCGCATGATGGCTTCCTGGAACGGGATGGTCGTCTTGATGCCGGTGACCATGTATTCGGAGAGCGCCCGCGTCATCCTGCTGATGGCGTTGGCCCGGGTCGAGCCGATGGTGATGAGCTTGGCGATCATCGAATCGTAATGCGGCGGGACGGAGTAGCCCGCGTAGGCGTGCGAGTCGATTCGCACGCCGCGCCCGCCGGGGGCGTAGTAGAGGTCGATCTTGCCGGGGTTCGGCTGGAAGTTGTTGAAGGGGTCCTCGGCGTTGATGCGGCACTCGATGGCGTGGTAACGCGCTTTGGCGGCCTTGATGTAGCCGGACATCGGCGCGCCGTTGGCGATGCGGATTTGTTCCTTCACGAGGTCGCACCCGTACACTTCCTCGGTGACGGTGTGCTCGACCTGGATGCGGGTGTTCATCTCCATGAAGTAGAAGTTCCCCTTGTCATCGACCAGGAATTCCAGGGTGCCCGCGCCTTCGTACGCGACCGCTTCCGCCAGCTTCACGGACGCCTGCCCCATCTTCTTGCGCAGCGCTTCCGTCATGAGCGGCGAAGGGCATTCCTCGACGATCTTCTGGTTGCGGCGCTGGATCGAGCAATCCCGCTCGCCAAGATGCACGACCGTTCCGTGCATGTCCGCCATGACCTGGAACTCGATATGGTGCGGGTTTTCGATGAGCTTCTCGATATAGACGCCCGCGTTGCCGAACGCCTTCTCCGCCTCCATGCGCGCGCCGTGGAATCCTTGCACGAGGCTCGCGTCGTTGTGGGCGGGGCGCATCCCGCGTCCGCCGCCGCCCGCCACGGCTTTGATCATGACCGGGTAGCCGATCTTCTTGGCGATCTTCAACGCCTCCTTTTCGGTTTCGACGATGCCGTCGCTGCCGGGCGTGACCGGGACGCCCGCGTCGCGCGCGGTGGACCGGGCGACATTTTTGTCGCCCATGGCGCGGATGGCTGCCACGGGCGGGCCGATGAACTTGATGTTGCAACTGGCGCAGATTTCCGCGAAGTGGGCGTTTTCGGCGAGGAAGCCGTAGCCGGGATGAATGGCGTCCACGTCGCCGACCTCGGCGGCGCTGATGATGCGGTCGATCTTCAAATAACTGTTCGCGCTCGGCGCCGGGCCGATGCAGATGGCCTCGTCGGCAAGCTGGACGTGGAGCGAATCGACATCCGCCTCCGAATAAACCGCGAGTGTGCGGATGCCCAGTTCCTTGCAGGCGCGGATGATCCGGAGGGCGATTTCCCCCCGGTTGGCGATCAGAACTTTGTTAAACATGCGGTGTCCGCCCGCGCGGTTACCTGAGCCTGAAGAGCGCCTGGCCGAATTGCACCGGCGTCCCGTTCTCGACCAAAACCTCGGCGATGACGCCCTTGGTTTCAGCCTTTATCTCGTTCATCATCTTCATCGCTTCGATGATGCAGACGACCGTTTCCTCGGTGACTTCCGTGCCGGGCTCGGCGTAAGCCGGCGCTTCGGGAGAAGGCGCGCGGTAAAACGTCCCGACCATGGGCGAGGTGATCTCCTTACCCGCTTCCTTGGGAGCGGCAGCCGGGGCGGAAGCCGCGGCCGGAGGCGCCGCCTGCGCGGGAGCGCTCGCGTAAACAGGGGCGGCAGGGGCCGGGGCGGGAACGATGCCGTCGAATTCGTTCCGCTTCAACGTGATCTTGAAGCCCTCTTTTTCCATCTTGAAGACCGAGAGGTCGTTCTTCTTCATCAGGTCGATGAGGGCTCTGATTTCTTTTATGTCCAAATGTATCTCCTAGGGGAATGCATGGTAGGGGGTTCCGCCACATGGCGTCAAGAGGCGATGCGAGGAAAAAACGGCTCCCGCCGGCGAATTTTCACGCCTCCGCCAAAGGCGAGGTCTTTCCCCAGCTTCCGGTAAAGACGAAGGCGTCCAGCGGCTTGCGTTCCCTCGGTTCGGTTTCGCCTTGCCGCGCTTTCTCGCTTTCCAGCTTTGCCGCGTCGCCGGGGCGCCCGAGCGCGATGGCCGCGACCGGTTCGTGCGTTTCCGGCACGCCGTACAATTCGCGCACTTTGTCCGCGTCGAACCCCGCCATCTGGTGCACGAAGAGGCCCATCGAGGTCGCCTGGAGGACCATGTTCTCGACCGCGAGGCCCACGTCATGCACGCCGTGGCGGTTGGGCTTGGCGTTCCTTTGGAATTGCAGGTGCGCGATGGAGATCATCAGCACGGGCGCGGTCTTCGCCCACGATTGGTTGAACTCGACAAGGCAACTGAGCAGCCGTTCGTATTCCCGCGCGTCCTTTTTCGTCGCGACGAGGAAGCTCCACGGTTGCTCGTTAAAACACGAAGGAGCCCACCGCGCGGCTTCGAACAGCGAGAGGAGCTCGCCGTCCGTCACCTCCCTGTCATCAAATGCGCGCGGACTCCAGCGCCGGAGGATAAGGTCGTGGACGGGGTGATTCGCGGGCGCGGGTTTTTCCATGGGTTATTTCCTTTGTTCGACGACGATGCGCGAGCCTTCCACCGTCAGGACGTGGAGCGGCGTGTTCGGGGTGATGAATTCGCCCTGCGTGATGACATCGACGAGCTTGTCGCCAAACTCGGCCTTGCCGCTCGGGCGCAGGATTGTCCGGGCCACGCCTTCCGCGCCGGGGGCGATCCGCGAAGGGGCGTCCGGCCCGGAAAACGACGGCCCCCTGGAGTTTGCGGCGCCCAGCACCAGCCGCCGGTACAGGAATGTCCGCGGCAGGTATTTGCCCAGGATGAAGATGACCGCCGCCGATGCGGCGATGGCTATGGTCATGTTGCGCAGCGGCACGGCCAGCATGTGGCCGCTGGGGACGAGCGGATCGACGGGGTAGCGGTCGACCATCGCCCAGAGGAGCGAACCGATGATGAGGAGAATCCCGGCCAAACCGGGAAGGATCGTGCCGGGATGCAGGAACAGTTCTCCGATTACAAGGGCCAGGCCGATGATGAAGCAGACCACCGTCTCCCAGCCCGCCAGGCCCGCGACGTAATGCCCCGTGAAGAAGATGAGAAAGGCGAAGGCGGCTATGATTCCCGGGATCAGCGTTCCGTGCATTTTGACTTCGAGGTACGCGCCGACGATGCCTATGAGCAAGAAGATCGGCGCCAGTTCCGTGACCCAGAAGGCGAGGCGCTCGAACCCCGCGGGCTCGATGGTGACGCGCGCCTTGGAATACCCGGCCATTTTCAACACGTCATCCAGCGAATCGGCGATGCCCGCCGCGAGGAGCGGTTTGCCGTCGTAAAGCTTCACGGCTTCCTGCGCGCCGAGGGTGAGGACGGCGCCTTTGGGATGGATCACCGCGCCGCCGATCTTGACCTCCTTGTCCTTGTTGATGAAGGCTTCGGCGACTTCCGGGTTATGCCCGTTCTTCTCGGCCATGCTCCGCGAATACCCGGAAAAGTAGGAGACGCTCTTTTCGCTGATGGTCGGGGGGAGTTCCGCCCCGCCGCCCGCGACGGGCGCCGCCGCGCCGATGGCGCTGACCGGAGCCATATAGATACGTTTGGTGGAGAGGGCGATGATCGCGCCCGCCGAACCGGCGTTCGTGTCTATATAAGCAATGGTGGGCATGGCCGCTTTCGCCAGGGCGTCGGACATCTCCTCCGCGGCCTGGAGTTCCCCGCCGTACGTGTCCATGTCCAGCACCACCGCGCCCGCGTGCCGCGACTCCGCCTCCTTCAGCGCGCGGCGCAGGAAGAAGAATTGCGCCTCCGACACGACGCCGTGGAGAGGGATGATCACCACCGCGGAATCGGCCGCAAAGGCCGCGGCGGCAACCAGGAAGCAGGCGAGGGAAAGCAGGCTTCTCATCAAGGGAGAGCTTCCACTCTGGGGGCGGCGTCAGCAAGGCCATTCTGGCGGCACGGAACAAGCTTCCGAGAGAGCCTTGCCATGTTTGCGCGCGCGCTGCTGTTGCTTTTGCTCCTGCCCGCGGCCCTCCTCAGAGCCGCCGCCCCGCCGGATGTTCGCATTTATGATATCCGCAGCGGGGACATCATCCGGATCTTCGCCGAAAACCACGGCATCGAGACCCTCCAGTTAAAGATAGAATTGACCGACGTGCGGAATGCGACGAGCAACGGCTGGCCCTCCGCCGTCACCAAGCGCTGCCTGCCCGGCGATTCCGTCCCGCTGACCGCGCTCTTCCAGACGGAGGGCGCGCCCCCGGCCGCCTATTCCTATAAACTGGACTATTCCATCGCCCCTTCCGGCACGCCGGCGGCGGAGGAGCAACCGGCGCCAAGGCAGCGGGTCCGCGCGCAACCCACCCCCGTCGCGCACGAGACGCCGTCGATCACCGAATCTTTCAACCCCGAGTTTCCATACCGCCTGCCGGTTCCGGCGGGGACGCGCTGTTTCGTGGGAGTCGGCTATATGGAAGGGGCGCACGCGAACCGGTACGCCCTGGATTTCATGATGCCGGAAGGCTCGCCCGTGTGCGCCGCGCGGGACGGCCTGGTCGTGGCGGTGAGCCAGGAGAAGGATCGCACCCCGCCCGACAAATTCGGGAACTTCATCATGATCTTCCACGCCGACGGGACAAGCGCCCTCTACGCCGACCTGCTGGAAAACAGCGCCCGCGTGAAGCAATGGCAGCGGGTAAAGGCGGGCGACATCCTGGCGGCGAGCGGCGACACGGTGGAGAGCAACGTGCCGCACCTGCATTTCCAGGTAAACGGCGCCTTCACCGCGGAAGAAATAAAAGCGCGCGCGGGGCGCATTACCATCCCGACGAAATTCAACACCGCGGAGGCCAAAGGGATAAACCTCATCGACCGCGCGTGGTACACCGCGGATTAGAACGAGAACTAGAAGCCTATGCGGCGCCGAGGCTCGGTCTTGGCGGCACGATCATCGGCGATGAGTTGTTCCATCGCCTCGATCTTGCGAGCGAGGTCACGATTTGAGTCCATAAGCCGTCGCAATTGCACAAAGGCGCGCATGATCGCAATGTTCACCTTCAACGGCTCGAAGCGAACGAAGGACACTGGAGAGCATGGCAACGCCCTGTTCGGTAAAGGCGTAAGGGAGCGAGCGCGGATTGCGATGCCTTTGGGAACCGGTCACAATTTGTGACCGGTCGCGACCAGAATCGGCGTCGAGAAGAACTTTCTCACCCCGCACGAAGCGCACGAGACGCACAAGGTTTTCGGGCTTCGGCGAAGCAAGGGAACTCATGGGGCGGCGGCGCTTGCCAGTTCGTCCCGGCGCAATTTATTATATCCAGCTTCCGGTCGGGATGACGGCGTTCTTCGGCACGATGACGATGCCGTCGCGGATGTAGTAGTTCTCGCCGTCGAAGTTCGCGGGCTTGCCTTCCGGCGAGATGACGACGTTGTCCCCGATGCGCGCGTTCTTGTCTATGATGGCGTGGTCGATGGTGCAGTTCTTCCCGATGCCAAGCTTGGTGGCGTGCTTCTCCTTCGAGGCCATGTCGACTTCATAGAAGTCCGAACCCATGACGATGCAGTGCCGCAGGGTGGTGCCGCTGTCCACGTAGCTGCGCACGCCGATGACGCACCGCTCGAGGTGGGCGTCGGAGATGATGCAGCCGTCGGAGATGACGACTTGCTTCAACGTGGCGGCGTTCACCTTGCTGGCGGGCAGGAAGCGCGCGTGCGTATAGACGGGGTTCTCCGTGTCGAAGAAGCTGTAGGCGGGCACGCGGTCGGTCAGGTTCAGGTTGGCGTCGAAGAAGGCGCGGATGGTTCCGATATCCTCCCAATACCCCTGGAAAATGTAGGCGCAGACTGTGTAGTCCTTGATGGCCTTGGGGATGATGTGCTTGCCGAAATCGGCGAACTCGTTGTCCAGGGCTTCGATGAGGACGTCGCGGTTGAAGATATAGATGCCCATCGAAGCCTGGTACAATTCGTCCGACTCGCCGCGGCCCAGTTCCTTCAACACCGTGGGGGGGATTCTCAGTTCCTTCAACAAGGCGTCGGTCTTCGGCTTTTCCTCGAACCGGAATATCCGGTGCTGCTCGTCGCTGTGCATGATGCCGAAGTCCGTGGCGGCGGCGCGTTCGACGGGGATGGTGGCGATGGTGATGTCGGCCTTCTTCTTGACGTGCTGGGCCAGGAGGAGGCGGTAGTCCATCTGGTAAAGCTGGTCGCCGCTCAGGATGATGAAGTATTCGTAAGGCCGCTGGAGGAAGTCGCGCAGGTTCTGGCGGACGGCGTCCGCGGTGCCCTGGTACCAAGTCGAGCCGGCGGGCGTCTGCTGCGCGGCGAGGATTTCGACGAAGCTGCGGGAGAACATGTCGAACTTGTAGCTGGCGCTGATGTGCCGGTGCAGCGAGGTGCTGTTGAATTGCGTCAGGACGTAGATGTGCCGCAACCCGGAGTTGATGCAGTTGCTGACGGGGATGTCCACCAGGCGGTATTTGCCGGCGAGCGGCACGGCGGGTTTGGAGCGGTCCTTCGTGAGCGGAAAGAGGCGTGTTCCCGCTCCGCCACCCATGATGATGGCGAGGGTATTGTCTTCGGGGGCGTGAGAGTTTGTTTTCATAAGGGGGGAGGCCGGGTGCATACCAATCTTGCCGTTGGCCGAAAAGTTTGTCACATTGAAAAAAAATTATGTGTGGAATCATCGGCTATACGGGGCATGCCCAGGCTGTCCCCATCCTTCTCGACGGCCTGCGCCGCATGGAATACCGCGGCTACGACTCGGCGGGCATCGCCACGCTGAATGACGGCGGGGTCGAACTGCGCAAATGCGCGGGCAGGATCAACAACCTTGCTGAATTGATCCAGAAAGAGCCGCCGAAGGGCGTCGTCGGCATCAGCCACACCCGCTGGGCCACGCATGGCGGCGTCACGGACGCGAACGCCCACCCGCATCTCGACCGGAGCGGGAAGCTCGCGCTTTGCCACAACGGCGTCATCGAAAACTACCAGACGCTCAAGGACGAGCTTGTCCGCGAAGGCCACCTCTTCCTTTCCCAGACGGACACCGAAGTCCTCGCGCACCTCATCGGCAAGCATTACGACCAGGCGGGCGGCCCGCCTTCCAAGGGCCGGCTTCTCGCGGCGTTGCAGGCCGCGTTGAAGCAGGTCGTCGGCACGTACGGCCTCGTCCTCCTGCACCAGGACTTGCCGGATATCGTCATCGGCGCGCGGCGGGGCAGCCCGCTGGTGCTCGGGGTTGGCCGCGGAGAGAATTTCCTGGCGAGCGACGTCGGCGCCATCGTCTCCCACACGCGCGAAGCCGTCTATATGAACGACTTCGACATCGCGTGCATCGACCGCGACCAGTTCGAGATCAGTTCGCTGCTCGGAGGCATAACGGGTTACGAGGTCAGCCAGGTGGAATTCACCGAGGAGGACGTGAGCAAGGGGAAGTTCCCCCACTACATGCTCAAGGAAATCTTCGAGCAGCCCGAGACGGTGCATGACGCGATGCGCGGACGCCTTTCGCTGGAGGAAGCGACCGCGAAGCTGGGCGGCATCGACATGACCCCGAAGGAATTGCGCGAGGTGGAGCGCGTGGTCCTGTGCGGATGCGGCACCGCGTTCCATGCCGCGCTGGTGGGCGAATACCTCATCGAAACGCTCGCGCACCTCCCCGCCGAGGTGGAGTTCGCCAGTGAGTTCCGCTACCGGAACATGCCGATGACGAAGGACACGCTCGTCTTCGTCATAAGCCAGAGCGGAGAGACCGCAGACACATTGGCGGCGTTGCGCGAGAGCCAGCGCAAGGGCCACCGCACGCTCGGCGTCTGCAACAACGTCGCCAGCACCATCGCCCGCGAGAGCGACGGCGGGGTTTACATGCACGCCGGGCCGGAGATCGGCGTCGCGGCGACGAAATCATTCACCTCGCAAGTCACCATCCTGACCCTGCTCGCCTTGCTGCTCGGGCGCATCCGGCATCAATCCACCGTCGAGGGCATCCGGATCATCGAGGAACTGGAAGCGCTGCCGGAGAAAATAAAGCGCATCCTCGCGCTCAACGACCAGATCAAAGGGATCGCCGAGAAATATTCCAACGCGCGCGGCATGATGTTCATGGGCCGCCAGTTCAACTACCCCGTGGCGCTGGAAGGCGCGTTGAAGATGAAGGAAATCAGCTACATCCACGCGGAGGGCTACCCGAGCGCGGAATTGAAGCACGGCGTCATCGCTCTCATCAGCCCGGAACTGCCCTCCATCGTCATCGCGCCGGAAGACTCCGTGTTCGACAAGAACATCAGCAACATGCAGGAAGTGAAGGCGAGAGAAGGCCCCGTCATCGCCATCGGCACGGAAGGGTGCGGGCAGCTCGAACGCGTGGCCGACGACGTGATCTACGTCCCGAAGTGCCCGGATTACCTCTCGCCCATCCTGACCGTCATCCCGCTGCAACTGCTCGCTTATCACCTCGCGGTGAAACTCGGCTGCGACGTTGACAAGCCGCGCAACCTCGCCAAGAGCGTGACGGTGGAATAGCTCCGTTTTATACGGTGACAAGGAAGGATTCTTGAGTGCCTCTCGGAGATCAAAAAAATGAGCGGCCTCGCGATCGCGCGCATCGCGCAAGAGGCGCTGGCGCAAGGAAAGAAGAGTCCCAAAAAAGGCGAGGAAGCCTTTGGCCTGGCCTTGCGTCATTTTCTCGACGATTTCCATGAAGGCGCCTGAGGCCCGCATCTGGCTGCTTACGCAAAGCCCCGCGGCTTTTCGGGAAAGAGACCTTTTCATCTCCGAAGACGCCTTCACGCGGGCGTAAGCCGTCCCCCCCCATGACTTTCGATACGGAAGGCCCATTTCCACGGCCCCTGGATAGCTACGCCGACGCCGGCCTGGGCGTCTTCGCGCAGATCGCCCACCGCGCGGCGGCGGACCCCCTCAACCTGGCCGCCACGCTTCTCTTCGTGGCGGCGATAGCCCATACTTTCCGCGCGTCCAACTTCATGGCGCGCTCCCGCCGTTACGAGCGCGCTCTCGCGGGACTCGAGCAGGGCCGCGAGCGGGACCGGCTCCATTTCCGCGCGCGCATGTTCCATTTCCTGGGCGAGGTGGAGGCCGTCTTCGGCATCTGGCTCATCCCGCTCGCGCTCGCCATCACCGCTTTTCGCGGGTGGCATGCGGTTGTCGCCTACACGCAGGCCGCCAGTTTCGCGGAGCCGATCTTTGTCGTCGCCATCATGGTCATCGCTTCCTCCCGGCCCGTGCTGCGACTGGCCGAGGATTGCATCGGGAAGCTCGCCTCCCTCGGCGGCGGAACCACCGCCGCCTGGTGGCTTTCCGTCCTGACCGCGGGGCCGTTGCTCGGTTCGCTCATAACGGAGCCCGCGGCGATGACCATCTGCGCGCTTCTCTTGAAGAAGCGCTTTTATCCGCTCGGCCCCGGAGCCGCGCTGGGTTACGCCACGCTGGGCCTGCTGTTCGTCAATATCTCCGTGGGCGGCACGCTCAGCCACTTCGCCGCCCCGCCCATCGTGATGGTTGCTGGCAAGTGGGATTGGGGGTTCGCCTATATGGTCGCGCACTTCGGCTGGAAGGCGCTTCTCGGCATCGTGGCCGCGAACGGCGCGCACTACGCCGTGTTCCGCCGCGAATTGCGCGGCCTCGCCCCCGCCGCGCCGCCCGCCGGACGCATCCGCGCGATACCGCCGTCCATTACCGCGACGCATCTGCTCTTCATCGCGTGGACGGTCGCCATGTCGCACCACACCGCGCTGGTGGTGCTGGGGTTCCTCTTCTTCATCGCGTTCATGGAGGCCACCGGCGGCCACCAGGACGCCTTGCGGCTGCGCGGGCCGCTGCTCGTCGGCTTCTTTCTCGCGGCGCTCATCCTGCACGGCGGATGCCAGGGGTGGTGGATCGCCCCGGTTCTCGGCAGCCTTTCCAGATGGCCGCTCATGATCGGCGCGACGCTCCTGACCGCTTTCAACGACAATGCCGCGGTCACCTATCTCGCGACGTTTGCGCCCGGTTTTTCGGAGAAGCTGAAATTCGCGGTGGTCGCGGGCGCGGTCACGGGAGGCGGCCTCACGGTCATCGCCAACGCGCCGAACCCCGCGGGGCAATCGATCCTCCAATCCAGTTTTGGCGAAACGGGCGTCTCCCCCTCGAAGCTCTTCCTCGCCGCGCTGGCCCCGACGTTCATCGTCGGCGCGGCGCTTATGCTGCTGCCGGCGCCGTCCTTATCCCCCGGCAGCGCCCTCGCCGCCGGGCTTGGTCATTTCCACGGGGTCGAGCGCGGCGGTCAATTCCGCCTCGGGGAGGACTTGCTTCTCGATGCAAATCTGGCGGACGGTCTTGCCGGTCTTCGCGCTTTCCTTGGCGATCTCGGCGGCGCGGTCGTAGCCGATGATCGGCGCGAGACTCGTGACCATCGCCATGCTGTACTCGACCAGTTCGTTGCAGCGCGCTTCGTTCGCGGCGATGCCTTCGACGCATTTTTCCCGGAAGACGTTCGCGGCGTTTGCCAGGAGGCGGACGCTCTCCAGGATGTTGTGCGCGAGGACGGGCATCATGACGTTCAGGTCGAAGTTGCCGTTGGCGCCCGCCCAGGTGACGGCGGCGTCGTTGCCGATGACTTGCGCGCAGACTTGCATGAGGGCTTCGCTCATGACCGGGTTGACCTTGCCGGGCATGATGGAACTGCCAGGCTGCGTTTCCGGCAGCCGGATCTCGCCGATGCCGCAGCGCGGGCCGCTGCCGAGCCAGCGGATGTCGTTGGCGATCTTGAAGAGGCTCACGGCGATGGTCTTGAGCAGTCCGCTGGCTTGTACCAGGCCGTCCTTGGACCCCTGCGCCTCGAAGTGGTTGGCCGCCTCGCGGAAGGGGATTTCCGTGCGGCTCCAGAGGTGGTGCATGACCTTGCGGGGGAAGTCCGGATGGCAGTTGAGGCCGGTGCCGACCGCGGTGCCGCCAAGCGCGAGTTCCTCGACGGCGGAGACGGCGTTTGCCGCGCGCGCCCTGGCAAGTTCAACCTGCCGCGCGTAGCCGCTGAATTCCTGCCCCAGGCGAATGGGGGTGGCGTCCATGAGGTGCGTGCGGCCTATCTTGATCACGTCCCAGAATTCTGTCGTTTTGCGGTGGAGGGCGCTTTCCAGTTCATTCAACGCCGGGATGAGCTGGCGCTGGATCGATTCGCCCACCGCGACGTGGATGGCGCTGGGGATGACGTCGTTGCTCGACTGCCCGTTGTTGACGTGGTCGTTCGGATGGACGGGATCCTTCGAGCCGATGGGCGCGCCGGCAAGCTGCGAACACCGGTTCGCGATGACCTCGTTCGCGTTCATGTTGGTGCTGGTGCCGGAGCCGGTCTGGAAGATATCGACGGGGAAATGCGCGTCGAGCGTCCCGTCGATGACTTCCTCCGCGGCGCGCGCGATGAGGGCCGCCCGCTTTTCGTCCAGCTTGCCAAGCTCGAGGTTGGCTTGCGCGGCGGCCCATTTCAGCAGGCCGAGCGCGCGGATGAAGACGCGGCTGAAACGGTAGCCGCTTATCGGGAAGTTAAGAACCGCGCGCTGCGTGCTCGCCCCGTAGAGCGCCTCGGCGGGGACCTCCATCGTCCCCATCGAATCTTTTTCCAGCCGGCCGGACATGCTCAGAAACGTTCGTGGCCGTTGGCGGACTCCACCGGGAGCTTGTGGCCGTTGCCATTGCCGTTGCCGTTGCCGTGGTTTCCGTTCAGGCCCTGTTTGTAGAAGACGGTGATGAACATGGGCGGCAGGTTTTGCAGGCAATATTCCGACTCCGCCCGGGGGAAGAGCGTGGCATGCCGGCGGAGTTCATTCGTGACCTGGTAGATGACGAAGGCCGACCCCGCGTGCGGCGCCAGCGATTCGAAGGTTTTTTGCAGCAGGCCGCGCTTTTTGTTGACCTCCAGGATGCTGAAGGGGATGCCCGAAAGGATGTAATCGCAATGGGGGATGTTCCGTTTCGACAATTCCGCGGGGAGGTCCTGCGCGTCGGTGTTGATGATCTCGACGCGGGGATCGCGGGCGAACTGGCGTTTCAAATGGCCGGCGAATTGCGCGTCCAGTTCGAAGAGGAGGAGCCGGGAATTGGGGTGCATCCGCCTGGCGATCTCCCGGCTGTGACACCCTTCGCCGGGGCCAAATTCGGCGATGGTGCGCGGCACGGAGAAGTCGAACTTGCTCGCCACGCGCCGCACGAGGGTGGGAGAACTCGGCACGATGGAGGCTATCTGCATCGGCTTCTTGAGAAACTCTTTAAGGAATAGAAAGCTCATAAAATATGCCCAGTCCCCAAAAGAGGGGAGGAAAGTAATAGACTGGGAGGGGATTCTTGTCCAGTGTCTCGTGCATGGCGACGGAAATTACGGGCGGAACCCGAGGGGAAATTCGCACTGACCTTTGGGGGGAGTATGAAAAATTTTTGTTTTTATCATCGCCAAGTGAGAAAAAATTGGTATAGATTGAGAATTTACCGATGCCAGGCGACCCCGTTATGCATAATCTACTCACCGTAAAGGAGACTGCGGAGTACCTTCGGATTCCGCTGCCGACGGTTTATTACCTGGTGCAGAGGGGCCAGTTGCCCGCGGTTCAGATCGGGGGCAGGTGGCGGATCAAGAAGGAATCCCTGGATCGCGACGTTCTCCATGCCGAGCAGCGCGGCCAGCCGACCGTCCTCGTGGTCGATGACGACGCGGTCGTGCAGGATATGTTCAAGCTTTTCCTGAAGAAAGCGGGCTTCAGCCGGCTCATCGTCGGCAATGGCAAGGAGGCGCTCGCGGCGCTCAACAAGCAGAAATTCCATCTCTGCTTCCTCGATCTTTTGCTCCCGGACATCACCGGCGACGAAATTTACAAGCACATCAAGCAGGTCGATCCCGGGCTGCCGGTGGTCATCATCACGGGGTATCCGGACAGCCAGATGCTGGATAACATCCTGAAGTTCGGCCCGGTCACGGTTCTCAAGAAGCCGCTGAAGACCGAGCAATTGACCCTGACGCTGAAATTCCTCGGCCACAAGTTCGCCGAGGCGGCCTAGGATCATAGCACCGGCTTCTGTTTGTGCCACGGCGTGCTTTGCTCGTAGGCGTGGGCCAGCTTTAGCAGCCGCGCTTCGTCGAACGGTTTCCCCAGCAGTTGCAGGCCGATGGGGAGCGCTTTGCCGTCCGCCTGCGCGAATCCGCACGGGATGCTGATGCCGCAGATGCCCGCGAGGTTCGCCGCGATGGTGAAGATATCCGCCAGATACATCCGAAGCGGGTCGTCGCTGCGTTCTCCGATCTTGAAGGCCGGCTCGGGCGAAGTGGGGCAAACGATGGCGTCCACCTTGTCGAACGCCGTCGTGAAATCGCGCCGGATGAGGGTGCGGACTTTCTGCGCGCGCAGGTAATAGGCGTCGTAATAGCCCGAACTCAGGACATACGTCCCGAGGATGATGCGCCGCTTCACCTCCGCGCCGAAGCCTTCCTCCCGCGTCTTGCCGTACTGTTCCAGCAGGTTCGCCGCCCCCGCCGCCCGATGGCCGTAGCGGACGCCGTCGAAGCGGGCGAGATTCGCCGAGGCTTCCGCCGTGGCGATGATGTAATAGACGCCCACCGCGTGCCCGGTGTGCGGCAGGGAGACCTCGACGATCTCCGCGCCGAGGCTTTCGTAATGCCGGATCGCCGCGCGCACGGTTTCATCGACTCGCGGGTCGATGCCGCCCACGAAATACTCCTTCGGCATTCCCAGCCGCAAGCCCTTGATATCCTGGCCGAGCGTCGCCGCGTAGTCGGGCACGGGTTCGTCGAGGCTGGTGGAATCCTGCGTGTCGAGGCCGGAGATGGCGTTCAGCATCAGGGCGGAATCGCGCACGGTTTTGGTGAACGGGCCGATCTGGTCGAGCGAGGAAGCGAACGCCACCAGGCCAAACCGCGACACCCGCCCGTAGCTCGGTTTCAACCCCGCGCAGCCGCAGAGCGCGGCGGGCTGGCGGATGGACCCCCCCGTATCCGAGCCGAGCGCGGCGAAAGCCTCGTCCGCCGCGACCACGGCAGCCGAGCCGCCGCTGGAACCGCCGGGGATGCGCGAGGTGTCCCATGGGTTATACGTCGGCGAGATGCTGGAATTCTCGGTCGAGGACCCCATGGCGAATTCGTCCATGTTCGTGCGCCCGTAGGGAATCGCGCCCGCCGCGCGCAGTTTTTTTACGACAGTGGCGTCATAGGGCGAACGGTACCCGCGCAGAATTTTCGAGGCGCACGCGCAGGGTTCTCCCAGCACGTTGATGACATCCTTGATGGCGATGGGAATCCCGCCGAGGGGGAGCGACACATCCGCGTTTTTCGCCTGGGCGGCGGCGGACTCGAAGTCGCGAGCCACGTAGCCGCGGATGGCGGGGTCGACCCGCGCGATGCGCTCTTCCAGCGCTTGCAGCACTTCCAACGGCGAGACGTTTTTGGCCCGCAATTCCTCGCGAACCTCGGAGAGGGAGAGCGACGTCAGTTCCATGCGCTACTCGACGACTTTGGCGACGACAAACAGCCCGTTCGCCTGCCGGGGGGCGTTGGCGAGCGCCTCCTTCGCATCAAACCAATCCCGCTCGCGGTCTTCGCGGAAGACGTTGTAGAGCGGGTTCGTGTGCGCGGTCGGCTCGACGCCGGTCACATCCACCTCGCGCAGTTTTTCCACGAACGCGAGCACCTGGCTCAGTTGCGACTGGAACTTGGCTATCTCCTCTTCGCTTAGATTCAGCCGGGCGAGCCGGGCCGTGTAACGCACGTCGAAATCGCTCATGGGATGTGCCTCAATACCACGATGACGAGCACCACCAGCAGCACGCAGAGCGCGAAGAATTGCAGGCGCGCCGCGCGGCGGTGCATCCGCAAGCCCTTGGTCTTCGTGGGCGCGAAGGTGTGGGCGTCATAGCGCTTGTCGACGAGGGAGCCGGAAGCGTCCATGCGGCGCGCGCCCTGGCTTGCCCGCGCGATCAGTTCCTCCCGCTGCCTTCGCTCCTCCTCCTCCGCCCGGCGCGGCGCGTCGGCGATGATCTGTTCGAAGTGCGCTTTCCTCCGGTTCAGCCTCGCCTGTTCCTCGGCGAGGCGCTGCTGCATTTCGTGGAGGGGAGTCGCCTCCCGGGCGCTTTTCCTGGTCTTCCTCCCCGCGCCGCTGGACTTCCGTTTCGGAGGCGGCATTTCTTTTACAGGGTGGTGGAACGGAGCAGGAAAATAATGACCGCCACCACGCCGAAAACGAGCAGCGGCAGGGTGAACGCGAAGCCGCTCTTCAGCCAGTAAAGGAAATCCTGCGCCGGAGCGGTGTTGTAGCCGTAGAGTTCGGCGGTGGTGGAGGCCGCGGCCTCGTCCGCGTGTTCGACCTTGATCTTCGGGCTGGAGCGCGTGAATTCCGCGCGGGCGTCGTCGACGGTGCTCAAGGCCCGGTTCAATTCCTTGTTGATGTCGAGATTCTCCCATCCCTTCGGGTTGATCGCTTCCACCGCGGAAAGATGCTGGACGTACGCCGAGTAAATCCCCTGCAACAACTCGACCCGTTTCTGCGCGTCGTGCGATTCGCGCTCGATGACGACGATCGCGCGCGTCAGCTTCTCGGTCATCTCCGCCTTGCCCTGCTGGAGCATCTCCTGCCTGCGGCTCAGTTCCTCCAGCTCGCGCTTCTGTTTTTCAATGAGCTCCTGCTGGCGTTTGAGGACGAGCAGTTGCTCGTGCGCCTTCTGCACCTGCGAGTCCAGGCGCTCGGTCGAGAGGGCGTCTTCCTCCTGCAATTCCAGGTAGGTTTCTTTCTCTCGTGCGCGTTCCGGCATGGGTTTCAAATTCGTTACGACAGACTTTAAGCGCGTGCGTTCAAAACTCCAGATTTTTCACGCGCCGCATCCCCAGCGCCATGGGAATCAAGAGGACAAGGAGGCTCAGGAACGCCGCGGCGCCGAGCGCGATTTCATCCGGCACGACGAAGCGCAGATGCATGACGCGCCGCATGCCCGGAATGGCCGCGAGCGCGATGAAACACGCGATGTAAAAAAAGCTGACCACCAGGCAGAGCGTGCCCCCGAAGCCGGAGACGATCTTCGACGGGTCGTCCTCCTTCAGGTTTGGGAAAAGCGCGCCGAGGCCGACCGCCGCGCCGGAGAGCGAGGCGCTCATGAGGGCGATGGCGCCCGCGAACCAGCACACCCTGGAAAAAGGGAGGTGCAGCATCATGCTCGAAGCGACCATGAGGCTCACGGTTATGAACGCGGAAACCGAGAAGCTCAGCCAGAACTTTTGCAGCAGCACCTTTGGCAGGCCGAGCGGCGCCAGGCCGACGATCCAGAGCCGCCTCCCCTCGAGGCTGAATTGCGGGAAGACGAACCGTGTCGTCAGCGTCGAGAGCGTCAGCGCCGACGCGGCGAGGTTCAGGTAACTGATCGTCGTTTCCCAGAACGCGCTTTGCAATGTGAAGGCGACGTTGCGCAGATTCAGCACATAGATGCAGAGCAGCCCGAAGAAGATCATGAATTGCGTCCACTGCGCCGGGTCGCGCCAGAAAACGAGGGCGTCCTTCAGCGCCAGCGCCTTGACGGGGCGCGAGAAGAGGGGGAAACCCTGCGCCGTTTTCTCCAGCAGCGAACGGCGTTGCATCCCGCGGCGGGCTTCGGCCTTGCGCAACATCCGCTCCGCCCGGGAACTCGCGGCGAGCGTCCAGCTTCCATAAAAGGAGTTCCCCGCCACTTCGAAACCCACGAGCATCCCCATCGCCGCATTGCTCAGCAGCACGAGGAAGTAGAAGGCCCCCTGGCCGGTGAACCCTTCGCTCCAGGAAAGCACCGACCGCGCCAGCCATGCGCTCGGCAGGAATGGATTCAGCCCCACCCGCGTATGGCGCAGCAGTTCGTAGAAGGAGTGTTCGTCCTGGTTTGCGTTCACGTCCGCCTCGCGAACCGGCTTCACCGTTGCCACGAAGGCCAGGACGCCCATCGCGGCCAGCAGCAGGAGGCCCTTCTTCACCCAAGGCTTCGCGAGGATCCGCACCAGCAGCAGGATCGCCCACGAGCCGAGCAGGGCCGGCAGGATCACAAAAGGGAGATAAGCCGCCAGCACCTCCGCGTAAAAACTCCTCGGCGCGTTATGCAGCCTGCCGAAGGCCGCCATCATCGGCGCGCTGAGGAAGATGAGCGCCCAGCTTGATACGGCGAGGCTCTCGAGGAACTTCAGGCGATACACGTTGCCGTGGGAAACCGGGAGGGTTAACAGCCAGGCCGTTTCCCGGTTCTTGAAGAGGGTCGAGTAGCCGATGATGAGGTTCGACACCGCGAGCATGACAAAGAAGAAGCCGAAGACGAGAAAGAGGATGCGCTGCGAAAGGAGCGTCCCCACCACGGGGAATTCGTAGAGCTTTTCCATCCCGGTATGGAAGAGCCAGTAGCCGATGAAAAGATAGCCGGCGACAAACGCCCCCAGGACGAAGATGAGCAGGGGCGACTGTGTTCGCAGCCCCCGCACCCGCGCGCAGAGCGACCGCCAGTGCACCCATAGGACGAGACTGAGAAATCGGGGGGCTTCTCCTGCGTTCACCGGTGCAGGGTAAACATGAAACCCGCTGAACGCACGCGATTTACCAAGAAGCGGCGCCCATATTGCTACCAAATATTATTCGATATGCTCTCTCGCCGTCTAGGTGTCGCGATAGCCATGTTCTCCATGGCCCTCTCGTCGCGGGCGGATGACGTCAACCTCGCGAGCCTCAAATCCCTCTCTTTCGAGCAGCTCCTGAAGGTGAATATCCCCACGGTTTACGGGGCGTCAAAGCACGACCAGAAGATAACCGAGGCGCCTTCCGACGTCACCATCATCACCCGCGAGGAAATCCAGAAATTCGGCTATCGCACCCTGGCCGAAATCCTGCGCAGCGTCCGCGACTTCTACGTCACCTACGACCGCGACTACGGGTATATCGGCGTCCGGGGGTTCAACCGGCCCGGCGACTTCGGCGGAAGGATTCTCCTGCTCGTGGACGGCCACCGGCTCAATGAACCGATCTTCGACAGCGCCTTCAACATGACGGACTTCATCCTCGACGTGGACGTCATCGAGCGCGTCGAGATCATCCGCGGCCCGGGCTCGTCGCTCTACGGCGACAACGCGTTCTTCGCGGTCATCAACGTCATCACCAGGAAGGCGGCGGATGTGAAGGGCCTCGAGGTTTCCGGCGCGGGCGGCAGTTTCGAGAGCTTCAAGGAACGGGTCACCTTCGGGCATGTCTTTTCCAGCGGCCTGGAAGTTTTCATGACCGGCTCGCTGTTGCAAAGCGAGGGAAACCGCCGGCTTTATTACAAGGAGTTCAACCAGCCGGAAAACAACTACGGGACCGCCGAAGACCTCGACGGCGACCACTCCCTAAGCGGCCTGACGACGGTCTCCTACAAGGAGTTCACATTGCAAGCCGCCTATGTCCGGCGCGTCAAGGACATCCCGACCGCATCCTATGGAGTCGCCTTTGACGATCCGCGCTCCCATTCGCTGGATGAGCGCGGTTATGTCAATCTTTCCTACGCCCACGAATTCGACGGCGGCTGGAATCTCAAGACGAACGTTTATTTCGACTCCTATCGCTATAGCGAAGACTACCCCAATGACATAGCCAATCCCGGCGACCCGCGCGACATCGTCGTGAACCGCGACCAGGACGACGCCAAGTGGTGGGGCGCGCAGTTGCAACTGACCAGGCGCTTCTTCAGCAGCCATCTCGTAACGCTCGGAGCGGACTACAGGGACGACTTCCGGCTCAGCCAGAGAAATTTCGACGTCCAGCCCGCGACTACTTATCTGAATGTTACAAACGGCTTCGCGAACTACGGCGTCTTTCTCCAGGACGAATGGTCCGTCGTGAAACACTTCATGCTCAACGCGGGCGTTCGCTACGACTATTTCACCACCGTCGGCGGCACGGTGAACCCGCGCGCGGCGCTGATATACAGCCCCACGGATAAAACGACCCTGAAGTTCATCTACGGCCAGGCCTTCCGCGCGCCGAACGCCTACGAGTTTTTCTATGCCGCCCCGACGCAGGAGCGGAATCCCGGTTTGAAGCCCGAGCACATCCAGAGCTATGAATTGGAACTGGAGCAAACGATCACGAAGGGCCTGCTTCTCACCGCCGACGTGTTTTACAACAGGGTCAAGGACTTGATATCCGAGGAAACGATCCCCTCGAACGGGCTGCTTACATACAGAAACATAGACAACACGGAGACGAAGGGACTGAGCCTGGAACTGGATGACGCCTGGGCCAACGGAATCAAAGCGCGTCTTAGCTATACCCTCCAGCGCACAACCGACACGGACACTGGGCAGACGCTAAGCGATTCGCCCGGGCACATGGCGAAGTTCAATCTCATCCTGCCGCTATATAAAGACAAGATATCCACCGGTTTGGAGGTGCAGTACACCAGCTCGGTCAGCACCCTGGCGGACAACACGGCGCACGGCTACGCCATCGTCAACTGGACGCTTTTCGCGCACGAATTAATAAGGCGCTGCGAGATGTCGGCCAGCCTCTACAACCTCTTTAACTCCCGCTACGGCTTCCCCGGCGCGGAGGAACACCGGCAAGACGTCATCCGGCAGGATGGCCGCACATTCCGCCTGGAACTAACCTATCGTTTTTAACCGGGCGTCATGAAATATGCGTTATCCGCCGTTTTTTCCATGCTTGGCATGATCCTGCTGACGCCATCCAACGCGCGGGGGGACGGCGCGCTCGAGGCCCAGGTGAAGGCGGTGTTCATCCTGAACGCCGCGCGCTTCGTGCAATGGCCGGACGCGGCGTTCTCCAGCGACGCGGCGCCCATCGTCATCGGCGTCCTTGGCGACAACCCCATAACGGGCGTTTTGCAACAGGCCGTGAAGGGCGAAACGGCCAACAATCGGCAGCTGGTGGTGAAACGTCTCTCACGGGGCCAGTCCTCCGCGGGCTGCCACGTCTTGCTTATCAGCCGCTCGGAATCCGGCCGCCTCGACGGCGTTCTGAAAAGCCTGGATGACTCCAGCGTGCTGACCGTAAGCGAGATGGACCAGTTCGCGCAGCGCGGGGGCATCATAGGCCTTGTCATGCAGGAAAACAATGTCCGGTTCGAAGTCAACACCGCCGCCGCGCGCAAGGCCGGACTTAATATAAGTTCCAGGCTGTTGAGCCTGGCTAAAATAGTTAAATAACCATGCGCTCTCTTCGCGACACCCCTATCAAAAGCAAGATGATGTTCGTCATCCTGCTAACGTGCAGCGTTGTCCTGTTTCTGGCTTGCGCGGTTCTCTTCGTTTTCCAGGTCGGCACGATCAAGCGCGGTTTCGTGCGGGATCTGTCGTCGCTGGCGGAGATCGTCGCCCGCAACAGCACCGCCGCCGTCGCCTTCAATGACAAGGAGGCCGCGGAGGAGACTTTGAAGGCGTTGCGCGCGCGCCCGGACATCGTTTCCGCCGCGATCATTCTTCCCGACGGGAGTCCGTTCGCCGTTTTCGGAGAGGGGGCTGAAATAGCTGGCATGCGCCGGCGCCCGATAGATCATGGGTTCCGGTTCGAAAACAACCGGGTGCTGACCGCCGGCAAGATCGTCCTGGAAAACAAGCGGCTGGGCACGCTGTATTTATGCGCTGAGTTCCGCACCGCCTATATCGCGTTGAGCAGGCTGTACGGAGAGATCCTCGCCCTCGTTCTGGCGGCTTCGCTGGTGGTCGCTTTCCTTCTCTCCTCCGGTTTGCAGCGATTTATCAGCGAGCCGATCCTGAAGCTGGCGCGCACCGCGCAGTTCATAGCGGAGAAGAACGACTACTCCGTCCGGGCCGAGACGCTCGGGCGCGACGAGGTCGGCCTGTTCACCAGCGCCTTCAACAAGATGCTCGAACGCATCCAGGCGCAGGACACGGCGCTGCAATCCGCCCACGAGGCGATGGCCGGGAAGGTCGAGGCGCTCCGGCACGAGATAAGCGAAAGGAACAAGGCGGAGGCGGAGTTGCGCATTTCGCAGGAGAAGCTGCTGGAGGCCTCCCGCCGCGCGGGCATGGCCGAGGTCGCCACGGGGGTGTTGCATAACGTCGGCAACGTCCTCAACAGCGTCAATGTCTCCGCGACCCTCATCGCCGAACGCGTCGGCAAGTCGAGTTCCCAGAATCTGGGGAAGGTCGCCGCGTTGTTGCGCGAGAACGAAGCCGGTCTCGGCGCGTATCTGACTTCCGATCCCAGGGGGATGAAGGTGCCGGGCTTCCTCATCAAGCTGGCGGACGTGGTGGCGAGGGAACAGGAGGAGCTTCGGGGCGAGATCGATCTGCTGAACAAGAACATCATTCACATCAAGGACATCGTCGCGATGCAGCAGAGCTATGCGAAGGTCTCGGGCGTCATAGAATCGCTGCCCGTCGCTTCGCTGGTCGACGACGCCATCTCGATGAACACCGCCGCTTTCCGCCGGCACGGGGTCGAGATCGTGCGCCGCTTCGACGATGCGCCGAATGTGCCCGTGGACAGGCACCGCGTCTTGCAGATACTGACGAACCTGCTGCGCAACGCGAAGTACGCGCTCGACGACACCGGCAGGGCCGGAGACAAGCGGATAAACGTCGACGTCAACTACGGACAGAACGGCCACGTCGACATCGTCGTCGCGGATAACGGCATCGGCATCGACCCGGCCAATCTCACGAAGATTTTCTCACACGGTTTCACCACCAAAAGCGAAGGCCACGGCTTCGGCCTGCACAGCAGCGCGAACGCCGCCCGCGAGATGGGCGGCTCTCTCCGCGCCGAAAGCGAAGGCCTCGGCCGCGGCGCGACCTTCGTCCTTGAATTGCCCGTCGGAAAGGCAGCCTCATGAACGCATCCTCAAAAAATAATCGCATCCTCGTCATCGACGACAACCCCGCCATCCACGAGGACTTCAAGAAAATCCTTTGCGGAGGAGTCTCCGGCGGCGATGAACTGCGCGACGCCGCGGATGAGCTCTTCGGCGAAACCACGGCGGTCGCCGAGCGGTTGATCTTCGAGATTGATTCCGCCTTCCAGGGCCGCGAAGGCCTCGATAAGGTGCGGCAGGCGGCGAAGGAAGGCCGGGACTACGCGCTCGCCTTCGTTGACGTGCGGATGCCTCCCGGCTGGGACGGCGTCGAGACCATCAGCCGCATCTGGAAAGAGCACCCCGATCTTCAGGTCGTCATCTGCACCGCGTATTCCGACCATTCGTGGGAGGAAATCATCCGGCAGGTGGGCCGCACGGAGAGCCTGCTCATTTTGAAAAAGCCGTTCGACAACGTCGAGGTGCTGCAACTCGCGCACGCTCTCACCGAAAAATGGGCGCTCTCGCATCACGTCAACAACAGGCTGCACGATCTCGACCGGCTCGTGAACGAACGGACGCACGATCTCCTCATCGCCAACGCCAACCTTCAGAAGGAGGCCATCGAACGGGAACGCACCCAGGCCGAGCTGCGCCGTTCGGAAGAGCGGTTCTCGAAGGCGTTCCGCGCCAGTCCCGTCCCGATCACCATCCAGACGCTGAAGGACGAGCATTACGTGGACGTCAACGACAGCTTCCTCGTCATGACCGGCTACCGGCGCGATGAAGTCATAGGCAAGCCGCCCGCCGCGCTGAACCTGTGCGAGCCCGGCGCGAGCTTTGACACGCTCTCCGCCCTGCTCGCGGAGCGAAAGCCGGTGCGGCGTTTTGAAAGCCGGCTCACGACGAAGAGCGGCGAGGTCCGGGATGTCGTCGTCTCCGCGGAAGTCTTCGACCTGGGCGGGGAACCGTGCGTCCTCACGATCGCGGAGGACGTCTCCGACCGCCTGGCGCTCGAGCAGCAGTTGCGCCAGTCGCAGAAACTCGAGGCGGTGGGCCAGCTCGCCGCGGGCGTCGCGCACGATTTCAACAACCTCCTTACCGTCATCCAGGGGCACGCCAGCCTGCGGCTCGCCGCGAAAAATCTCGACTGCGGCGTCACCGAATCGCTCTCGCAGGTCGGCATGGCGGCCGAGCGCGCCGCGGCGCTGACCCGCCAGTTGCTGGCGTTCGGGCGGAAGCAGACCACGCAGGTCCGCGTCCTGGACTTGAACTACGTCATCGAACGGCTGGCCAAGATGCTGGGCCGCCTCATCGGCGCGCACATCAAGACCAGGTGGGAACTCCTGGAAGGGCTGCCGTACATCCTTGCCGACGAGGGCAACGTCGAGCAAATCCTTGTCAACCTCGCCTTGAACGCCTGCGACGCCATGCCCGACGGGGGAACGATCACCTTCCGCACCAGCGTTTCGGAGATCGACGCCGCCTATCTCGCGCGGAGGCCCGAAGCGCGCGCCGGCAAATTCGTACGGCTCACCGTCAGCGACACCGGCCACGGCATGGACGCCGCGACCATGGGCAAGATATTCGAACCCTTCTTCACCACAAAAGACGTGGGCAAAGGCACCGGCCTCGGCCTTTCCACCGTCCATGGCATCGTGACCCAGCACGAAGGCTGGATCGAAGTCGCCTCGACCCCGGGGGCCGGCTCCACATTCGAAGTCCTCCTGCCCGCGAACGAGGGGAAGATCGATTCGCACGAAACCGAGTGGATAGCGGAGGAAGGCCTGGGCGGCAGCGAAACCGTCCTGGTCGTCGAGGACGAGCCGGCCGTGCGCGAGATCGTTCGGGTCGCGCTGGAAGAACACGGCTACCGCGTCCTCGCCGCCTGCGACGGCCCGGAGGCGCTTCGCGTCTGGGCGGCGCACAGCGGCGAGATAAGCCTCCTGCTTACCGATGTCGTCATGCCGAGCGGCATCACCGGGTGCGAACTGGCCCGGCGCCTCCGCGCCGAGCGGCAGAACCTGAAAGTTGTCGTAACCAGCGGTTACAGCGGCGATATCGTGGACAAAGACCTGTTGCTGAAAGAAGGCATGATCTTCGTCTCCAAGCCGTACAAAGCCGCGGGCATCATCCAGGCGATCCGCCGCTGTCTCGACACGGCGGCCGCAGCCGCGGCCTGAACGTCATTGCCACTTCTGGACGCTCTGTTTTAGCACGTCGAGCGCGCTGGCGCGCCCGCCGCGCGGCCCCAGTTCGTCGCGGAAGTCCTCGACCTCGTTTTGCATCTCCTTGACGCGCGGATACGCGCTCGCGCCGCGGTCGCCGCGGATGCGCGAGGCCATCGTCCAAAGGCCCTTCGGTATCTTCCAGCCGGCATACGGCTGGGCCAGCGATTTCTTGTTCTGGCTCGCGGGCGTCAGCGTCAGGATGTGGTGCAGCAGGTCGCCCAGCGCGGCGATGTCCATCCGCACGTCCGCTTCGTACGCCCCGACGTTTTCCTGCCGGATTTTCTTCGCACGCTCCCAGCCGCTCACCAGCACTTCGCCAAAGTCCCCGACGTGGACGCACTCGGCTGTGAGGCGCCCGTGCGCGACCCCTTCCGAATGCGCGAAGGCGAGCGCGTCGCAAACGCCGTGGAAGAGGGTCAGCAGGCGCTTGAGATCGTACTGGACGATGGCGCTCGATTTCTTGGCGCGCAGGTCGTCGAGGATCTTCGAGAGGAGCACGCCCTTCATGAGCTTGGCGGTGTAGAAGGCGCGGCTGGTTTCATCCACGCTCAACTCGTACAGCGGCTGGATGTTCGGGTGCTCGAGGCGGCCTATGCTCCGCGCTTCGGAGATGAGCTCCTCGACCGCGGCCTCCCGCGTCTCGGCGCCTTCCGCGACGATCTTCATGGAGACGATGCGGTCGATGTTGATGTCCCGCGCGCGCAGGAGCGAGGTCGCCCCGCCTTCGCTGATCTTCCCGCTCACTTCGTATTTGTGCCGCGTGAGGAGTTTCTCCGCGGACGAGAGCTGGAAGGGCGCGAGCAGACTGGCGTCCCCCGTCTTCTGCCGCGTGGTGGTGAGGTTTGAACGGAACCGCGCCAGGAGCCTTTCCAAAACGTCGACGTTTCTCTTTTCGTCAGGGTTGGCGCTGAGGGATTGCAAGGCTTCCTCGGCGGCGGCGATGTCGCCCGCGGGCGGCACGCTCTCGTTGAAAGTCTGCTCGATCTGCCGCTGCGCCTGCCGGGCTTCGTCCAGCAGGGCGAAGGCTTTGTCGCGCTCTTTCAGCAGGTAGTCGCGCTCTTTCTGGAAGGCGAGGGAATCCTGGGTGAGTTCCTCCCTGGCCTTCTCCATCCGCACGAGCGCCTTGTCGCGTTCCTCGGCGACGTTGAGCCGCTCGGCCATCGCTTCGGCAAGCTGCTCGGTATGGCTTTCCTTCTGCCGTTCGAGCCGGGCCAGGACTTCGTCCCTTTCCGCGAAGGCTTTTTCCCGCTCCTCCATGAGGGCGTTGATCTCGGCGCGGTGGTTCTCGCCCGTGCGCCCGAGTGCGTCGATATCGGCCCTGTGCGTCTGTTCGAAGGCTTCAAGCCTCACCAGCGCCCGGTCGCGCTCGTCCATGATCGCTTCGTGTTCCTTCGTGAGCGCCTCGACCTGCTTCTTGTGGTTCTCCTTCGCCCGCGTCTGCAAGGCGAGCGCCTCGTCGCGCGCCTGCACCGCGGCGTCGCGCTCGGTCTTCGCCTGGGCGAGCAGCCGGAAATTCTCGTCGCGCTCGAGGACGAGGTCCTCCGTTTCCCTGCCGTGCTTCTCCTGGAGGCGCGCGATTTGCGCCAGGGCGTTGCTCTTCTCGCGCGTGGCGTCGTCGCGTTCCTTCGAAACGACTTCGAGCTGTTTCTCCTGCGTATCCTTTATCGCGGTCAGCTGGGAGATCACGGCGTTGCGCTCCTCCAGCGCCGCCTGGCGCTGTTTCTCGAACGACTCGATCTGCTCGGCTTGCGACGCGTTGATCTGCTCCATCTGCGCGAACGTTTCGTCCCGCTTCTCGACGACGTTGAGCCAGTCGGCCTCCAACACCGCGATCTGCTCCTTCTGCGCCTTGTTGATGACGCTCAGTTCCGCCACCGAGGCTTCCTTCGCGCGCACCGCTTCGTCCCGTTCCCGGGCCATGGCGTCGATCTGCGCTTTCTGCGCCTCGTTGATTTCCTTGAGGCGCGGGAGGGCTTCGTTCGTTTCCTTGAGGACCGCTTCCCGCTGCCGGTTGAGGGATTCTATCTGCGCCTTCTGCGCTTCGTTGACTTCCGTGAACCGCTCCAGCGCGGCCTCGCGTTCCTTCAACTCGTCTTCCCGCTGTTTGATAAGCGTGGCGATCTGCTCTTTCTGGGAATCGACCGCGCGCTCGAATTCCGCCCGCATCTGGTCGCGCTCCGCGGCCAGTTCCTCGTTCTGGCGCTGGAGGGATTCGATCTGTTTCTTCTGCGCCTCCTCGGCAAGCTGGAACCGCTTCAGCGTCTCGTCCCGGTCTTTCGCGAGGGACGCTTGTTCGTCGGCGAGGACGCCGAGCTCCTTGTCGGTCGCCTCTTTGTAGCGGGCCAGTTCGGCCGCGACGCGGTCGCGCTCCGCGGCGATTCTCTCCCGCTCCTCGGTCACCGATTCGATCTGACGGCGCTGGGATTCGCTCAACCGTTCAAGCTCGGCGGCGGCCGCGTCCCGGGCCCGGATGGCCGCCGTGCGTTCGGCTTCCGCGGCGGCGAGTTGCCTGGAACGCGCCTCGTTGACGTCATTCAAGCGCGAGAGCGCCTGGTCGTTCTCCCTCGCCGTCGCGTCCCGGGCCTGGTCGAGCGCGGCGATCTGCCGCTTCTGCGCCTCGGCGACCTGGCTCAGGCGGGCGAACGCCTCCTCTTTTTCCCTGAGCATCGCATCCCGCTGTTCGTTCAGGGAATCGATCTGGCGGGTCTGCGCGGCGTTGACCTCGGCCAGGCGCGCGAGGGCCGCGTCCTTCTCTTCGATCACGGCCTCGCGTTCAAATTCCAGGTGTTCGATCTGCGTTTTCTGTTCGCCGTTTATCGCGTTCAGTTCTTGCACGAGCCGCTCGCGATCCCGGATGATCTCGTCGCGCTGCCGGACGAGGGATGCGATCTGGTTCTTCTGTTCGTCGTTGATCAACGCGAAGGAGGCGAGCGCTTCGTCGTGTTCCTTGCGGAGAACCTCCGCGCTGAGCGTGAGCGCGCCGATCTGCTTCTTCTGCGAATCGCTCACCTCCGCGAAGAGGATCGAAGGCTGTTCCTTCTCCCGGAAGAAAGCGTCGCGCTGCCTCGTGAGCGCATCGATCTGCTCCTTCTGGGCCTCGGTCACTTCCGAGAAAGAGGCGAGCGCTTCGTCGCGTTCTTTCAAGAGTTCGTCGCGCTGCTGGGTCAGCGAGTCGATCTGCTCCTTCTGCGCCTCCGACACGCCCGTCAGCTCCGCGATCGCTTCCGACCGCGCCTGGTTCAATGCGGCGCGCTCCTCCTCGAAGGAGATGAGCTGCGCCTTCTGCGCCTGCAAGGTTTTCGTGAGGCCCGCGACGGTCTTTTTCTTGTCCGCGGTGACCGCGGCGATCTGCTGGCTCAGGATCTCGATCTTGCTGGCATGACTCGAAAGGAGCGCCCGCAAGCCGCCTTGTTTCTCCTCGTTTTCCGCATCGGCGGCGCGCCGCGAAGCGTGGATCGCCTCGATCTGGGCGTCCTTGTCGGCCTCGAGCGCCAGGTTGTCCGCGTGGAGGGACGCGATCTGCTCGTTCTGCGTGTCGATGGTTCGCTGCAAGTCGGCCGCAGCGCGGTCGCGTTCGTCCAGCGTGGCCCTGAACTCGGCGCGCATTCCTTCCCGCTCGACCTCGCCCGCATCCCGGGTTTCCCCGAGCCGCGCCAGGACGTCGTCCCGTTCCGCCGCCACCGCCTGCCGCTGCCTTGTGACTTCCGCGAGTTGCGCCGCGTTCTCTTCGCCGATGCGCGTGAAGCGCTCGACCGCTTCATCCCGCTCGCGCAGGACGGCGGCCCGCTCCTCGTCGAGCGCCCGCGCCTCGCGCTCGCGCTCTTTTTCCAGCGCCGAGAGGCGCGAGAGCGCTTCATTGCGCTCGTTGATGAGGAAGACGCGCTGGGCGGCGAGTTCTTTCAACTCGGCTTTCTGCCCGTCGATGATATTTCCAAACTCCGTCGCCGACGCCGCTTTCTCCTCGAGAATCCGGTTGCGATCCGCCTCCAGCGCGCGGAGTTGGGCGAGCGAGGCTTCGGTGTCCGCGTTGTAACGGCGGGCGCGCTCCTCGCTCTCCTCGGCGAGGAACTCGCGCGTTTCGGCGAGCGCGGCGGCTTCCCGCTTGTGCGCGTCGCGCAGCCGCTCTATCTCCGCCAGGCCTTCGGTCCGTTCGGCAATGGCGTGGTCGCGTTCCCGCGTGAGAACTTCGATCTGGCGCGCTTGCGACGCGTTCAGTTCGGCCATGCGGGAGAGGTTCGCGTCGCGCTCGCGCAGGATGAGAACCCTGTCTTCCTTGAGGGAGGCGATCTGCTGCTCGTACGCGGCGCCGGCCTGGTCGATCCGCGCGATGGCGTGGTCGCGGGCCGCGGCGAGGCTGGCTTGTTCGGCGTCGTTCGCCTCGGCCTGGCGGCGATGCGCTTCCGAAAGCTCGCCGTACTGGGCCAGGGTTTTCTCGCGTTGCGCGGTGAGGGCCTCGATCTGCCGCGCGCGCGCCTCGGCGGCGTACGCCGTGTCGGTCAGGTCGGCGGTGAGCCGGTCGCGCTCGCTTTGGAGCGTCTCGATCTGCCGCTTCTGCGCGTCGTTGATTGCGTTCAGCCGCGCCGTTGTTTCGTCGCGCTCGCGGAGGATGGTCTCCCGTTCCTCGCGGAGCGTGGCGAGCTGGCTCTCGTACGTCGCGCTGAGTTCGTTGCCGCGCATGACTGCCTGGTCGCGGGCGGCGGTGAGGCTGCGCTCCTCGATGCGGCGCGCTTCCGCCTGCTGGCGGCTGGCTTCCGCTATCTCCGCGAATTGGGCCAGGGCCTTTTCCCTCTCCTGGAGAAGCTGTTCGCTCCCGGCGGCAAGCGCTTCTATCTGCTGTTTCTGTTCGCCGCTGAAGCGGGCGAAACGCTCCGCGGCCTCGTCGCGCTCGCGAGTCAGGGCGTTCCGCTCCGACTCCAGCGCCTCGATCTGCCTCCTGTGCGCTTCCGCCCGCTCCCTGGCGCGCGCGTTCGCTTCGTCGCGTTCCTTCGCCAGGAGATACCGCTGCTGGGTGAGCGATTCGACCTGGCTCTTCTGCGTTTCAACGACGTTGCCAAACTCGATGATGGCCTGTTCCTTTTCCTCGACGGCCTTTCGGAGGCTCTCCTCCAGCGAATGAATCCGTTGCGCGGAGTTTTGCATGTCCACGCTGGAACGTTCCGCGGACGCCGTGTTCTCGCGCGCGAGTTCGTCGCGTTCGGTCGTGAGCGAGGTGATCTGTTCCTTTTGCGAAGCGGCGAGCCGGGAGACGCTGGCCAGCGCCGCGGCCTGCCGGGCGCGCTCGCCCTGCAAGGTCTCGATCTGCGTCTGCTGCGCGGCGTTGAGGGCCGTGAGCCGCGCGGTCGCTTCGTCGCGCTCGCGGATGACGGTGTCGCGCTCTTCCTTTAAATGGGCGATCTCGGTTTCGTACGGCGAGCGGAGTTCGTCGATCTTCTGGATCGCTTCGTCCCGCGCGGCGACGAGCCGGCGCTCCTCGGCCTCGCGCGCCTCGGCCTGCCGGCGGGCGGCTTCGGAGATTTCCGCGAACTGGGCCAGCGCCTTGTCGCGCTCCCTTATCAGGTGTTCGTTTTCGTGGCCGAGCGCCTCAAGCTGGCGTTTCTGTTCGCCGTTGAGAAGGGCGAAGCGTTCCGCGGCCTGGTCCCGCTCGTGGTTCACGGCGTGGCGTTCCGCCGCCAGCCGCTCGAGCTGCTTTTTGTGGGCCTCGGAAAGCTCGCGCGCGTGGGTCAGGGCCTCCTCGTACTCCCGGGAGATATGGCTGCGCTGCTGGGTGAGGGAGTCGATCTGGCTCTTCTGCGTCTCGATGACGCCCCGGAGTTCATTCAACGCGCTTTCCTTCTCCAGGAGGATTTGCTGGCGCTCTTCCTCCAGGGTTTGCGTCTGGTGCTCGAACCGGAGCCTCTCGACGCCGAAGCGCCCCGCGGCTTCCTCCTTCTCGCGCACGAGCGTTTCGCGCTCGGCTTCCAGGCCGGCGATCTGTTCCTTGTGCGCGGCGTGCAGACGCGAGGCTTCCTCGAGGCCGGCGTTCCGCCGGTCGCGCTCGAACTGGAGCGCTTCGATCTGCCGCGCCTGGGCGGCGTTCAGTTCCCCCATCTGCACGGCCGTTTCGTCGCGTTCGCGTATGGCCGCGTCCCTCTCCTGCCGTAGCGCGGAAAAAGCGCTTTCGTGGCTGGAATGCATTTCGTCCACGCGCAGGATGGCTGCGTCGCGCGCGGCGACCAGCCCCCGCTCTTCCATCTCGCGCGCGGCGGCCTGGCGGCGGGCGGCTTCGGAGATTTCGGCGAACTGGGCGAGCGCCTTGTCGCGCTCCTTTACGAGGTGATCGCGCTCGCCGGTCAGCGCCTGTATCTGGCTTTTCTGCGCGCCGCTGGTCCGGACGAATTCCTCCGTGGCCAGGTCGCGGTCGCGGCTCAAGGCGTCGCGCTCGGCCTGCAGCGTTCCAAGCTGCCGTTTGTGCGATTCGGCCAGCTCGGCCAGTTTCCCGAGCGCCTCGTCGCGTTCCGTGGTGAGGCTGTCGATTCTCTCCTGCTCGCGCGCGGCGAGGAGTTTTTCCTCTTCCGCTTTCCGGACGCCCGCCTCCAGGCGGTGCGCCTCGGCCAGTTCGGCGAATCGCGCGACGGCGTTGTCCCGTTCCTCGGCGAGCTCGTCCCGCTGTCCGGAGAGCGACGCGATCTGGTTTTTCTGCGTTTCGATGACCGCCGAGAACTCGTTCAAGGCGCGCGCCTTCTCGCCGGTGAGGGTCTCAAGCTCGCCTTCGAGACGGTGAACCCGCTCCTCCAATGTCTGCCGCTCGACTTCCGCGCGTTGCGCGTCTTCCTCTTTTTCCCGCGCGAGGGCGTCGCGCTCGCGGAGAAGCGATGCGACCTGCTCCTTGCGCGCGGCGTCGAGTTGCGCGGCGTCCGCGAGGGCGGCGGCCTGGCGCTCGCGTTCGCGTTCGAGCGCTTCGGCCTGGCTCTTGCGCGCTTCCACCACGGCGCTCAGCTCCGCGAGCGCTCCGCTCTTTTCCAGGGCGGTCCGCTGGAGTTCTTCCTCCAGCGATTGCAAACGGCGCTCGGAGTTCTTCCTATCGAGAGCGAAGCGCTGGGCCGCCTCCTCCTTTTCCCGGGCCAGCGCGTCGCGCTCGCGGGAGAGGGCGGTTATCTGTTCCTTGCGCGCGATGTCAAGCTGCGCGGCGTCGGCGAGGGCGGCGCCCTGCCGGTCGCGCTCGCGCTGGAGGGACTCGATCTGGTTCTTTTGCGTTTCCGCCAGCGCGCCGAGTTCGGCGAACGCCCCGCCTCTTTCCGCGGCGGCGCGCCGGAACTCCCCTTCCAGCGCCTCCGTGCGGTCTTCGTACGCCTGCCGCTCGGCGCCGAACCGCTGGGCGGTTTCCTCTTTCTCCCGCGCGAGCGTGTCGCGCTGGACGGTTAGCTGGGCGACCTGCTCCTTGCGCGCGGCGTCAAGCTGCGCGGCGTCGGCGAGTGCGGCATTCTGCCGGTCGCGTTCGCGTTGGAGGGACTCGACCTGTCCCTTCTGCGTTTCCAGCATGGCGTTCAACTCGCCGACGGTGCCGCCTTTCTCGAAAGCCGTGCGCTGGAGCTCTTCCTCCAGGGAATGCACCCGGTGTTCGAGCGCGTCCCGCTCCACGCCGAACCGGGCGGCGGCTTCTTCCTTCTCGCGGGTCAGCGCGTCGCGTTCCGCGGTGAGGGAGGCGATCTGCTCCTTGCGCGCCATGTCAAGCTGGGCGGCTTCGGCGAGCGCGGCGTTCTGTCGGTCGCGCTCGCGGTGGATGAACTCGACATGGCTCTTCTGGGTTTCGAGCGTGGCGCTCAACTCGGCCAGCGCTTCGCCTTTCTCCGACGCTCCGCGGTGGAGTTCGCCTTCCAGCGAATGGACGCGTTGTTCCAGGGCCTCGCGCTCGATGCCAAACCGGGCGGCGGCTTCTTCCTTCTCGCGGGTCAGCGCGTCGCGCTCCGCGGCGAGGGAGGCGATTTGCTCTTTGCGCGCGGTGTCAAGCTGGGCGGCTTCGGCCAGGGCGGCGCTCTGGCGTTCGCGTTCGCGCTGGATGAACTCGACCTGGCTCTTTTGCGTTTCGAGCGTGGCGCTTAGTTCGGCCAGGGCTCCGCCCTTTTCCGCGCCCGCGCGCTGGAGGTCTTCCTCCAGGGAGTTTATCCGGCGTTCCAATGTCTGCCGTTCGGCGGTGAACCGCTCGGCCGCTTCCTCTTTCTCCCGGGCAAGGCCGTCGCGTTCGCCGGCGAGGGAGGCGAGTTGCTCCTTCTGCGCATCGGCGACGCGGAGGGAGTCCGCGAGATTGCCGGCGTGCCGGTCGCGCTCGCGCTGGATTTCCTGGACGCGGGCGAGCGCTTCATCGCGCTCCCTGGCCAGGCCGGCGGCTTTCTCCTCCGCGCGCTGGGCCAGGAGCCTGCGTTCCTCGGACTCGCGTTCGCCGGCTTCCTTTTCCCGGGCGCCCGCGAGTTCGGAGAATTGGGCGACTGCGCCATCCCGCTCTTCGATGAGGCGGTCGCGCTGCGCGGCCAGCGACTCGATCTGTTCCTTTTGCGTTTCCAGGAGGCCCTCGCGTTCGGCCAGGGCGGCGCCCTTTTCAGCCGCCGCTTTCTTGAGCTCGGCGGCCATGGAATGGACTCGCTGCTCGAACGCCTGCCGCTGGACGTCGTATCGCGCGGCGGATTCCTCCTTCTCCCGGAGAAGAACGTCGCGCTCGCTCGTGAGGGAGGCGATATGCTGCCGCTGCGCCGTGATGAAACGGGTGTTATCCTCGTCGCCCGCGTTGCGCCGGTTCCGTTCCTCTTCCCGTTCGGCGAGGGCGGCTTTGTTCTCCGCCAGGAGTTGCTCCCGCTCGCGGCGGAGGGATTGGACTTCGGAAGCGAGGGATTCGTTGTCCCGGATGAGGGTGTCGCGCTCGCCCGTCAAGACTTCGATGTCCGCGCCGCGCGTCTCGGCGAATTGCGTCCGCGTTTTCACGTGTTCCCGTTCGACGGCCAGGGCTTCCGCCGCGGCCTCCTTTTCCCTGACGGCTTCATCCCGCTGCCGGGTGAGGGAGACAATCTCCGTCTTGTTGGCTTCGATGGTCCTGGCGAGAGCGGCGATCTCTTGGGCGCTGGTTTCCCCGCCCTGTTTCAAGCGCGCGATCTCTTCGTCCCGCTTCTTCAATTCGGCCTGGTGCTCGGCGGTGAGAACCTCGATCTGCCTGCGGTGTTCTTCGACCAGTTGCTCGTTTTTCTGAAGGGCGAGGGCGTTCTCTTTTTTCAGGGACTCGATTTCCTTGGCCTGCGCTTCGTTGCCGGAGGAATCGCCGTCGCGCTCGTCGAACTTGTCGAGCTTGCCTTTCAAGGAGTCGATCTCGTCCGTCGCGGCGGCCAGGCGCGCGACCAGCTCCTCATGTTTCTTGCGGTCGGCCTGGTTCTCAGCCTTGGCCAGGGCGAGGGCGTTTTCCAATTCGACGTTCTGGGCTGGGTGTTTGCCGTTGGCGGCTTTCGTGGCCTGGATGAGCCGGCCTTCCGCGCTTCCTGCCAGACCGAGGTGGATAATCTTCTTCTCCAGCGGAACGGGGGAGGCCCCCGTCAGCGCGTTTTCGCCCACGAAGGTGCCGTTGGTGCTGCCGAGATCGCGCACCAGCAGTTTCTCCGGGGTTACGATGAGCTGGGCGTGCTTGCGGGAAACGCCCTGGCAGTCGACCAGGATGTCGCAAGACAGGTCGCTGCCTATGGTGTATTCGCCCGGATCAAGAACGTAGCGCCCCAAAGCCCGTGCGCCTTCTCTGACGATGATTTCTGCCTGCATGGTGTCTCCTGAAAAAGGATATGGGTACTGACCGCCCGCGTCCGTTGCGCGAGCGGGAAATACTATCAGCAAATCGGGGCTTAAATCAAGGCGATTCGGGCTTCATAATCCGGTTTCGCGTGATACGCTCCCTCATTCATGAATTTGAGAGCAGGATATGGCGCGGGTTTGTTCGTGTGCCTCGCCTTTCTTGCGCCGGATGTTCATGGGAGCGTCGTGCAACTCACCAACGGCTCGGTCTATAGAGACGTAACAATCCTCGCGAAATCCCCGGCGCAATTGAACCTCCGCACGCAGTTTGGGGACATCGCCGTTCCGCTTTCCTCGGTGGCGACAATCGACGGCGTTCCGCCCGCGGCCAAGGCCCCCACGGAGGCCGCGCCGGCGCCCAGCCCGCTCCCCGCCGCGCCCGAGGGAGCGGCAAGCTCCGAGCTGGAATATCACCACGACTGGCGGATGGAATGCCTCCTCCTGGGCTGCGGAGCGGCGGTCTTCGCCTGGCTGGCGACAATGGTCTGGACCCAGAAAGAGCTTCGCGAAAACCGTTCCGGGGAGACCGACTGGAACGTTGTCTCCCTCCTCTTACCCTTCGGCGGATTTTTCCTTTTCAAGGCATGCGGCGGGGTGTCTCTCCTCAAGAAGCGGAAGTCCGCGCCCGGCCTTGCCGCGAGTACGCCCGTGGACCCGACATTCGTGGAACGAGGCGCCCAAACCGCCGCGGAGGACGACGGAGCCACGGGCAGCGAGGCGGCCCGGCGCATCCTGGAAGAAGCGGTCCAAGCGCGGACGAGCGACGTGCATATCGACCCGCAGGAAAACGGTTACAAGGTGCGCTTCCGCATCGACGGCATCCTGCAAGAGCGCACGTTGCTCGAAAAGACGTCGGGCCTGCGCGTCGTCTCGGCCTTGAAGACGCTGGGCGGCATCGACGTGGCCGAAAAGCGCAAGGCGCAGGACGGCCGGTTCCGCATCCAGTTCTCCACGCGCGACGTCGATATGCGCGTCTCGACGGCCAGCGCGATCTTCGGAGAGAAACTGGTCGTCCGCATCCTGGATCGCAAAGCGGGCATCTTCGGCCTGGCGGACCTCGGGATGCCGGAGGAAATGGTCGCGCAATTCAACCAGGCCATCCACTCCCGCAGCGGGATGATCCTGGCCACCGGCCCGACGGGCGCGGGGAAAACCTCGACCTTGTACGCGGCGCTGAGCCAGCTCGACAAGACGCGGCTCAACGTGATGACGATCGAAGACCCCGCGGAGTACGAACTGGAAGGCGCGACGCAGATACCGGTGAACCCAAAGGCGGGCATCACCTACGAATCCGGGTTGCGGTCGATCCTGCGGCAGGATCCGGACGTCATCTTTGTCGGCGAGATGAGGGATGCGGAAGCGGCCAAGATAGCCATCCGCGCGGCGCTCACCGGCACGCTCGTCTTCAGTTCCCTCCATACGAGGGACGCCGTCAACTGCATCCCGCGCCTGGCGGAGATGGGCGTGGAAGCCTCGCAGATGGCTTCGGCCCTCCTCATGGTCATCGCGCAACGGCTCGTCCGGGTTCTCTGCAACGCCTGCCGCGAGCCGTATGCGTGTTCGGGCGGGGAGCTTGACGCCATCGGCCTCGGACTTCCGCCCGGCGAGACCATTTACCGCGCAAAGGGATGCCCGGAATGCTCGCAGACCGGTTACCTCGGGCGGACGGGCATCTTCGAACTCTTCGTCCTCGACGACGAACTTCGGCGGGCCGTCAGCCGCCAGGACGGCGAGGCGGAACTGTTGGAACTCGCCCGCGCCAAAGGGTTCCGCGCGTACCGGGAGTCCGGCGGGGAAAAAATATTGCTGGGCATAACCACCGTCGATGAAGTGCTGCAGGCGGGCTGAGAGATGATCGCCGAACAATTCCTAAGCATCGCGGGCGTGCCGGTTATTTTGATCGGCGCCTGGCTCTGCCGGCGCCAGCCGCTTTTCGAGGTGATAATGAACGCCTTCGCCGCGCTGTTCGCCGCCGCGATAGCCCTGCGTTACTGGTGGCTCCTGGCGTCCCTCATCGGCTCGCTGCTTTCGTTTCGGCCCGGGGAGATCAGTTTTGGCTCCTTCTGGATCCTCTTTGGCCTCGCCTACATGCTGCTGCTGCGTCTGAAAAACATCCCGGAAGACCGCGACCAGCCGGAATTTCCCGGCTGGGCGCAAGGCGTCTTCAGTTTTCTGTTCGCGGCGGTGACCGTATGCGTTATCTGGTGTTCGCTCCTTTCGAGCCTCCTCATCGTTCTGCCGAAGGCGTCTGAAACCTACGACCGCGACAAGCAATTCATTCACTGGGATCGCACGCTGATCAGCGTTTACCAGGCCGCCGAGTCCCGCCTTTTGGGCATCCGGGCCGGCTCGCCCGAGCACACGCGCTTCCCGAAGACCGACATTCCCCACGACGACACCCACGAACCGCTGTGGGAGTGAAATTCAGATCAGCGCTTCGCAAAGAGCCTCCCAGAGCGCTTCCGTCATCTGCTCCAGTTGCCGGTCCGTGGCGCAATAGGGAGGCATGAGAAGCAGCACGTCGCCGATCGGGCGCGTGAGCAGGCCGCGCTTTCTGGCGGCTTCGCAGATGCGATGGCCCGTCCGCGCGGCGTACGGGAAGGATTCGCGCGTGTCGAAGTCGCGGACGATTTCCACGGCGCAGACCATCCCTTCGAGGCGGACGTCGCCCACGTTTGGGTGATCCCAGAAGCGCGCGGCGAGGCCGGCGAGGGTTTGCGCTTTCGCCTGGATATGGGGAATGGTGTGTTCGGTTTTAAAAAGGCCGAGGCTGGCGAGGGATGCCGCGCAGCCGAGGGCGTTGCCGGAGTAGCTGTGGCCGTGGAAGAACGTCTTCAACTCGGCGAAATCCCCGAGGAATGCGTCGAATATTTCCAGCGATGCGACGGTCGCCGCGAGCGGGAGATACCCGCCGCTAAGGCCCTTGGCCAGGGCGATGACATCCGGGAGGACGTCTTCCTTTTGGAATGCGAACATCCCGCCCGTGCGGCCAAAGCCGGTGAGGACTTCATCCAGCATGAGCCAGACGCCCCGTTCGCGGCAGCTTGCGGCGGCGCGTTGGAGATAGCCCCCGGGGTGCATGGCCATGGCGCCCGCGCCCTGGACGCGCGGCTCCAGCACGAAGGCCGACGCGGAATCGCCAAGGGAATCGAGCGCTTCGTCCAACAGCGCCGCGCATTCCCAGTTGCATTCGCGGGTGAGGCGCGCGTCCTGGCCGCGCTCCGGTTTCGCCCGGTTATAAGGGCACCGGTAGCAAAAGGGGGACATGACTTCCCTCGTCTCGAAAAGAAGCGACTTGTAGGCGCGGTGAAAGAGAGCGCTGTGGCCCGCGCTCATGGCTCCTATCGTGTCGCCGTGGTACCCTTGCGCGAGGGAGACGAAGACCCTCCGCTCCGTCTCGCCGCGTTGCATCCGCGCCTGGTGGATCATCTTCAACCCGGCTTCAACGGCGGTGGAACCGTCATCGGAGAAGAAGACTTTTCCTTCAAACCCGAGCCATTCGATGAGTTCGCGCGCGAGCCTGGGCGCCACGTCGTTCGTGAGGCCGAGGAAGGAACTGTGCGCGATGCGCCCGAGCTGATCCTTGATAGCCCGGTCGATCTCGGGGCGGCGATGCCCGTGGAGATTCGTCCAGATGGAGGAGTTGCCGTCCAGGTATTCGCGGCCTTCCTCGTCGCGCAACACCGCGCCTTCGCCTTCGACGATGGCGAGGGGCGCCGTCCATTCGCGCATCTGCGTGAAGGGATGCCACAGGTAACGGAGGTCGAGGTCGGCGGACTCGCTCATCCGTAGGCGCGCTGGAAACATTCCACGAAGCCCGTGGCGAAATCCTGCGGCCTGTTTTGAATCCAGCGCCGGATGATCGGCACGGGGAAGAAGGCGCCGCACTCGATCTCGGAACGCGCCAGGACAAAAGGGCCTTCGCTCCCGGCCTTGTACAGGCGGACAAACTCGTGGCCCGTCCTGCCGGAGGCGGGGATCGCGGCCAGCAACGTCACGTTCGCTTCAACGCCGAGTTCCTCCCGCAATTCGCGCACCGCGGTTTCGTCGTATTCGCGGCCGGAATCGACGTGTCCGGCGGCGCTGGAATCCCATTTGGAGGGATGCGCGTCCTTCCAGCGGGAGCGTTTCTGGAGAAAGAGATCGCCCGCCCGGTTGAAGACGAAGATGTGCACCGCCCGGTGGAGCAGGCGGCCCGTGTGGACCTCGTGCCGGGTGGCGTTCCCGACAACGCGATCCCGCCCGTCCACCACGTCGAAGCGTTCTCCGTGGACATTCTGCGCCGCCGCCGCGCCGTCGCAGGGTTGGACGATGTTCGCAAGCTCGATCCACTGGAGCGGGCTCAGCTCTTCGGCGCGCGCCGTCTCCGGCAGGCCGCACCTCGCGGCGAACGCGGGCCAGTCGAAAGGGGGAAGCAGTTTGCGAAGCTGTTTGCGGCGTTGCGAGAAGCCGGCCTTTACCAGGCGCTCGAAGACAGCTCCGTCGCACTCGGGCAGTTCATCCGGGGCGCGCGGGACGAGCGAGATGACCGCGGAATCCACCCCCGGTTGCGGGAGGAAAACCGTTGGGGGAAGGGTGCGCAGATATTTCGCCCGCCAGCGGCGATGCAGGATGACGGTGAGCGCGCCGTAATCCTTGGTGGAGGGCTGGGCGGTGAGCCGTTCCGCGAATTCGCGCTGGATGGTGAAGACCATCCTGCTCACCGGAGACGGCTCCGCGGCGAACTTGAAGAGGATGGGACTGGTGATGCAGTAAGGAAGGTTCCCCAGCACCTTGACCGGGGCGCGCTCGAAGAGAAGGCGCGTGTCAAAATCAACGGCGTCGTCGTTTACGACCTCAACATTGTCCGAAGCGCAGTGCGTCCGCAGATAGTCCGCGAGCCGCTTGTCCTTCTCGATGAGGATGGCGGCGCGGCATTGATTTATGGCGCTTTCGGTCAGCGCGCCGAGGCCGGGGCCGATCTCGACCAGGGTGTCGGCCGGCTCGAGTTCGAGTTGCGAGACGATCCACGCCGCAAGGTTCTGGTCGTGCAAGAAATTCTGGCCGAGCCGCTTGCTGGGCCGCACATCCAGCGACGCGAGCGTTTGCTGGAGCGTCGAAAGCTTCATTCGGGCGCGATCAACTCGGCGAGCTTTTGCTTGAGAAGATCGACGCCCGCCCCCTCCGCCGCAACCATCGGAATCACGACGGTCTTGCGAAAGCGGGCTTTGAACTGCTTCAGGTTCTCCTTCGCTGAGGAGAGGTCCATCTTGTTCGCGACGACGATCCAGGGGCGTTCGAAGAGTTGCGGGTCGTAGAGCTTCAACTCCTTGCGCAAGGCGGCAAGGTCATCCAGCGGGTTGCGCCCTTCGCTCCCCGCCATGTCGAGGACGAAGAGGAGCAGCTTGCAGCGGACGACGTGGCGCAGGAAATCGTGCCCCAGGCCGACGTTGCGGTGCGCGCCTTCGATGAGGCCGGGGATGTCCGCCACGGCGGCGCGTTTGTAGCCGGGAAATTCCACGATGCCGACCACCGGATGCAAGGTGGTGAAGGGATACGAAGCCACCTTCGGGTGCGCGGAGGAGATGGCGCCCAGCAAGGTCGATTTGCCCGCGTTCGGGAAGCCGACGAGGCCGGCGTCCGCGATCTTGCGCAACTCGAGGTAGAAATATCCCTCCTCACCGGCTCCGCCTTCCGTGTATTGGCGCGGGGCGCGGTTGCGCGAGCTTTTAAAATGAATGTTCCCCCTGCCGCCTTCGCCGCCCGCGCAAAGGACGAATTCCACCCCCTCCCGGTCAAGATCGGCCAGCAATTCCCGAGGCGCTTCGGGCGATCCGGCAGGTTGGGGCGCGCGATAAACGAGCGTGCCAGCCGGGACGGATACAAGCTTTGGCAGCGCGGCGCGCCCGTAACATTGCTTGCCCATGCCGTTTTTGCCGTTCTTCGCCTTGATGATCGGCTCGTAGAAAAACGCGGCGAGGTTGTCCACATTCGCGTCCACGCGCAGGATGATGTCGCCGCCGCGCCCGCCGTCGCCGCCGTCCGGCCCGCCCTTGGGAACGAACTTTTCCCTGCGAAAACTGACGCTGCCACACCCCCCGTCCCCCGCCTTGGCGAAGACCCTTATGTGATCGACGAACAAGCGCTTACTTCTTCCAGTCCAGCGCGCCCTTCTTTATCGCATAGACATATCCCACAGTGAGGATGCTGACGAAGCTGAGCATGCTCCAGAAGATGACGGGATGATGCGCCCGGACGAATTCGCGGAAAACGACCGCCCACGGATACATGAAGACGATCTCGATATCGAACAGGATGAAGAGCATCGCCACCTGGTAGAACTTCACGCTGAAGCGCGGCTGGGCGTTGCCTTCCGGCAGCATGCCGCATTCGTAAGCCGTGTCCTTGGTGGGATTCCGCTTTCCCGCCTTGCCCAGGATGATGCTGACGACGAGCGCCGAAGCCGCGAAGCCGATGGCCACCACAGCCTGGATGAGGATGGGCAGGTAGTCCTTTATCATAAACCCAGGGGGTTGGGGGTTCAGTCCCCGAATTTAGTGAACGACGGCGGGGGCGGTATTGACCGTCGCCAGAGCCGAGGAGAGGCCCTTGTACTTCTTGCCGTTTTTCTTGACCATGCCGCGCTGCACCAGGTTCTGGAGCTTCTCGTAAGCGCGCAGCCGGAGCATCTCTTCGCCGCCGCTGGCGGCGTTGCGCTGCCGGAGGTTTTCATGGATGATCTCGAACAGTTGCTTGAATTCGAAAGAGCTTTTTTGCGAGAGGACGGAAACCAGTTCCTCAGTCACCAAATCGGGAAGACGACGGGAAAAAGCATTTTTCTTTTGGATAGCCATAGAGCGGGCACTATAACACGCTTCGGCGGGAACACGAAAAGTTTTTCGGGAGACCGGCCGATTTGTAGGGAAAATCCTACTATAAACAGCGTTGGCGCGTGTCAGGCGCTTTGGCTCGCTCTTCTTGGGCGACATCCTTTCCCTGGCCTCCGCTCCAGGCGGCTGGCACAGCCGCCTCTACAACGGCAACGACAACGGACGCCTAGCTGGACTAGCTTAGACTAAGCTAGCGGCCCTGGAGGGCCTTCAGCTTGGGCAAGGCCGCCGCACCCGCGCCCATGGCCGCCGCACCCGCGCCCATGGCCGCCGCATCGACCAACTCCTGGAAAGTGACCGGCCCGGCGGATTCCAAAAGCATCCCATCCGCGACCGCCGATTCGGAAAAGACAATGGGCCCCAGGTGCTTTTGCAACGTTTCCGTGGCCGGGAGCTTGGAGGGGTCGATGTATTTGACCACGCCCGGCGCGAAGTTCGCCCAGATCATGGCCAGGGGCCGCAGGGAGCCGTAAACCCTCTCGCAGACGGCCTGCCCCTCCAGATATCCGAAGGAGCCGGTCGGCTTCGCCACCATTTTTTCAGCGGTCTGAAATGCGTTCGACGATGCAAGGCTCGCGCCAGGGGTTTTTAAGGATTGCGCCGCCGCCTTCACCTCGTCGAAGTTCTGGCCGAGAAGCAGGAACCCGGGCGTAAGCGCCAGCGCGGGCGTCACGGTGGGAAGGGGGGTGGAGGTCATCCCGTAGAAGACGGTGTCGTCGATCTTTTGCCGCGCCCAGGCTGCGCCGAACGGGCCGGCCAGCAAGCCGTCCAGGAACTTCTCCGCTTTCCCTTCGTCGCGGACATCCAGCGAAACCAGGAGCCCGGGCTGAGGAAAGCCCGGGGGCCAATCCAGCCGCGCGGAGACCTCCGGGCCGAACGCGGCGTCGAACGCCGCCCGATCCAGCCCCTGCGCCGCGAGAGCCTGGCGCGCGGCGGCCAAATCATCCAGAAACCCCGAAGCGCCGGGCGGCGTATCGGGAAGAGTCCAGGAGCGCAGGACCGCCGCGTAATAGAACAAAGTATTCGTCGAAGTGAGCGCAAGGGAAGCGCGCTGCAACGGCTCTTCCCTCCCGACATCCGGCGCCAGGATGAAAAGGGTGTCCCGTATATTCTCGCCCTCCAGCTTCACCGCGGCCGCCGCGGCCTGGATGCGCCGGATTTGGTTCGTTTGCGCGGCGGGAAGCTGGGCGCCCGCCGCGGCCAGCAGATCAGCCAGCCGCTGGATCACCGTCTCCGGCTGCAAGTAAAGGAGCAGGTCGCTTTCCTTCGGCACATGGCCGAGGCTCGCATGGAAGCGCTTCTCGCCGGCCAGCATTTCGCCCGGGACGTCCGGTTTGCCCTCCAGCCGGTCAAGCGTGGTCTTCAGCAGGGCGATGTCATCGGAAACGACATACCAGCGTTTATCGACCGCCGCCGCCACCGACACATTTCCATAAACAAACGTCTCGATCTCCACCGGCCCGTATTTGACGAGGTCCGCCTTGCCCGCGGGCCAGGCGGTGTGCAGCCATGTCCGCGCCTCATCCCGCAAGCTTTCGAGCGCCTCCTTCTTCCCGTTGAAATTCAGCCCGGCGAGAAAACGGGGCGGATCCTCCTTTATCGACGTCAGCGCGAAAAACGCCTCGGCCGGCTCCAGGGAGGCAACCTGCTTTTCCGCGTCGGAGACGGCGGCGAGCGCGGGCAGCCTGGACTCCGGACGTTCCAGGAACGCCTGCACCTCCGGTTCCTGGGCCAGTTGATGCAGCGCGGCTTGTTGCCAGCGCTCCCTGGTGCGAGCGATGTCGGGAAAATCGAGCAAAAGCACAGTCCCGGCGGGCGCGAGTTTCGGCCCTTGCGCTTCCCCGCCGCCGCGATGCAGGATGACAAACGCCCCTACCGCCGCCGCGATTAAGATAAGGACGATGACAAGCCGCTTCATAAGCTATGCTGCTTTTAGAGACATCCGGCCTGCCGTCACAGCATAAAAAATGGACGCAGCCTTCACGGATTGGGAAGCGCGCTACCGGCAAGGCGACACCCCTTGGGAAAAGGGCGCCGCGCATCCCGCGCTGGCGGACTATATCGCGCGGCATCCCCTCTCCGGGCGTGTGCTGGCGGTCGGCTGCGGCTCCGGGCACGACGTCCGCGCGCTGTCATCCGCCGGCGCGAGCGTCACCGGCATTGACATTGCCCCCTCCGCCATCCGCCGCGCGGAATCCTTCGCCAAGGCGGGCGACGAAACCTACGAACTGGCCGACCTCTTTTCCCTGCCCGCGCACCTGAGATGCCGCTTCGACTGGGTCTGGGAACACACCTGCTTCTGCGCCCTGCCGCCCGCGATGCGCCCCGCGTACGTCTCCGGCCTCCTCGACGCCCTCGAGCCAGGCGGCCTGCTTCTCGCTGTGTTCTATCTCGATCCCGGGAACGACCCCGGCCCGCCCTTCGGAGTTTCGGTGGAGGAACTGGACGCCCTGTTTGGAAAACACTTCGACCTGCTTCGGGAATGGACGCCCAAAGTCACCTATCCCGGCCGCGAGAACCGCGAGCTGATGCGCGTCCTGAAGCGGCGAACCGCATCCTCCGCGCCGTGAAGGCTTGCAAACGTCCTGGCGCGCGCCTACCCTGAACCCCTCTCCTATTTGCCGGCGTGGCGGAATTGGCAGACGCGCTGGACTCAAAATCCAGTACTCGCAAGAGTGTGTGGGTTCGACCCCCTCCGCCGGTACCTGTTTTGGCGCTAGACTTAATTAAGAGACGTTCTTCACGTCGCCGAATTTCAGGTGGATCTTTTCGATGGAGATCTTCATCGTGTGGATCAGCTTCGGAGAACGGGCTTTCTGGAGCAGCAGCCAGGCAAGTCCCGCGGCCATATAAGCGACGAAGAGCCAGACGAGCAGGTTGTTCGGGAACGGTGGACTGGGAAACAGTCGGCTCCCCGGGATTCCCACTGTGCCGAGGATCGGCAGGATCATAAACCCGACGCCGAGAGCCGAGTAGAGGAGGTCGAGGCTGCGCAGTTTGCCCATTTTACGAAGATAAACCGGGGCGGCGATGGAGACCAAAATATAGACGAGGAGAAAGCCAAGGCTGGAGAGGGTGCCAAAATAGCCTTGTGAGTCGAAAACGGGGACGCCGCACAAATAAGCAACAGCGGGAACGAGAAAGGTGACCAGCGCCGAAAGCCCGACGGCGATGTGCGGGGTTTCGTTTTTCTCGTGGGCTTCGCCGAGCGCATCGTGGAACAAGCCATGCCGGGCCATCGAAAAGACGATTCGCGCGGTCGAGTTGATGCATGCCAGGGTGCAGGAGAAGAAGCTCAGAAGCGCGCCTATGTTTATCAATATCCCGAGAAAGCCCAGACCTGTTCGGGACGCCATGACGTCGAGAGGCGCCTCGGTCTTGCCGAGATTGACGCCGGAGCCTTTGAAGGCGAGAACGATCACATACGCCGTGAAGATGAAAAAGACGCCGGACAGGACCGTGCTTTGGATGAGCGAGCGCGGGATGGTGCGCAGCGGGTCTTTGGCCTCGTCGCCAAGAGAAGTGGAACTCTCGAAGCCGGAAAAGCCAAAGACGACAAGGACGATGCCGGTCAGCACGCCGCCTGGGGTGGCTCCTTCCAGCGTTAGTTGAGCTGTGTCCACAGCGAAGCTTTTTTGCACCCAGATGATGATGGCCAGGAGCAGTATCACAAAAAGCGAGGCGCCCTCGAAGAGGAGCATCATCTTGGCCGAAAGCTGGATGTCCTTGTAAGCGACGCAATAGGAGACGAGGACGCCCGCTGCAAAAAGCGTCAGGATCTGTGTATGGATGCCGAGGGTCAAGAGCAGCATCCGGGCAAAGATGGCAAACCCGCACAAAGTGGACATGCCGGTGAGCGCGTAGCCGAAAAGCAAGCTCCAGCCGCCGAGAACGCCGGCGGTGGCTCCGAGGCCTTTGACGGTATAGGTGTATAGCGAACCGGGGGAGGCTGAACGGCGCGCGAATTGATTGATGTTAAAGCTGACGAAGACGAGCCCCGCCATGGCCAGCACGAAGCTCAACCACGTCCCATTCCCAGCCGCCGCAAAGATGAGGCCGAGGACCGCCGCAGGGACGGTCGAAGGAGCGATGACGGAGATCGATTGGGCGATGACTTCCGCGTACGAGAGGCAATCGCTCTTGAGGCTGCGAATATTTTGGGGCGGCTGATCGATGTGGATCATGAAATTTCAAGATTGGTCAAGGGCGTCGGAACCGCGTGGGGGGAGACGGCAAATAAACGTTGACGATGGTTTGGGCGCGCGGATACATAATCTATATCGAATTGGTAGATTAAAAATGAATGCACGTCAACCGCATCTTCGGTTTTGCGCCTCATCGGCCCGCGTCATCAACCCAGCGGGCAAGGGGCGGCGGCTTCCATGACCGCACGCTGGCAGAATGCGGGGGCTTTGCTCCTGGTGGCGCTGGCGGTCGCGCTGGTGGGGTTTAAAAACTTTAAGCGGGACAAGGCCCAGCCGCTTCTCAACGTTTCCTACGATCCCACCCGCGAGCTCTACGAGGAAATCAACGCGAAGTTCGTCGCAAAGTATGAGGATGATACGGGAAGCTGGTTGGGGGTCCAGCAGTCGCACGGCGGTTCCACCCGCCAGGCGCGCGCGGTGGCTGCCGGCCAGGCGGCCGCCGACGTGGTGACGCTGGCCCTCCCGTCGGACGTGGAAATCCTCGTGAAGAGCAAACTGATCGCGCCGGATTGGAAAAAGCGTTTCCCGCACGATTCACAGCCTTATTCCTCGACGATCGTTTTTGTGGTCAGAAAAACCAATCCCAAACATATCAAGGATTGGCCTGATTTGATCGTGCCGGGCGTTACGGTGATCACGCCGGATCCAGCCACGTCAGGCAATGGAAAGCTCAGTCTCCTGGCCGCCTGGGGCACCGTCATCTACCGGGGCGGAACCGAGGAGCAGGCGCGCGACTACATCACCCAACTTTATGAGCATGTTCCGGTTCTAGGCCAGGGGGCGCGCAATTCCACGACAACCTTCGCTCTGGATGAGACGGGGGACGTGCATTTGACCTGGGAAAATGAGGCGCTGCGTGAAGTGGAGGAATCGAAGGGCGATCTTCAAATTATTTACCCACTGGTAAGCATTCGTGCGGAGCCGAGCGTGACGTGGGTCGATGCAAACGTGGCGAAGCATCATTCCGCGTCCGCCGCGAAGGCTTACCTGGCATACCTTTTTACCGAACCGGCGCAGGAGATTCTGGCAAAGGACGGGTACCGGCCGATCAATGAGGAGGTTCTGGAAAAGCATAGGGCTCGGCTGCCGAACCTCACCCTCTTTCCGGTGACGCTCCTCGCGCGGGACTGGGACGACGCGCAGACGAAATTCTTCGGCGAAAATGGAATTTACAACCTCATCCGCGCTTCGAGAAACCAATGAGCATTCCCTTCAAAATGGATTTCAATTATAGCGGGAATGCCCTGCGCCGCGATCTGGTCGCCGCCGCCACGGTGGCTGCGATCGCGATTCCGCAGGCGATGGCTTATGCGCTCATAGCGGGAGTCGATCCGCGGTTTGGCCTTTACTCCGCCATCGTGGTGACGGTGATCGCCTCGACGCTTGGCTCGTCCTCGCACCTGATCAACGGCCCGACGAACGCCATTTCGCTTGTTGTCTTCGCGGCGCTGGCCGGGTTCGATGAGCGCTTCGACACGTATCAGGCGCTGTTTCTGCTCGGGATCCTGGTGGGAATCATCCAAATACTCATTGCCGTTTTCAAGCTGGGGGATCTCACGCGCTACGTCTCCGAATCGGTAATCCTCGGCTTCATGGCGGGCGCGGGCATTCTGGTGGCGGTCGGCCAGATCGGTAATTTTCTAGGCATCGCGAAGAAGGGCGCCGGAGATCAATCCGTGCTCGTGCAACTGTGGGAGACGCTCGCCAAAGGCGGGGCGCCCAATCCGCACGCCATCGGGTTGGGCGTCGGGGTCATTGCGGCCGTGGTGCTCCTGCGGAAGGTGATCGACAAGTACAAGCTTCCGCAGATGGACATGCTGCTGGCTCTTATCGGCGCCTCGCTGGTGGCGGCGTTTTATCACTGGTCGCTGCCGGCGCCCGATGGCAAGACGCTCGTTTCGGTGGTCGGCAAAGTCCCGGCCGCTCTGCCCTCCTTCCACATACCGGAGATCAATTTGGGATGGTTCTCCAGGCTTATGGGCGGGGCCTTCGCCATTTCCTTCCTCGGCTTGCTGGAAGCGCTTGCGGTGGCAAAGTCGATAGCCAGTCACACGCGCCAGCCGCTCGACTACAATCGCCAGTGCCTTGCCGAAGGCGTGGCGAATCTCGGCGGCGGCTTCTTCCAATGCCTGCCGGGCTCGGGCTCGCTGACGCGTTCCTCGATCAACTTTCAGGCGGGCGGCATAACGCGGATGTCCGGCGTCTACTCGGGAGTCATCGTCGCCATAGCGGTTCTTCTGTTCGGGCCTTATGCGCGCTTCATTCCCAAGTCCGCTCTCGCCGGACTGCTCTTCATCACCGCGGCGCGGTTGATCGACTGGAAGCGTCTGGTGTACGCGATGCGCGTCTCCCGCTTCGACGCGACGCTGGTTCTGGCCACGGCGTTGTCGGCCATCTTCATCAGTGTGGACGAATCGGTCCTCATCGGCGTCGGCCTTTCCGTTGTTCTGTTCATCCCGCGCGCTTCGAAGCTGGGCATCCGGGAACTCATCGTCACGCCGGAGCGCGTCGTCCGCGAACGCCAGGCCGGAGAAGCCCGCGCGGATTCGCTGCTTATCTACGATTTGGAAGGGGAGCTCTTCTTTGGGGCGGCGCCGGAGCTGGATCGGGACTTGGACGCCATCCAGGAGGAAGCGCTCCGCACCGGCGCCAGGTATGTCGTCCTCCGCCTGAAACGGACGCGCAATCCCGATATGGTAGCGATCGAGCACATCGAGCATTTCCTGCACGAGGCGGAGAAGAACGGCCTCACCGTTTTGCTGGCGGGCATCCGCCCTGACCTCGCGAGGGTGCTGGAGAACCTGCGTTTCAGGGATTGGCTGCCCACGGACCGCCTTTTCACCGAGGAAGACGAAGTGTTCTCCGCGACGCTCCGCGCGGTGCGGCATGCCCATCATCTCCTTAATGAAAAGAGGCTCGCACAGGACGCCCGGAGCGGAGAGACGGAGCCGCTCCGAAACGAAGAAAAGCAACCGCTGTACTATTTGGTATGATAAGGGGAGGAAACTGAGATTATGCAGCACACCGTCGACATCGCCATTCAGGCGCCGTTAACCAGGGTATTCTCCGCGGCGGCGGACGTGGTTCGCTGGCCGGAATTCATGCCGCATTGCCGTTATAACCGGTTTGTTTCGCACAAGCCTTCCGGCGGGATCATCAAGACATCCTTCTCGCGCCCGGGCATTCCCGCGACGTGGCTCTCCGAATATCGGATCGATACGAACAAGCGGAGGTTGCATTTTCATCACCTGAAATCGACGCTGAACATCACCCAGGGAATGAAAGTGGTCTGGAATTTCGCGGAGCTGCCGGACGGCTCCGTGCACGTCAGCATCACCCATCATATCCGGAGGAAGCTGCTGTTTCTCGGCTTGCCCATGAAGGACGCAGCCTTGATGAAATTCCTCGTTTACGACATGGCGGCCAAAGCGCTGGTCGGGATCAAACGCAAGGTGGAGGCTCAGCCGCCCGCGCCTGTGATCGCTCTTCCCTCCCAAGTTCCCCTTCTCACGGCGTAGCGCGCACCCTGCTCATGGCGTGCGCGGCGTCCTTTTAACGGGAGTAAATCTCTTCGTCGTCTTCACCGCCCGGGTGGGCGGCCAGCAGCAGTTCCGCGGCTCTGTCTTTCTCGGCCTGCGCGTGGGCGACTTTGCGGAGGGGAAGAAGCCCGTTTGCCAGGGCGACGACCGCGCCGATCTGGTTGAAAACCATCGAGTGCATGACGCCGAAGCCCGCCAGGAATGCGCCCGTGATACAGATCGCATTGGGAACGATGATGAGCCCCCAGCTTCGGTTGATGTTGCGCTGGAGCGACTGGGAAATGTCCCGCAAGTGCAGGAGTTTCGCGAGGCTCTCCTCCATGAAGACGACCTGGGCAGTGTCGGTGGCGATGGTGGAAGCGCCGCGCAATGAGATGGAAACATTCGCTTTCTTTAGCGCGATGGAGTCGTTTATCCCGTCGCCGACGAAGCAGACCGTTCTCCCTTCCTTTTGCAGGAGCTCCACGTATTTGGCTTTGTCCTGCGGCAGCACTTCGGCGAAATAACGGTCCATGCCAAGCTTCTCCGCGAGTTTCCGGGTGGGCCGGTCATGATCGCCGGAAATGATCGCCAGATGTTTGGCTCCCCGTTCGCGGAGCCCGGCAATGACCTCCTCCACTTCCGGCCGGTTTGCAGCGCACATCTCGATGCCGCCGCCGAGAGCGCCATCCACCGCCACGAGGATGAGGGAGTTGCCCTCCCCATGGATGTTTTCCATCTCCCCGGCCAGCGCCGCGGGAAGCGGGATGCCCTCCAGTTTCATGAAGCGGGCGCTGCCGACGCGGACCGTGCGGCCATCCACACTCACGGTGATGCCGTAGCCGACGTGGTATTTCGAATCGTCCGTTTTGGCGCTCGGGATTCCGAGCGATTCAAACTTCGCCTGGATGGCCTTGGCGATCGGGTGGCTGAACTTATGCTCCGCGGCGGCGGCCCATTGCAGGATTTGCCGGTCGGAGTATTCGCCGAATGTGATCACGCGGCCCACTTCCGGGCGTTCACGGGTGAGCGTGCCGGTTTTGTCGAACAGGAAGGTGTCCACCTTGCGCATCAATTCCAACGCGCGGCCGTCCTTGACGAGGATGCCGTGTTGCGCGCAGAGGGTGAGCGAAGTGAGCATGGCCAGGGGCGCGGCCATGCGGATGCCGGTGCCGAGATCGCAGTTGACCACGGCGGCGGCGCCATTGACGCCGATGGCGCCGAGGCCCAGGCCCGCGAGGAGGAGGGTCGGGATGACGGCTTTGTCCGCCAGTTCCTCGCCTTGAGTCTGGGAGCGGAGTTTGTAGCCCGCGGTGTCGTTCAGGATGCGCGCGATTTTTGCCGAGGTGGTCTCGGCGCCCGCGCTCGTGACCGCGACCTGGATCTTTCCAGCCAGCATCGTGGTCGAGGCGAAGACTTTGTCGCCCTTCGTCTTTTCCGCGGGCGCGGATTCTCCCGTGAGAGCGTGCTGGTCGATCATGGCCATGCCTTCGACAATCTCTCCGTCCACCGGCACGGTTTCACCTGTGTTGATGATGATGACGTCGCCCTGGTTCAGCTTCTCGAGGGAAGTTTCGATCTCCACTCCGTCCTTATAGAGCCAGACAAAGCGCGGCTGCTTGCCGAAGACGTTCAGCAGCATCTTCTTGGAGTCATCCTCCGTCTTCTTCACGAGCTTGCGGCCGAAGCTGAGGCACCAGGCGAGGACGGCGCCGGCGAAAACCTGGTTGGTAGCCAGGCAGGCCACGACGACGATGGTGTCGAGGACGTCCACGCCCAGACGCTTTTCCTTGAAAAGGACGCGCCGGGCGCTCTTGAAACTCGGGATGACGGAATAGAGGAAGACGATGGCGGCCAGCGGCAGAAAGGCGGGCGCGATGAACTGAGCGGCCGCAGCCAAACCCAGTGACACGGTGCAAAGCGGCAGGTCAAGATCGGCTGGCGTCTTGCCGGCTTGCTCCGACTTGTGAAGCGCCTCGTCGAGGATCTCGATGAGCTGGCGCTTGTGAATCAAACGCTTGTTATAATAGACGAGGACGGTATCCGTGAGGTCGTTGGTCTGGTAGCGGTCCACGCCGGTGACGCTCATCAGTTCCCGTTCAATGGCCTGGCAGAGTTCCCGTTTGCGGTGCAACGCGGGGTTGTGAAAACGAATGCGCCCCCGCGTCTCATGCCGCACGGTCCAAGTGGAAATGAAGGAGCCATGCCGGTGCAGCCGCAGCGATTTCTTTTTCGACTGTAGACACGCCAGAGGAAAGGTCAGGGGCGCACCGCCGGGGGGCGAGCCCGCCGACAGAAACCGGGAAATTCTCCGTATAAGATCGCGCCCCGAAGCGCCGTTCCTTCGGAAGAAGATTTGCGCGCGATTGATGAGACCTTCGATCTCCACCGACTCCACTTCGCGGGCGAGAAACGCGCGCTCGATGAACAGGCGGGAGAATTCCCCATGCGGATCGGAAAACAGCTTCACGCTGTGCACGTGGATCTGGTCCTCCGCGGGAAAGGAAATGCGGATGTCGCTTTCCGACGAAGACGCCGGGACCTCGCCTTCGAAGACCGCCTTCGAAGGGGAACGCTTCGGGCGCCGCGGGGCGCGGCGTAGAACAGTGGATGGCTTGGAACGCGACATGGCTTCGTTATGTCACAATTTTTCTCACGTCTCCGCCGCCGGGTTGCGAGCGGACCGCTTCTTCCTGGGCTCCGCGCGCGAGCGATCCTTCCTCTCCGCGAGATAGTCTTCAAAAGCCTCCTTCCGCGTGGCCGCAAGCTGGGCGACGGCGGAATAAAGGTCGCCGAGTTTTTCCCGGCTCTTTCCAATGATAGGCTCGATCCGCTCCCGGAGTTCCGGAAGCCGCCCGGTGACAGACCGGAGAATATCCCCCGCTTTTTCCGTATTCAAAAGCGGAAGGCTCTCGCCTCTTTCTCGTGCGGGTTTTTTCCTGCGGTGGGCGCGGGCTTTGTCAAACATCCGAAAAGAATAAAAGACACAGTGAATTAGTCAAGTTAACAGCCTTGACAAAATTGAGCGCCGTCGCGATGGTCGGGTCCACTATGAGTGTTCAAGCTCTCTCTCCGGGCGCTTTCGCCGCGCCCGCTCCCGCCACGAAGGTTCGCACGCGGAAGAAAACCGGAACGGCGACAAAAGGGATAATCCGAACGGGCGCGCGAAAGACGCAGTCCGAAGACGTGCGCCGGACCTCGCAGATTCTCAATGAGATTCTACTCAGGAACCCGGATGCGAAATTCTTTACGATCGAAAAGATCCTGGGCGAGTTGGGCGTGACCTCGTTCGGAACTTCGCTCATGTTTTTTGCGATTCCCGAGGTGCTGCCGATTCCGATTCCGGGCATCTCGGCCATCGTGGTGCTTCCCACCGGGGTGCTCTCCGCGCAAATGGCCGCCGGGAAGCGGGAGATCAGGCTGCCCCGGTTCATCCTCCGGCGCGCCGTGCCGCGGAAGGCGCTCGTCACTGCGATTCACGCCATCCTTCCCGTTCTCAAAAAGGCGGAGAAAATCACCAAGCCTCGCTGGAAATGGGCCGCCTCGCCGGTTGCCCAGCGGGCGCTGGGAGTCTTCATCTTTCTCCTTGCGCTGGCGATCGCCTTTCCGATTCCCGGGTTCAACATGCCGCAGGCGATCGCGGTTTTCATGATAGGTCTCGGCTTGGTCGAAAAGGACGGGGTGGTGATCTGCGCCGGCGTCGTGACGGGGATCGCCTCTCTGCTGCTGCTCGGCGGAGTCATCTTCGGAGTGGGCTCGCTTCTCGGTTTCGGGAAGGCGTGAACATTTTTATGAACCCTACTCGATAAGTATACTTTAGTCTTGTGCTCCGTCCAACGGACGTGGAAACTGACAATCAAATATGACAACCAAAGCAAAAAAAGCCACTGTGGGAAACGCGTTTTCTGACTTGGGAGACGCCTTGGAATCGGCTGCGAGCAGATTTGAAGAAGGCGCCTCCAATGCGCGGCAATCAGCCAGGAAAGCGGCTGGAACAACGCAACGCGTCGTGAAGATCGGGATCTATAACGCCGCCTACGGCATTTCGTATGGCGCCGTCTATGCCACGGTCTTCCTGACCGAACTGCTGCCCGAAGACAGCACGGTGCGGCGCGGCCTCGAGGAGGGCGCGGACGCGGCCTTCGAAGCGCAGTCAAAGCAGGCGGCCGACAAGGAAGAACAATCTTCGGCAACCATCAAGCGCACGGTGAAGTCGAAGGCCCGGGCTGGGGCGAAGGGCGTCGCGAAACGGGCGAAGGGAGCAGGCGCCGCGGCGGCATCGGCTTACGAAGACGTTAAAGCGTAAGTTGAGGCTTTCGGACGGCCTCGTGCGGCAGTTGGCAGTCATCAGCGGGCCGGCAAGGGGGGCGGCGCCGGAGGTTCTAGAGTTGCCAGGATTGGCGGTTCGGTTCCTGGAGGGCGGACCCGCGACTCTCCTTTCCGGAAGAACGATCTCGGCGGCGGCCCAGGTTCCGACCCGGCGGGAGTTTATCGATCGCCTATTCTCGTTGCGCCTGCTCGATTCGCTGCGACTAGACCCCAAAAAGGGCGAGGTGCGACTGGAATTCGCGGCAAGCAAAACGTCGCGTTCCGGGATCGTGGCATCGCTGGCCAAGGCTATTGGCGGCAACCGGCCGCCCGCGCTGACGCTGCCGCACGAGGAGGCCATCCTGGGCGGGGAGGAACGCCCGTTCGGGGTTTATCGCGCCGGCCCGGCATTGACTTTGTGGCAGGTGGAGGCTCCTTCCACCCGGTATTTTCGGCTGACGCATCCGCTGTTGCGGCTCGAGTACATCCGCAAAAAGATTTTGGGGGAACTGGCCACCCTGGCGGAGGTTAGTCCCCGGACGATCTACCTTCCCCTCCTGGGAAGCGCCTCCCTCCTCGTTTTTGTGCGCCCGCATCGTGTTGATCCCGCCCTGTTTCGGGAGGCGCTTGATCCGGTTCTGACCCGCTGCCTCTCCGGGGCCAAACCCCGCCCCCTGCCCAGCCCTCGCGATGTCTTGGTGAATGCAAACCTCGGGCTGGCGCTGGCGAGCGACTTCCTCTTTCCCCCGCTGGGCGCCGCCAATGTCGCCGCCACCGCCCTTTTCGCCGCGGGTTACCTTCCCCGGGCTCTGGCCGGCCTGCGGCAGAGAAAGTTCACGCTCGAGGTCCTTTACCTCGCCATCGCGTCCCTCGCGGTGATCACGTATGATTTCCTGCCCACCGCGTTGATGTATTGGCTGATGCGGTTCTGGGCGCGGCGGGCCAGGGGGTTGTATGACTCGCACCATTCGCGCCTTGTCGCCCGGTATCGGCTGCGCCCGCGCAGGATTTGGATCGATCAGGGGGAGACCTCCCTGGAGACGCGGGTGGAAGAACTCACCCCTTCCAGCGTGGTTGCGCTCGGCGCGGGAGACATCGTGCCGGGAGATGGGATCGTCGTAGACGGCGCCGCGGAAATCGACGAGCGATGGCTGACTGGAGCGCGAGAGAGCGTTCCCAAGATAAATGGCGACAAGATCTACGCTGCCAGCCGGGTGGTCGAGGGATCTCTGCGGATGAAAATCAAGACGCTGGGCGAGGACACGGCGGCGGGTCGCCTCGCGCGCTGGCACAGCGAGGCCCCCAGGCGGCGCGTCTCGGAATCCCCTGCGATGCAGAGAGCGGACAAGACGGTTCTGCCCGTCCTGGCGGCCGGCGCGATCGCGGCGGCGCAGGGAGGCCTCCCGCTGGCCAGAACGGTGCTTGGGCCTGACTACCTGACCGGGCCGGCGCTTTCCGAGGACCTCGACGCCCTCGCGGCAATCATGCGGGCGGCGAGTTCCGGCATCCTGATCGCCAGAAACTCGCCTCTGGAAAAACTGGGCGGCCCCGTGTGTGTGATCTTCGATGACACGATCCCGTGGCAGACGCCTGAGACTGTGGAAGGAACCTTCGCCGAAATCGCGTTGAAGCAGGGAGTGGAGGAGGTCGTTTTTTTCTCGAAACGTTCACAGGAGGAAACGGCAAGGCTGGCGGCGCGTCTCGGGTTTGCAACCTTCCAGGCGGAAAGTTCCCAGGTTGCGAAACGCGCTTACATCGAACGAAGGCAGGGGGAAGGACGCACCGTTGTTTTCGTCGGGGATTGCGCGGCGGAGCGCGCCGTCGCGAAGAAGGCGGACCTGGCCGTTACCGTGCTGGCCCCACCGTTCGACCGCCTGGAAAAGGGAACCATCGCCCTGCTCTCCCCTGACCTGCTGAAATTTCTGGAACTCAGGGCCATCGCCGCCGATCTGGCGGCTCACATCGAGACGGCCTTCCACGTCGCGCTCGCGCCGAACGTCGCCGCCGTATTGGCGGCATTCTTCCTCACGCCGCCCCGCTTTACGTCGCTTGTCCTGACAAACCTCGGAACGCTCGCAAACTACATCCGGTCGGAGACCGTCCTCCACCTCGCGCAATCGAGTGCGGACGAATAATTTCGCTCTGGCGGCTAGCTTAGACTAGACCGGTCTTTCCTCCGGCGCCGGTTCCTCGAACTCCTGTTCGGTGTAGTCCTCGTGTTGTTCCACTTCATGGGCGCCGTCATCCGACGTGCCGGTTTGTGGATCGTGATCCTCGGACTCCGCCGGCGTTTCGCTGTCGCTCGCGCGGACTCTTTTCGCCTCCATGCGGGCGATCAAGCCGTCCAGCAGCCGCCGATGGGACGCATAGACGTAGCCGGTGGCGAGATTCGAGATAATGGCCGCCGCCAGGGTGTTGAACCCGCCGAGAAACGCACCGGCGACGCAAAAGAGATTGGCTCCAAAAACGGTGCGATAACCACTCCTGAGCAATGCCCGATGGTGGCGGCCGATGCGGCGCAACGGCACGAGACCGCGCAGGCTCGGTTGAAGGATGACGATATTCGCCGCATCCCGAGGCACTGTCTCCGCTCCCGCGACGGAAATGCTGACCATGCTCGCCTGGATGCACGGGAGAGCATCGGGGTCGCTGCCGTCGCCGATCCACATGGTGCGGCGCCCCAGCCGCTGCAAGACGCTTACCTTCCCGGCTGTATCGAGCCCGCCGAAGACCGTCGTGACGCCGATCCTGGCGGCGATGGCTTCCGCTTCCGCCTGGGGCCGTTTCGAGATGTGAACGAACCGCGCCTCCGCGTTGCGCGCGCGGAGCGTGGTGATTATCCCTATGGCCTCGAGGTCGCCCTGCCGGTGAAATGTGACGACGCCGAGAACCACGTTTTCGCGGATGATCCAAAGCGGGCGCAGTTGCTCCTCATCATGAGGGATACCCTGCTTGCCGGGAACGTCGCTCGGTTTGGCCCACGCGCTCGGGGAGGCGGCGACGGCCTTCTCGACGGAGGATGGCGCCTTGAGGCCTTCCGCCTCGACATAAGGCGGAGAAGCCACTTCCACCCGGTTGCCCTCGGCATCACGGTAGCGGATGACTCCCGCGTGCCGGGAACGCCCGGTGATCTCGAGAAGAGGCGCGCGCAGCTTGACGCATTCATCCATCAAAGCGCGGGCTCGGGCGTTCTGGAACGCGGGAAACGCGGAGGCGGCATAGCTGAGAATCAGCCCGGCCGGCGCCCCTTTGGCCGCGATGATTTCTCCCACCGCAACCTTGCGGCGCTCAAGCGCGGGAGTGTCGTCCAGGACATAGATATCGGTGGCAGGCAGACGGCTGAGAGCGGCCGGGTCCCGGAACAGGATGCCGCGGCGCAGCGCATCGCTGAGGTCGTACAGGGTGGCCAACTGCGCGCTGATGCGCGGCGCCGTGGCATAGTCCGGGCGAATGGCGGTTTGGGACGGCTGCATCTCTCCGGTGGCGAGAAGATTGAGCCCGGCCAGCGCGAGAGCGGGCGCGACCATGCGGTTCGCCACCTGCTCGGCCCTGGCGGAGGAGGGGAGATGGTGGACGCGGCCATGGGGGAGTTGTGAGCCGATGAACCCCGCGAGCGTCTGGACGCCCACCTTCCGCGTCCGCACGGTTATGTGTCCCGTTTTCACGAACGTCGCCGCAAACACGGTGTCGCCCGGCGCTTTATCCAGCGCGCCGGCCTTGCCGGAGAGGGCTTCTTCATCCACGGCCGCCAATCCCGTGACCACCACGCCATCCACCGGGATGATTTCGCCCGCTTCGACGCCGATGAGGTCGCCGGCTTTCAGCCTGTCGGTCGTGACCTCGAACTCTGCGCCGTCCTCCCCCACCCGGCGCGCCCAGATGGCGCGCTGGCGGTGTGCGGCGAACAGCCTGCGCTGCCGCTTGGTGAGAGTGCCGTACGCCCAGCGAGGCCACAATTGCATGAGGGAAGCCATAAGCGTGGCGGAAAAAGGCATCCCGCTCAGCAGCGTGAAGGTCAGCGTGCCGGTGTAGAGAACAGGCAGGCCAACCTTCCCCCGGCCCAGAAGCTTCGTGGCGCCGATGACGTTGGAAAAGCCGTAGACGCCGAGCCCCGCCAGCACGAAGGGCGTGAGGACCGGCAGGAAAAATTCACCGGTAAAGGCCAGACCCAACAGGCTGAACGAGGCGAAAAAACGCGTGCTCGGCGGCGGCCCCTCCAGGCCATTCACGAGCCGCGGCCAGCAGCATTCCAGATGGCGGAGCAGATGCGGAGCATCCAGCCGGCGCGGGTCGAAGCGCACCACGACGCTGGAGGTAAAGACGCTCGTCTTATACTCCAGCACGCCCTGGACGGCGGCGAGTTCCTCCTCCAGGCGGTACGCCACGTCCTTGCGATTCCGCAGCAGCGGATGCGTCAGCCGCAGTTGGTCCTCCTCCTCCATCCGCACACGCCAGGTTGAAAGGCCGGAGCCCGCCCGCGTCACGCGGATGGGAAAGGACGCGGGCGCTTCCAGAAAAAGTTCGTCCACCGCGCGCGAGACGCCGCCGCCGACGGTCCTCGTCAACGCCTGCCGCAGTTTGCGGAGAATTTGCGGGATGTTCCCCGACCCGCCATAACGCAGGCGGCCGATTCCCTTGCCGCGGTCGATCTCGATGGATTTGATCTCCTCGAGGCTGAAAATCCTGGACAGAAAAAGTCGGCTCTCCGTGCTGGCAGGATCGCTGAACAGCGCGAAATGCCGGATGGTCAGGCCGTTCTTCCTCGGGGCGATGCGCAGGGCCGGGAGCGCATGCACCTGCGCGGGAGTCGGCCTCCTTTCCGCCAAGGCGAGCGTTTGAATCGCCTTTTTCCGGGCGCCCGCGTCCCGCGGGAGAGTTCGAGGTTGAACGATCATTTGTTCGGCGACAGCCTATAAACTCTATCTGTCCCGTCAAGGGATTCCGAAGGTTGAAGCCATTTAATTATAGTAAATCAGTATAGAAAAAGGTTGCGTTCTTCCGCGGAATGTCCTTACATGGAAGAACAATGCAAAACCCAAATGTCATAGCGAAAGGCATGTATGCGTTCGGAGCCGGTGTTGTCGTGGGAATTGGAATGGGCTTCGCCGTGCGGGTGGCGCTCCCCAAACCCCTCCAAATCGCGGGAGCCATCCTCGAGAAACTGGGATTTAACTTCACCGACATCCTCTTGCTGGCATGGAACCCCGAAGGCCCCCTCACGCAGGTGACGAAGGTCACGCAGACGTCGCTTCCCCCTGCAAAGATTGTGAAGGCCCGAAAAAAGAAACGCAAGGCGCCCATCGCCCGCCGCAACAGCGGTAGAGCGCTCAAACTGCCTGCAAGAACCAAGATTCAGGCCGTCAGGGATGCAACCGCCTTCGCCTCCCTCAACTAAACTGACGCGGTCCGCGCTTTCGCCCGGTGAAGGAAAAGTTCTTTGACATTCCCATTGCTTATCCGCTCACCGCGGCCAAGCGAAAGGCTGTCGACAAATATATCGCCGATAACGCCCATCTTTCCCCCTCGGAAGTCTCGTACGATTGGGACGAGGAGACCGGCAAGGTGCTTCTGATCGCCACCCCCCCTGCCAAGTGGGAAGTCAGGTTCTACCCGAAGAGCGTGGAGATCCACGGAGAGGCGCCGTTCTGGGCGCGCGTTCTGTTGACGAAGGACAAGCGCGCGAAGCTCAAAGAGGAGATTGAACGGATGTTGCGCGAAACAGGATTGGTCGACCGCGAGGGGCGGTGAAGGATGAGGCGGCGGGCGCGGGTCGCCTTTGCGAGTTGAATGCACTTTTGCCCGCTCTTCGTTGTAGAGGCGGCTGTGTCAGCCGGCTAAAGACAGCGAATCGCCTGGCGCTTTGGTCGTTGCCTCCCCGCTCCAGGCGGCTGGCACAGCCGCCTCTACAACGAAGAATTCAGGGGGCGTGCATGATACGCTCTAGACGGACCGCCCCGTTGGAAAAGCTCCGCGATCTTCACGAGGCCCCAGCCCATTGCCGCGACAGACCCGCACAATGCCATGGGCCAGTGGCTCACAAAGCCGCCGAGTATCACCCCGGTCAGCACGAGCACCCCCGCCGCCGCGCTCACCCGTTTTTCGAGCGCGTTGCCGGCCGCTCCTCTTTCCACCGGAAGCCCGGCTTCCTTCCACGCGAGGGCGCCGCCTTCCACTATGACGGCGTTTTCAAGGCCGTCGCGAGTAAATTTCGCGGCTGCCTCCGTGGAGCCGGCGCTCGTTTGGCTGATCAGATAAACAGTCTCGTCCGCCCATAAGGCGCCTTCATAAACCAGCGCCCGCGGCGCGAGCTGGTCCAGCGGGATGTTATGAGCTCCCGGCACATGGGCCTGCGCGTATTCGGCCGGCGTGCGGAGGTCGATGACCGCCGCGGCGGGTTCCAACGCGAGCAACTCGCGCAGCCTGGCGGGCTGGATCGTTTTCATCGTTTCAGGCCGGCAAGCCGGCGGCGCCGGGGATTCCGAGCGGGCGGCCGGGATGTTGTTCTGGATTGGCATGCGGCGCGGGGTTTAAATATTTCTTTGCAGCGCGAGGAATAGACGGTAATCCGCAACGACGCGGTCGAGCGCGGCAACCGCGGCTTCCACTTGTCTTGCCGCCGGCGCCCGCCGCGGCGTCTCGAAAACGATCTCAAAAGGCTTTGAAGTCATCTCGTAGGGATTCACGAGAAGACCTTCCCGGCACTTGCGACCGGTCGCCTCCGCGGCTGTGCATTCGCTCGGAACCCCATCTCCGTCACGCGGCAGAATCTGCAGCGCCGCCTGCAGGGCGGGTCGGACAAGCGAGTCCCGGATCGTCCAAGACCTCGAATGCCCATAAAAGCTCCCAACGTCTCCCGAGTGCAGGGAAATGACGCCGTGAAAGCCCAGCGCGCCGAGCTCCCGCTCGAGGTAATAGACTTCCGGCTGGTAGGAACCCTGCCAGAACTCGTGGTTCAAGTCCTTGCCGGCCCGCGAAAAATGTGTGTCATCTTCAAACCCGGATGGGTTGCAAATGGGGTAGGCGAAAATCTGGTATCCGCGTGCTCTCTCCGGTTCGCGGTTCAGCCGGGAAAGGAACTCGACCAATGCCTGCGATCCTTCCGGCTCATCCCCATGGATCCCGGCGAACAGGCCAAGGCGGACCGGTTCGTCTTCCGACGCCGGGCCCATAAAAACGAAGCGCGCGAGTTGATAGGTTCCGCCTCGGTGCCCGAACGCCCCGACTGGCCTGTATACCAAATAATCCGACTCTCCGGTCTCTTTGATGAGGCGTTCAAGAAAGCCGACGATGGATCTTCGCGGCATGGGAGATGAACCGACCTCGATTGAAGAGGGAATCCACGGCACATCGAACTCTGTCGGCGCGTAGAGGGCTCTCACGTGTCCTTTCGGGGCCATCCACCCAAAGAGTTGCGCGCGTTCAGAGCCCACGCCTCGGCATATTTATTCGCTGAATCTTGATGCATTCGGTGATACTATACCAACGCAATAGAGTAAGCAAATGAAAATTCGTGCACTTTCGCTCTCCATCGGCCATAACGGGTCTTGGAATGTTTAGACGGAGGCGACGGCGCCGATTTCAGCGCCAAGCGGGGGCCTCGTTTTTTATGATCTCGACATATTGGCCGAGAGCCTTTGAGCGGTTCTCCTGATGCCAGGTACCATGCCGCAACGGGATCGCATTTCCCTTGGAAGCCGGGGAGATATTATGGCAACGATGAATAAAGCGCCCGCGGCATCCTCAACCTTGGCACATAGCTGAAAAATCCAAAAATGAATACAGACGCAAAGACGCTCACTCCGGAACTGCTCGCCCATATCGACGCGTACTGGCGGGCCGCGAACTACCTCTCGGTCGGTCAGATCTATCTTTACGATAATCCCCTCCTGAAGCGGCCGCTGGCGCTCGCCGATGTCAAACACATGCTGCTGGGGCACTGGGGCACGACTCCGGGGCAAAATTTCATTTATGCGCACCTGAACCGGGTCATCAAGAAATACGACCTGGACATGATCTATGTCTCCGGCCCGGGCCACGGCGGCCCGGCGGTCGTGGGCAATACTTATCTCGAAGGCTCTTACAGCGAGATTTATCCCGATGTCAGCCAAGATGAGGCGGGTCTTCGAAAGCTCTTTCTCCAGTTTTCGTTTCCGGGGGGAATTCCGAGCCACGCATCGGCGGAGTGTCCGGGCTCGATCCATGAAGGTGGAGAACTGGGCTATTCGCTCAGCCATTCGTTCGGGGCGGTGTTCGACAATCCCGAACTCATTGTCGCGTGCGTCGTTGGGGACGGGGAGGCGGAGACCGGGCCGCTGGCCACGGCGTGGCATTCCAACAAGTTTCTCGACCCGGTGACGGACGGCGCGGTGCTGCCGATCCTGCATCTCAACGGTTATAAGATTTCTAACCCGACCATCCTGGCCCGGATCACCCGCGAGGAATTGGAACAACTTCTTCGCGGTTACGGATGGACGCCCTATTTCGTCGAAGGCCACGAACCGGCGCTTATGCACGAGGCGATGGCCGCAAAACTCGACACAGCGGTGGAGCAGATCAAACAAATCCAGAAGGACGCCCGCGACCGGGGCGGTTTCATCCGGCCGCGGTGGCCGATGATCGTCCTGCAATCTCCGAAGGGCTGGACAGGGCCGAAGGTGGTGGACGGCTTGCAGGTGGAAGGCGCGTTTCGCGCGCACCAGGTGCCGCTCTCCGACCCGGCGACGCATCCCGAACACCTCAAAATGCTGGAAGACTGGCTCAGGAGCTACCGGCCGGAGGAACTCTTTGATGATGCGGGCCGGCTTAAACCGGAACTGGCGGATCTGGCGCCCAAGGGCGAACGGCGCATGGGGGCGAATCCAAACGCCAACGGGGGTGTTTTGCTCCACGACTTGCGGATGCCGGATTTCCGCGACTACGCGGTGGACGTGCCCTCGCCCGGCGTGCGGGGGATCGGCGATACGCATGTGCTCGGGCGTTTCCTGCGCGATGTGGCAAAGCGGAATGATGCGCAGCGGAACTTCCGGGTCTTCGGCCCGGACGAGACGCTCTCCAACGGTCTGGAAGCGCTCTTCGAAGTCACCAAACGCCAATGGGACGCCGGGACTGTTCCGAACGACGAATTTCTCGCGCCAACCGGACGGGTGATGGAGATGCTCAGCGAGCACCAGTGCGAAGGCTGGCTGGAAGGCTACCTGCTCACCGGGCGGCACGGGCTGTTTAATTGCTACGAAGCGTTCATCCACATCATCGACTCGATGTTCAACCAGCACGCCAAATGGCTGAAGGTCACGGCGCACCTGCCATGGAGGCGGAAAATAGCCTCCTTGAATTACCTGCTGGCCTCGCATGTCTGGCGGCAGGATCATAACGGCTTCACGCACCAGGATCCCGGCTTCATCGATCACGTCGTGAACAAGAAGGCCGAGATCGTGCGTGTTTACCTCCCGCCGGATGCGAACTGCCTCCTCTCGGTGATGGACCACTGCCTGCGCAGCCGTCATTACGTCAACGTCGTCATCGCCGGCAAACACCCCGCGCCGCAATGGCTTGCGATGGATGCCGCCGCCAGGCACTGCGCGGAAGGCATCGGCATCTGGGAGTGGGCGAGCAACGACAAAGGCCTCGCGCCCGACGTCGTGATGGCCTGCTGCGGCGACGTGCCGACGCTGGAAACGCTCGCGGCCGTCTCGATCCTCCGCAAGCATCTGCCCGAGCTAAAAATTCGGGTGGTCAACGTCGTCGATCTCATGAAGCTGCAACCGCAGACGGAGCATCCGCACGGGTTGAGCGACATGGATTTCGATGGGCTGTTCACCAAGAACAAGCCGGTCATCTTCGCCTTCCACGCCTACCCGTGGCTGATCCACCGGCTCACCTATCGCCGCACCAACCACCGCAATATCCACGTCCGCGGTTACAAGGAGGAGGGCACCATCACCACGCCTTTCGACATGACCGTGTTGAACGATCTGGATCGCTTCCATCTGGTGATGGACACCATCGACCGCGTGCCAGGGATAGGCGAAACGGGCGCATATTTGAAACAGGATTTGCAGGACAAGCTCATCGAACACCGGCGCTACATCTGTCTGCACGGGCAGGACATGCCGGAGATTCGGAACTGGAAGTGGGGCGCATGACGACTCAAGGCAGGAACGGTTCATCGAATTCCGGCGTGGTCGTCTCCGTGCGCGGCAGCGTCGTCGATATACGATTCGACGGGCATTTGCCGCCCATCTATTCGGTGCTTCACGCCGGAGAGAAAGGGAGGATCGTCATCGAAGTGTTGGCGCAACGGGATGCGCGCCATGTGCGCGGGATCGCGCTGACGCCTACGCAAGGCCTCGCGCGCGGGATGGCGGCGGAGGATTCGGGCGGGCCCTTGAAAGCGCCGGTGGGCCGTGGGATTCTCTCGCGGATGTTCGACGTGTTCGGCAACGCCATCGACCGCGAAGCGGCGGTGTCCGATGTGCAATGGCGTTCGGTGCATCGCGCGCCGCCTCCGCTGGCGCGGCGTTCGACCAAGTCGGAAATATTCGAGACCGGCATCAAGGTCATCGATGTGCTTTTACCGCTGGAGCGCGGCGGCAAGGCGGGCTTGTTCGGCGGGGCGGGCGTTGGCAAGACGGTTCTGCTCAGCGAGATGATCCACAACATCGCCGGAAAGCAGAAGGGCGTGAGCATTTTCTGCGGCATAGGGGAGCGCTGCCGCGAAGGCGAGGAGCTTTACCGGGATATGAAGGAAGCGGGTGTGCTGCCGAACATGGTGATGGTCTTCGGCCAGATGAACGAGCCGCCCGGGAGCCGCTTCCGGGTGGGGCACGCGGCGCTGACGATGGCCGAATATTTCCGGGATGACGAGCATCGCGACGTGCTGCTGTTGATCGACAATATTTTCCGCTTCATCCAGGCAGGCATGGAGATTTCCGGCCTGATGGGGCAGATGCCCTCGCGCCTCGGCTACCAGCCGACGATGGGCACCGAGCTCTCGGGTTTGGAGGAGCGCATCGCAAATACCGATACGGGCGCCATCACCTCCATCCAGGCGGTGTATGTGCCTGCGGATGACTTCACCGATCCTGCGGCGGTGCATACGTTCTCGCACCTTTCGGCGTCCATCGTGCTCTCCCGCAAGCGGGCGAGCGAAGGGCTCTTTCCGGCCATCGACCCGCTGCAATCCAGTTCCAAGATGGCCACCCCCGGCATCGTCGGCGAGCGGCACTATGCTTTGACGCAGGAAATCCGGCGGACGCTCGCGCAGTATGCCGATCTCAAGGACATCATCGCCATGCTCGGCCTGGAGCAGCTTTCTCCGGAGGACCGCAACGTGGTGGGCCGCGCGCGAAGGTTGGAGCGCTTTCTCACCCAGCCTTTTTTCACGACCGAGCAGTTCACCGGTCTGCCGGGAAAGCTCGTCAGCCTCAAGGATTCACTGGACGGCTGCGAGCGAATCCTGCGCGACGAATTCAAGGATTACCCGGAGAGCGCGCTCTATATGATAGGGGCGATCAACGAGGTAAAGGGCAAGGGGAACCCCGGCCAGCCCGCGGCTCCGGCCAAACAGGAGGCCAAAGCATGAATCTTAAAGTCCTCCTTCCTTTCCAGATTTTCGCCGAGAAAACAAACGTTTCCCGCATTGTGGCGGAAACCCATGAAGGATCGTTTGGACTCCTTCCGCACCGGCTCGACTGCGTCGCGGCGCTCGCTCCCGGGATTCTGACTTTCGAGACCGAAGCGGACGGCGAGGTCTTTGTGGCCGTGGACGAAGGAGTGCTGGTGAAGACCGGCGCGGATGTGCTTGTTTCCGTGCGCCGCGCGATCGAGGGAACCGACCTTGGGAAATTGCGCGCTTCGGTCGAGCAGGAGTTTCTGGCCCTGGACGAGCAGGAGCAAAATGTGCGTTCGGTAACGGCAAAACTGGAGACCGGTTTTCTGCGCCGGTTCGCGGCTTTTCACCATGAATGACGAGCCGCCACCGACGAGCCCGCAAAACCTGGCCGCGCAGATCGGCGCAAAGGCGGCGCGGAAGCTCAAGGCGCGCAACTCTGCGCGGGGCGTCTGGTTCGGCCTGGGCATGATGGGGCTCATCGGCTGGTCCGTAGTCGTTCCGACGCTGATGGGAGCGGCGCTTGGTCTCTGGCTGGACAAGCATCATCCCGGCAAGCACGCCTGGACGCTGGCGCTGCTGGTCGCCGGGCTTGTAATCGGCTGTCTCAACGCGTGGCGTTGGGTCGAGAAGGAAGAGAAGGCGATCCGCGGGGAGGATGAAGATGAATGAAGCGCTGATACTCGGTTTCTCATGGGTGGCCGGGGTTTTGCTCGGTGCGATCTTCTTTGGCGGTCTCTGGTGGACGATTCGCAAGGGCATGGCGTCGCAGATTCCCGCGCTCTGGTTTTCCGGCAGCCTGCTCCTGCGAACGGGAATAGCCCTGGCTGGATTTTACTTCGTCTCCGGGGGGCATTGGCAGCGGCTGCTCGCGTGTCTCCTTGGATTTGTCATGGCGCGTTGGATGGTGACGTTCCTGACCCGCCCTGCGGCGGAGGAGGCCGGCCATGCGCCTTAGTCCTGACGGGATGATCTTCTGGCAGCGCGGGTTTGTGAAACTCAACGGAACCATCGTGTTTACATGGGCGCTGATGCTCGTGCTGGCCGCCGGTTCAAAGCTGATCACGCGCAGCCTCTCCATGGATCTGAGGCGCTCCCGCTGGCAGAACTTGCTTGAGATCATCGTGACCGGGATCGAAAAACAAATCGAAGAAATCGGCCTCCGACATCCGGAAAAGTATCTCGGCTTTCTCGGCACACTTTTTCTGTTTGTTGCCGCGGCCAATCTTTTCACAGTCGTTCCCGGCTATGAACCGCCGACGAGTTCGCTCTCGACCACCGCCGCGCTTGCGCTGTGCGTATTCGTGGCCGTGCCGCTCTTCGGGATCATGGATCAAGGCGTCGGCGGCTATCTGAGGTCTTACCTTGAGCCGACATTCATCATGCTGCCGTTTAACATCATCAGCGAACTCTCGCGGACGCTCGCGCTGGCTGTCCGTTTGTTCGGCAACATGATGAGCGGGGCGATGCTTGTCGCCATCCTGCTAACCATCACGCCGTTTCTCTTTCCCGCTGTTATGACGGCGCTCGGCCTGCTCACCGGTATGGTGCAGGCCTATATTTTCACCATCCTCGCCGCGGTTTACATCGCGGCGGCCACACGCCCCCGTAAGCCCGAGCCGGCGCCTCAAAATTAAAACAACCGAAAAAAAACAAAGGATACACCATGGATAGTATGACCCTCATTGCATGCGCCTCAATCGTCACAGCCGGCCTCACGACCGGCATCGGATGCATGGGGCCTGCGCTGGGCGAAGGCCGCTCAGTCGCGACAGCCTTGACGGCGCTGGCCCAGCAGCCCGACGCCTCCGCCACCATTACCCGCACTTTGTTCGTCGGTCTGGCGATGATCGAGTCCACGGCCATCTACTGCTTCGTGGTCTCGATGATCCTCATTTTCGCCAATCCGTTCTGGAACCACGTCGTCGCCCAAACCGCGGGGAAGTAACCGATGCTCATTGACTGGTTCACCGTCGGGGCGCAAGCGCTCAACTTCGTCATCCTCGTGTGGTTGATGAAACGCTATCTCTATAAGCCCATCCTCAACGCCATCGACGCGCGTGAAAGGCGGATCGCAGCGGAACTCGCGGATGCCGACGCGAAAAAGGCCGAAGCTCAAAAGGATCGCGACGAGTTCCGGCACAAGAATGAGGAGTTCGACAAACAGAGCGCCGCGCTCTTGAGCAAGGCGACGGACGAGGCGAAAGCCGAGGGCCGGCGACTCCTGGAGGAAGCCCGGAAGGCGGCGGACGCCCTAAGCGCGAAGCGGCGGGAGACGCTGAGGAACGATGCCCGGAACCTGAACCAGGCCATTACTCGCCGGGCGCAGCAGGAAGTGTTGGCGATCACGCGAAAGGCGCTGATGGATCTTTCCACCACAAGTCTCGAAGAACGCTTCAGCAACGTGTTCACACGCCGCCTGCGAGAGATGAACGGGCGGCCGAAGGAAACGCTGGCCAATGCGCTTAAGACAGCGTCTGAGACTGAGCCCGCCGTTTTGCGCAGCGCGTTTGACATGCCGTCGGAGCAGCGCGCGACGATACAGACCGCGCTCAATGAAACGTTTGCGGCGGACATCCGCGTCCGGTTCGAGACTGCCCCGGACTTGATCGGCGGGATCGAACTCACCGCAAACGGGCAAAAAGTGGCCTGGAGCATCGCGGACTATCTCCTGTCGCTGGAAAAAGGCGTCGGCGAACTTCTGAACAAGCAATGAACACAGCGCCTGACAACTTGCAGAGCGTCTTCGACGGCGCGTTTGCCGGAATAAGCCAGGCGGCAGAAGACTTCACGCCGCAACTGTCGCCGCGCGAGATCGGCACGATCACGAATATCTCGACTGGCATCGCCAGGGTTTCCGGCCTTCCCGGGGTGGGCTTTGAGGAGTTGCTAAAGTTTCCCGGAGGCGCCTTTGGCATCGCGTTCAACGTGGACGAGGACGAAATCGGCGTGGTGTTGCTGGGCGACTTCACACGTCTGCAGGCGGGAGACGAAGTCGAGCGCACCGGCAGAGTCATGGATGTGGCCGTGGGCGAGGGATTGCTGGGGCGCGTCATCGATCCGCTGGGCCGGCCGCTCGATGGGAACGGGCCGATCGCCTCCGGCGAGCGTCTCCCCACGGAACGCCCCGCGGCGCCGATCATGGGCCGAGCGCCCGTTACCGTGCCGCTCCAGACCGGCGTCAAAGTCATCGATGCGCTCATCCCCATCGGGCGCGGCCAACGCGAGTTGATCCTGGGCGACAGGCAGACGGGCAAGACGGCGATAGCGATCGACACCATCCTCAATCAGCGCGGCCAGAACGTTGCGTGCGTTTATTGCTCCATCGGCCAGCGCGCTTCCGCTGTGGCGAAAACAGTGGCCAGCCTGCGGGAAAAGGGGGCGCTGGATTACACCGTGCTGGTGGTCGCCGAGGGCAACGATCCTCCGGGCCTCTCCTACATCGCCCCTTATGCCGCGACAAGCATTGCCGAGCATTTCATGGAAAAGGGACGCGACGTGCTGATCGTTTACGATGATCTTACACAACACGCCCAGGCCTACCGGGAGCTCTCCCTGCTGCTACGTCGGCCACCCGGCAGGGAAGCTTTTCCTGGCGACATCTTCTATATTCATTCGCGCCTGCTCGAACGGGCCACGCATTTGTGCCCGGAACGCGGGGGCGGTTCGCTCACGGCGCTGCCCATCATCGAGACCGAAGCGGAGAATATGTCCGCATATATTCCGACCAACCTCATTTCCATCACCGACGGGCAGATATATCTCTCGCCGTCGCTGTTCGAACTCGGCGTGCTGCCCGCGGTCGATGTCGGGAAATCCGTTTCGCGGGTGGGCGGCAAGGCGCAAAGGGCGACTTTCCGCGCGGTGGCCGGCGACCTCAAGCTGGCCTATGCGCAATTCGAGGAACTCGAGACGTTTGCCCGCTTTGGCGCGCGCCTGGATGAGGAGACGCGCAAGACCATCGAGCACGGACGCCGGATCCGCGCCTGCCTTAAACAGCCGGAATCCGCCCCTGTGCCAGTGCCGGCGCAGATCGCCATCCTGCTGGCGCTGACCGCGAAACTTTTCGATCCCATCCCCATCGGTCAAATAGCAGATGCCGAGCACGCGGTTCATGAAGCGGCGAATGCCATTCCCGCGGAGGTTCGCGAGCGCTTCGAGACCGCGAAAAAGCTGGGCGACGAGGACCGAAACGTCATCGTCGAGATCGCACGCAAGGCGCTCGCTCCGTTCCTACCCAAGCAATCCCAGGAAAGGAAATGAGCGAGAGCACCGCGAACCTGAGCCGGAAGATCAAGAGCGCGGGGGATCTCCAGTCTGTCGTCCGCACGATGAAGGCCCTGGCGGCATCCAGCATCGGGCAATACGAAAAATCGGTGCTCGCGCTGAGCGATTATTACCGGACGGTGGAATTGGGCCTGAGCGCTTGCTTTCGCGAAAATAGGCCGGCGGTCTCGACGGCGGGAGGAAAGTCCCGCGAGTGTGCCAACACCGTCGGCGCCATCGTGTTCGGTTCCGACCAGGGGCTGGTGGGCCAGTTCAATGACGTGGTGGCGGAGTATGCAATCAAGACGCTCGCGGCTCTGCCCGGCACGGCCCAGGTGTGGGCTGTGGGCGGGCGGGTTCATGCCAGGCTGGCGGACGAGGGCCTGCCGATGTCGGGACTCTTCCCGGCGCCGAACTCCGTCAAAGCCATCACCCCGCTCGTCGGGCAAATTCAGGTGCAAAGCGAAGCGCACCGGACGAAGGGCGGATATGGATGTGTTTACGTCTTCCATAACCGGCCAAAGTCCGGATCGCTTTACGAGCCGGTAAGCCAGCGGCTGCTGCCTCTCGATGCGTTGTGGCAGGAAGGTCTGGCCAAGATCCGCTGGCCCACGCCGCTCCCGCCCGAGGTGATGAGCGACGGCGGCGTGACCCTGCGGGTTCTCATCCGCGAATATCTTTTCATCTCCTTGTTTCGGGCGTGCGCCGAATCCCTGGCGAGTGAGAACGCGAGCCGGCTGGCGGCGATGGAACGCGCCGACAAAAACATCGACGAGTTGCTGGAAAGCCTTCACGGCACATTCCACCGGTTGCGGCAGAGTTCCATCGATGAGGAACTCTTCGACGTTATTTCAGGTTATGAATCGCTGGAGAAAGAAAAGGCTTACCGGCAGGAGGCGACGCAGCGGGGATCAAGGTATAAGTAAAAACGATGATCCATTTTTAAAAGCGGACAAATTGAACCAGGTTCTGGCGATGACCTTTACAGGGCACGGACGCATTGCGGAGTCTGGCTTGATGGCTTGTTCCCGGTCCGCACTGGCGGGACGGCAAATCCGGATCGCTACAACATTTGCTCGATGAAACTCGCGCCGTCGAAGGGGGCGAACTGGTCGATTTTTTCGCCCGTGCCGATGAAGCGCGTGGGGACGCCCAACTCATTCTGGATGGCGATGACGACTCCGCCTTTGCCGCTGCCGTCCAGCTTGGTGACGATGACGCCCGTTAATCCGACGGCTTGGTGGAATTCGCGCGCCTGGACGAGGGCGTTGCCGCCCGTGGTGGCGTCGACGACGAGGAGCGATTCGTGCGGGGCGGTTTCGTCGTGCCGGGCGAGGGTGCGTTTTATTTTCTCCAGTTCGCCCATGAGGTTGCTCTTCGTGTGCAGCCGGCCCGCGGTGTCGCAGAGGAGGAACTCGATGTTTTTGCGCTCGGCGGCGACGTAGGCGTCGTAACAGAGCGCCGCGGGGTCGGCGTTGTATTGCCCGCGGATCATTTCGACGCCCGCGCGTTCGGCCCAGATGCCAAGCTGTTCGATGGCCGCGGCCCGGAAGGTGTCCGCCGCGGCGAGCATGACGCTGTGGCGCCTGGCCTTGAAGTAATGGGCGAGCTTCGCGGCGGAGGTGGTCTTGCCGGTTCCGTTGACGCCGACGATGAGGATGACTTTCGGCTTGGCGGCGAGTGGGCGCAGCGGCGGACTTTCCAGCGGCAGGACGCGGGCGATCTCCGCGCGGGTGACTTCCACCACGTCGGCGGCGGTGATGTTCTCGCGCGGTTTCAGGGCGGCGATGATCTTGAGGGTCATCGGCACGCCGAGGTCGGCGCGGATGAGCGCTTCCTCCAGTTCGTCCCAATCGACGGGCTTGCCGGAGAATTTCGCGATGAGCGATTTGAAGAAGCCGATTGCCATGCGGTTTATTCCCTGGCTGTTCGCGCGGGGCGGTCGAGCTCGACCCGGACGCGATCCAGTATGCCGTTGACGAAGCGGCCGGAATCCTCGGAGCCGAAGCGCTTGGCGATCTCGATGGCTTCGTTGATGGAGACGACCGGGGGGACGTCGTCCAGGAAGAGCATCTCGTAGATCGCGACGCGCAGGACGTTGCGATCCACCGCGGCGATGCGGTGCAACTCGTAGTTCACGGCGTATTTCCTTATGCGCTCGTCGATGATCTCGCGGTTGGCGAGCACGCCCTGGACGAGGCCGTCGCAGAAATCGCGCGTGGCCCTCTTGGCGGAGAGCATCTGCCAGAAGGTTTCCCCGCCTTCGGGGTTCAGGTCGCCCTGGTAAAGGAACTGGACGGCGGCTTCGCGCCCCTCGCGGCGTTTACCCATCGTTGCGCTTCTTTGTTTCCTGAAAGACCTGGCTTATCCGCACCGCGGCGCGGGCCGCTTCCACCCCGCGGTTCAATTCCGGCTCCAGGCAGCGGGCGCGGGCCTGGGCTTCGTCGGCGACCAGGAGGACTTCGTGGATGACGGGGACTTTGTAGTGGAGGGCCAGGCGCATGAGGGAATCGGTGACGACTTCGGCCACCAGGCGGGCGTGCTGCGTCTGCCCTTCGATGATGACGCCGAGGGCCAGGATGGCGTCGATGCCGCCGTGCGCGGCGATCTCCTGCACGATGAGCGGTATCTCGAACGCGCCGGGGACTTCGTATTGCGCGATGGTGGCGCCGGGGGAGACGACGCCCAGCTCGCGCCGGGCGTTTTCGAGGAGGCCCTGGACGTATTCGTAGTTGTACTGGCTGGCGACGATGGCGAACGCGCGGCGCTGCGTCATGTGGCGGGGACGGGTGGGAAGCGCGTTGGACATCAGAGCAGGTGGCCCATCTTGACCCGCTTGGTTTCGAGGTATCTCTCGTTGTGCGGGTTCGGCGGGAACTTGATTGGGACGACCTCTGCCAGTTCCAGGCCGTAGCCTTCCAGCCCCACGACTTTCTTGGGGTTGTTCGTGAGGAACCGCATCCGGCGCACGCCGAGGTCGACCAAGATCTGCGCGCCGATGCCGTAGTCGCGCAACTCCCCGGGGAAGCCGAGTTTCTCGTTGGCTTCGACGGTGTCCAGGCCTTCCTGCTGGAGTTTGTAGGCGTGGATTTTCGCGGGGAGGCCTATGCCCCGCCCCTCCTGCCGCATATAGACGAGGACGCCGCTGCCCGCCTCCTCGATTTGACGCAACGCCGCATGGAGCTGGTTGCCGCAGTCGCAGCGCAGGGAGCCGAAGACATCGCCCGTGAGGCATTCGCTGTGGACGCGGACGAGCGTCGTCTCCTCCTCGCGGACGCGCCCCTTCACCAGCGCCAGGTGGTGGGCGTTATCGACCAGGGAGCGGTACATGTGCAGTTCGAACTCCCCGTAAGCGGTGGGCAGGGCGATGACCTGCTCGGAAACGACGAGCTTCTCCCGCCGCCGGCGATACGCTATCAAGTCCTGGATCGTGCAGATTTTCAGCCCGTGCTTTTTCTTGAACTCCAGCAGTTCGGGCAGGCGGGCCATGGCGACATCATGGAGAATCTCGCAAACCACGCCCGCGGGGGGCAGGCCGGCCAGGCGCGCGAGGTCGATGGACGCCTCCGTATGGCCCGCGCGACGCAGCACGCCGCCGTCCTTCGCCTGGAGCGGGAAGACGTGGCCGGGCTGCACGAGGTCGTTGGGCCGGGCGGCCGGGTCCACCAGCACGCGGATCGTCGCCGCCCTGTCGGAGGCGCTTATCCCCGTGGTGACGCCGTGCGCCGCATCCACCGAAACCGTGAAATCCGTCTTCTGGCTCTCCCGGTTGTGCAGCACCATCCGCTGCAACCCGAGTTCCGCGGCGCGCTTCTCCGTTATCGGCGCGCAGATGAGGCCCCGCCCGTGCGTCGCCATGAAGTTCACCGCTTCCGGCGTTATCTTCTCGGCGGCCATGATGAGGTCGCCCTCGTTTTCGCGATCCGCGTCGTCGGTCACGATGACCATCCGCCCGGCGCGGATTTCGTCTATCGCCTCCTCGATCGTATCGAACTCAGCCGCCGTGTTCATTCTTCTCAAATATGGTGCAAGCCCGGCGAAATGGATAGAGTTAATGAATGACGAACCCCGTTGTGCGGGTATAGTCCCATTTTTCGAGATGAAGGAGAAATCGATCTTTGTAGCCGGGCATCGGGGTCTCGTCGGGGGCGCTGTCGTCCGCGATTTGCGGGAGAACGGGTATGAGAAAATCCTCACCCGCACCCACTCCGAGTTGGACTTGACGCAAAGCGAACCCGTCGCCCGCTTTTTCGAGCGGGAAAAGCCGCGACTGGTGGTCGTCGCCGCGGCGACGGTCGGCGGCATCAAGGCGAACAACGACTTTCCCGTCGAGTTCCTTTTGAACAACCTGAAGATCCAGAACAACCTCATCCAGTCCGCGTATGAGTCCGGGGTGGAGAAACTGCTCTTCCTGGGCAGTTCCTGCATTTACCCGAAGCACGCGCCGCAGCCCATCCCGGAGACCTCGCTGCTCACCGGTCCGCTGGAGCCGACGAACGACGCCTACGCCATCGCGAAGATCGCGGGCATCCGCCTCTGCCAGGCGTACCACAGCGAGTATGGCAGGAACTTCATCAGCGCCATGCCGACCAATCTCTACGGCCCCGGCGATAACTTTGACCTCAAGAAGTCGCACGTCCTCCCCGCCCTCCTGAGGAAAATCCACGAAGCGAAAGAGGCGGGCCTCCCGGAAGTCGTCATATGGGGCACCGGCTCCCCGCGCCGCGAATTCCTGCATGTCGAAGACCTGGCCGCCGCGTGCCGGTTCCTGCTGGAGAGATACGATTCGCCCGAGATCATCAACATCGGCTGCGGCGAAGACGTGACGATCCGCGAGCTGGCGGAACTGCTCTGCGAGATAATCGGCTACAAAGGAGAGTTGACCTTCGATACGACCAAGCCGGACGGCACTCCGAGAAAACTGCTCTCGGTGGACAAGATCAAGGCGCTCGGCTGGTCGCCGCGGGTTTCCCTGCGCGAGGGGATTGAAAAGACCTATCGCTGGTATCTTCAGAACGTCGTCGCAAAAAGCTAGAAGGCGCATAGAGCGTGTCATGCATTTGCACTCTGAGCGGCGCCGTTGCCGTTGTACAGGCGGCTGGCACAGCCGCCTCTACAACCAAGTGCAACCAAGTGCGGCAAGAGTGCAGGACGCCAGTTACTAGGCGCCCGGAGGTTGGGAGACAAACCGCGCGACTTGTTCGCGCAGCGTGTTCAAGCTGTTGGTGATCCGATCCGCCTCCACGGCCAGCAGGGCGTTCGCTTCGCACGATTCCACCAGGCGGCGATGGTTTTCCCGCAGATCGGGCGCGTCTTCACCCCCCCCGCCGCCGCGCAGGCGCGCGGCCAGCATGCCGAGCGTCCGTTCCACGTCGCGCGCGAAGACCCGCAGCGTTTCGCCCGGAGCCGCGGGCGGGCCTTCCAGCAGACTCGACTCCAGCGCGATGGCGGCATGCGCGAAGGCGTGTGAACTGGCGAGCATCGCGCTGAAATCGCTCACCTGGCGCGGCGGCGTTCCCGGTTCGGCGGCGAGGCGGTCGAAGGAGGCCTCCATGTTCGAGCGCGCCAGCCGGGCGTCGAGCCGCGCGCGATCCTGCGCGGCGGGGTCGGGCTTCCCGAAGCAGGTCTCCATCTCGCCGTGAAAATAGCGGCGGTACGCCTCCAGCAAATCGGCGAGCGCCTCGGCGACGCGGGTCCGCTCCCAGGTGGGCCACAGCCAATAGGCGAGCAGGGCCAGGACCCCGCCCACGAATGTGTTCAGGGCGCGCGCGTGGATTGTCGCTTCCGGCGACTGGCCCACCACGGCGGCGAGGAGGACGACCAGCGCGCTGATCGTGACGACGAACAGCCCGTAATTCGCCGGCCCCGCCCAGCGGAGGACGAATGTCAGCGCGGCGATGAGGACGACCTCCAGCCATGGATTGGGAGGCAGGAAATGGAAGAGGACCGTGGCGAGGACGAGACCGACGAAGGTGCCGGAGAGGCGCCACAGGCCGCGGCTGTAAGTGCCGGTGAAATCCGGCTTCAGGATGACGGCTATCGTCATCGGCAACCAGTAGGAACGCTGGAACAGGAGGCCGCGCCCGATGGCGTCGCCGAGCGCGACGCATGCCCCGAGGCGGATGGCATGGCGCATCGCCGCGGAATGCAGGGAAAAGTTCGCGCGCAGGGTGGCCCATGCGCTGCGCAAGCGGAGTTTCCGCGGGCGCGACGCTTCTCTTTTCGCGAAGGCGGCGCCGTCCGCGGCGGTCGCGTTCTTCGCGAGGTCCAGGCTTATCCGAAGCTGGCGGGAGAGCGCGTCCATTTGGATGCGGACATCGCGCGGTTCCCCGGGGATTGCCCGCAGCGCCTCGATCAGCGCAGAGGCGTCTTCGCATTTCCCGTCGCGCAGGAGACCGCCGATGCAACCGAGGAGTTGCGAAGCGGTTCCGAGAAAGCGGTCTATCGTCCCGCCGATGGGGTTGTCTTCCCGTTGCGCGCGCGTCCGGAGGCGGGAGAGAGTCACCAGGCACAAGCGGCTGCGCTCCGCCTGTTCCAGGAGCAGGCGATAGCGTTCGCTCTCGATGGAGTGGTCGCCGTCCAGCGCGGCGAGCGATTCCTGCGCGTCGGCGCTCTGCGCCGTGGCGGGCGGCGGCTCGTGCGCCCTGATGGGGGAGGCCGCGGCCGTGGCGAGGTTCTGGAAGAGATGGGCGAGGACGGTGCGTTCGGGGCGGTACCGCTGGACGGGCCATAGCGCCAGGGCTAGCGCCGTCTGGAGCAAGCCGCCGCAGAGAGCCAGGAACGCGCAGAGCGCCGCTTCCGGGAACCCCGCGGGCCGTCCGGTGAAGATGACCACGACGGCGAGGCTGAAGACGCCCAGGTTGGCGCGGGCCGCTTCCAGAGTGACGAGCATGCCCGCCCCGAAGGCCCACAACCCCGCTACGGCCACGGCGAGCGGGGCGAAGTTCCCCGCGAGCGCGCCGCAGAAGACGGCGGCGGCTATGACGACACAGGCGCCGGACATGCGGCGGGCGCGCTGCCGGTACGGGTCGAGTCCGTCGGCGAAGGCGACGTTCAAGGAACCCAGGCTGACGATGACCGCGCCGGCGGGCTGCCCCATCGCGACGCCGAGCGCAAGCGGCAGCGCCAGGCCGATGGCGTTTCGCAATCCGACCCAGACGGACATTTTGCCGGTCTCGAAACGGAGCACGGTCCGCCAGAAAGCGAGCCACGCCCCTTCCGGCGGCGGATTCAGCGCGTGCCCATCCCGACGTTCTGCACTGTCTGGAATAGCTTGCCTTCCGTCTTGATGGACGGGGCGATGATGATCTCGGTCTCCTGGAAATCGCGGATCGACATCGCGCCGACGTTCCCCATGCAAGTCGTTATCGCGCCGACGAGGTTCTGGCTGCCGTCATCCACTTCCGCCGGGCCGAACAGAATCTGTTTGAGGGAACCCGTGGTTCCGACCTTGATGCGCGTGCCGCGCGGCAGGTTCGCGTGCGGCGTGGCCATGCCCCAATGATTCCCCTTGCCGGGCGCTTCCCTCGCCTTGGCGAAGGCGCTCCCGACCATGACGGCGTCTGCGCCGCAGGCGAGCGCCTTGCAGACGTCGCCGCCCTTGTTCATGCCGCCGTCGGTTATGAGCGGGACGTAGCGGCTCGTTCTTTTGAAATAGGCGTCGCGCGCGGCGGCGCAATCGACCGTGGCGGTCACCTGCGGCACGCCCAGGCCGAGCACTCCGCGCGAGGTGCAGGCGGCGCCGGGGCCGACCCCGACGAGCACGCCCGCCACGCCGCACTCCATCAGTTCCAGCGTGACGTTGTAGCCGACGGTGTTCCCGATGATGACAGGGATGTTCAACTCCCGGCAAAACGCGGCGAGGTCCAGCGACTTGTACTCGGAGGAAATATGCCGGACGGTGGAGACGGTGCTTTGCACGACGAAGAGGTCGGCGCCCGCTTCCTGCGCGATCCTGCCAAACGCCTCCGCCTTCTGCGGGATGGAACTGACCGCGGCGAGGACGCCCGCGTCCTTTATCTCGCGGACGCGCGCCGCGATGAGGTCTTCCTGAACCGGCTCCTGGTATATCTTTTGCAGGAGGGCGGTGACCTGGTCCTTGTCGGCCTGCAACACTTTGCCGAGCACTTCCTGCGGGTCCTTGTAGCGGGTCTGGACGCCTTCCAGGTTCAGCACCGCCAGGCCTCCCAGCTTGCCCATCGCGATGGCGAAACCGACGTCCACCACGCCGTCCATCGCGCTGGCGAGGATGGGGATCGCCAGTTTCAGCGGCTCCGCGTCCCGCCGCGGGATGAGGCAGGAGATGTCGACTTCGTTCGGGTTGATCGTCACCTCGCCGGGAACGAGGGCGATCTCGTCGAACCCGTAGGTTACGCGCGCTTTGCGGTTTCGTCCGATCCACATTCCCATAGGTTTAGATAATTCTCAGTCTGTCTCTCTCGTTGAGGCTGCCGCATCGCGGACAGCGGGGTAGCAAAGTCTCGGTCCTGTCTTCAAATTCCAGCGCGCAGATCACGCAGCGCAACCGGTGGCGCAGGGAAAATTTTTCCCGTCTCTTCCGTCTCCACTCATAGCATATCCACGCGCAAAAAACCGCCGCAAGGAAAACAAGCAGATAAATGTAGAGGAGCCGCGAGAGGCTGACCTGGATCATGGCTTGGCGTAGGCGTCGTTCCCCCAGAAGAAGCTCGCCACGCCCCACTCCAGCGCGGCGGCCGCGGGGGCGAAATGCATCTGGAGCAGGAAGGCTTCGGCCTTGTCGTCGACCGCCTTGTCGCCGGAAGACCGTTGCAGGAAGCAGAACCGCGCCTCGCCCTCGCCCGTGACGCCGATGAGGAACCGGGCCGGTTCCAGCAGGGTCGCGCTCCGCGGCGACAGCGCGCCCGCTTCGCCCCGCCCGCCCGGACCGCCCGTTCCGCGTTTTGCCAGCGGCCCGGTAAACAGGATGCGGCTGGAGGCGGGCGCGGGGGCGGTATCGCGGGAAGGGGCCTCGGGGAGGCTTATCAAGCCCGCCAAGTCGCGCGCGGGCGGCGCGCGCAGGGGGAGGGGTTCCTCGGGGTCGGGCTTGGGAACGCTGGTCATTCCGGCATAGGAAGGCTGGTAAGGGAATTCCACGAGCCGCATCGGGGCGGACTCGCGCGAAGCATGGATGCGCGCCGGGTCCTGCGCTTCGATCCAGCCGCGCAGCGCCTTGTTGGCGGGGTTCGTGAGATCGAGCAGGGAGACTTCCGGCGGCGGAGGCGCGAGCGCCGCGGGCGGCGGATACGCGACCTGTATCAGGTAGACCGCGGCGGCATGGACCGCCAGCGAGAGAAAAAGGCAGCCCGCCAGCAGCCACCCCCTTTTTCCTTCGATCATTTCCGTCCCTCGGCTGCGAGCACCACGGCGTACCCGGCCTGCAAACCGAGATTCGCCGCCTGCATGACGACATTATAGGGAACCTCGCGATCCGCGCGGATGATGAGCGAGCGGTCTTCCGAACGGTCCGCGGCGAGCGCATTCGCGAGGTCGCCCAGGGCGACCCGTTTGTCCTTGAAATAAATCTCCGGCACGGGAGAGGCCGTTATGCTGACGATCCGGGGATTCCGCACCGGCGCAAGGGTGACGGCAGAGAGCGGCAGGTTCAGCGGCAGGCCCGGCTGGAGGATGAACGTCGAGCCAAGGGTAAAGAAAACGACCAGCAGAAAGGCGACGTTCAGAAACGGGATGAGATTGAAGAGCGCGGGGTTGACCCCCGTCCGCCGGACGAGATTCATTCCCCCGAGAGTTGCCGCCTGGAAGGCAGGTCGATGATCTTGGCGGCGCCGCGCCGTTCGGTGAGGAGCTGGACGATCTCGATGCCCGCGCGCTCCATGTCGCGCAGGAGGGCGTTGCGCCGCGCGCAGAGGTAGCAATACGCCACGGCCGCGGGTATCGCGACGACCAGCCCGGCGGCTGTCGTCAGCAAGCTGTGGTAAACGCCATTGGAGATATCCGCGGAACTGGCGTAGCCGTTTCGGCTGGAAATGACGGAAAAGACCTCGATGAGGCCGCCGACCGTCCCGAGCAGCCCTATGAGCGGCGTGACGAAAGCGACCGTGGGGAGCACCCAAAGGTTGCGCTCCAGCCGCGGCGCTTCCAGTTGCCCCGCGTCCTGGACGATGGCCCGCAGTTCCGCGCGGCTCTCCTCGTGCCGCGCCAGCGCCGCGTGGATGACGCGCGGCACGGGGCCGGGCGCGCCGGCGCATTCCTGGCGGGCCTCGCCGATGCTTCCCCGTTCGATGAGATTCGCCAGGCCCCGAAGGAACTCGGCGACATGGATCGAAGCCCGGTGGAAATAGGCGAGCCGCTCGGCGAAGATCGCGACGGCCACGACGCTGCAGAACAAAATGAGCCACATGAGCGGACCGCCCCTTTGCATGTAATCCATGGCTGGGTTCAATCTATAGGCCGGCGGGAGGCGATTGCAAGAGAGGAGGAAATCTGCGAACTTAGAGACCGCCATGAATCAATCACAATCTGACCAGGAGGAGATCGCGGTGTGCGCCTACTTTATATGGGTGGCCGAGGGATATCCGGAAGGGCGCGCCCTGGTGCATTGGTTGCAGGCCGAGATGCAGTTGGAGGCGACCCGCGCGCACGAACGCCGCTATTGCCGCAATTCCAACCCGTCGGAAGAGCGGTAAACCGGTGTCCAGCCAGTTCGGACAGCTTTTCAGGATTGCGACTTGGGGTGAATCCCACGGCGGCGGGGTGGGCGTGGTCGTGGACGGCTGCCCGCCGCTCCTCGACCTGGAGGAGGCGGACATCCAGAAGGACCTGGATCGCCGCAGGCCGGGCCAAAGCGACATCGTGACTCCGAGGAAGGAGTCGGACCGCTGCCGCATTCTATCCGGCGTCTTCCAGGGAAAGACGCTCGGCACGCCCATCGCCATCCTCGTCCAGAATGAAGACGCGCGCCCGGAAGCCTATAGCGAGATGGAGACGGCCTTCCGGCCATCCCACGCGGATTTCACCTACCAGGAGAAATACGGGGTCCGCAACTGGCAGGGGGGCGGACGCGCTTCGGCCCGGGAAACAATCGGGCGCGTGGCCGCCGCCGCCGTGGCGAAAAAGGCGCTTCGGGAACTGGCGCCCTCCCTTGAGATCGTCGCCTATGTTAAATCGGTCCACGAACTCACGGCGGAGGTCGATCCCTCCGCGGTCACGATGGAGGAGGTGGAGCGCAACAGCGTCCGCTGCCCGGACGAAGCCGCCGCGGCGCGGATGATCGACCTCATAAAGCGGACGCGCGCGGACGGCGATTCCCTCGGCGGAGTCGTCGAATGCGTGATGCGCGGCGTCCCCGCGGGGCTGGGAGAACCCGTCTTTGACAAACTGGAAGCCGACCTCGCCAAGGCGATGATGAGTCTGCCCGCCACGAAAGGTTTCGAGATCGGCTCCGGCTTTTCCGGGACGCGGCTGACCGGTTCACAGCACAACGACGCCTTCGAGATGCGGGAGGGGAGGATCCACACGCGCA
>Ga0209579_10000159_pt1 | contig 101654 bp, 96 predicted proteins | sample Coa_R1_2_FD_187152 | JGI IMG/M metagenome (GOLD analysis project Ga0209579, IMG submission 187152) | Surface soil microbial communities from Centralia Pennsylvania, which are recovering from an underground coalmine fire - Coalmine... | ecosystem: Environmental > Terrestrial > Soil >... | reverse complement strand
CGTACGGCTCGTCCCGCCGGAGCACGGCCCGGGCGTTGGAGCCGTCGAACGCCCCGATGTAGCCCCGCTGCTCGAGCTGGTCGATCATCCGCGCGGCCCGGGCATACCCGACCTTGAGACGGCGCTGGAGGAGCGACGCGGAAGCCCGGTCGTACTCGCGGATGACCTCGATCGCGTCCGGCAGGAGCCGATCGGCGTCCTCGTCGGCCAGCTCGTCGGTCGAGCCGGTCGACTCGTCCTCGTCGGACTGGACGATCGCCAGGTCGTAGTGGACCTCGCCCTCGACCTGGTCGCGCCAGTGGCCGACGACCCGGGCGATCTCCTGGTCCGAGACGAACACGCCCTGGAGGCGCATCGGCCGGGGCAGGTCCGAGGGCTGGTAGAGCATGTCGCCACGACCGATGAGGTCCTCCGCGCCGGGGGCGTCCAGGATCGTCCGGGAGTCGATCTGGGACGCCATCGCGAACGCGATCCGTGACGGGAAGTTCGCCTTGATCAGGCCCGTCACGACGTTGACCGACGGGCGCTGGGTCGCGAGGACCATATGGATGCCCGTCGCCCGCGCCTTCTGGGCGAGGCGGACGATCGGGTCCTCGACCTGCTTGCCCTCGCGCATCATCAGGTCGGCGAGCTCGTCGACGACGATGACGATGTACGGCAGCCGGTCGTCCGGATCGGCCCGCGAGTCGTTGTAGGCGCGGATGTTGCGGGCCGTCGCGCCGGCGAAGCGTCGGTAGCGGCCCTCCATCTCGTTGACGGCCCACTTCAGCGCGGCCTTGGCCTGGCCGGGCTCCGTGATCACGGGGACCATCAGGTGCGGCAGGCCGTTGTAGCTCGCCAGCTCCACCCGCTTGAGATCCATGAGGATCAGCCGGACGTCGTCGGGCGTGGCGTGGCAGAGCAGGCTCGTGATCAGGGCGTTGACCATGACGCTCTTGCCCGAGCCGGTCGCGCCGGCGATGAGGAGGTGCGGCATCTTCGCGAGGTCGACGGCCTGGGCCCGGCCGGCGACGTCACGGCCGAGGGCGAAGGTCAGCTTGGACCCCGTGCCCGCGAAATCGACGGCCTCGAGGATCCCGCGCAGGCTCACGACGTTGAAGTCCTTGTTCGGGACCTCGATCCCGACGGCGGCCTTGCCCGGAATCGGCGCCTCGATCCGGAGGGAGCGTGCGGCCAGGGCCATCGCGAGGTCATCGGCCAGCGCCTCGATCCGGCTGACCTTGACGTGCGGCGCCGGCTGGACCTCGTACTGGGTCACGACGGGGCCCGCGTTCCGGGCGACGATCTGGGCGTCGATGTCGAAGCTCGCCAGCTTCTTGACGATGATCTGCTCGTTGCGGGCGTGGATCGCCTCGTCGCCACCGATGGCCTCCGCGACGATCGCCTCGTCGAGCAGGGCCAGCGGCGGCAGGACGTACTCGCGACGCTCGCGGGTGGGCGGCGAGTCCGAGGCGGCCGTGATGTCGTCGAGCACCTTCGTCCCTGCCGCCGGGCGTGGGCCGGCCGCCACCGCGGTCGCGGCGGTGAGCGCTTCGGCGCCGCCGCCCGTGCGCGCCGGGGCGAAGGTGGCGGACGTGGGCGATGTCGACGGCACCGGGACCGGGCTGTCGTCGCCCCACATCCCGGTCTGGCCCACCGGCGTCGGGCCCGTTGGCACGCGACCCGCCCCGGACCCGGCTCGCGCCCGAGCACCGGAGCGGAGGGTGCCGCCATCGCGGGCCACGCTGGCGCCCGCGGGCTCATCCTCGCGCGGCGGGCGCTGGATCGAGGCGGCGGCGCTCCGCCCCAGCCAGGCGGCCACGCGTGTGGCCGGGCTCGTCAGGTCGCGGAGCCGGAGGTTGAAGGCCAGCAGCAGCCCGACGACCGCGACGGCCGCCAGCACGATGAACGCGCCGGGACCGGTCAGCAGCGGCTCGAGGAGCCCGGCGAAGAACGTCCCGATCCGGCCGCCGGCGGCGCCGTGGAGCGTCGTCGCCGGCGACACGACGGTCGCGGCACCGAGGAGCCCGACGTAGGCCAGGGCCACGCCGACGACCGTCAGTCCCCAGCCGGAGTTCGGCGACTTGCCGGGGCCCCACTCGACGTACCAGCCCGCCCCGAGGAGGAGCGCTGGCAGCAGCCAGCGGAGGCTGCCGAACCACGGGGCGACCGCGTCGCGCATCGTGTCGGTGAGGCGGCCCTGGCCGACGAACACGAAGCCGATGAGCGTGATCGCCCCGAGGACGAGCAGGGTCAGCCCGATGAGCGACCGCGTGACCTCCGGCCCGACCGACGGCAGCTGCCACGAGCCGACGGACAGCCCGTTCCGTCGCCGCGCCGCGCGCCTCCGCCGCGCCATCTAGACCTCGACCACGACCGGGAAGACCATCGGTCGCCGCTTCGTCTGCTCGTACAGGTAGCGCGAGACGCCGTCCTTGATCTGGCTCTTGAGGAGGGCGATCTCGCTGATATGGTCGCCGGGGTTCTCGATCGAGGCCACGACGCGGGCGACGGCCTCGTCCATCAGCGGGTCTTCCTCATTGAGGTGGACGAAGCCGCGGGTGATGATCTCCGGTCGCCCGATCACGGTGCCGGTCTGCTTGTCGACCGTGACCACGACCAGGAAGATCCCGTCGTTGGCGAGCGCCCGCCGGTCGCGGAGGACGATCTCGCCGACCTCCCCGACGGACAGCCCGTCGACGAAGACGTAGCCCGCGGCGACCGGCTGGCCGCGCCGGGCGCTGCCGTCGGCGGAGAACTCGATCGGCGTGCCGTTCTCGATGATGAAGACGTTCTCCGGCGGGACGCCGGTCTCCGTGGCGAGGCGGCCATGCTGGACCTGCATCCGGAACTCGCCGTGCATCGGGATGAAGTACTTCGGCCGCGTCAGGTTGAGCATGAGCTTCAGCTCTTCCTGGCTGGCATGGCCGGACACGTGCGCGTGCCGGATCGCGTGGTACACGACGTTCGCGCCGGCCTTGAACAGGTTGTCGATGGTCCGGGCGACGTACTCCTCGTTGCCCGGGATCGGGCTCGCGCTGACGATCACCGTGTCGCCCGGCTGGATCTCCACGAATCGGTGGTCGCGGTTCGCCATCCGCGCGAGGCCGGACATCGGCTCGCCCTGCGAGCCGGTCGTCGCCACGACGAGCTTGCCCGCCGCGACGTCGTTGAGGCGATCCTTCGGGACGATCAGGCCGGGCTCGAACGTCAGGTACCCGAGATCGGCGGCGATCCGGAAGTTCTGCTCCATCGACCGGCCGACGACCGCGACCTGGCGATCGAAGCTCGCTGCCGCGTCGAGGACCTGCTGGATCCGGGCGATGTTGCTGGCGAACGTCGCGACGATCACTCGCCCGTCGAGCGGCTCCATGATCTCGCGGAAGGCCTCGCCGACGGTCCGTTCCGAAGGCGTGTAGCCGGGACTCTCGGCGCGGGTGGAGTCCGACAGGAGGCAGAGGACGCCCTCCTCGCCGAGGCGGGCGAGGATCGCGAAGTCCGAGAGCTTGCCGTCGACCGGGGTGTGGTCGAACTTGAAGTCGCCGGTGTGGACGATCGTCCCGATCGGCGTCCGGAGCGCGATGCCCATCGCATCCGGGATCGAGTGGCCGACCCGGAACGGCAGCGCCGTGAACGGCCCGATCTGGAGCTCGTCGCCCGGCTCGAGCGCCAGCAGCGGGTTGTTGTGGAGCTTGTGCTCCTTCACCTTGACCCCGAGCAGGCCGCGGGCCAGCGTCGACGCGTAGACAGGCACGCCGGGGAACTCCGGGAGGATGTACGGCAGGCCGCCCACGTGGTCCTCGTGAGCGTGGGTGATGAGGAACGCCCGGACGTTCGCCTTGCGCTCCCGGAGGTAGCTGACGTCCGGGATCACGAGGTCGATCCCGAACATCTCCTCGTCCGGGAACATCAGCCCGCAGTCGATGACGACGATGTCGTCGCCGTACTCGACGACGTACATGTTCTTGCCGATCTCCCCCACCCCGCCGAGCGGGATGATCCGGAGCGGCGTGTCGCCCGTGTCGCGATCGTTCGTGGAGGGGCTCTTTGGCATCGGATCAGCCTAGAAGAGCGTCGGCTCGTCGGCCACGGCCGGTCCGACCGGTGCGGCCTGGGGGGCCGAGCGGGTCTCGGCGGCTCGGGCAGCCCGGCGTCGACGCGCCTCGACCAGCGCCGCCGGGATCCCGGCCGCGTCGACGTAGCTCTGGCGCTCGACCTCGCTGCTGCGGAGCGCGGCCGCGGGATGGTAGAGGGCATAGGTCAGCGCGTGACGGGCGCCGGTCTCGGGATCCGCCGCCGCGAAGGTGCCGTGGGCCTGGCTGATCCGTCCGCCCGGCATGAACCGGCCGAGCGAGTGCCGGCCGAGCGTGACGACGAGCGCCGGGTCGAGGACCTCCAGCTGGCGCCGCAGGTACGGCAGGCAGGCCGCGATCTCATCGGGCTCCGGATCGCGGTTCTCGGGTGGCCGGCACTTCACGACGTTCGTGATGAACACCTCGCTCCGCCGCCAGCCGAGCGCGGCAAGCAGCTTGACGAGCAGGTCTCCGGCCCGGCCGACGAACGGCCGGCCGAGGCGGTCCTCGTTGAACCCGGGTCCTTCGCCGACGAAGACGACCTCCGTCTCGGGCTCGCCCTCCCCGGGAACGGCGTTCATCCGCGTCGCGTGGAGGCGACAGCGGGTGCAGGCACGGACCTCCGCGGCGATCGCGTCGAGCTCGCGGCGTCGTTCCTCCGGGGTCAACGAGCCACGCTCTCGGCGACGGGCGTGGAGGGCTTCCGCGCGCGCCGGGCGGCGGCCGTCTCGACCTTCGTCTCGCGCCGGCTGCGAGGCACGACCCAGCCGCGCGTCACGAGGGTCTCCGCGAGGCCGACGGCGTTCGTGGCCGCGCCGACGCGGACGTTATCGGCGACGATCCACATGGCGAGCCCGAGTCCCTCGGGCAGGGAGGCATCGCGCCGGATCCGGCCGACGACGATGTCGTCGGTTCCGGCAGCGTCGGCTGCGAGCGGGTACTCGTGGGCGCTCGGATCGTCGCGGATGACCACGCCCGGCACGGCCGTCAACAGCTCCCGCGCCTGGGCCGGGCTGATCGGTCGCCTCGTCTCCACGTGGACGGCCTCGGAGTGGCCGACGAACACCGGGACGCGGACGGCCGTGCAGGACACGGCCAGGTCGGGCAGGTGGAGGATCTTGCGGCTCTCCTGGACGACCTTCCACTCCTCCTGGGAGTAGCCGTCTTCCCGGAAGACGTCGATCTCCGGGAGGGCGTTGAAGGCGATCGGATGGGGGTAGATCGAGGCCGTCATCGCCGCCCCCGCGACGTGAGCCGCGACCTGAGCCTCGAGCTCGGCCACCGCCTCCGCGCCGGTGCCCGAGACGGACTGGTACGTGTCGACGATCACGCGCTCGAGCCCGACGGCGTCCCGGAGGGCCATCAGGACCGGCGCGAGCTGCATCGTCGAGCAGTTCGGGTTCGCGATGATCCCTTCGTGGGCCTCGAGGTCGTCGGGGTTGACCTGCTGGACGACGAGCGGCACCGCGGGATCCATCCGCCACGCGCTCGAGTTGTCGATGACGGTCGCGCCTCGCTCCACCGCCCGCGGGGCGAGCTCGCGGGAGACTCCCGCCCCGGCGCTGAACAGCGCGACGTCGACGTCCTCGAAGGCCTCGGCGGTCGCCTCGCGGCAGGTGGCGGTCGCCTCGCCCGGGAGCGCCACGACCTGGCCGGCCGATCGAGCGGACGTCAGCAGCAGGAGGGCCTGCGGGTCGTGCCCGTGCTCGGACAGCACCTGGATCATCGTCCGGCCCACCAGGCCGGTGGCACCGACGACGGCGATGCGGAGGGATCTTCGCTGGTTCATCCGGGCATGGCTCCGCAGGGCTTCGAGGTCATCCGGGCACGGCGGCGAGTATACCAGCGGCCCACTCCCGGACCGTCCCCGACGGGGGGAGGGAAAATCGCCCCCGCCCCCGTTAGGCTGCCGCCATGGCACGTCGATCCCGAGGCCGGCCGCCGCACCCGGACGTCCTGACGCCGACCGAGTGGTCCGTGCTCGACATGTACCGCCACGGCCTCACTCGCCGAACGATCGCGGCGATGCGGGGCATCAGCGAGTACGGCGTTCGCTACCACCTGCGGAACATCGCCGGCAAGCTCGGCGTGGAGGGCACGACCGCCCTGCGCGCCTGGCCCGGCTTCCCGTCGACTAGCGCCATGGCCTCGAGGAGGGGCCGAACCATGTCCGAACCGGTCCAACTCGGCCCGCTGGGCCAGGTCTCCCTCTACGCCCGCGACGCTGCCGCGACCGAGGCGTGGTACCGCGACGTCCTGAAGCTGCCCGAGGTCTTCCGGTTCGGCGACCTCGTGTTCTTCGACTGTGGCGGCGTCCGCCTCTACATCCACGCCGTCGGCGACGAGAAGTGGCGGCCAAGCTCGGTCCTGTACTTCCTCGTCCCGGATATCCATGCGGCCCATGCCGAGCTCACCGGGCGGGGCATCGACTTCAGGCAGGCGCCGCACATGATCTTCAAGCACGACGCCACCGGCGTCGAGGAGTGGCTCGCGTTCTTCGACGACCCCGACGGCAACATGCTGGCGATCACCGCCCACGTCGCGCCGGAGGCCGCCGTGGCGGCCTGACGCCTCCGACCGGGCCGTCCGCCGGCACCGACGGCTGATCGCTCCGGCCGGGTCGTCCGCCCGCACCGGCGGTCCTGACAAACGACTCCGAGGCGGTCACGGGACACGAAGCTTCTGCCCGATGCCCGCATCCCCGTGCCGACGACAAGCAGTCGGCCGGGACTCGTTCGGCGAGGGACCGCACCCGGGGCCCGACGGTCGCAGCACGACCGCCTGGGATTCCGTTGGCAGACACGCCACCGCCGGATCCTCGAGCTCGGCCATCCCCCGCCCATGCACGGCCGCGCGAGCCTTGCGAATCGGAAGACCCCGGCCGTCGGCCGGGGTCTTCGCCTGTCTGCGGTCCGAACGGATCAGCCGGCGACCGGCTCCTTCGCCAGGTGGCGCTGCATCGCGGCCTTCCGGCTGAGGTTGATCCGGCCCTGCCGGTCGACCTCGATGACCACGACCATCACCTCGTCGCCGACAGACACGACGTCCTCGACGGTCGGAACGTGGTAGTCGGCGAGCTCGCCGATCCGGACGAGGCCTTCCTTGCCCGGCAGGATCTCGACGAACGCCCCGAAGGACATGATCCGGGTGACCTTGCCCAGGTACAGGGCGCCGATCTCGACCTCGCGCGTCAGGCTCTCGATCCAGTTGATCGCCTTGCGCGAGTTCTCGCCGCTCACCGCGGCGATCTCGACCGTGCCGTCGTCCTCGACGTTGATCTCGGTGCCCGTCTCCTCCTGGATCTTCCGGATCATCGAGCCACCCTTGCCGATGATGTCCCGGATCTTCTCGGGGTTGATCTTGATCGTGATGATCCGCGGCGCGAAGGAGGACATCTCCTCGCGCGCCTCGGGCAGGACCGCCACCATCTTGTCGAGGATCGCCAGACGGGCGGTCAGGGCCTTCGAGAGCCCCTGCCGGATGACGGCCTCGCTGATGCCCCGGACCTTGATGTCCATCTGGAGCGCGGTGATCCCGTCGCGGGTCCCGGTGACCTTGAAGTCCATGTCCCCGAACGCATCCTCCTTGCCGAGGATGTCGGTCAGGACCGCGAACGTGCCATCGGCCTCCATGACGAGCCCCATCGCCGCGCCGGCGACCGGTGCCTTGATCGGCACGCCGGCGTCCATCAGGGCGAGCGTCGAGCCGCAGGTCGAGGCCATCGAGGTCGAGCCGTTCGACGTCACGCACTCCGACACGAGCCGGATCACGTACGGGAACTCCTCGGCGCTCGGAAGCACCGGGACGAGGGCCCGCTCGGCCAGGTTGCCGTGACCGATCTCGCGCCGCCCGGGACCTCGCATCGGCTTGTTCTCGCCGGTGCTGTAGGGCGGCATATTGTAGTGATGGATGTAGCGCTTCTCGGTCTCCGGGCTGATCGTGTCGATCCGCTGGACGTCCGATGACGGCCCGAGCGTGGCGATCGTCAGCGCCTGGGTCTGGCCGCGGGTGAAGAGGCCGGAGCCGTGGGCTCGCGGCAGCAGCCCGACCTCGACGGAGATCGGCCGGATCTCGTCGAGCGCGCGGCCGTCCATCCTGACGCCCTCACCGAGGACGAGCGCGCGGACGACCTTCTTGTGGACGAGCCCGGAGAGGCTCTTGCTCACGCGCGCCGTCCGGCGCGCCGCCTCGAAGGTCGCCTTGGCCTTCGCCGGGTCCGCCTTCTGCTGGCGGATCGAGTCGGCGATGCCGGCCTTCAGGGCCTTGATCCGGCCCGGCAGGTCCGCGCCGATCTTCAGCACGAGCTCGGCCGTGGCCTCGGCGTCGGGCGCGGCCCGATGGTTGGCCTGGAGCTCGATCCCGAAGAATCGCGAGAGGTCGGTCAGCTTGTAGGCGTCGGGGCCCGTCGGATACCCGTCGCGAGCCAGCACGAGCGTGTCGAGGTAGGTGCCCGCGGCGAACTCGCGGCCGCCGATGGCCTCGGCGATGAACCCGAGGTCGAACCCGACGTTGTGGCCGACGAGCGTCGCGTCACCGGCCCATTCGAGCAGCTGCCCGGCGGCCACGGCCGCGGACGGCGCCTTCGCGACGTCGGCATCGGTCAGCCCGTGGAGCTGGTGGCCGACGATCGGGCGGGCGGGCTTGACGAGGCTCGACCAGCGGTCGGCGATCTTGCCCTTCCGGATCCGGACGCCGGCAACCTCGACGAGATCGGCCAGCGAGGTGTCGACACCCGTGGTCTCGACGTCGACGACGACGAGGTCCTTGCCGGACTCGAACGCGTCGACGAACGCCAGCACCGAGTCGGTCCCCGGCTCGAGGTAGCCGGTCTTCTTGGCCTTGCCGACCTGCTTCTGCAGGTCCTCCTGGATGTCGATCAGGGGCTGGAGGGCCCGGTGGCCGAAGAGGATGGCCTCGGCCATGACGTCCTCGGGCAGGAGCTTCGCGCCCGCCTCGACCATCATGATCGCGTCCCGGGTGCCCGAGACGATCAGGTCGAGGTCCGACTCCTTGAGCTCGTCGAATGTCGGGTTGGCGATGAGCTCGCCGTCCACGCGGCCGACGCGAACCGCGCCGACCGGGCCGAGGAACGGGATCTCGCTGAGGGTCAGCGCGGCCGAGGCGGCCACCGTGCCGAGGACGTCGGGATCGTTCTGCTGATCGGTCGAGAGGACCGTGATCACGACCTGGACATCGTCCTTGTAGCCGTCGGGGAAGAGCGGACGGATCGGCCGGTCGGTCAGGCGCGCGGCGAGGATGGCACCCTCGCTGCTACGGCCCTCGCGCTTGATGAAGCCGCCCGGGATCTTGCCCGCGGCGTACATCCGCTCCTCGAAGTCGACCGTGAGCGGGAAGAAGTCGAGCCCGGGCCTCGGGTCGGAGCGATTCGCCGTGCCGAGCACGACGGTGTCACCGAGACGGACGGTGACGGAGCCGCCGGCGAGCATCGCGAGCTTGCCGGTCTCGATCGTGACCGTGCGGCCACGAAGCTGGGTCTCCACGATGGTGGACACGAAGTTGGTTTCCTCCTGGTCGCGGAGGAGGCGCCGACCTGTGTGCGGGCCGATCTACGAGCTGGCCTGCGGCACCGCCCGGGCGCACCCGGGCTCGCTGGTGCGGGCTAGCGGCGAAGTCCGAGCCGTCCGATGACGGCCCGGTAGCGCGTGGCGTCCTTCTTCACGAGATACGCGAGCAGGCGCCGGCGCTGACCGACGAGCTTGAGGAGGCCGCGACGCGAATGGTTGTCCTTGGGAAAGCTGCGGAGATGCTCGGTCAGCCCTCGGATCCGCTCCGTGAGGAGGGCGATCTGGACTTCCGGCGAGCCCGTGTCGCCATCGATGATGGCGTACTCGGTGATGATCTCCTGCTTGCCTGCAGGCGCGAGCGGCACTCGGTCCTCCGACACGAACGTGTTCGTTGGTTCCTGAATCTTGAAACTTAGACCGGCGGAGGATAGCAGTCGAACCGTGATCGCGCACGCGACGACGATCAGGCGGGCCCCCGCGGCGACACGACGAGGCGGTCCCCGACCCGAGCCGGAATGGCCGGCGTGATCTGGAGGATCGTGCCGTCGACCTCGATGGTGCGCTCTCGAATCGCGCCGCCGGGCGACGTCACGACAGCTTCGTAGCGGCCGGCGGGTGGCAGGACGACCGGCAGCCCGAAGCCCAGCACCGTGGCATCCCGAAGGGCCCGCGAGACCTCGCCGACGACCGACATCGGGCGGCCCAGCAGGTGCTCGGCTTCCCGAAGGTCCCCGGTCGCGATCGCCGCCCGGATGTCCGAGCTCCGAACCGGCCGACCGTCGAGCTCGAACTGGGGCACGACGACCACGTCGTAGCCGAGCGTTCGACCCAGGGCCGCCACGGTCTCCGGCGTGCCGCCGCGGTCGTGGCCGAACGCCGACTCCGGCGTCATCAGGACGCCGGCGAGATCGACCCGGTCGGCGATCCGCCGCACGAATGCCTCGAACGGCGTCATGCGCAGGGCGACGTCGAAGGTCTGGACGACGGTGACCTCGACCCCCGCCATCTGCAGGCGCTCGAGGCGCTCCTCGGGATCGCAGAGGAGTGGCGGCGCGGCCCCCCTGATGACCTCGTCGGGATGGTGGTCGAAGGTGATGACAGCCGGTCGGGCCCCGGCCTGAATCGCGGCCTTCCGAAGCTCGTCGAGGAGATAGGCGTGCCCGACATGGAGGCCGTCGAACACCCCGACGACGACGAAGAGGCGCCCGTCGGCGGGCTCGAGCGCCTCGACGCCGTGGACGACCTTCACGACACGAGCATCTTGTCGGGCACGATCCGGCGGCCGTCCAGCCGGCCCATGCCCACGATCCGGCCGCGAGGATCCTGGAGCCGCACCGGGCCGGCGGCCGGAACCCCGCCGACCCCGGCCTCCGGTCGGAAGTAGCGGCCCATCGTCGCGTCGGCCACCTCGGCGTCCGTCAGCCGGAGCGCGGGGATCGCGTCGAGCCCGGTGTCCGACGGCAGCAGCATGGCCTGGATGGCATCGGCGCCGCCCGATGCCGCCGCCTCACGGATCGCGTCGAGCGGGCGCGCGTCATCGAGGCTGAACGGCCCCGAGGCCGTGCGCACGAGGCCGCACAGGTACGCACCCGACCCGAGGCGCGCCCCGAGGTCCCGGGCGAGAGCGCGGACGTAGGTGCCCGCGGAGCATTCGACCTCGACGATCGCCACGGGCCGGCTCTGGTCGGCGTCGTCCCAGTCGACGAGCCGGAGCGCGTGGATCGTGACCTCGCGAGGGCTCAGGGTCGGCGTCTCCCCCGCTCGGGCCATCGCATAGGCCCGCCGCCCGCCGACCTGGACGGCCGAATACGCCGGCGGCCGCTGGAGCTGCACTCCCAGGAAGCCCGACAGGGCGTTCTCCAGTTGACCCCGACCGAGCACGGGTCCAGTGACCGGCGTCAGCTCGCCGTCGAGGTCGTCGGTCGTCGACGAGGCGCCGAAGCAGATCGTCGCGCGGTAGGTCTTCGGGTCGCCGAGGTGGTATTCCACGAGCCGCGTCGCCCCGCCGAGGAACAGCGGCAGGACGCCCGAGGCGAACGGATCGAGCGTGCCGCCGTGCCCGATCCGCTTCGACGCCGCCAGTCGCCGGACGAGCGCCACGACGTCGTGCGAGGTGGGACCGGCGGGCTTCGCGACAACGAGGACGCCGCTCATCCGGCTCGTCCGAGGCTGGGGCACGGGTCAGCCCGCGGCGAGGAGGCGCTCGGCCTCGGCGAGGACCTGGCGCTCGGCGTCGGGCAGCGCGGCCCGCACCGTCGCGCCGGCGGCCCGAGCGTGACCGCCCCCGCCGAAGGCACCGGTCAGGCGGGTGGCGTCGAGGCCGCCGTCTCGCGTCCGGACCGACACCCGCGTCGAGCTCGCGTCGACCTCCTTGAAGAGGATGGCGACCTCGGCGGTCTCCGACTGCGAGAGGAGGTCGATGATGCCCTCCGAGTGGGACGGCAGCGCCCCCGTCTCGGCGTGATCGGCGGTCCGCAGCGTCGACCAGACGATCCGCCCGTCGGCCGCCGTCTCGAGCCGATGCAGCGCCCGGCCGAGGAGCTTCAGCTGGGCGTCCGGCTTCGAGCGGTAGAGCCGGCGGGAGATGTCCGCCAGCGGTGCGCCCGCGTCGACGAGCGCGGCCGACACCGCCAGCGTCCGCGGCGTCGCATTTGGGTGGGCGAAAGTCGCGGTGTCCATCACCACGCCGGCCATGAGCGCCGTGGCGAGGGCGCCGCCGCCCGAGTCGAGCGGCACGGCCAGCTTAGCCGCGAGCAGCGCCACCATCTCGCACGTCGCCGCGGCCTGCGGATCGACCCAGTCGTCCGCCCCGCCCTCCGTGTTCGAGGCGTGGTGGTCGACGATGACCCGCGGCAGGCTCGCGAACAGCGTCGCCTGGCGTTCGCCGAGGCTGCCGAGGCGGTCCAGGGCGCCGCAGTCGCAGACGACGAGCAGGTCGGGCCCGAATTCCGGATCCGGGTCGGTCCGGAACCGCTCGACCCCGCGCAGGAAGTCGTACAGCGGCGGGATGGTGTCGGCGCACAGCAGCTGCGTGCGTCCGCCGTGCTGCTCGACGATTGCCGCGACCCCGAGCGCCGCCCCGAGGGTGTCCGCGTCGGGGTTCTCGTGGCTGGCGATGAGGACGCGCCGGCCGGCCGCGATCCGCTCGGCGGCCCGCTCCGGGACCTCGCCGAGCCACGGCCCGAGGTCGATCGTCACGCGTCGCCCTCGTGCTGGATCCGCTTCACCGGCGTCGGCAGGGTCTCGCCCGCCGTCACCTGCTCGTCCGGTGTCCGGCCGGCCTCGAGCTCCTCGATCAGCTTGAGGACCCGTGTCCCCCGTTCCGCGGTCTCGTCCAGCTCAAGGTGCAGCTCCGGGATCCGGCGGAGGTGCAGGCGCGAGCCGAGCTGCCGCCGGATGTACGGCAGCGCATGGGTCAGGGCGCGAGCCGTCTCCCGGCGCTCGGCGGGCTGGCCGATGACGCTGATCCAGACCTTCGCGTGGCTAAGGTCCGGTACGGTCTCGACGTCGGTCACCGTCGCGAAGCCGATCCGCGGGTCGCTGATCTCGCGGGCCAGGATCGCCCCGATCTCCTGCCTGAGCTGCTCGTCGATCCGGTCCGTGCGCTGGGTCATCGGGACACCCCGGGAGCGCTCAGGTCGCGGCGCGTCACCTCAGGCCGTCAGGGACCGGCTGACGGTCTGCGACGTGAAGCACTCGATGATGTCGCCTTCTTCGAGGTCGCTGAAGCCGGCCAGGCCGATGCCGCACTCGAAGCCGGTCTGGACCTCGCGGACGTCGTCGCGGAAGCGGCGCAGCGACTCGATCCGGTCCGTCGCGATGACCTTGCCGCCGCGCCAGATGCGTGCCCCGCCGCGGACGATGCGGCCGTCCGTCACGTACGAGCCCGCGATGACGGTGCTCTTGCCGACCTTGATGAGCTGGCGCACCTCGGCCCGACCCTCGACCACCTCGACCTGCTCGGGCTCGAGCATGCCGCCGAGGGCCTTGGTGATGTCGTCGGTGAGCTGGTAGATGATGTCGTACAGGCGAACGTCGACCTTCTCCTGAGCGGCGGCCCGGCGGGCCGTGTCGCTGATGGACGTGTTGAAGCCGACGACGATGGCGTTCGACGCCGAGGCCAGCAGGATGTCGTTGTCGCTGATCTCGCCGGCACCCTCGTGGAGGATGTTCAGCTTCACCTCGTCGGTCGGGAGCTGCTCGAGCGCATGGCGGATCGCGCCGAGCGAGCCCGAGACGTCGGCCTTGAGGATGATCCGAAGCTCCTTCGCCTGGCCCGCCTGGATCTGGCGGTACAGGTCCTCGAGCGTCGCCCGGCCGCTCCCCTCGCCGCCCTTCGAGGCAAGCTCGGCCCGGCGGGCCTCGACCATCGTCCGGGCGGCCTTCTCGTCGGCGACGACGCGCAGGATGTCGCCAGCCTCCGGGACCTCGGACAGGCCGAGCACGACGACCGGCGTCGCGGGGCCGGCCTTCGAGACGCGCTTGCCGTGCTCGTTCTCGAGCGCCCGGACGCGGCCGAACGTCTCGCCCACGACGATGACGTCGCCGACGCGGAGCGTCCCGGTCTGGACCAGCGCCGTCGCCACGGGACCACGGCCCTTGTCCATCCGAGCCTCGACGATCGTGCCGATCGCCGCCCGCTTCGGGTTGGCCTTCAGCTCCTGCAGGTCCGAGACGAGCAGGATCATGTCGACGAGGTCGTCGAGCCCGACGCCCGTCCGTGCCGAGACGGGCACGAGTGGCGTGTCACCGCCGTACTCCTCGATGACGACCCCGGCCTCGGTGAGGTCGGTCTTCACCCGGTCCGGGTTGGCATCCGGCTTGTCGATCTTGTTGAGGGCCACGATGATCGGGACCTGGGCGGCCTTCGCGTGGCTGATCGCTTCGAGGGTCTGGGGCATTACCCCGTCGTCGGCGGCGACGACGACGACGGCCACGTCGGTGACCTTCGCACCGCGGGCCCGCATCGCCGTGAAGGCCTCGTGGCCGGGGGTGTCGAGGAACACGACCCGGCGGTCGCCGCGATGGACCTCGCTCGCGCCGATGTGCTGGGTGATGCCACCCCGCTCCCCCGCCGCGACCTCGGTCTTGCGGATCGCGTCGAGGAGGCTCGTTTTGCCGTGATCGACGTGGCCCATGACGGTCACGATCGGGGCACGCGTCACGAGGTCGGCGCCGTCCTCCTCGGTGAAGAGCGCCTCCTTGACCGCCTCCGATGGCGCCTCGGATCGATCCTCGCCGTTCGTCGACGAGACGGCCTGGGGCTCGGCGACCTCATAGCCGAGCTCGCCGGCCACGAGCGAGGCGGTGTCTCGATCGATGAGCTGGTTGATCGTTGCGAAGATGCCGCTCTTGATCAGCTCCCGGATCACGTCCGCCGGGTTGACGCTCAGCAGCTCGGCCAGCTCCTTGACCGTGATGGTCGGCGGCAGCTCGACCGCGCCGCGCTCGCGCGGATCGGCGACCTGCACGGCCGCCTGCTGGAAGGCGCCGTCGCGGCGCTGGGGCTTGCGGGGTCCGCGTCGGCCGCGGGTGCCGCTCCTACTCCTGGCCATGGCTGCCTCCGGTGGCGGCGAGCAGGTCCGCTCGGAGGCCGGCCGGCAGGTCGGTCTCGAGGGCGCGCGCCAGCAGGCCGCGATCGACGGCGCCGTCGATGCAGGCCGGGTTGGAATCCACGTATGCGCCGCGGCCGTTCAGCCGCCCCGTGGGATCGAGACGCACCTCGCCGGCCGGCGTTCGGACGACCCGCAGGAGCTCGCGCTTGTCGCGCGACGTTCGGCAGGCCACGCACGATCGGGTCGTGGGGCGACGGGGACGGGCCGCCACCGCGGCTCCGGCGCCTACGACGACACCTCTTCCGATGCCTTGGCCTTGGCACGGCTGGCCCGCTTCCTGGGCGCCGGCGCGGCCGCACTGTCAGAAGCCTCCGCCGCCTCGGCCGGGGCCTTGCTGTTCGACGGCGGCTCGATCGCGGGCTCGACGCTCGGGGCCGCTGCGGCCGCAGCGGCGGCGGCCTTCGCCTCGGCAACCGACACATCGCTGCGGATGTCGATGCGCCAGCCCGTGAGGCGGGCGGCGAGCCGCGCGTTCTGGCCCTCTCGGCCGATCGCGAGCGACAGCATCCGCTCGGGCACCGTCACGTTCGCGATCCGGTGCTCCTGGTCGATGTCCACGGACAGGACCTGCGCCGGCGAGAGCGCGTTGGCGACAAACTGGGACGGGTCCTCGCTCCACGGGATGACGTCGATCTTCTCCCCGCCGAGCTCGGCGACGACGGCCTGGACTCGCGCGCCGCGCTGGCCGACCGTCGCGCCGACCGGGTCGAGCCCCTCCTGACGCGAGCCGACCGCGACCTTCGAGCGGCTGCCCGCCTCGCGGGCGATCGCCCGGATTTCGACGGTGCCGTTGTGGATCTCGGGAACCTCGAGCTCGAACAGGCGCTTCAGGAAGCCCTTGTGCGTCCGGCTCACGAAGAGCGCCGGCCCGCGCGGCGTGCGGCGGACCTCGAGGACGTAGGCCTTGACGTTCTGGCCGATGCGGTAGTGCTCGAGGGGGCTCTGCTCGGTCGTGGCGAGGATCGCCTCGACGCCCTTGCCCATGTCGAGGATGATCGCCCGCGGCTCGACGCGGTTGACCGTGCCGTTCACGAGCTCGCCCTCGCGGCTCGCGAACTGGTCGAAGACGACGTCGCGCTCCGCCTCGCGGAGGCGCTGCAGCACGACCTGCTTCGCGGTCTGGGCGCCGATCCGGCCGAACGCCTCGCCGTCGAGCTGCTCCGTCTCGACGAGCTCGCCGCGCTGGACGTCGGGTTTGATGGCCCGGGCCTCATCGAGGCTGAACTGGGTCAGCGGGTCCTCGACCTCGTCGACCGCCCAGCGGGCGCGGTACACACGGATGCCGCCGGTGTCGCCGTTGATCTGGACGTGGATGTCCTCTTCGTTCGCGATCCGGCGATAGGCCATCGCGATGGCCTCCTCCACCGTCCGGATCAGCTGCTCACGGGGAACCTGCTTCTCGGCATTCAGCTGGAGGAGGGCGCCGACGAAATCCCGACTCATGGTCGTGCCGCCCTCCAGTCGTCAGCGTCGTGTGTCCGATCCATCGCCGCCGAAAAAAATACGTGGGGGTCACCCACGTATCGAGGCGGCCATTCGAGCTCCCCGGGAGTATACACCCGACCGCGTACGATGCCGCCCGATGCCCGAACGGACGCTCGAGCTCGCAGGGCTCGCCCTGGCCATCCTGCTGCTGCTCCGGTTCGTGCCGCCGGCCATGCGGGCGTGGGCGATCTATGCCGGATCGAAGACGCGCCGGCTGGCCGACGCCGGCCCACTGGAGATCCCGCCGCCACCCCCGTCGCCCACGTCCTCGACCAGCTGGAGGCGCTCGGATTCCACCGGATCGGCGAGCGGACGATCGTCCTGCCGGACGGAGGGCGGCGGTTCGAGTGGACCTGGGCCGACGAGACCGGCGAGACCTACGTCGCGGTCGTGCCGATGCGGCTCCTCCCCGCCCTGATGGCCTGCTACACGGCGTTCGCCGACTGGGCCTGGCTGCAGACGAACTACCCGCGCGGCGAGGTCATCGACCGGCCCGACTACGTCGCCCGGTACGTCGACACGACGGTCGCCGGGACGGTGGCCGCGCACCGCGCCGAGATTGCCCGGCTCCGCCAGGTCCACGGCGCCCCGCGTCGTGTCCAGTCCATGGCCGACAGCCTCCGGCTGGACGCCGAGTATCGGACTCGCCACGGCGGGGTGACCCTCCGCCGGCTGACCTTCCGGATCATGACCCCGGCGTTCGCCGCCGCGGGCCTCGCGATCATCTGCGGGCTGCTGCTCCTCCTCGGTCGCTGACCCCCGCCCCGCCGCCACCCGTCGCCGGGAAGCGCCGATCGACGTAGTCCTCGAGGATGTCGGTGAACTCGGCCACGAGGCCGTCGCCCCGGAGCGTCCGGTCCAGCCGGCCGTCGATGAACACGGGGGCGACCGGCTCCTCGAACGTGCCCGGCAGCGAGATCCCGATGTCCGCATGCTTCGATTCGCCCGGCCCGTTCACGACGCAGCCCATGACGGCCACGGTGAGCTCCTCGACGCCGGGATGGGTCTCTCGCCACTCCGGCATCCGGTCGCGGAGATAGCCCTGGACCTGCTCGGCCATCTCCTGGAAGAACGTCGACGTCGTGCGGCCACAGCCTGGGCAGGCCGACACCTGGGGCAGGAACGCCCGGAGGCCCATCGACTGCAGGACCTGCTGGGCGACGCGGACCTCCTCCTCGCGGTCGCCGCCCGGGGCCGGCGTCAGCGAGACGCGGATCGTGTCCCCGATCCCCTCCTCGAGCAGGATCGCCAGCCCGGCGGTCGACGCCACGATGCCCTTCATGCCCATGCCCGCCTCGGTCAGCCCGAGGTGCAGCGGCAGGTCGGTCTGGCGAGCCAGGATCCGGTACACGTCGACGAGATCGCGGACCCCCGACACCTTGGCCGAGAGGATGATGCGATCGTGCCGGAGGCCGGTCGCCTCGGCCAGCTCCGCCGATCGGGTCGCCGACTGGACGATCGCCTCGATCAGCACCTCCCGCGCGTCGCGTGGCTCGGCCAGCTTTGCGTTCTCGTTCATGAGATCGGTCAGGAGCCCCTGGTCGAGCGAGCCCCAGTTGACCCCGATCCGGACGGGCTTGTCGTTGTCGATCGCGACCCGGACGATCGTCTGGAAGTGCTCGTCGTGTCGCTTCGCGCCGACGTTGCCGGGGTTGATCCGGTACTTCGCGAGGGCGCGGGCCATCGCCGGATGCTCGGTCAGGAGCTGGTGGCCGTTGTAGTGGAAGTCGCCGATGACCGGCACGCCGACGCCGAGGTCGTCGAGCTTGCGGCGGATCTCCGGCACCGCCTTCGCCGCGGCGTCGTTGTTCACGGTGACGCGGACGAGCTGGCTGCCGGCGTGGGCGAGCCGCGCGACCTGGATCGCGGTGGCGTCGGCGTCGGCCGTGTCCGTGTTCGTCATCGACTGGACGACGACGGGATGGGCGCTCCCCACGAGCACGCCGCCGACGTCGACCGAGGGCGTGGCCCGACGGCGCGGCTTCAGGCGGTTCGGATCGGGGACGCCGGCGCTCACGGGCTCGGGTGCCCGCTGATGTCGAAGCCGGAGATCCAGATCACGAAGCCGATGAGGATCACGAACCCGATCGCGTAGGTGAGCCGTTCCGCCCGGAGGCTGATCCGGCGGCCGGCCAGTCGCTTCAGGACGAGGACGAGGATCCGGCCGCCGTCGAGCGGCGGGAACGGCAGGATGTTCACGACGGCAAGGTTGATCGAGAGCACGGCCGCGAGCAGCAGGACGCCGATCACCCCCGTCTCGCCGAAGACCTGGCCGAGCGTGACGGCGATGCCGATCGGGCCGGATGCCGGCGGCGGCGCCGAGGGGTTCGTGACGATGCTGTGGACGAGGTCGCCAAGTCCCGATACGACCAGGCCGGCCCAGCGTGGCAGCTCCGCGGCGCCGATCGCCAGCGCGTCGCCGAGCGGCCGGCTGTCGTACTGGTTGAGAAAGACTGCCTCGAACGGGTGGGTCGGCGTGGCGGCGATCCCGAGCGCGCCATGGGTCTCGTCGACCTGGCTCGCTGGGCGGAGCGTGACCGTGACGTCGGCGGTCGTGCCGTCCGCATGCCGGATCGTCAGCGTGATGGTCTGGCCGGCGCTGGCGTGGAGCGTCGAGAGGATGTCCGAGTCGCTGTACAGGTCGTACGTCCGGCCGTTCAGCCCGACGATGGCGTCGCCGGCCACGAGCCCGGCTCCCGAGGCCGGCGAATTCGGCTGGACCGACGGGATCGCGACACCGACCACCGGCGTTGCGAGCCAGGCGATCCCGACGAACAGCACGAACGCCAGCACGACGTTCATCAGGACGCCGGCGACGAGCACCGCGACTTGCCTCGGCAGCCGCTGGGCCGCGAACGACCGCGGATCGCCCGCCCCGTCGCCGTCCTCGCCCTCGAGCCGGACGAAGCCGCCGATCGGCAGCCAGTTGAGCGTCCAGAGCGTCTCGCCCCGGGCCCGCAGGATCCTTGCCCGTGGCGGGAAGCCGACGCCGAACTCGAGGACCCGGATGCCGAACGCCCTCGCGATGAGGTAGTGGCCTACCTCGTGGACGAGGACGAGGCCGCCGACGACCACGATGAAGAGGATGAGGGCGACGAGCGCGCTGCCGTAGTCCATCAATGGGGCCGAGTCCTTCGCCGGCCCCGTCCGTGCGCCGGGTCCGGCTCGGCGTAGCGTGCCCGGACCTCGGCGTCGAGGCTCACCAGCTCGGCGACAGTCGGATCCGTGCGGCGTGTTCGACCAAATCGTCCGACCGCGTCCTCGAGGAGTTGCGGGATCCCCGGGAAGTCGAGGCTCCCGGCGAGGAACCGCTCCACCGCGATCTCATCAGCGGCGATGAGCGCGGTCGTTGCCCATGGCCCGATCCGACCCGCCTCGCGGGCGATCCGCAGCGCCGGGAATCGCGCCTCGTCCGGGGCACGGAAGTCCAGCCGGCCGACGTCGGCGAGGTCGGGTGCCGGCGACACGGCGGGTCCGCGATCGGGGTGGGTCAGGGCGTACTGGATCGGCAGGCGCATGTCCGGTGAGCCCAGCTGGGCCTTCAGGGAGCCGTCGGAGAAGCGGACGGCGGAATGGACGATCGATTGCGGATGGATCACGACGTCGATCGCCTCGTACGGGGCATCGTACAGCCAGTGGGCCTCGATGACCTCCAGGCCCTTGTTCGCGAGGGTCGCGCTGTCGATCGTGATCTTGCGGCCCATCGTCCACGTCGGATGGCGGAGGGCCTCGGCCGGGGTGATCGAGGCAAAGGCCTCGGCTGGGAGATCGAGGAACGGCCCGCCGGATGCCGTGAGGATCAGCCGGTCGACGCGGGCGAGGTCCTCGCCGACCAGGCACTGCCAGATTGCGGAGTGCTCCGAGTCGATCGGCCGCAGCCAGCCGAGCGGCGAGGCCAGCGGATCCCGGGGGTCGATCGACGCGCGCTCCGCCGCGCGTCGACGCGCCAGGGGCATCACGAGATGCCCGCCCGCGACCAGCGTCTCCTTGTTGGCCGTCGCGACGACCTTGCCCGCCTCGAGGGCGGCCAGCACGGGCCGCAGGCTCACGACCCCGCCGGTGGCGACCAGGACGATCTCGACGTCCGGCCGCGTGGCCAGCGCGACCAGGGCGTCCTCGCCGCGCTCGACGTCGGTACCGAGCGGGAGGCGCTCCTCCAGCGCGAGCCCGGAGCGCGGTGCCGCCACGGCGACGGCCGCCGGCCGGAGGCGGTGGGCCTGCTCGACGAGCTGGTCGGCGTTCGTGCCGGCCGCCAGCGCGACGACGCGGAACCGAGCGTTGCCGGCCAGGACGTCGATCGCCTGGCGGCCGATCGAGCCGGTGGAGCCGAGAACGGCGACGCCGACGGGCGGGCCGTCAGTGGAACGCGGCGATGACATACAGGAAGGCGATCGGCGCCGCGAACAGGAACGAATCGACCCGATCGAGCATGCCGCCGTGGCCCGGGATCAGCCTTCCCGACTCCTTCGCGCCCGCGGCGCGCTTGAGCATCGACTCGACGAGGTCGCCGGCCTGGGCGGCGCAGCCGATGACGAGACCGAGCAGCGCGCCGGCGACGAGCGAGTGCCCGATCGCGGCCACGAGGATCGCGCAGACCACGACAGCGGCCACCAGCCCGCCGACCGTGCCCTCGACCGTCTTGCCGGGCGAGATGTGCGGGATGAAGTGGCGCCGGCCGAACCGCTGTCCGACGAAGTACGCGGCGGTGTCATACGTCCAGACCGCGAGCAGCAGGATGAGGACCCAGGCCCGGCCGGCGCCCAGCCAGCCCAGGGGGGCGGTGGCGTCGATCGACGGTCCCGCGTTCGCCAGACGGTCGACGTAGCCCAGCAGGCCGACGTACAGGGCGGCAGATATCGTCGACATGAAGGCCGCCAGTCCTTCACGCGGATCGGGTCGCGTGACGGCGGCCACCCCGACGAGCACGACGCCGGCCCCGAGGAGCAGCAGGCCGCTGCCGCCCGACAGGGCTCGGACGGAGTCCCCGAGCCCGACGACCATCGCGAGCACCGCGCCGAGCGTCGGGAAGGACGCGTGGCCAGCCGCTGACAGGAGGCGGAACGCCTCCACGGCCGCGAGCAGGATGACGACGATGACCACGAGGGCGATCCACGGCTCGCCGAACCAGAGCGCGACGAGGAGCGGCGGGATGAGGATCGCCGCGCTCCGGGCGCGATCACGCAGCATGTCGGGCGGCGGTCGCGATCAGCGACCGAAGCGGCGGGTCCGCGTCGCGTACTCGGCGAGCGCGTCGTCCAGGCTGTCCGGGCCGAAGTCGGGCCAGAGCGTCTCGGTCGTGAGCAGCTCGGCGTAGGCCGACTGCCAGATCAGGAAGTTCGAGAGGCGCTGCTCGCCGCCGGTCCGGATCACGAGGTCCGGGTCCGGCAGGTCTCCCGTGTAGAGCGCCGCCGCGACCGTCGATTCGTCGATCCGGTCGGCGGGGATGCCCGCCCGGACGATCCGCCGGATCGCGTCGACGAGCTCGGTCCGGCCGGCGTAGTTGAATGCGACGTTGAGGATCAGCCTATCGCCCGCGGCGGTGGCGTCGAGGGCGGACTGGATCGAGCGGCGCGTCTCCGGTGGGAGCTCGTCGAGCCGGCCGAGGAGCCGAACGTTGACGCCCTGGGTCTGCAGCTCCGCGGTCTCCGAGCGGATGGCCGCCTCGAGCAGCCGGAACAGCCCGACGACCTCCTCGTCGGTGCGGGCCCAGTTCTCGCGGCTGAAGGCGTACAGCGTCAGGACCTGGATGCCGCGGCGGACTGCGTGCCGGAGCAGGCCGCGGATCGCCTCGACCCCGGCGGCGTGGCCGTCGAGCTCGGGCACGCCGCGGGCGCGGGCCCAGCGGCGGTTGCCGTCCATGATGATCGCGACGTGGCGCGGGAGCTCCGCGCGGCCGAGGGCCTCGGCCGCGTCGCGGCGGTCGACGGCGGGGTCGGGCTCGTGGGCCCGGGGTGGCGCGTCGGTTGGCCGGACGAGCGGCGCTCGAGCCACTAGACCTCGAGGACCTCCTGTTCCTTTGCCGCACCGACGCGGTCCACCGCCTCGATGTGGCGGTCGGTCGTCTTCTGGAGCACGTCCATGAGCCGACGCCCTTCGTCCGCGCTGAGGTCGCCGTCGCGCTCCTGGCGCTTCAGCTGGTCGTGGGCCTCGCGGCGGAGGTTCCGGATCTCGACCCGGGCCTCCTCCATCCGCTTGTGCACGACCCGCACCAGATCGTGCCGACGTTCCTCGGTCAGGGTCGGGATGTTGAGCCGGACGACGTTCCCGTCGACGTTCGGCGTCAGGCCCAGGTCGCTCTTGATGATCGCCCGCTCAATGGCGCTGAGCGCGCTGCGATCCCACGGCTGGATGACGATCTGGTGCGGCTCCGGGACACTGATTCCGGCTAGCTGGTTGAGGGGCGTCTGGGTCCCGTAGTAGTCGATCGTGATCCGCTCGACGAGCCCGGTCGAGGCCCGCCCAGTCCGAATCGCGCCGAAGTCGCGCTCCATCACCTCGACGGCCCGCGCCATCTTGTGATCGGTCGAGTCGATGGGCTCGGCCATCAGCGGCCGCCGGTGCCGGGGCCGGCGATCAGCGTGCCGACGGGCTCGCCGTCGGCCACCCGGGCGATGTTGTCGGGCTGGTTCAGGTCGAAGACGACGATCGGGAGGTCGTTCTCCATGCACAGCGACACGGCAGCGCCGTCGAGGACCTTCAGCTGGTCGCGGAGCAGGTCCGAGTACTCGAGCCGCTCGAAGCGCCGGGCGCCGGGCACGGTCATCGGGTCGGCATCGTAGACGCCGTCGACCTTCGTGGCCTTCATGAGGACCTTTGCCCCGATCTCGACCGCGCGCAGCGCGGCCGCGGTGTCGGTCGTGAAGTACGGGTTGCCGGTCCCGGCGACGAAGATGACGACCCGGCCCTTCTCGAGGTGCCGGACCGCCCGCCGCCGGATGTACGGCTCGGCGATCTCGTTCATGGCGATGGCGCTCATGACCCGGGTCGGGATCCCCGCTCGCTCGACCGCGTCCTGGAGGGCCAGCCCGTTCATCACCGTCGCGAGCATGCCGATGTAGTCGCCGGTCGCGCGGTCCATGCCCGTCGCCGATGCGGCGAGCCCTCGGAAGATGTTGCCGCCGCCGACTACGATCCCGATCTGGACGCCACGGCGCTGGACATCCGCCACCTGGCGGGCGATGAAGGCGCAGAACTTCGGGTCGACGCCATACGACCGCTCACCGAGGAGGGCCTCGCCCGACAGCTTCAGCAGGATCCGGTCATAGCGCGGCCGCTCGGCGGTGCCGGATCCGGACGCGTCCGAACGAACCACCGTCGTCGCGGTGGGGGCGTCGCTCACAGCTCCTCCCCGAGGGCGAACCGGCTGAACCGGCGGACGCGGATGTTCTCGCCGATCGTCGCGATCTGCTCGGTGATCAGCTCGCGGACTGTCCGCTCCTCGTCGCGGAAGACCTGCTCGTAGAGCACGACCTCCTTGAACCACTTCTTCAGCTGCCCGTCGACGATCTTCTCGCGGATCTCGGCCGGCTTCGCCGCGGTCGCCGGGTCGGCAGCGAGCTCGGCGCGCTTCGTCTCGAGGTCCGCCGCCGGGACGGACTCGACGTCGACGTACAGCGGCGAGAGGCCGGCGACCTGGATCGCGAGATCGCGGACGAGCTTCTGGAACCCGTCGGTCCGAGCCACGAAGTCGGTCTCGCAATTGACCTCGATGAGCACGCCGACGCGACCGCCCGTGTGGATGTAGCTGCCGATGAGGCCCTCGCGAGCCTCCCGGCCGGCCTTCTTGCTGGCCGCCGCCATCCCCCGCTCGCGCAGGATCAGCGTGGCCTTCTCGACGTCGCCGTCGGCCTCGGTGAGGGCGCGCTTGCAGTCCATCATCCCCGCGCCGCTCTGCTCGCGGAGCTCGCGGACCATGTCCGCCGTGATCGGCGTGGCCACGGTCATCGCCCTGCCTCGCCGGCCGCCGTCGGCTCCTCGGCCGTCTCGGCCGCCTCGCGCGCCAGCTCGGCGGCGATGTCCTCGGGCGTCGCCACGCCGTCTTCGGGGGTCGTCGCGCCGTCCTCCGCCGCGGCCGGGCCGCCGGGCAGGAGATCCTCGTCGTCGTCGGGCGCGAAGCTGAGGGCCCCGCCGCCGGCGAGCGCGGCGACGAGCTCATCGCTCGCCTGGGCGTCGTCGTAGGCCGTCTCCTCGAGCATCGGCTCGGGCTCGGGCTCGATCGCTCGCTGCGCCCGCTCCTGGGCGCCCTCGAGGGCTGCCTCGGCCACCAGCGAGCAGAGCAACCGGATCGCCCGGATCGCGTCGTCGTTCGCCGGGATGATGTAGTCGAGCTCGTCCGGGTCGACGTTCGTGTCGCCGGTCCCGACCACCGGGATCTCGAGCTTGTTCGCCTCGGTGACGGCGATCCGCTCGCGATGCGGGTCGACGATGAACACGGCGCCGGGCAGACGTTTCATCTTGCGGATGCCACCGAGCGTGGCCTGCAGCTTGACGAGCTCTTCCGTGAGCTTCGCCGCCTCCTTCTTCGGCAGGCGGTCGAGGTCGCCGGCCTGCTGCCGGGCCTCGAGCTGCTCCAGCAGGCCGATCCGCTTCTTGATTGTCACGAAGTTCGTCAGCATCCCGCCGAGCCAGCGGCGGTTCACGTACGGCATGCCGGCCCGGGTCGCCTCCTGGGCGACCGGCTCCTGGGCCTGCTTCTTCGTCCCGATGAAGAGGACGACGTCGCCGCGGGCGACCGTCTCGCGGACGAAGTCGAGGGCGACCTCGAGCCGGGAGCTCGTCTGGGCGAGATCGATGATGTGGATCCCGTTGCGCTCCGCGTAGATGAACGGGCGCATCTTGGGATTCCAGCGGCGGGTCTGGTGGCCGAAGTGGACTCCGGCCTCGAGCAGCTGCCGCATCGAGATCGACGGCACGGTAGGGGGAACCTCCTGTTCGGTTGTACCTCCGCGGATCCCGTCGCCGGGGGCCGTCGGTCCCGAGGCTCTCGCCCCGATCCCGCTCGGCACCGTCCCGGTCGGAACGATCCGCGTGTGAGCTCCGCGCCGCTCGGCGCGGGCGTGACCTCGACCTCCCGCCGGTGCTGTGAGCGCGGCGCCGGTTTCGAGGTCCGGCGGAGTGTACACCACGCTCGAACGGAGCCCTCAGAGTGCCGCCCGGTGATGGCGGAACCGGTGGCCCGGCTCGACCACGACGAGGTCGAAGCGCGGCGGCAGCCTCGGCAGGGCCGGCCCGCCGCGCGACACGAGCTCGGACGCCGCGGCACGGAGGCGGGCTCGCTTTCGATGATCCACCGTCTCTTCGGGGAGCCCGTAGTCGCGTCGCGCCCGCCAGCGGACCTCGACAAAGACGAGCGCACGCGGCGGGCCGGGATCGATCGCGATCAGGTCGAGCTCGCGCCTGCCCACGCGCACGTTCCGGTCGAGGATCGTCCAGCCGGCCGCGGCCAGATGCCGGGCAACGAGGTCCTCGGCCGTGTCACCGAGCCGCTGGGCCGCCGTCCGCACCGCCTGACGATGCGGCGCCCCGCTTGTCGCCGGCTTATCCGGGATGCCGGCCGATCAGGCCGGAGCCGCGACCTCACCCTCCCAGCCGGCGACCGCCTCCGCGGCGGCCGCCTCGACGCCGATCAGGCTCAGGCCGTCGGCCAGGTCGGTCGCCTGGTCGAGGATCGTCGCGCCCTCCTCGAACAGGTCGAGGGGCAGCTGGTCGCCGGCCAGCGTGCGCTGCAGGGCCAGGAAGCTGCGGCGGTGGAACGGCGTCAACCCGAGCGCCCGGACCGCCTTCCGGTGCTCGAGCGTCGCATAGCCCTGGTTGCGCTCCCAGCCGTAGCCGGGGTAGCGCGCCGCGAGCAGGGCCATCATCCGGTCGCGGACCACCTTGGCCACCACCGAGGCGCAGGCGATCGTGTAGCACTTCGCGTCGCCGTCGACGATCGCCGTGTACGGCCCGACCGCCTGCTCGAACCCGGCGATCCGGTTGCCATCGACGAGCACGTGGTCATGGCCGCCGATCCGGGCGATCGCCCGCCGCATCGCCAGATGCGTGGCGTGGTAGATGTTGAGCCGGTCGATCTCGGCCACGGACGCCGCCCCGATGCCGACCGCCACGGCCCTGCGCCGGATGAGTGGGGCGAGGCGGTCGCGCTGCTGGGCCGACAGCGTCTTGGAGTCCCGGACACCGGGGATGCGGTGGCTGTTCGGCCGGATGACGACTGCCGCGGCGACGACCGCGCCGCTCGTCGGCGCCACGCCGACCTCGTCCACGCCGACGATGCGCTCGGCGCCGGTTCGCCACAGGCCACGTTCATACCGGAGCGTCGGGACGCGGACCGTCATCGGGTCCACAGGGTACCCGCGGCGGCAGGGCGCCGCCGCCGGGGTCAGGACTTGCCGCGCCGCTCCCGCAGCGTCGCGGCCTTGCCGACCCGGTCTCGGAGGTAGTACAGCTGGGCTCGGCGGACCTGGCCGTGGCGGACGACGTCGATCTTGTCGATCCGCGGGCTGTTGACCTTGAACGTGCGCTCGACGCCGACGCCGCTCGAGATCTTGCGGACCGTGATCGAGCGGGCGATCCCACCGCCGCGAAGCCGCATGACGGTCCCCTCGAAGACCTGGACCCGCTCCTTGCCGCCCTCGACGACGCGGGCGGCGACGCGGACGGTGTCGCCCGGCGCGAGCTCCGGCAGGTCGGTCCGGATCTGTTCGGCGACGATCTGGTCGAGGACGTTCACGAGGTTCGGATTCCCTGCTGGGCGCAGCCGTCGGCCGCGCAGGATGGGGTCGATTGGGGTCGGCTCGAGAGCCGGCGGTGGACTATAGCACGGGCTCCGGCTCGCACGAGCCGGCCCCCTTACCCCTCCTCGGCGAGGTCCCGGAGGAGCCGGGCCTCCTCCCGCGTCGACGGGCGGCCTTCGAGCAGGTCGGGTCGGTGCTCGGACGTCCGGCGCAGCGACGCCTCGAGCCGCCAGCGCCGGATCGCCTCGTGGTTGCCGCCGACCAGGACGTCGGGCACCGTCTCACCCCGGAACTCGGGCGGTCGCGTGTACTGCGGATACTCGAGCAGTCCATGGACGAACGATTCCTCGACCGTCGAGGCAGCGTCGATCGCGCCCGGCAGCAGCCGGATGACGGCGTCGATGACGACGAGAGCGGGGATCTCGCCGCCCGTGAGGACGTAGTCGCCGATCGAGAGCTCGAGATCGACGAGGCCGCGGATCCGCTCGTCGACGCCCTCGTAGCGCGGGCAGACGAGCACGAGGTGCTCGCGGACCGCCAGGTCGCGGGCCGTCGCCTGATCGAAGCGTCGGCCACCAGGGTCGAGGAGGATGGCCGTCGAGCCCGGGCGCCGGAGCGCGTCGATCGCCGCCGCGACCGGCTCCGGGCGGAGCACCATCCCCGCACCGCCGCCGTAGGGCGTGTCGTCGACGCTGCGATGCCGACCGAGGCCCCACTGGCGCAGGTCGTGCAGCCGGATCGAGGCCAGCCCCTGCTCCCGGATCCGGCCCGGGATGCTCTCCGCCAGCGGCGCTTCGAGGATGGCCGGAAAGAGCGTGACGACGTCGATCTCGAGCGTCACGTCGACGCCTCACCGCGCGGGCCGCCCTTCCCATGGCGGGACCATCGCGGGGCCCTGCGCCCCGGCCGAGGCGGGCGATCGACCGCGCGACCGCCGAGATCGAGGGCGGCCTCGTCGACGGCGATCCCGTTGCCGCGGGGGTCGAACGTCCGGATGATCCCGGCGACGGCCGGCAGGTCGAACTCGCCGACCGGGCCGCCCCGAACGACGTACACCTCGGTCTCGCCGGCGCGGTAGATGTCGGCCACGTGGCCGAGCAGCCGCCCGTCGACGCCGGTCACCGGCGATCCGACGACCTCGTGCCAGAACGCCTGGCCGGGGGCGAGCTCCGCCTGGCAGTCGACCGCGACCTCGAGATACGCGAGTCGGAGGCGATCGGCCGCTGTCCGGTCCCGGACCTCCCGGAACCCGATCCGCCAGCCCGGCCCGTCCTCGATCGGGGCTGCGCTCTCAACGGTCAGCGGCGTGTCATTGCCCTCGCGGTACAGCACGACGCCGGGCGCGAATCGATCCTCCGGCCGGTCGGTCAGGACCTCGACGCGGACGAGCCCGCGGAGGCCGTGGACGCCGCGGACGCGCCCGACGACCAGCCGCGTGGGGCCGGCCGCGGGCGAGCCCGGCTCAGAGGATCTCGAGCGTGACCGAGCCACCTTCGCGGGCGGCCGTGACCTTCAGCAGGGTGCGCAGCGCCTTGGCGACGCTGCCGTTCCGACCGATGACCTTGCCCATGTCGTCCTCGGCGACATGCAGCTCGATGACGGTCCCGTCCTCCTCCTCGACCTCGGTGACCTTCACCGCGTCGGGGTCGTCGACGAGCGAGCGGGCGACGTACTCGACCAGGTCCTTCGCAGCCATCGCCGCCCTACTTTCCCGCGGGCATGACGCCCGCGTTCCGGAGGAGCCGGGCGACGGTCTCGGTCGGGAGGGCGCCCTTCGCAAGCCAGGCCTTGGCTCGGTCCGCGTCGATGCGGAGCTCGACCGGATCGGTCCGCGGGTTGTAATGCCCGATCGTCTCGAGCGATCGGCTGTCCCGGGCGCTCCGGGAATCGGCGACGACGACCCGGTAGGCGGGCTGCTTCGTCGCGCCGACGCGCGTGAGTCGAATGCGAACGGCCATGGGCGGCTGACTCCTCCTCTGTTGAGCTGCGAACCTTACTGGACGGTGGCCACGAGGCGCACGCGAACGGCGCCGTGATCCAGCGTCGTGGTGACCATGACGGCATCGAACGGTGCCAGGTACGGCTCCACGTTCGTGCTGAAGCTCGCCCTGTCGGCGTCCGGCATCGAGCCGGTCGCGAGGGTCATGAGCGGCGCGGCCGCCACGTAGACCTGGCCGACGTTCTGGGCGAAGGCCCGTGACAGGGCGTGCTGGTAGGCGGGGGCATCGGCCAGGCTCGCGCCGGCCTTCGTGTCGAGCACCTGGCGGACGAACGACTCCGAGCCCACGAGCACCGCCTGGCCACGCGAGGCGAGCGCGAGCTTGATGGTTGTCCCGGCCGGCAGGGCCGGGCTCGGGATGGATGTGGCGCCGCCAGCGCCACCGACGCTCTGGACGAGCGACTGGACGTCGTCCACCTCGACGAGGGTGACCTCGACGCCATCGATCGTCTCCGTGGAGACCGTGGCCTTGCCACCGAGCGCCAGCAGGCCGACGAGGCTCTTGAGCTGGCCCGCCTTCGCCGCTGCCGTGGCCTCGTCGACGGCCAGCAGGACCGCCCCGCCCGTCGCCGAGCTGCCGTCCGGCACGACCGCGACCCCGAGGTCGTCCACCCAGCCGACGAGCCCGTCGACGCCGCCGAGCAAGCCGAGGGCCGACTGGACGGACCCGAGCGCCGCCCCCGCCCGGGGATCGGCCTGGAGCTGGGCGATCGCCCGTTCGACGCTGACGCCCGTTCCGTGGTTCTCGGCCAGGGCGATCGTCCCGGAGGGCAGCAGCGGCGCGATCCGGCTGGCGCGGGCCGGCGGCAGCGTCGGCAGCGGCGAACCGCTCGCGGCCGGCGTCGCGTCGGGCAGCGGCGCGGTCACGAGATCTGCCACGACCGCGTCGTCCTCGGTGCTGATGCCGGCCATCGCCCAGTCAGGGACGCGGGCGAGCGCCGCGGCCACGTCGCCCGAGGCCAGCGGCATGGCCGAGGGGAGGTCGCTCGGCAGGGCGCCGGCCTCGATCCCGGCCTTCGAGACGTACAGCGTCGCCAGCCGGTCGCCGCCGAGCGTGTCGCGGGCGGTCCGGTACTGCTCGACCGTGTCCATGCCGGTGTGGCTGGCATGGGCATCGAGCGCGGCCCTGACCATCGCCGGCGTCCCGAGCAGGCCGTAGCGATCCTGGAGTGCGCAGGCCATCGTCCCGTCCGAGGACGTTACGATCGCGACGCCCTGATCGGTCTCGGTCGAGGTCGTGCCCTGGATCACCGCCGCGCAGCTCGCGGTCCCGTCCGTGGAGGCGACCAGCACGACGTCTCCCGAGCGGCCGCCCGAATCCTGGGCCCCGATCGAGGCCGCGGCGAAGAGCGGCCCGGCGATCCACGGCTTGACCTGGGTCTGGTAGTCGACGGAGCCGTCCGACGCGCTCCGCGTCAGCCGGGCGAACGTCTCATCGAGCTTCTGGCTCAGCGTGGACTGGTCCTTGAAGCCCGGGAAATGGGCGAGGAAGTTGCCGACCTTCTCGAGCTGGTCGCCGGGGAGGTCGGGCCGGAGCTCAGCGACGACGGCCGCATCACCCGGCACATACGACAGGGCTTCCGGCGTGGGTCGGCTCCCGAGCAGGATCGCGCCGCCCGCCGCGACGACGACCGCCGCGGCGGCGATGACGGCCGCAACCGCCCATCGGCCGGGCGAGGCCCCGACGGCCCCGGTCGGGCTCGGGCGGGTCGGGGCGGCGATCTCGGCGGGAGCTGGCTCGGACGTCGGCTCCATCGACGGCTCGCTCGTCATCGACCGCGACCCATGAGCCCGGCGGGCAGGCCGGGCCGGCCCCGCATCCCGGCGAGCTGCTTCATCACCCGCTGCATGTCGCCGAACTGCTTGACGAGCCGGTTGACATCCGCGAGCGATGTCCCCGATCCGCCGGCGATTCGGCGCCGGCGCGAGCCGGTCAGGATCGCGGGCTCGCGCCGCTCCTGGATCGTCATCGACCGGATGATCGCCTCGGTCCGCCTCAGGTCGCCCCGGTCGACAGCGGCCTGGGCGTCGTTGGCGATCGAGCTCATGCCGGGGATCATCGAGACCAGCTGGCCGATCGGGCCTATCTTCTGGACCTGCTGGAGCTGGTCGAGGAAGTCCTCGAGGGTGAACTCGGCCTTCCGGAGCTTCTGCTCGAGCCTGGCGGCCGACGTCGCGTCAACGTGCTCCTGGGCCCGCTCGACGAGCGTCAGGACGTCGCCCATGCCGAGGATGCGGCCGGCCAGGCGATCCGGGTGGAACGCCTCGAGCGCGTCGGTCTTCTCGCCGGTTCCGAGGAACTTCACCCCGATCCCGCTGACAGCCGCGATCGAGAGCGCCGCGCCGCCGCGGGCGTCGCCGTCGATCTTCGTGAGGATCAGGCCGGTCACCGGCACCGCGGCCGCGAACGCCTGGGCCACCGCCACCGACTCCTGGCCGGTCATCGCGTCCACGACGAGGAGCGTCTCGACTGGGTGCACCGCGGCGTCGATCGCCCGGATCTCGGCCATCAGGGCGTCATCGACCGTGAGCCGGCCCGCGGTGTCGAGGATGATCGTGTCGCGGGTGAGCCGGCGGGCGGCCTCGAGCGAGCCGCGGGCGATCTCGACGACCGGCGTGCCGTCCTTCGCCCGATGGACGGGGATGTCCAGCGCCTTGCCGAGCGCCTGGAGCTGATCGGCCGCGGCGGGTCGATACGGGTCGGCTGCAACGAGCAACGGGCGGCGCCCCAATCGCACGACGTGGCGGGCGAGCTTCGCCGCGCTCGTCGTCTTGCCCGAGCCCTGCAGCCCGACGAGCGCGACGATCGCCGGGTTGCCCTGCAGGTGGAACGTCGTGTCGCCCGCGCCGAGCGTCGCCGTGAGCTCGTCGTTGACGATCTTCACGATCTGCTGGCCGGCGGTCAGGCTCTGGAGGATCTCGGCGCCCACCGCCCGCTCGCGAACGCGGGCCGTGAACTCCCTGACGACCTTGAAGTTGACATCGGCCTCGAGGAGCGCGAGGCGGATCTCGCGCATCGCCGTGTCGACATCGGCCTCGGAGACCCGGCCGTGGCCCGTCAGCGCGGCAAGGGACCGGCGGAGGCGCTCGCTGAGCTGATCGAACACGTGGAAGGACAGACTCCTCGACCCGATGACTGGCGACGCGTCGCGTCGCGGCCATGCGCGGGTTCTGGCGCAATCGGCCGGGGCAGTGTAGCCCGGCACCTCGCCGAGCGACCATGCGGAGCCGAACTTACGGCCCGATCGTGAACGGCAGCGCCTTGGCGGTGGTCCCGGCGGTGACGACGAGGGCGAGCCTACCCGTCGTCCCGTTCGGGATCTCGAACCGCGACAAGATGCCGTTCGCCGTCTTGCCGGCACCGATGAGCACGATCGTCTGGCTGTGGCCGTCCTGGCGTGGTGACAGCAGGGTCCCGTCGGGCAGCCGGAGCTGGACGTTGTCGGCGGTGAAGGGCGCGCCGCCGGCGAACCCGCCGAGGTTCGTGACGTCGTACGTGATCGTCAGCGCCTCCGTCCCGAGCGGCAGTTCGTCGTGGTAGTCGGGCAGGTCCCAACGGATCTCGACGTGGTGGAGCGTCGTCCGGAAGCTGCCGCCGCGCCCGGCGCCGGCGATGTCGGTCTCGACGGGCTGCAGCGTCACGGTCCGGGCCGGATCCGGAACGAGCGGCAGGGCGATGTCGTGGTCGGAGATGCGGCCGATCTGCAGGACACCGTCGTCGATCGAGGCCTGGCCGAGGACCTGGAACTCGAGCCGCACCTCGGCGAAGCCGCCGGCCGCGATGTCGGGCATGTCGACCTCGTGCGGGACGTCGAACGTCGCCGCCCCGGACGTGAGCTGGATCGGCGAGTCGGGGGTCGCGTCGTCGGTGCCGGTGTTCTCGAAGGTGAGGATGACGTCGACCGGGCCACCCTTCGCGTCCAGCGTCGCGGTCGCCCGATTGAGCGTCACGACGAAGCCCTCGATCCAGCCACTCGTGCCCGGCGTGTAGACGGTGACGGTCGGGGTCGGACCGACGTCCAGCGACCCGACCGGGGTCGCGGACGGTGTCCCGCCGAGACAGCCGGCCAGCGCGAGGCTCAGCAGCGCCCCGAGGACGACCGCGGCGGCGCCGGCCGGCGACCGCCTCACGCCGCCGGTCGCTCCGCGAAGAGCGCGGCGACGAAGGCGGCGGGATCGAACGGCGCGAGGTCCTCGGCCCGCTCCCCGACCCCGACGTACCGGACCGGCACCCCGAGCCGCTCGGCGATCGCGAAGACGATCCCGCCGCGGGCCGTCGAGTCGAGCTTCGTCAGGACGATGCCGGTCAGGCCCACCGCGTCGTGGAAGGCGACGGCCTGGGCGAGGCCGTTCTGGCCGGTCGTCGCGTCGAGGACGAACAGGGTCTCCGGCCGCGCTCCAGGGATTCGGCGATCGACGACGCGGCGGATCTTCGCGAGCTCGTCCATCAGGTTCGACTTCGTGTGCAGTCGGCCGGCCGTGTCGACGATGACGGTGTTCGCGCCGCGCGCGACCGCCGCGTCGAGGGCGTCGAACACGACGGCGCCCGGGTCGGCGCCGGGGGCATGGGCGACGACCTCCGCGCCCGTTCGCTCCGCCCAGATCCGGAGCTGCTCGATGGCCGCCGCTCGGAACGTGTCGGCGGCCGCGAGGATCACGCGCCTGCCGGCGACGTGCTCCGCATGGGCCAGCTTGCCGATCGTCGTGGTCTTGCCCGTGCCGTTCACCCCGACGACGAGGATGACGCGCGGCGTCGCCGTTGTCGCGAGCGCGTCCGACCCGGTGGCTGCCGACGGCGTGTCCGGGCCTTCGAGGACGGCCCGCAGCTCCGCCTCGACCGCGGCCGTCGCCGACGGGGCGTCCCGACGGGCGCGGGCTCGGTCGACGACCTCGGCGGCCAGACCCGCCCCGACGTCCCCGGCGACCAGCGCCTCCTCGACGTCCTCCCAGGTCTCGGCCGAGATCGAGCCCCCGCCCAGGAGCCCGCGGATCCGGGCCATGAAGCCGCCCCGGCTTCGTTCGACGCCGGGCTCGAGGCTCGCCGTCGACTCGGTTGGATCTCGGGTCAACCCGCGACCTGGCTCGGCTCGGCTTCGATCCCCGGCTCGGCCTCGATCGCCGTTCCGGCAGCCTGATGTGCGACGGCGCCGGCCGCCACCCTTTCGGCGATGCCGGCCGCCTCCTCCAGCCGGAGGCTGATGACCCGGCTCACCGAGTCCTCGCCGACGGTGACGCCGTACAGCGCGTCGGCGACCTCGATCGTGCCGCGGTTGTGCGTGATCACGATGCACTGCGTCCGCGCGGACAGCTCCCGGAGCGCGTCGGTGAACCGGCCGATGTTCGCCTCGTCGAGCGCCGCGTCGACCTCGTCGAGGACGCAGAACGGGACGGGCCGGACCTCCAGCATCGCGAAGAGGAGCGCGACCGCCGTCAGCGCCCGCTCGCCGCCCGACAGCATGGCCAGTGGCTGGGGCTTCTTGCCTGGTGGCCGGGCGACGATCTCGACGCCCGTTGCTGACAGGTCGGCCGGGTCCGTGAGCGAGAGCTTCGCGTAGCCGCCACCGAACAGCTGGCGGAAGCGCCCTTCGAAGGCCCGTTCGAGCGACGCGAAGGTCGTCCGGAACTGCGTCGTGATGAGCTGGTCAAGCTCGACGATCAGGGTCCGCGTGCGGTCGAGCGCGCCCTGGAGGTCGGACCGCTGGGTCTCGAGGCCGTCGAGGCGGGCCTTGACCTCGCCGTATTCCTCCTGGGCGAACGGGTTACCGGCGCCCAGCTCGTGGAACCGCCTTCGGAGGGTCCCGAGGCGCGACGGGGTCGGGGCGTCCGGTGGCTCGTTCGCCAGCCAGGCCCTCGCCGCCGCATCGAGGGCCTCGGCCAGCTGCGCCTCGTCGACATCCTCGTCGGGGGCGATGGCTTCGGCGAGGCCGGCCGCGAGCCGGAGGTGATGGAGTCCGAGAGGCCCGAGCCCGGCGAGCTCGACGAGCGCCTGCTCTCGGATCGCCTCGAGCCCGAGCCGAGCCTCGAGCGACTCGCGCTCGCTGGCCTGGGCGGCCGCCTGGGCCGCGGCGACCGCCTCGCGTGCCCGGCCGGCGTCCCGCTCCGCCTCGGCGAGGCGCTCCCGATCGGCCGCATCCTGCCGGATGAGCTCGTCGAGCGCCAGGCGGGCCTCGCCCTCGAGCGCGACGGCCGCAGCGAGCTCGTGCTCGGCCTGGGTCCGCTCGAGCTCGAGGCGGGCTTCACGCTCGGCAACCTCGACCGCCGTCGCCTCGATGGTCAGCAGCCGGGAGCGACCGAGCGCGATCGAGGCTTCCGCCGCGGCAAGCTCTCGCTCCGCGGCTCTGCGCCGGGCCTCCCCCTCGCCGACGAGCGCGGCCAGCCGGTCGCGAGTGGCTCGAAGCGCCGCAACGCGGTTGCGCGTCGACGGTGCGGGTCCCGACGTCGGTGTGCCGCGGCCCGATCTGTCGGCCGCCGTTCCCACCTCGGCCGCCGACGCCTCGGCCGCCGACGCCGGCTCGAGCTCCGCGAGCGACGCGTGCAGGCGTTCGACCTCCGCCGCCAGGCGATTCGACTGGGCGGTCAGCCAGGCGGCCTCGCGAGCCGCCGCCTCGGCTCGCGCGGCGGCCACGCGCGCCACCTCCTCGGCGCGCCGTTGCGCGCCGGCCGCCGCGGCTTCGGCCAGTCTGGCCTCGTCGAGCTGCGCGATGCGCTGGGTGAGCGTCGCCGCCGCCGCCGAGGCGGCGGAGCGCGTCGCTTCGGCCGCCGCGGTCGCCGCTCGCAGCTGCGTCCGGAGTCGCTCGACCTCTGCCCGGGCGTCCGCGGCCTCGTCCGACGCGCCGAGCCGGACCACGACGTCCGCCACGATGCCATGCCCGTCCCGCGTCACGAGGAGCCAACCCGGCGGCAGCTCGGCCTGCAGCGCCAGGCCGTCGGCGAGCTCCGGAATCCAGGCGACCCGCGCCAGCAGGCGCCGAGCGGCGCCGCGATCGTCGCGTCGGATGGCGTCGGCGAGCCGACCGCCGCCCCGGGCGCTGACTGCGGTCAGGAACGCATCCACGTCGGCGGTCTCGTGCCCCGATCCCCCGACCGGTCGCGCCACCGCCTCCTCGACGATGGCCGAGCCTCGCTCGCGGGCGAGGCCGGCGACCTGCGACCTCGAAACCACGACCGCGCGTCCGAGGCCGGCGAGCGCGGCCCGGACGGCCAGGCGCAGGTCCGGCTCGACGACGATCTCGGCATCGAGGCGACGGCCGCCGCGGGCCAGCGCGGCGGTGACGAAGGCGTCACCTTCGACGGCGGCGACGGTCTGCTCCGCGGCCGCGAGGCGACCCCGCGTCGCGGCGATCGCCGATTGGTCGGCGACCGCGGTCCGATCGGCGGTAGCACGGGCCGCCGTGAGCTCCGAGGCTTCGCGTTCCAGCGCCTGACGCCGGGCGCGAGCCGCCGCGAGGTCGGCCGACGCCGCCCCGACGGTCGCAGCCGTGGCCGCAGCCTCGGCGCGGGCCGAGACGCCGAGCGCATCGGCCCCGGCCGCGCGCGTGGCCTCCGCGGCCGCCGTTCGTTGGGCATCGCCCAGTCGTCGCCGCGCCGCGTCGACCTCCGATCGGCGAGCCGCCTCCAGGCGACGGATCACGGCGTCGTCGGCCGCCCCGACGCCCCGGTCGGCGCCGGCCGGCTGGCCGACCGCCTCCGCCAGCTCGGCTTCGGCGCGATCGAGGTCGGCCTCGAGCCCCGGATCGGTCTCGACGGGAGCGCGGGAGATGATCGCCGCCGCCCGAGCCAGCTCCGCCTCGAGTGCCGGGCGCTCCACGCCGAGCCGCTCCACCTCTCGGGCGATTGCCGCCAGCTCGGACCCGATCGAGCCGACGCGGATGCGCACCTCGGTCCGGGCCCGCGTGGCGGCATCGAGCGCCACCCGTCGCTCCGCCTCCGCCGCGCTCCGTCCGGCGAGCTCGGCCGCGACGGCGCCCACGGCAGCCTCGCGGGCCTCGAGCTCGCCCATCGCGTCGGCCAGCGCCCGGCGCGTCGTGGCATCGGCCCGTTCGGCAGCGACGATTCGCGCCCCGGCGGCGTGCCACCGGGCCTGGCTCAGGGCCAGCACCGTCTCGGCCAGCTCGTCCCCGGCGCTGCGCCGCGACGCCTGCTGCTCGGCCTGCGCCGCGAGCCGGCGGACCTGCGGCCGAAGCTCGCCGAGGATGTCCTCGACGCGGGCGAGGTTCGCCTCCGACTCGGCGAGCTGCTCCTCAGCGCGCCGCCGCCGGCGCTCGTGGCGCCGGACCCCGGCCACCTCCTCGAAGAGCGGCCGACGCTCCTCGGGCCGGAGCGCCAGGGCCTGATCGACCATCCCCTGGCCGATGAACAGGAACGCGTTGTCGGCGAGATGGGCGGCGTCGAGCAGGTCGACGAGGTCGCGCAGCCGGATCCGTTGACGGTTGAGCAGGTAGTCGTTCTCGCCCGAGCGGTACAGGCGGCGGCCGAGCTCCACCACCCCGTACTCGATCGGCAAGAGCCCGTCGGCGTTGTCGACCACGAGCTGGACGTCGGCCATGCCGAGGGCGGCGCGACCCTCCGACCCGGCCCAGATCACGTCCTCGGCCTTTCGCGAGCGGAGCGCGCGGCCCTGCTCGCCGAGCGCCCAGCGCAGCGCGTCGGCGAGGTTGCTCTTGCCCGAGCCGTTCGGGCCGACGACCGCGCTGATGCCGGGCCCGAACTCGACGTGGGTCCGCTCGGCGAACGACTTGAAGCCCTGGAGCCGGACCGACAGCAGCCGCGACGCGCCGTTCATCGGTCACCACCGCTCGGGGCCTGCTCGGCGAGCGTCGGCTCGGCGAGCGCCGGTTCGGCGAGCACCGGCTCGTCCTCTGCGCTCCGCGCCGCGAGAACCTCAACGGCCTCCGCTGCGGCCGCGGTCTCGGCCAGCCGGCGAGAGCCGCCGACGCCCATGCCCAGGACCTCGTCGCCCACGACGACCTCGACCCGGAAGACCTTCTCGTGATCGGGACCGACCGCCTCCAGGAGCCGGTACTCGGGGCGCTCCCCGAGGGCCTTCTGCGTCTCCTCCTGGAGCCGGCTCTTCGGGCTCTTCAGGTCGTCGGGCGGCAGGCCTGCGTCGATCTCGGGCGACGCGACACGGACGATCCAGGCCCGGGTCGGCTCCCAGCCAAGGTCGAGGGCCAGCGCTCCGGCGACCGCCTCGAACGTTGAGGCGAGGATCGACGGTCGGTGCCGGCCGTCTCGCTGGAGCTCGCCCTCGCCGATCGCGAGGTCGTCACCGAGCCCGATCCGCTCGGCCAGGGCCGCCAGCCCGACCGAGCTGACGATCGCGGCGCGACGCACGGACAGCAGCCCCTCGTCATCGTCGGGGTGGCGCTCGAAGAGGGCCTGGCTGATCGCGAGGTTCACGACGGCATCACCGAGGAACTCGAGCCGTTCGTTGTGCCCGGCCACCTCGCCGGGATGCTCGTGCAACCAGGAGGTGTGGGTCAGGGCCTGGGCGAGGAGACGATGGTCCCGGATCGGGAGGCCGAGCCGCTCGGCGAGGAGCTCGGCCCGGTCCACGCGCTCGGGGAGGTCGGCAGGCTGGCTGAGGTGGGCGCCTCAGCTCGTCCGCTCGTCGATGTATTCGACGGCGTCGCCCACGGTCCGGATCTTCTCGGCGTCCTCGTCGGAGATCTCGGTCTGGAACTCTTCCTCGAGGCTCATGATCAGCTCGACGAGGTCGAGCGAGTCGGCGTTCAGGTCGTCGACGAACGAGGCCTCGGGCTTGACCTCGTCCTCATCGACGCCGAGCTGCTCGACGACGATCTTCTTGAGCCTGTCGTAGGTCGTGGCCACTGACTCCCTCCTCGGAGCTGGGTGTCGATTCCGGGACGCCTGAGGTCTCTCGCGAGATGGTCCCGAGGACGCCGTTCATGAGGCGCCGCATCGGGTCCCCACTGTAGGTCCGTGCCAGTTCGACCCACTCGGCGATCGCCACCCGGGCCGGCGTGCGGGAGTGTAGCACCTCACCTACCCCACATCGGAGGAGGGCGCGGTCGATTCGAGCCAGCTGGACGACCGGGAACTGGGGCGCCGCGGCCTCGATTCGGGTGTCGATGCGGTCTCGATTCGCGACGACGATCCCGACGATCTCGCGGGCCAGCTCGGCCGCCGCGGGGTCGCCCTCGGTCTCGGCCAGCTGCCGCTCGAGGATCGCCGAGGCGGTCCGTTGCCCGAACTCGGCCTCGTACACGGCGGCGAGGGCGACCCGCCGACCGGCCCGCAGCGACCGGATCCGGTCGGAGGCCGACCTACCCGACGCCATCGACGTAGACGGTGACCGTGCCGAGCTGCAGGCCGAGGAGCCGCTCCATCGCCGCGCCGACCGTCGTCCGGACCCGCTCCGACGTGGCGACGAGGTCCGCGCCGGGGCGAGCGATCAGCCAGACGCGGACGTCGACGACGCGATCCCGGACCTTCACGCTGATCGGCGCGCCGGACAGGCGCCGACGGACCGCCGAGCCGCCTCGTCCGATCCGGAGCACCTCGGGCACCTCGAGGGCCGCTTGACGCGCGACCTCGACGATCACCCGCCGGTCGACGGTCAGGTCCGGCCCGCCGGTCATCCGAGCGCCTCGGCGATCCGCTCCGGGACGCGCGTTCGGGCCGTCTGGGCCGCGACCGCGCAGGCGAAGCCGATCATCCGCCGGCGGGCCCGGCCGTGGGTGATGATCACGGTCTTGTTCACGCCGAGGAGCGGCGAGCCGCCGGCCGTCTCGTAGTCGAACACCGCCCGGATCCGGCCGATGCCGGGCCGCATGAGGAGGTACGCGAGGCGGCCGCGCCACGAGCCCCGGAACTCATCCGCCCAGAGATCGAAGATGAAGCGCGACAGGCCCTCGAAGAACTTCACGACGACGTTCCCGGCCACGGCGTCGGTGACCACGACATCGGCGATGTCGCCCGGCAGGTCCTTGCCCTCGACGTTCCCGACGAACCGGAGACCCGACTCGTCGAGGAGCTCCGTGGCCCGCTGGATCCGCTGGTCGCCCTTGCCCTTCTCCTCGCCGATCGAGAGCAGCGCGACGCGCGGGTTCGGGACGCCGACGACCTGCTCGGCGAAGATCGAGCCCATCCGCGCGTATTGGGCGAGGTTCTCGGGCGTCGAGTCCGTGTTCGCCCCGATGTCGAGGAGCACGAATGGGGTCCCGCGCCGGACGATCTGGACGGCGAGTGCGGGCCGGTCGACCCCGGGCAGCCGGCCGATCGAGAAGAGCGCGGCGGCGACCGCGGCGCCGGTATGTCCGGCGGTGACAACGGCGTCCGCCTCGCCGCGATGGACGAGCTGGCAGGCGACGACGATCGACGAGTCGCGCTTCCGCCGGACCGCGGTCGCGGGGTGCTCGTCCATGCCGACGACCTCCGACGCCTGGACGATCGAGACGTTGGCCGGGAGCCTCGGCGCGAGCTCGCGGATGCGGGCCTCGTCGCCGACGAGCAAGAGTCTGTCCTCGGGGTGGGCGGCCGCGTGATCGAGGGCGCCGGGGACCACCTCGGAGGCTCCGTGGTCGCCGCCCATCGCGTCCACGGCGAGGCGGATCGATGCCGCGCCGGCTTCCTCGGATGTCACATCCGGGAGTCTAGGTGGACGGGGTCTCTTCCTTCGCGGGCTTCAGCTCGAGGACCGGCCGGCCGCCGTAGTAGCCACAGTTCGGGCAGGCCCGATGAGCTCGCTTCGGCTGGTGGCAGTGGGGGCACTCCTCCAGCTGCGGGAGGTCCAGCGCGAGGTGGGCGCGCCGATCTCCCTGGCGAGCGTGGGAGACCTTTCGCTTGGGCACACCCATGAGCCGTGTTGCTCCTCTCGCGCGCACGCAGCGACCCGCAGGTCGCGAACTTGAGACGAGGGCGGAGTCTAGCCGGTCCCGCCGTCGTCGTCGACCGGGAAGCCCCGGAGGGCTTCGAGCCGCGGGTCGATCTCGTCGTTCGGGTGGGCCGGGTGGCCGGGTCCGAGGCGCTCGCCGCAGTCCGGGCAGAGCCCCGGGCAGAGGGCCTCGCACAGCGGAGCGATCGGCTCCGCGAGCGAGATGGCCTCGGCGACGAGAGGCCCGAGCTCGAGCTCGTGATGGTCGCTGAGGCGGGCGACATCGGGCTCGGCCGAGCTGTCGACCGGCAGACCCGTCGCGAGGTCGACGCTCGGCAGCACCTCCTCGTCGAGGGCGACATCGATGGGCACCTCGATATCACGCAGGCAGCGCGAGCACGAGCCCTCGATCGTCGTCCGGAGGTTGGCGCGCACGAGCACGCCGCGGTTCGTCCGGGCGACGTCGACGCGACCCTCCACTGGTGAGGCCAGCCGCAGGTCATCGGGCAGCCGCAGCGTGACGCCATGGACCTCGTACCGGCGGGTCGACCCGTATGGCTCGGCCAGCAGCCCGGCCAGCGGGTACGTGAGCGGGGCCGCGACGGTCACCGCGGGACGGCCGAGCGGCTGCCCTCGTGCGTGTCCGTCTCCGCGCCGCTCCGCGCGTCGTACATGGACGCGTCATCCGATCCGTTGCGCTCGTCCCCGGGTCCGACCTCGCGGAGGTCGGCCTTCCGATCGTCGAGGACCTCGATCCCCTTGCGAATGCCGGCCAGCGCCTTCGCGACCTCCTGCTCGAGCGCCTGGAGGATCTGGTTGGCGTAGTCGTCGGCGCCGCCACGGATGCCGGCGGCGGTGTCCTCGGCCTGCTCGACGATGCGGCGGCCCTCGGCCTGGGCCGTCTCGGTCAGGCCGCGCTCGCCGATGAGGAACGCAGCCTGCTCCTGGGCCCGGCTCACGATCCGGGTCGACTCGTCGTGGGCCTTCTCGATGATCCGCTCGCCTTCGGCGTTGATGCGCTTCGCCGCGCTGACCTCCTCGGGGATGGCCACGCGAAGCTGGTCGATGAGGTCGAGGATCGCGTCCTTGTCGACGAGGACCTTGCCGGTGATCGGCACGGCCGTGCCGGTCGCGATCTGGGATTCGAGCCGCTCGAGGAGGAAGATGATGTCCAGCGGAGGGCCTCGAACCTGCGGGCTGCCGTCGCCGCGGATTATGGCATGCGAGGGAGGCCAGCGGCGATCGTCAGCCGCTCGCGAATCGCTCCCGGAGGGCCCGGACCGCGGCGGCCGGGACCATCGACGAGACGTCCCCGCCGAGCTGGGCGATCTCCTTCACGAGCGACGAGCTCACGAACCCGTGCTCGACCGCGGTCATGAAAAAGACGGTGTCGACATCGGGCGCGAGCTTCCGATTGTTGTGGGCCAGCTGCATCTCGGTCTCGAAGTCGGACACGGCCCGCAGGCCACGGACGATCGACGTCGCCCGGTTGGCGTGCGCCGCCGCCACCGTGAGCCCGTCGAAGGTCGTGACCCGGGTCCGATCCGCCAGGCCGGCGTCGCGCAGCGCGTCGTGGATGACCGCGACGCGCCCCTCGGCGTCGAGGAGCGGGCTCTTGCGTGGGTTCGCCAGCACCGCGATGACGAGCTCGTCGAACACGGCGAGCGCGCGAGCGATGACGTCGAGGTGGCCGTCGGTCACCGGATCGAACGAGCCGGGATAGAGCGCGACCTTCATGCGGACTCCTGGTCGGGCGCCCAGCGCAGGAAGGTCAGCGTGGACTCGCCGAAGCGCCGTTCGCGGGCGGATGCTAGCAGGCCGATTCGGGCCGGCAGCGCCTCGCGGCGAGGATGCTTGGCCACGAGCGTGCCGGTTGTCGACAGGATCCGGCCGGGTCCCGCCTCGGCGATGGCGCGCAGGGCCGCGGTCAGCTCGGTCGGGGCGTCATACGGCGGATCGACCAGCACGACGTCGAATGGCCCATCGGCCGCCGCCTGGCCCCGCAGCCACGGCACGACCTCGGCCCGTCGGATCGTCGCCCGGCCGGCGAGCCGGGTTGCCTCGACGTTCCTCGTGATCGCGGCCAGCGCGCCGGCGTTCCGCTCGACGAGGACGGCCCGGGCGGCCCCGCGCGACAGCGCCTCCAGTGCCCCGGCGCCGCTGCCGGCATAGAGATCGAGCACGGCGGCGCCCGGGAGCGCCGGCTCGAGGATCGCGAACAGCGCCTCCTTCAGCCGATCGCCCATCGGCCGCGTGTCTCCCGGCGGGCCCTCGAGCCGAAGGCCTCGGGCACTTCCCGCCACGATGCGCCCGGCCGACCGCGGACGTGCCTTCACCGGCCCGCCGCTCATGCGCCGCTCATGCGCCGCCGCTCACGCGGCCCCCGCCGGGTCGGCTTCGGCCACGCGGGCCAGCCAGCCGCGGGCCAGCTCGCGGGCCAGCGCCTCGTGGCCCGGTCGCAGGCGGCCATCGGCATCGAGGATCGCCTCGGCGGTCTCGCGGGCGAGGACCGCCAGCTCGCGATGGCCCTCGCGCTGGAGTGACGCGACCCGCAGCCGCGGCAGGCCGCTCTGGGCGAGGCCGAGGACATCACCTTCGCGTCGCAGCTCCCAGTCCCGCTCGGCAAGCTCGAAGCCGTCGCGCAGGTCGCGAATCGCCTGCAGTCGGGCCCGTGCCGTCTCGTCGGTCGAGTCGGACACCAGGACGCAGTACGACTCCGCCGTCCCCCGCCCCACCCGCCCCCGGAGCTGGTGAAGGGTCGCGAGGCCGAACCGATCCGCCCCCTCGACGATCATCAGCGTCGCCTCGGGGACGTCGACGCCAACCTCGACCACGGTCGTTCCGACGAGCACCTGGATCTCGCCGTCGCGGAACCGGGCCATCTCGGCGTCCCGGTCGGCGGCTCGCATCCGGCCATGGACGAGCCCCACCCGGAGCGGTGCCAGGAGGGCCGTGAGCCTGGCGGCCTCGGCTTCGGCGGCGATCGCGCTCGAGGCTTCGAGGTCGGCGTCGTCCGCGTCGCCCTCGCCGCCGTCGGCCGACCCGGCCTCGGGATCGGCTGTGATGAGCGGGACGACGACGAACGCGCGATGGCCCTGGGCCGCCTCCTCCCGGACGAACGTCCACAGGCGGTCGAGCTCGTCGGAGCCACGGATCGCCGTGCGGATCGGGATGCGGCCCGCTGGGGGCGTTCGCAGGTCGACGACGTCGAGGTCCGCGTACAGGACCTGGCCGAGGGTCCGCGGGATCGGCGTCGCGGTCATCAGGAGGACGTGCGGGACGCGGCCGGCGGCCTTCGCCTCCAGCGCTGACCGCTGGTCGACGCCGAACCGATGCTGCTCGTCGATGACCACGAGGCCGAGGTCCGCGAAGGCCACCGACTCCGAGATCAGGGCGTGCGTCCCGACGACGATCGGGGCCATCCCGCCCGCGAGGAGCTCCCGGACCCGCTCGCCGTCCCCGGCCCGCAGCGAGCCGGTCAGCAGCTCGACCGGCAGACCGAGGGGCTCGAGGAGCTCCACGAGCGTTCGCTGGTGCTGGCGGGCGAGGAGGTCCGTCGGGGCGAGCAGGGCTGCCTGTCGGCCGGCCATCGCGCTCGCGGCGAGCGCCCACGCCGCTACCGCCGTCTTGCCCGAGCCGACGTCGCCCTGGAGGAGCCGGAGCATCGGCGTCGGCCGCGCGAGATCGTCGCGGATCGCCCGGATCGCCGCGTCCTGATCGACGGTCAGATCGACGTCGCGTCCGACCTTGTGCCGCAGACCGGCGACGATCGCCTCGCGAATCCGGCGGTCGGCCGCATCGTCGACCGTCACCGCGGCGCCGCGTTCGTGGACGCGATCCCGGCGACGGCCCACCATCCCGACCTGGAGCGCGAGGAGCTCGTCGAACGCCAGCCGCCGCAGGGCTTCGTCCCGGCGTTCGAACGTCGTCGGGTAGTGGGCCTCCTCGAGCGCATCGCCGATCGACGGGAGGGACCGCGTCGCCCGGAGCTCGGCCGGGAGGTACTCGGGATACTCGTCGCCCGCCCGATCGAGCGCCGATCGCATCGTCCGACGCAGGGTGTTCGCGGTGAGCCCGGCGGTGAGCCGGTAGACCGGCACGATCCGGCCGGCGTGCAGGAGGGCCGAGCCGTCGTCTCGCTGGAACTCCGGGTTGTCGAGCATGAGCCGCGACCCGAAGCGCTTCAACCGACCGCTGACGACGACCTGGTCGCCGGCCTTGAGCCGCCGTTCGATGAAGCGCCGACCGAACCACGTGGCGGTGAGCGTCCCCGTGTCGTCCTCGAGGACGGCGATCGTCCGCTGGACACGGCGCCGGAACGTCGGCTCGACGCGAAGCTCCAGGACGCCCACCCGGGCGGAGACGACCTCACCATCCGGTGTCCACGTCAGGTCGCCGAGTCGTCGCATCTCCCGCAGGTCGTCGTACCGGCGCGGCAGGTGGAACAGCAGGTCACGGACCGTCGAGACGCCGATCCGCCGGCCGGCGCGCGCGACGATCGGCGCGGCCGGCAACCCGGAGCGGGCGATCGGCGCGTCGAGGAGCTCGGCCGGCGTCGTCGGGACGGGCCGGGGCTTCGATGCCGGCGAGGGCTTCGGCGCCGCCACTCCCCTACTCGGCCGAGATGAGGTAGCGGTAGTACGGCTGGCCGCCATGGACGACCTCGACCTCCGCGCCCGACGCGATCTCGTGGATCCGGCGGGCGAGCGCCTCCGCGGACGCGAGGTCCGCCCCGTCGCCGTAGTAGAGCGTGATCAGCTCGTAGCCCTCGTGCAGGCTCCGGACGCCGTCGATCACCGCGTCGGCCGGATCGTCGGCCACCGCGACGAGCCCGTCGTCCGGATCCAGCGCGATCGTCTGGCCCCTCCGGACCTTCCGTCCGCCGATCGTCGCGTCGCGGACGGCCTCCGTGACCGATAGCGACTGGATCCCGCGGCCCGCGGCCGTCATCTCGGTCACGTTGTCGGCGGCGTCTCGCTCGGGATCGAGAGCGAGGAGCGCGGCGAAGCCCTCGGCGGCGTTCCGCGTCGGCACCACCTGGACGGGCCTGTCCGCCATCGCCGCGACCTGGCGGGCCGCGAGGACGACGTTCGGGTTGTTCGGCAGGACGAGGACCTCGCGGGCGTGGACGGCCCGGATGGCGTCGAGGAGCTCGCCGGTGCTCGGGTTCGCGGCCTGACCGCCGATCACCACCCGGCTCACCCCGAAGTCGCGGAAGATCGCGGCCAGGCCCTCGCCGGCGGCCACCGCGACGACGGCGAGCGGCGCCAGCTCGGCCTCGGCCACCGCCGGCCCCGTGCCGTTGCCGCCGTCGGGACCGTGACCAGCATCCGCGGCTCCGGGGCCTGCTGTTGACGCTCCTGTTGACGCTCCTGTTGCCGCTCCCGCGACCGGCGCGGAGCCGGCGAAGTCCGCGGCCCGTCGTTCGCGAACCGCGTCGATCTGCTGGTCGAGGTTCTCGACGCTGATCTTCGAGAGATCGCCGATCCCGAGCGCATAGGCGAGCACGAGATCCGGCCGCTCGTTATGGACGTGGACCTTGACCGCGTGCCGATCGCCGGCCACGAGGACCGATTCGCCGATCGAGTCGATGTGGGCCCGAATCGCGTCGACGTCGAGCGTCTCGCCTGGACGGGCCGTCGCCACGAACATCGTCTCGAAGCCGAAGGCGCCCGCCTCGGCGTCGGTCGCCGCGGCCGGCGCGAAGGACGCCGCTACCGCCGGTGTCTGGATCGGCGCGGGCTCGAAGCCGGTGATGCCGCGGCCGGCCTCGCCGTGCACGAACCGCTGGGCGCCCTCGAACAGCCGGAACAGGCCCTGCCCGCCCGAATCGACGACCCCGGCCTCCTTCAGGATCGCGAGGAGGCTGGGCGTCTTCGCGACGGCCTGCTTTGCGGCGGTGACCGCCGCCGCCAGCACCGCGTCGAGATCGGGCTCGCGTTCCGCCGCCTTCACGGCCGCGTCCGAGGCCTCCCGGACCACCGTGAGGATCGTCCCTTCGACCGGCTTCGCGACGGCGCCGTAGGCCGCCTTCGTCCCGCCATCCAGCGCGCTTGCCAGGTCGAGGGTGTTGAACCGTGCCTTGCCGGACAGCCCCTCCGAGATGCCGCGCAGGATCTGGCTGGTGATCACCCCGGAGTTCCCACGGGCGCCCATCAGCGCCCCGAACGCCGCGGCCGCCGCGACCCGCTCGGCCGGCGCGTCCGGCCCGAGCGACTCGGCCTCGGCGAGGGCAGCCCGGACGGTCGCCAGCATGTTCGAGCCGGTGTCGCCGTCGGGGACTGGGAAGACGTTCAACGCGTTGACCTCGTCGACGTGGGCCTCGAGGTTCGCGACGGCCGCCCGGAACGCACCGAGGAGCCCCGCGCCGTTGCAGGCCCGGTGGGCCATCAGGCCACGTCCGTCCCGCTGCCGGCGAGCTCGGTCGGGCCGATCGCGCCCCGCGGCTTCCGGGCCGTCGGTGGCGTTCCGCCGGGATGCGCCTCGAGATGCGCGACCTTGATCGTCAGGGCATCGACCTCCCGGCCGAGGGCGTGCCGGATCTCCTGGCGGATCGAGGCGTCGAGCTGCCGAGCCACCTCGGCGATTGGCAGGCCGCTCGCGACGTTGAGCCGGAGCGAGATCCTCAGCCCGCCGCCCCGAAGTGAGATTCGCAGGCCACGGGGGGCCACGCCGCCCGCGAAGCCGGTGATCCCATACGCCTGGAGCGTCGCGCCGCGGACGATGTCGGCGATCGCGCGCCGGGTCACGAGGGCGCGGCCGGGTCTGGGATCGTCGGGCAAGCGGGCAGCTCCCTCGTCGGACCGATCGGTCCGTCCTCGCGGGCCGTCGGGATTGCGTGGTATCGTACCGCCCCGCCGGTGCCCAACCGGCCCTTCTCCCCGTTCGATCTCGTGTTCCGAGGACCCCTCATGGCTCGTTCCTGCGCGATCTGCGGCAAGGTCTCGATGGGTGGCTTCAACCCCCAGTCATCGGGCTCCAACCGCGTCCGTGCCCATCGGCGCTACCAGCCCAACCTGCAGTCGTTCACGATCGTTCGCGACGGCGTCGCGACGAAGGCGCTGGTCTGCACCCGCTGCCGCCGCACGGAGATGAAGCAGGCCCGCTAGGTCCGCGGGCCGGGCCAGCGTTCGCGGGGCTCCTCAGGGGGCCTCGGTATCCAGCCAGACCGTGAACGGGCCGTCGTTCGCGAGCTCCACGAGCATCTCCGCCCCGAAGACGCCGTGCCCGACCTCGGCGACGCCCGCCTCCCCCAGGGCCGCGGCGAACCGCAGGTAGAGCGCCTCGGCCTGGTCGGGGCCCGCAGCGGCGGTGAACCCCGGTCGTCGCCCGCGACGGGTGTCGGCAAAGAGGGTGAACTGGCTTACGACGAGCGCGCCGCCACCGACGTCCAGGAGCGACCGGTTCGTGCGGCCGGCCTCGTCGGCGAAGATCCGGAGCTCTGCGACCTTCCGGGCCAGGTCGACCGCGGTCGCCTCGTCATCGGTGTGCCCGACCCCGACGAGGACGAGCAGCCCCGGTCCGATCCGCGCCATCTCCGCGTCGTCGACGCTGACCGACGCGCTCGTCACCCGCTGCAGGAGCGCGCGCATCCGGGCGTCCTTGGTTGGGCGGGGGCTCAGGACCGGCGCGCGGCCGGCGCGCCACCCCGATGGCCGAAGCGGGCCTTCGCCGCGGCCTGTGACGAGGCTGGCACGAGCAGGTCCCAGCGCCGGGCGTCGTCGTCCAGATCGGCCGGATCGTCGGCCGAGCGGAACAGGAGGACCGGGATGCCGGCTGCCTCGATCTCGATGCGGAGCGCTCGAGCCGCCGACCTCGAGAACGTCCCGAAGAGCACCATCCGATCGCGGGGCGCGGGCGGCTCGCCGCCGTTGAGGCCGTACTGGTAGCCCTCGTCCGCGAGCGACCGGACCAGGCGGATCTCGCGGGCCATGTCGCGACCCTTCAGCCACAGGGCCGAGCCGACGACGAGGATGTCGACGCCGAGGCTGCCGCACAGCTCGGCCGTCTCCCGGTTCACGCCACCATCGACGTGGACCTCGGCGCCATGGAGCTTGTGGGCGAGGTACGACCGAGCCTCGAGGAGCTTGGCCCGGGCGACGTCGGCCATGAAGGCCTGGCCACCGAACCCCGGCTCGACGGTCATGACCATGACGATGTCGAGGAGCTCGCGATAGGGCTCGAGAGCGGTCAGCGGCGTCTTCGGCTTCACGCACAGCCCGGCGGCCCGGCCGGCCGCGCGGATCGCTCGCAGGGTCGGCTCGATCGGCTCGTCGACCTCGACGTGGATCGTCACCGAGTCGCAGCCGGCGTCGAGGTACTCGTCGATGAATCGGCCCGGGTTGGCGATCATCAGGTGGGCATCGAACGGGATCTGCGTGCGCCGCCGGAGCGCCTCGATGGTCTTCGGCCCGAAGGTCAGGTTCGGGACGAAGTGGCCATCCATGACGTCGAGATGGATGCGGTCGGCGCCCTCGCGCTCGGCCCGGCTCACGGCATGGGCGAGGTTGCCGAGGTCGGCGTCGAGGATGCTCGCCGCGATCCGGGCTCGGCCCGGAGTCGCTCCGGGGGCGGAGCGACTCCGGCACTGCCGCCGCGCCGCGGCCCGAGGCGCTGTCGGGCTCATTCGTCCACGCCCGCCGGCATCGGATCGTGGCTCCGTTCGCCGCGGAGGGCGGCCGCGCTCGCGGTCTCCAGCAGCCGGCGACGTCGGGCGACGGCCGGCGCCGGCGGCTCGCCCGCGCGTTGGGCGGCGAGCTGGCCGCACGCCGCCCCGACCTCCTGGCCGCGGTTGCGCCGGATCGTGACCGGGATGCCCCTCGCCTCGAGACGAGCGGCGAACCGCTCGATGACCGGCATCGGGCTCGCCGTCCATGGTGTATGGGCGACGGGATTCATCGGGATCAGGTTGACATGGACGAGGTCGCCCGCGAGCAGCCCGGCCATCGCGTCGGCGTCGACGTCGGTGTCGTTCACGCCGTCGATCATCGTGACCTCGTAGCTCACGCGCCGGCCCGTGGCGCGGGCATGGTCACGCGCGGCCGCGACGACCTCGGCCACCGGCCAGCGCCGGTTGAGCGGCACGAGCACGTCGCGGAGCGGGTCGCGGGCGGCGTGCAGGCTGACGGCGAGCGTGAACTGCGGCCCGAGCGCCGTCAGGCGCCGGACGCCCGGGACCACGCCAGAGGTCGAGACCGTGATATGGCGGGCCCCGAGGCCGAACCGCTTCGGGTCGTTGAGCGCGGCGACGGCCTCGAGGACCCGGTCGAGGTTCAACAGTGGCTCGCCCATCCCCATGAACACGATGTTCGTGAGGCGCCGGCCGTCGGCCGCGAGGATCCTGGCCGCGGACCGGACCTGGTCGACGATCTCGGCCGTTGCGAGGTCGCGGCCGAAGCCGAGCTCACCCGTGGCGCAGAACGGGCAGCCGACGGCGCAGCCGGCCTGGCTGGAGATGCAGAGGGTGTGGCGCTCGCGCCGCCCAGGCGCCGCCGGATAGTGCATGAGGACCGATTCGATCGCGGTCCCGTCCGACAGCCGGTGGAGGAACTTCTCGGTGGCGCCGCCGTCGCTCACGACCCGCTCCGTCGCGTCGATGGTCTGCCATCTCCAGTCCTCGTCGACCGCTTCGCGCAGGTCGGCGGGCAGGACCTTGACGTCTGCGGCCGACCCTGCGTCGCTTCGCCAGACGGCGTCCATGATCTGGCCGGCCCGGTACGCCGGTTCGGCCCGCTCGGCGAGCCACGCCACGATCGATTCGGGCGGCGCACCCGCGATCCCGGGCCGGATCGCGGTCACGGCCGAGCCACCGCGGGCGCCTGTCGAGCGACGACGCTCGCACCCACCAGCTGGGGCCGGCCGCGACGCCACTCGGCGCCGGTCATCGCCCCGCGTCCCGCGGGCCTGACGTCCAGCAGCCGCAGTCGACCGTCGATCGTCTCGAGGGCCAGGCCCGACCCATCCGCGACGAGGGTGCCTGCCTGACCCCCGTCCCCGCCGCCCGCGACCGCCCCGCGGAGGATCGCAGCCCGCTCGATGCCGCCGTCGACCTCGGCCTCGATGAAGGTCCCGGGCCAGGGATCGAAGGCTCGGATCCGTCGCTCGGCGATGGCCGCCGCCTCGGATCCGTCGAGCCGGCCGTCCTCGCGGGAGAGCGGGCGGCTCAGGCTGGCGCCGTCCGCCGGCTGGGAGCGGGCCGTGATCTCGCCGCGGATCCAGGCCGGCGCGACCCGGGCGAGCAGGGCCGCCCCGACCTCGGCAGCCCGCCGCTCGACCTCGGGCGCGGTGGCGTTCGCCGGGACCGGGAACGTCGTGGACGCGACGATCGGCCCGGTGTCGAGGCCGGGATCCATCTCGATGATCGTGACCCCGGCCTCGGTGTCGCCGCCGAGGATGGCTGCGGGGATCGGAGACGCGCCGCGATGCCGGGGCAGCAGCGATGGATGGACGTTCAGGAAGCCTCGCTTCGGGATCTCGAGGACGGCCGGCGGCACGATCCGGCCGTAGTCGGCGAGGACGCCGAGCGTCGGCCGCTCCGCGGCCAGCTGCTCCGCGACGTTCGGATCCCGGATCGACCCCGGCTGAAGGAGCCGCAGGTTCCGTCCCGCGGCCGCCACGGCGACCGGCGACGACGAGAGGAGCCGGCCGCGTCCTGCCGGCCGGTCGGGCACGGTGACGACCGCGACCACGTCGACCTCGGGCAGCTCGAGCAGGGCAGCCAGCATCGGGACCGCGAACGGGCCGCTGCCGAAGAAGATGGTGCGGGCCGGGCCGGTCGCCGCGGCGTCGGCCGCCGGCGACGCGGTCACGCCAGCGCCGGGGCTCGGACCCGTGCCTCGTCCTCGACGTCGTCCTCGTCGTCATCGTCGGTCACCGGGGTGACCGAGATGAGCTCGTCCATCGACTCGAGATAGTCGATGTAGAGCTTGCCGTCGAGGTGGTCGAGCTCGTGCTGGAGGGCCCGTCCGAGGAGCCCGCTGCCGGCGAGCTTGAGGCTCCGCCCGCGGCGGTCCTGGGCCACGACCCAGACCTTCTCGCGGCGGGTCACGTAGGCGGCGTAGCCGGGGATCGAGAGGCAGCCCTCGAGGTCTCGATCGTCGCCATGGCCCCGCACGATCCTGGGGTTCACGAGCTCGAACAGGTGGTGCTCGACCTCGATCACGCAGGCCGCGAGCGGCTCGCCGATCTGCGGCGCGGCGAGGCCGACGCCCGGGGCGTCGCGCATCGTGTGGGTGAGGTCATCGAGGAGCCCGCCGAGGAACCGCCCGAAGCTGTCCACCGGCTGGCCCTTCAGGCGCAGCCGTGGGTCGCCGAGGGTCAGGATCGGGCGGACGCTCATGACGGCGGGAGTATACGGGCAGGGCACCCGCCTCCCGGCCAGGTGCCCTGGGTTCGATGCGTTCCGGGCCGTTCAGGCCCGATCCTCGGCGTCAGGCGACGTCGGCGGTCGGCTTGTCCTCGGCCGTCTCAGCGTCGGTTCCGCCGGCGCCGTTCGAGCCGTCGGCGCCCTTCGCGGCGGCGGCATCCTTGCGGAGCTCCGCGGCGAGGTCGCGCGAGCGCTCGGCGAGCTTCTGCCCGGCCTGGCCGGTGAGCTCGGCGGCGCGCTGGGCGACGGGCCCGGCCTTGTCGCCGGCGACCGCGGCCAGCTCGGCGGCCTTGATGCCGACCTCGCGGATCACGGGCGCGGCCTGCGTGGCCAGGTTCTGGATCATGTCCTGGAGCTGGGTGAGCCACTCGCGGGCCTGGGTGCCGGCGGTCGAGCTCGACTCGGGATCGGCGCTCCACGCGAATGTCTCGTCGGCGGCGGCCGAGCCGGACTCGGTCTTGTCGGTCTGCATGTCGTCGGTCATGGGGAGTCCCTCGGAAGCGGGTGTTGGGACGGAATCGTACGACCGGGCCGGCGATCCGTCAGAGCAGCGATTCGGGATCGACGTCGATCGACCACGGCGCACCGGGTGGCCCGGGCGGCAGCTCGAGGGTGGCCACCGGATCCGCCCCCCGGAGGACGACGTTGAAGCGCCAGCGCTCGGCGCGGCGGGCGATGAACGCCGGCGCCGGGCCGGCGACATCGACGGCCCCGCGGCCGCGGGCCCGCAGGTCGCTCACCAGGTCGCGCCCGGCCGCCTCGGCCGCCGCCCGGTCCGGCAGGGCCACGGTCAGCTTCACGAGCCGCCCGAACGGCGGCGACTGGAACCGCCTTCGGAGCGCGAGCTCGGCGTCGTAGAAGGCGGCGGCGTCCCCGGTCGCGACCGAGACGATCGCAGGGTGATCGGGCTGATAGGTCTGGATGAACGCGACGCCGGGCCGGTCGCCACGGCCCGCCCGGCCGACGGCCTGGGCCAGCAGCTGGTACGTCCGCTCCGACGCCCGCTCGTCGGGCAGGTTCAGGGCGATGTCGGCCGAGACGACCCCGACGAGCGTCACGGCCGGGATGTCGAGGCCCTTCGTGACGAGGCTGGTCCCGACGAGGACGTCGAGCCGCCCGTCGGCGAACGCGTCGACGACCCGCGCGGCCGCTCCCTTGCGTTCGACGACGTCGCGATCGAGGCGACCGACCCGAAGTCCGGGGAACCGGTCGCGCACCTCGCGCTCGAGGCGCTCCGTGCCGCCGCCGAGGAACCGGATCCGGGCCGAGCCGCAATTCGGGCAGCGGGTCGCCATCGGCGTCGCCCGGCCGCAGTGGTGGCAGCGCAGCGTTCCGCCGGCCTGGTGGTAGACGAGCGGCCGGCCGCACTCCGGGCACGCCTGGACGTGGCCGCAGTCCCGGCACAGCACGACCGACGCCGTGCCGCGGCGGTTCATCACGAGGATCGCCTGGTCCGGCGGCTCGAGCGCGGCGATGGCCTCGGCCAGCGGTCGCGACAGCATCCCGGTGTTGCCCGCCGCCAGCTCCGCTCGGAGGTCGATGACCGTCACCGCCGGCGGCGCACCGGACAGGCGCACCCGGAGTCGGACCCGCTCGTACGAGCCATCCCGAGCGCGGCCCTCCGTCTCCACCGAGGGGGTCGCCGACCCGAGGACCACCGCCGCGCCGGCCAGGCGGCCGAGCTCGATCGCGGTGTCTCGGGCCTGCAGCCGGGGCGTCCGGTCGCTCTTGTAGCCCGGGTCGTGCTCCTCGTCGACGATGACCAGCCCGAGGTCCTCGATGGGCGCGAGGATCCCGAGCCGGGTCCCGACGACCACGTCGGCATCGCCGGCGCGGATCCGCCGCCACTCGTCGGCCCGCTCCCCGTCCCCGAGCCCGCTGTGGAGGATGGCGACCCGGACGTCGAGGTCGGCGCGGAGCCGATCCACGAGCGGCAGGGCGAGCGCGATCTCCGGGACGAGCACGAGGGCTCGCCGGCCGAGCCCGAGCACGTGGTCGATGGCCTCGGCGTAGATCGCCGTCTTGCCGCCGCCGGTCGCGCCATCGAGGAGAATCGGCCGCCGCGCCGCGTCGTCGCCTGCCCGCGCGGCCTGCAGCGCGCTGCGAATCGCCTCGACGGCCGCGGCCTGCTCGGCGCTGAGGTCGGACCCGACGGGTCGCGCGCCGCGGCGGCCGGGGGCGCGGCCCGCGAGCGGACGTCGCGGCACCTCCCGGGCCTCGACGGTCACGAGGCCGCGCCGGACCAGGCCGGAAACGGCCGATCCGCCATGCCGGGCCGCGAGCTCGGGCGCCGGGACTCCATCCGCGGCGTCCCCCAGCTCGGCAAGGGCAGCGACCTGCCGCGGGCCGAGCCGAGACCTCTGAGATGCGCCCACGCCTGCGGCGGGCGGCGCCAATCGAACCTGGCGGACGTAGCGCGGCCCCACGCCGGCGGCGAGGAGCGTCCAGTCGAGGTCCACGCGGCCGTCCGCCTCGAGGGCTCGAAGGCGGCGCAGCAGGCCCGACCGGCCCTCGGGCGCCGACAGCAACCGGACGGCCCGCGGCCCGGCTCCGAGCGCGTCGAGCAGCGCGGTGTCGGCGGGGTCGAGGGCGCCCGATTCCCCGCCGTCGCCGGGCGGCTCGGGGCGCCGCTCCGCCACGAGCTCGAGCCGCTCCAGCAGGCCGGGCGGGAGCATCGCCCGCAGCGTCAACGCCGGCGGCGCGAGGTAGTGCGCCGAGATCCACGCCGCCAAGGCCATCCCGAGGCCCGGCAGCAGCGGCCCGTCGGCCCGGATCCGGTCGGCGACCGGCTTCGTCTCGACGCCGGCTTCCGGCTCCGGCGCAGGTCCGAGCACGATCCCCACGGCCTGCCGGCGCCCGAACTCGACGAGCACGGCCTCGCCGGCCTCGAGGCGGCCGAGCCGCGGCGGCACGTGGTAGGTGTACGGCCGGGCGCCGGCCGCGCCCGCCGCGTCGATCGCGACCGAGACGCGATCGGGCCCGCCGGTCATACCCGGGTCCGGCGATCCGGATTGGCGGCCTTCTCGGCCCGGATGATCGCGTCGATCCGTTTCGCCGTGCGCTCGACCTGGCCGGTCAGGTTCGTCACGACGTGGTCGAAGTCCTTCTGGCGCGAGAGCTCGAGGGCGGCGTCGCGCTGGCGGATGTCCAGCTCGTCGGCCGTCTCGGTCGCTCGCGCCTGGAGGCGCCCGAAGAGGTCCTCGAGCGAGGGCGGGACGATGAATACGAGCAGCGCCTCGGGGACCTTCTGCTTCACGACCGCGGCGCCCTGGACGTCGATCTTCAGGATCGCGTCGTCGCCGTTCCCGAGCGCGTCGCGGACCTCGTCTCGGGGCGTCCCGTACCAGTGGCCGTGGACTTCGTTCGCCTCGAGGAGTCCGCCGGCGTCGCGGAGCGCCGTGAACCGGCCCTCGTCGAGGAAGTGGTAGTGCGTCCCGTCGATCTCATACGGGCGGCGGGGTCGCGTCGTGCAGGTGACGACGTAGTGGTAGCCGGCCGCCGAGGGCCGCCGGCGGAGGGCCTCGATCACGGTGTCCTTGCCGACACCGGACGGCCCCGACACGATGACGAGGAGCGCGCCCGGGGCGCCGGCCTCGGTCGGCTCCATCGCGGGGGGCATGGGCGGAAGCGCCTCGGTCATCGCGGGGCGGCCTCGCGCAGGCTCAGCAGGACCCGCTCGAGCTCATCCGGCAGCGGCGCCTCGGCCCGGATCAGGCGACCGCTCGACGGCGACGTCAGCTCGAGCCGCCAGGAGTGCAGGAAGGGCCGCTCGAGCCCGTCGGGGCCGCGCCGGGACGTCCCGGTGCCATACAGGGGGTCGCCCGCGACGGGGTGACCGATCGCGGCGAGATGGACCCGGATCTGGTGGGTCCGGCCCGTCACGAGGTCGAGCTCGAGGAGCGTCCAGCCGCCGAGGCGTTCCCGGACCCGGTAGCCGGTGGTGGCCGGGCGGCCATCCTCGACGACCGCCATCCGGGTGCGATGCCTCGGATCGCGCCCGATCGGCGCCTCGATCCGCCCGACCGCGGCTGCGACGTCGCCCTGGACCAGCGCCAGGTAGGTCTTCTTGACGCGGCGCCCCTTCAGCTGGGCCATCAGCGACGCCTGCGCGGCATCGTGGCGGGCGACCATCAGGAGGCCGCTCGTGTCCCGGTCGAGGCGATGGACGATGCCCGGGCGGCGGACCCCGGCGATGCCACCGAACGCCTCCGGGCCAGCGCGACCCAGCAGCGCATTCACCAACGTGCCGGCCGCGTGACCGGGGGCCGGGTGGACGACGAGCCCGGCGGGCTTGTCGACGATGAGGATGTCGCCGTCCTCGTACACGACGTCGACCGGGATCTCCGGCTGCGGTGCCGGACGAGCGTCGACGATGGGCGGGATCTCGAGCCGGAGGACGGTGCCGGGGCCGACGATCGTGTTCGCCCGCAGCGGCCGGTCGCCGGCGGCGAGCCGATCCTCGGAGATGAGCCGCTGGACGTGGCTCCGACTCAGGCCGCTCAGGTCCGCCGCGAAGCGGTCGGCCCGGCCCGGGCGGGCGGCCGCGGGCACGGTCAGGGTCAGCACCCGGCCCTCGCTCGCTCCCGGATCCGCGTCAGCCATCGAGGAGGGCCGGCCGGATCGTCGCCGCGAGGAGCAGGAGGAGCGCCAGCGAGATCGAGGCGTCCGCGACGTTGAACGTGTACCAGCGCACGGTCCCGATCCCGGCATCGACGAAGTCGACCACGTAGCCGTAGCGGACCCGGTCGAGCAGGTTGCCGATCGCCCCGCCGAGCAGCAGGCCGAGCGTCACCGTGATGTAGCGGCTCCGGCCCGACCGCGCATGCCACAGGACGATGAGCGCCATGACGCCGATCGACAACGCGGCGAACGCGGCCGCCTGACCCTGGAGCAGCCCGAACAGGCCGCCGGCGTTCTCGGAGTAGACGAGTCGCAGGAGGTCGTCGACGACGGAGGCCGACTGGCCCGGCGCGAGGGACGACGTCAGCCAGGCCTTCGTGAGCTGGTCGGCCACGATGACCGCCATCGCAATCCCGGCGAACGCGGCCCAGAGCGGACGCCGCGTCACGCCGGCCGTCATGCCCGACCGGCCTCGGTGACCCGGCGAAACGCGATGCTGGCCGGACCCTCCGTGAGCTCGACCGAGCCCCGGAAGACACCGTCGCCCGTCGGCGCGACGTCCGGGCTGACCCGATCGGCGAGGACCTCGGCTGCGATCGAGGGCATGTGGGCTGCGACCGCCGGCGAGAGGCCCGAGACCCAGAGCTCGATCCGGTCGTCGAGCTCGAGGCCGGCGTCCCGGCGGAGGTCCTGGACGGCTCGTTGGATCTCTCGCGCGTCGCCCTCGGCCAGGAGGTCCGGGGTCAGCTGCGTGTCGATAACGACGACCAGGCCTTCATCCGACGCGACGGCCGTGCCCGGCCGCGGGGTGGCCTGGACCTCCACCTCGTCTGCAGCCAGGACCTGGCCCGCGAGCTCGACCGATCCGTCGGCGCGGAAGGTCGCCTCGCCGGCCCGCGCCGCCGCCATCACGGCCGGGATCGCGGCGCCGAGCCGCTTCCCGAGCTTGGGCAGCAGCGGCTTCACCCGCCGCTCGACGAGCTCGGATTCGTCGCCGATGACCTCGACCTGCCTGACGTTGAGCTCGTCCGCGAGCAGCTCGAGCAGCGCGGCCTGGTCCGGCAGCGAGCCGCCGGGGATCGACAGCCAGAGCCGGGCGATCGGCTGGCGGACGCGGATGCCGGCCGACGACCGGAGGGTCCGCCCGAGCTCGACGGCCCGGCGCACCGTGACCATCGCCGCCTCGAGCTCGGGCTGGCGATGCGGCCGCATGACGTCCGCCGGCCACTCGGTGAGATGCACGCTGTCCGGCAGCTCGTCGCCGACCGGCTCGACCAGGGTCCGGTACATCGCGTCGCTCAGGAACGGCAGGAGCGGGGCGGTCGTCCGGACGAGCGAGAGCAGCGCGGCGTGAAGCGTCGCGAGCGCCCCGCCCCGGTCTCCAGCGGGCGCGCCTGCGCGCATCCGGTCACGGGACCGCCGCAGGTACCACGTCGACAGGTCGTCGATGAAGCCGCTGACGTGTCGCGTGGCCCCGAGGGTGTCGTAGTCCGCCAGGCGCTCCCCGGCGTCGGCCGCCAGTCCGGCGGCGCGGGACAGGATCCAGCGGTCGAGCGCCGGCCACGCCCCGGCCGCGTCGATCGCCGCGCCGATGCCATCGCTCGGCGTCCAGCCGGACAGGTTCGCGTGGTCCACGAAGAACCGGTACACGTTCCAGAGGACGAGCAGCTCGCGACGGGCCTCGTCGGCCGCGTGCCAGCCGAAGAGGATGTTGTCCTCGGGCCGGGCCTTGGCGAACATCCAGCGCATCACGTCGACGCCCATCCGCTCGGCGGCCTCGTCGAACTCGATCGCGTTGCCCCAGCTCTTGTGCATCTGCCGGCCGTCCTCGCCGAATACGAGGGCGTACCCGAAGATCGTCCTGAACGGCGGCTCGCGGCGCAGGACCGTCGACATCGCCAGCATCGAGTAGAACCAGTTCCGGAACTGGCCCGGGAAGCTCTCGGTGATGAAGTCGGCCGGGAACCACTTCGCCCAGTAATCGGGCTCCTCCCGGAAGTGGAGCGTCGAGAACGGGACGATGCCCGCATCGAGCCAGGGGTTACCGACATCCGGGATCCGGCGGACTGGCTCGCCGCAGGACGAGCAGGCGATCTCGACCGCGTCGACATAGGGCCGATGCGGCGTGTGGCCCTCCAGCTCGGCCCAGCCGGCGATCGCCCGGCCCTGCAGCTCCTCCCGCCCGCCGATGACGTCGAACGAGCCGCACGCCTGGCAGTCGTAGATCGGCAGCGCCAGGCCCCAGTAGCGCTTCTTGCTGATCATCCAGTCGTGCATGTTCAGGAGCCAGTCGAGCTCCCGCTCGTAGCCGAAGGGCGGGATCCAGCGGATGCCATCGACGACCTCCATGATCTGGTAGCGGAGGCTCGCGTCGACCTCGGCCGTGGTGAGCTGGTCCCGCGGCCGGTCGTAGACCGGGCCCATCGAGATGAACCACTCGTCGACGAGCCGGAACAGCAGCGGCGTGTTGCAGCGCCAGCAGTGCGGGTAGCGGTGGGTATACGGCTCGAGGTGGTAGAAGAAGCCGCGCCGCTCGAGGTCGTCGACGATCTCCTCCGCCACGGCGGACGCCTCGCGCCCCGTCAGCCAGTCGAACCCGTCGTAGTACCGGCCCGACTCGTCGATCGGGCCGATGACCGGAAGGCCGAGGGACTTGCCGAGCTGGAAGTCCTCCGCGCCGGCCCCGGGCGCGATGTGGACGATGCCCGTCCCCTCCTCCTCGCCGACGAGGTCCCAGGCCACCACGAGGTGCTCGTACGCCCGGTCCGCGGCGAGGGCTGAGGCGCCGGCCTCGAATGCCCTGGCGACCGCCGGCAGCGTGTCGTACGGGCCGGCGTAGCGCCAGCCGACCAGCTCCCGGCCAGGCCTTGACTCCAGGACCTCGAACGGGCCCCGGACCGATTGCCTGAGCGTCCCCTTCGCGAGCCAGAAGGTGCCGTCGCCCTGCCGGATCCGGACGTACTCGATGTCCGCGCCGACGGCCGCGGCGACGTTCGCGGCGAGGGTCCAGGGCGTCGTCGTCCAGACGAGGAGGGCCTCGCCGGGCCGGTCGAGCAGCGGGAACCGGACGGTCAGCCCGGGGTCCTCGCGATCCTGGTAGCCCTCGGTCATCTCGTGCTGGCTGATGCCGGTCCCGCAGCGGGGGCACCACGGCATCGAGTCGTGGCCCTTGTAGATCCAGCCCCGGCGGTGGCATTCGGCCAGGAAGCCCCAGATCAGGTCGTTGTTCTCGTTGCTGAACGTGAAGTAGCTGCCGCCGACCTCGGGCATCCCGAGCCGACCCACGAGCATCTCGACGCTGTCGGTCACGGGGCCGTCGACACCGGCGATCGTCGCGGTCGCGGCCGGATCCGCCGCGAGCCCGGCGCCGAGCCGGCGGAGCTCATGGGGATCGTTCCAGTCCATCCACATCCCGAGCCGGATCGACTGCTCGGTCTGCCGTGCCGCGAACTCGAGGACACGCTGCTTGCAGAGGCTCACGAACTCAGCGATGCCGTAGGCCTCGATGTCACGCTTGCTCGTGAAGCCGAGGTCCCGCTCGACGTTGACCTCGACCCACAGGCCCTGGCAGTCGAAGCCGTTCTGCCAGCGCTGGTCCTCGCCGAGCATCGCGTGGTACCGCTGGAACAGGTCCTTGTAGGCGCGGCCCCAGGCGTGGTGGACGCCCATCGGGTTGTTGGCCGTGATCGGCCCGTCCAGGAAGCTCCAGCGAGCGTTGCCGGCGTTCTGGGCCCGCAGCCTCGCGAACGTCCGCCGCTCGTGCCAGGTGGCGAGGACCTCGTGCTCCATCGCGACGAGATCCGGGCGCGAGGGTACGGGACGGAACATGTCACCTCATTGTGGGGGGCCGGCCGGGTCGAAGTCTCGCCTCGGAGCGGCCCTCCCAGGCGCTCCGATGCGCTCGCCGACGGTCCCGCTATCCTACCCGCGATGCCGCCCGGTCACGAGACGCCGCCGCGGGCAGGCCGCTCGGGGTTCGTGGCCGCCTTCCTCTCGCTGCTCTTCCCCGGGCTGGGGCACGTCTACCTGGGCGCGTACCGCCGCGGACTCGGCTTCGCGGCCCCGCCGATCCTCATCGGCGCGCTGATCGCCGGGATCGTCGTCCGGATGAACGCGTTCGACCTCGCCGGCCTCGCGATCCAGACCTGGTTCCTCACCGGCCTCTTCATCGCCAACCTGGTCGCCCTCGCCTACAGGGCCGCGGCGATCGTCGACTCGTGGGCCATCGCCCAGGCGCTTGGCCGCGGCCTGGCGTTCCCGAAGTCGGCTCAGGCGCGAGGCACCGCGATCCTGTCGGTCGCCGGCCTCGCCGCGGTGCTCCTCGTGATGAGCGTCGCCCACGTCGCGGTCGCCCGCTACGACCTGCTCGTCAGCGGCTCGCTGTCCTGCGTGTTCGGAGGCAACGGCTCGAACTGCAACGGGCCCGACCAGTCAGGCCCGGCCAACGGCGCTGATGCATCCGATACGCCCGTGCCAGAGCCGAGCAGCACGCTCGGGCCCGAAGCCAGCTCGCAGATCCCACCGTGGAACGGCAAGGACCGCCTGAACATTCTGCTCATCGGGGCTGACGAGCAGAACGGGGCCCACAACACCGACACGATGATCGTGGTCTCGATCGACCCGACGTCGAACCAAGTCGTGCTGTTCTCGATCCCGCGGGACACGGTGGACGTGCCGATCCCGCCAGGGCCAGCGGAAGCCGCACTCGGTCCGACCTTCCAGGGGAAGGTCAACGCCTGGTTCTCAACCGTCCGTCGGCGTTCGGACTGGTTTCCGAACATCACCGTCGACGGCCAGACGATCGAGAACGGGCCGGGCTACAGCGGCCTGAAGGCCATGCTCTCGAATCTCCTGCAGATCCCGGGCGGGATCCGGTACTTCATCGAAGTGAATTTCCAGGGGTTCCAGGAGGTCGTCGACGATCTCGGCGGCGTCACGGTCAACGTCGAGGTGCCGGTCCTGGACGACACCTATCCTTCGCCGACCGGGAGTCACCTCCGGCTCTACATTCCCGGCGGCCCGCAACACATGGATGGCGCGACGGCGCTGGAGTACGTTCGCTCGCGGCATGGGTCGTCGGACTTCGACCGAGCGGCCAGGCAGCAACGGATCCTCGTCGCGCTGAGGCGCGAGGTGAATATCCCGGCGCTGCTCCCCAGGGTCAGCGACCTCCTCGGAACCCTTTCGAGGAACGTCCGGACCGACATTCCCCGCGAGCTGATCCCGCAGCTCATGGGCCTCGCCGCACAGATTGATCCGACCTCTGTCCGCTCGGTGATCTTCACGCCGCCCTTCTACCAGGCCGAGGGCGGCAACGATCCACGGGGCTACGTCATCATCCCGAATGTCGCGCGAATTCGACAGGCCGTCCAGGAAGCGTTCGTCGTCAATCCGAACTTCCAGCAAGCCCACGACGCGATCGCCTCGGAGGGCGCCCAGATCTGGGTCCTGAACGGCTCGGGCCAGTACGGGGAGGCGTCGAACGTCGCCGGCTATCTCGACTACCTCGGCATGGCCGCGACCGCCCCGGGCCAGCGCGCGCCGGCGGGCGTCACCGGGACCGTCATCCGCGTCTACAACGGCGCGGAGGACCGGATTCCCCTGACGATCCAGGCCCTGCAGCAGGCCCTCGGGGTCACGATCGCGACCGTCACCGACCCGTCGATCCACGTTGACGTCATCGTCGTCACCGGGAACAACACCCCGAACCTCACACCGCCGCCACAACCCTAGCCCCGCGGGCGCGGGGCGCGAACCAAACGAGGCGGCCTCAGCGAGCCGGGATCAGCGTGAGCCAGTGGGCGAAGCGCGGGTCGTTGCCTCGGACCGCATTGAAGTACGCCTCGGCCAGCTGGCGGCTGATCGGGCCGACATGGCCCGAGCCGATCGGCCGGTGGTCGACCTCGACGACCGGCGACATCTGGACCCCGGTGCCGCACAGGAAGATCTCGTCGGCGACGTACACCTCCGAGCGGCCGATCGACCGGACCTCGACCGGGATCCCGAGCGCCTCGGCCAGCTCGAAGACCGCGAGCCGGGTGATCCCCTCGAGGATGTCGTCCGCGACCGACGGCGTGATGATCTTGCCGTCGCGGACGAGGAACAGGTTCGCGGCCGACGCCTCGTTGGCCTTGCCGTCGCTCGTGAGGACGAGGGCCTCCTCGAAGCCGTTCATCTCGGCCTCGGACTTCTGGAGGGCCATGTTCACGTAGCCCCCGGCGAACTTCCCGCGAGCCGGCAGGGCGTCGTCGCGATTGCGTCGCCAGCTGGACGTCATCAGCCGCACGCCGTGCTCGATGTCGATGTAGTTGCCGAACGGGACCGACAGCACGCAGAAGTCGTGCTCGAGGTTGTGGAGCCGGACGCCGATGACCTTCGACGACTTGTAGAAGACCGGCCGCACGTAGCAGTCGTGCTGGAAGTCGTTGCGGCGGATCGTCTCGACGACGATGCGGACGAGCTCGTCGACCGACGGCAGCCCGGTCATCAACAGCATGGCCGCGTTCTTGCGGATGCGCTGGACGTGCTCCTGGACCTTCAGGCCGTACATGACGCGGTGGTCCGGGTTCCAGTAGGCCCGGATGCCCTCGAACGTCGAGGTCCCGTACATGAACGCGTGGGTCATGATGCTGACCTTCGCGTCCTTCAGCGGGACGTACTGGCCCTCGAAATAGGCGATGAGGTCGTCGGTCGAAGGGGGCGGGGCGCCGTGCGAGTCCGCGGGACCGGATGTCGCGCTCGCGGCTGCCTCGGCCTTGGCCTTCTCGGTGAGCATCGGGACACCTCGTGCGGGTGGGCCGAGTATAAGCGTGGCCCTCGGCCGGGCCGGCATGCGGACAGGCTGTGACTTGGCTGCGACTCGGATGCGACCTTCGGGTCCTCCGGCCCTACCCGTGAGGGTCGATCAGGGTCCGGCCGCCGCTCCCGAGACGACGTCCCACGCAACCAGAGCGATGTAGGCCGCGTAGAAGACGGCGCCGAGCAGCAGGCCCCGGGCGCGCAGGCCGCCGCCTCCCTCGTGGCGCACGAGGCGGCGGAAGACCACCGCGACGGACAGGAGCGTGATCGCCGCCGACGCGAACGCGATCTCCGTGCCGGGCTGGATCGACCACGCCGTCGGCGCGAAGACGAGGGCCACGACCGTCGCGATCGATGCCTGGAAGACCATCGCCCCCGTGATGTTGCCGACGGCCAGGGTGTCCTTGCCCTGGCGGATCCAGAGGACGGCGTTGAAGCCCTCCGGGAGCTCGGTCGCGATCGGAGCGACGATGAGGGCCAGGATGATCTCGCTCACGCCGAGGCTGTGCGCGATCGAGGACACGGCCGTGACGAAGGCGACGGCTCCCACGACGATCGCCACGACCGCCACGATGACCTGGAGCGTGATCGTCCGGAGCCGGGGCGATTCGGCGTCGGCGCCGAAGAAGCGCATGTCGAACGGGTGCAGCCGGAGCGGGTTCAGGCCCTCGGCGTCGATCGTCGACTCGGCGTCGAAGTGGTGCTTCACGTACCGGCCATAGAGCGCGACGAGGACGACCGCGACGATGAGCTTCGGCCAGGTCGGCTCGATCGGCAGGAAGGCGGCACCGATCGCGATGCCGTACGCCGGCACGAACCCGGCGAGGTCGGCCAGCACGACGGAGCGGTCGATCGCGAGGGCCTCGCCGGTCGGGCGCCTGCTCCGGTTCAGGTACACGACCAGGCCCGTGACCCCGATCGCGAGGGTTCCGAGCATGAACGGGGCGCCGAGGATCGCCCCGAGGCCCACCTCGCTCGAGTGCGGGTCGCTCGAGAAGAGGATTGCGACGACGGGGATCGTCGTCTCGGGCAGCGCCGTCCCGATGGCCGCGAGCACGCTGCCGACCGCGCCTTCCCCGAGCCCGAGCCGGTGGCCGAACCACTCGATGCCGTTCGTGAAGAGCTCGGCGCCGAGCAGGATGATCGCGAAGGAGGCGACGAGGATCAGGGGGTCGAGCACGCGGTCCTCAGCTCGCCGCAACGCCCGTCGCGACGCCGACCGCGATGACGATGAGGACCAGGACCGAGACGAGCATCATCGGTCGCTCTCCGCTCCGGGCGTAGCCCACCAGGGCCGCGGCCACTCGCGACGCCGGCGTGGCGATTACGCCGATGATCCCGAGCCACAGGAACCCGGCGGGCCGCAGCGCGACGAGGTCGCCCGGCAGCCGGCCGAGGTCGAAGGCTGGCGCGGCGTCCAGCGGCGACACGCCCGTGGCGAACAGCGCCACCACGCCGATCGCGATGAAGGCCACGGAGACGTAGGTCCCGATCGTGAGGAGCCGGGCGATCGACGCCTCGAGCCGCCGGTCGTCGGTCCGGGTCACTGGCCGGCCCCCAGGGCACGCTGGGCCATCTCGAACGCGGTGTAGGCGAGGACGACGACGAACAGCAGGCGGAGGACCCGCAGGTCGATCCGGTGGGCGGCCCGCGAGCCGATCGCGGCGCCGACGAACACGCCGAGCGCGGTCGGCCCGGCGACGAGCGGATCGATCCCGCCCCGCAGGAGGTAGACGATCGCGCTCGTCGAGGCGGTGATGCCGACCATCAGGTTGCTCGTCGCGGTGGCCACCCGCAGCGGGACGTTCATGAACAGGTGCATCAGCGGCACCTTCACGAGCCCGCCGCCGATGCCGAGGAGCGCCGACATGACGCCGGCGAACACGGCGCCGACGGTGCCGAGGCGCAGGTTCCGGACGGCGTATCCCGGGCCCGACAGGGCGGCAATGAACGCCGGGAACGTGCCGGACGCCGACGCGATGGGCGCGGCCGGGGCCGGCGCGGCGGGCCCCGTCGCCGCCGACGGCCCGCTCTCCGGCAGGGTCGTCGGCTCCGGCGCCGGGGCCGACGCCGGGCGGCGAAGCATCGTCACGATCGTGTAGAGGAGGAGCAGGGTGAACAGCCCGGCGAGGAGCTGCTCGTCGATCAGGAAGGCGATCGCGCCGCCGATCACCGCGCCGCTCGCGGTGAACAGCTCGAGGACCATCCCGAGCCGGAGGTTCGCGACCCGCCGATCGAGGTAGACCGCGGCCGAGGCGCCACTCGTCACGATCACGCAGACGAGCGAGACACCGACCGCCTCCCGGACCGGCAGCCCGAAGCCGAGGCTGAGGAACGGCACGATCAGGATGCCGCCGCCCAGCCCGAGGAGCGACCCGAACACGCCGGCGACGACGCCGCCGCCGAGCATGGCGAGCGCGATCAGCACGGCGAGCCCGACGCGGTGGTCAGGGCCGGCTCAAACCGCCGAGCCTATGGGCGGAGATGCTCAGGGGCGTACGGGAGCAGGGCGACGTGGCGGGCGCGCTTCAGCGCGACGGACAGCTCGCGCTGGTGGCCGGCGCACGTGCCGGTCTTGCGGCGCGGCTCGATCTTGGCGCGCTCCGAGAGGTACCGGCGGAGGCGGTTGACCTCCTTGTAGTCGATCTGGACGGTCTTATCGGCGCAGAAGGCGCAGACCTTCCGGCGGCGGCGGTCGCGATAGAAGTCGTCGCGCTTGCGCGCGGAGCGGGATGGGGCGGGCATGGGTCAGTGATCTCCTGTCAGAACGGAAGCTCGTCGATCTCGGTGTCGTCGAAGCCGCCCGGCGCGCGGCCGGACGGGCCGTTGCCGGCCGCGCCCGCGGGAGCGCCGGCGAACGTGCCCTCCGCGGCTTCGCGCTTGTCGAGCCCGAGGACCGTGTCGGCCGAGACGTCGAGCGACAGGCCCTTGCGGCCGTCGTTGGTCTCGTACTCGCGGGTCCGGAAGCGGCCGTCCACGAACACGCGGCTGCCCTTGCGGAGGTTCTCCGCGGCTCGCTCGGCCCGGTCGCCCCAGACGCTCACCCGGAACCAGTCCGTGGCCTCGACCCACTCGCCGGTCTGCTGGTTCTTCGTGGACTGGTTGACCGCGACGCTGAACGTCGCCACCGGGCGACCGTTCGGCGTGTAGCGGAGCTCGGGATCGCGACCGAGGTTGCCGATGATCTGGATCTTGCTGAGTGCCATCTGTCAGACCTCTCAGTCGATCGCGGCCGGGGCCGCCTCGCTCTCGGACTCGTCGATCCGCTCGGTGCCGTCGTCCTCCTCTTCGTCCTCGGCGGACGGCAAGGGCGCTTCGTCGGCATCGGCGCCGGCGGCGCCCCCGCGCAGCGACCGGGCCGGACGCTCCTGGCGGACGACGAGGTGCCGGAGGACCTCCTCGGTGATCAGGAGGCCTCGCTCGAGCTCGACGATCGATTCGGGCGGCGCCTCGAACACCACGATGTGGTACGACCCCTCGCGGTGGCGCTCGATCGGATAGGCCAGCCGACGGCGGCCCCACGGAGCGACCTTGATGATCTGCCCGCCGGCGGCGGTGAGCTGGCGGGTGGTGCGATCGACGATCGCGGCGATGCGTTCGTCCGGCGCGTCCGGACGGAAGACCAGCATGAGCTCGTATCGGCGCACGGCCGGATGACTCCTTCCAGTGGGGATGCCCCGATGTCGACGGATCGACGCGGAGCCGAAAGGCAACCCGGGGAGGATACCACGGGACCTTCGGGCCTCCTCGAACGGCTGCAAGGCGTCGCCGAGGGCCGGATGTATCCTCCCCGCCGTGGCCGACACCCGCGTCCTCCTGATCGGCGATGCCTCGAGCGACGCGGTTGCCCGCGTCCTGGCCCAGCAGAGCCGCTTCCTGACCCGGGTCGAGGATCCCGACGAGGGCATCCGGATCGCCCCGGAGCACCAGATCATCGTGGTCGACGCCGTCCCCGCGCCGCGCACCGTCGCGTCGGTGTGCCGCGACATCCGAGCCATTCCCGCCCTTGCCGAGCAGCCGATCCTGGCGATCAGCCCGAGCGACGGCGTGGAGGACCGGATCCGGCTGCTCGAGGCGGGCGCGGACGACGTCATGGTCCGGCCGATCGACGAGCGCGAGCTCGACGCCCGGGTCGAGGCTCTCGACCTCCGCTTCCGCCGCTCGAAGGAGCTCCGCCCGGCGACCTCGGTCGTGAGCTCGACCCGCCGCGAGGGCCGTCGCCTCATCGTCGTCTTCTCGCCCAAGGGCGGCGTCGGCACCACGACGGTGGCGGTCAACCTGGCCCTCGCGATCGCGGCCAGGGAGCCCGACAAGGTCGCCCTCGTGGACCTGGCGCCCGTGACCGGGTCGATCGGCAGCCACCTCAACGTCCATCCGCGGATGAACGTCTCCGATCTGGGCCGCGACATGCTCGCCATCGGCGACCCGGAGGCCCTCAAGCCCTACCTGGAGACGAGCAACCACGTCAGGGTGCTGACCGGCTCGACGGGGCCGGCGGTCGCCTCGCGGGTTGGGGTCGACAACGTCGGCTCGATCCTGGAGACCATCCTCCTCACGGTGCCGACCGTCGTCGTCGACGCCGGCTCGCACCTCGATCCCCGATCCATCGCGATCATGGAGCTCGCCGACAACCTCGTCGTCGTCGTCGCCCCCGAGCTGCCCGCCCTGCAGGCGGTGCACGGGATGCTCGAGTACCTCTACCAGACCAGCTCGAACTCGCCCGAGGCCACGATCGTCCTGAACGAGGTCTTCGGCCACCAGATGCTCACGCCGGCCGACATCGAGGGCGCGCTCGGAAAGCGGCTCGCCGTCCGGATCCCGCATGACGCCTTCCTGTTCCAGCGGGCCGTGAACGAGGGCTCGCCCGTCGTGCGGATCGCCGCAGGCTCGCCGCCGGCCCTCCGGTTCGTGGAGCTCGCCTCGCTCGTCATGGGCGAGGACGCGCCGTCCAGCGCTTCGGGGCGCCGGCCGCGCCGGCTGGCATCGCTCTTCGGCCGCAGCTGAGCGGCGCCGGTCAGCGCTCGACGCGGCCTGGGGAGCCGCCGGCCGGGGCCGGCCATGGATCGCGGGTGCGGCGCACGGACTCGGGGATGCCCTCGATGTCGAGGTCGAGCGCCTCGTAGTGGGTGACTCGGAAGGACACGAGCTCGTCCTCGGAGCCGAGTGGAAGGCGGATATGCGACAGGTCCGGGCCGGCCCACGCATAGACGGACTGCGGGTCGCGCCACTCTTCGAAGAGGATGACCTCCTCGCTCCCGTCGGCGTCGAGGTGGCGGGCGAGCTTCACGTACACCAGGCCCGGCTGCTCATGCATCAGCGGGAGCTGCTGGCGCACGAGGGCATTGAACTGGCTGGCCCGGCCTGGCTTCACCCGGGCCGTCACCACGCGAACGATCACGCCACGTCTATCTCCGACTATCGGCGTGCCGTTGGGCCCGGCGACCGCACGCGCTGCCACGCAGTCTGACGCCTCGCCATCGTCCGTCTCAAGGCCCAGGCCTTGCGATCCCGTTGCAACGGCAGGGGTAGGACGCGAAAAGCGCAGCAACGAGCGGTACCGGAGGCGGGATTCGAACCCGCACGCCCTTGCGGGCAGCCGATTTTAAGTCGGCTGCGTCTGCCCTTTCGCCACTCCGGCCGGGCGAGCGTACCCGACTGGTTCTCAGCGCCGGGCGTCAGCGCCGGGCGTCAGCGCCGGGCGTCAGCGCCGGGCGTCGACCTCGATCTCGACGAGGAGGCTCGGATCGATGAGCCCCGCGACCTGGAGGAGCGTCGCTGCCGGCCGGAACTCGCCCAGCCAGCGGCGATGGACCTCGAGCAGCTCGGGGGCGTGGCTCAGGTCCGTCACGAGCATCCGGGTCCGGACGATGTCCTGGATCCCGAACCCCGCCTGCTCGAGGGCGCGCGCAATGATCCCGAAGATCGCGTCGGCCTGCGCCGCGATGTCGCCGGGATGCGTCGACCGGCCATCGGGCCCGGCGTCGGTCGTCCCCGAGACGAAGCAGGCGTCGCCGGCGACGATCGCCCTCGAATAGCCCGCGCGCTCCTCCCACGGTCCGCCCGACGAGACGTGCCGGCGGTCCGTCACGTCGCCGACATCCCGCTGTCGCCTCCTGTCGCGCCCCGGCGCAGGCGGAGCCACCGCGCTCGAGCGGACAGCGCGGCCTCGAATGCCGCCCGACCGATCGGGTTCAGCACGAGATCCCACGCCCCGACCCAGTGGACCTCGCGTCCACCCCAGCCGCTCTTGAAATCGCTCACGGCGTCGCTCGGCAGGCCCCACAGGTCGTACCACGTGTACCCGGCCGCGCGAGCTGCCTTGATCGCCTCCCACTTGATCGTGTAGTTGGCCCGGGTCTTCCGGCCCTCCGGTGTGGTGCCGCCGTAGAGATCGACGATCCGGTCCCCCCAGCCCAGCAGCATGATCGTGGCCGTCGGCGTCCCGTCGGCCGCCTCCATGAAGGACAGATGCGCCTGTCCGGCGCGGGCATAGGCCGCGTACAGCGCGCGGAAGCTCGCCTCCGACCGGGCTGGCAGATCGACCCGCCGCATCGTCTCGGCGTGGATCGCGTAGAACTCGTCGAGGCGCTCGATCCCGGCCGGCACGACCCGGGCGTCGTCGCGCCCGCCCTTCGTGATCGACTGTCGCCACTTCCGATGGATGTCCTGCCAGATCGCGTCCTCGTCTCGAGCGAGGTCAACGACCCGGGTGCTCGACGGCTGGACCGGTGGCGCCGGCCGCCAGCCGAGCTCGCCCAGGATTGCCGCGAGGCGTCCGTCCGGATCCTCGACCTCGGGGTCGATGCGGAGGTGGGAGACGCCGAATCCCGGCAGCCGATCTCGCGCGGCGCGAGTGAACGCCCGCAGGGCATCGGCGTCGAGCGGCCCGGCTGCCAGTGGTCCTCGAGCCGCATACCCGAATCCGAACGGCAACGGCCGCGGGCGGCGGATGAGGACCTGGGCGCCGACCGGCCCGACAGCCGAGCTGACGCCGATCCGAACCGAACGCCAGCCGTTCGGCGCCTTGACGGCCGCCCACGGCGTCGCCTGCAGGAACGACGGTGCCGACGATGCGGCCACGAACCGATCCCACGCGCCGTCGTCGGCGATCAGGCTGGCGGCATCGTCCAACGGCGGGATCAGGGCCCTCCCGTCACGAGAGGTGGAGGCGACGACCGGATTCGAACCGGTGAGTAGAGGTTTTGCAGACCTCCGTGTTGAACCACTTCACCACGTCGCCCTGGACCGCCGCGGATTCTGCCATACGGAGCTGACGCGGCCGGTTGGTTGCCCCTCGAGGATTCGAACCTCGCCCAACGGATCCAAAGTCCGCTGTCCTACCACTAGACGAAGGGGCAGACGCACGCATCGGCGAGCGTAGAAGGGGAGAAAGTGGAGCGGAAGACGGGACTCGAACCCGCGACCCTCACCTTGGCAAGGTGATGCTCTACCAACTGAGCCACTTCCGCTCGGTGCGCCGCCACCGAAGTCCCCTCCGTTGAGGAGGTCTGGTGCCGAGAGCCAGAATCGAACTGGCGACACCGCGATTTTCAGTCGCGTGCTCTACCTACTGAGCTATCTCGGCCCGGTGGACCGCAGGCCCATCGGCTCCGACGGCAGCCGGAGGATAGCACGGGCCGTCGAGCCCGAGCCCCGCGCTCAGGTCCTCGACTCGTGTATCCGAAGCCGACTGTTCGCCACGTAGGACTCAAGCGACTGCGCGGCGATCGGAACCTGTCCAACTCGTCCTGACCGGACTGTTCGTCAGCGACTCGACCGTGTCGCACGCACGATTCGGCACGACCTCGCCTGCCGCGCCTGCGCCCGCCTCGCCTCGATGTCACTCCAGGACTAGGTGGCAAGAATGCCGGTGCCCGCGTTCCGAGCCTGCGCCCGCGTTGCGTTTGCGGTCCGCCGCGCGGATTGCGTTCCTGCGAATGGCGGCGCCTACCGACGACCGCGGGAGGTCAGTCCAGCCCGCGGAGGGCGTTGAACTCGGCTGCGTCCATCGGCGGATCGCCGGTCAGCTGTCGGAGGCGGTTGATCCGGTCGACGATCGGGGGATGGGTCGAGAAGATCGAGCTCGAGCGCTCTTCGAACTTCTTGATCGGGTTCGTGAAGTACAGGTGGGCGGTCGCCCGGTTGGCGACCTCGAGGACGTCCTGGTCCGAGGCGATCTTGGCGAGGGCGGCCTCGAGCCCGTGCGGGTTTCGGGTCAGCTCGACCGAGGAGGCATCGGCCAGGTACTCGCGCTGGCGGCTGACCGCGAGCTGGACGAGCCGGGCGAAGATCGGGGCCAGGATCGCGAGGATGATCGCGATCACGAACACGATGATCTGGAGCCCGTTGCCGTTCCGGTCGTTGCTGCTCCGCCGGCCGCCGCCCCAGAACGTGAAGCGGAGGAAGAAGTCGGCGAGGAGCGCGATCGAGCCCACGAGCACGGCGACGAGCAGCGAGAAGCGGATGTCGTAGTTCCGGACGTGGGACAGCTCATGGCCGAGCACGCCCTGGAGCTCCTCGCGATCCAGCTTCTGGAGGATCCCCGAGGTCACCGCCACGGACGCGTGGTTCGGGTCGCGCCCGGTCGCGAACGCATTCGGGGCGCTGTCGTCGATGATGTAGACCTTCGGCATCGGGACGCCCGCCGCGATCGACATCTCCTGGACGATGTTGATCAACTGCGGTGCGCTGTTCGCGTCGACTTCCTTCGCGGCCGAGCTCGACAGCACGAGCTGGTCGCCGCCGAAGTACGACCCGGCCGACAGCAGGAACGCAAGCACGACCGCGCCGATCGTGACCGCGATCGCGACGTCGACCGTGCCACCCACCCCGTATCCGATCGCGAACCCGAGCGCTGCGAGGATCACGGCCACGATCAGGATGAGCAGGATCGAGTCGCGGCGATTCGCCGCTTCCTCGCTGTAGAAGGTCGACGTCTGGCTCATGGCTGCGCCCGGTTGTCGGCCGCTGACGCCGACGGCCGCCTCAGGAGGCGGCCGGGGTGTTCAGGCTCAGGTCAACCTTGGGGACGTCCGCGGCCTCGGGCTCGGCCTCGAAGAAGTCGCGCTTGAGGAAGCCGAACATCCCGGCGAAGACGTTGTTCGGGAACGTCTGGATGCCGTTGTTGTACTCGAGGACCGTCGCGTTGTAGTGCTGGCGGCTGAACGAGATCTGGTTCTCGGTCGTCGTCAGCTGCTCCTGCAGGGACAGGACGTTCTGGTTCGCCTTGAGGTCCGGATAGTTCTCGACGACCGCGAACAGCGATCGCAGGGCGCCGGTCAGGACGTTCTCCGCCTGGGCCTGCGCGGGGACCCCCTGGGCGCCGGCCGAGACCGCGGCCGCGCGGGCGTTCGTGACGTCAGTCAGGACCTTCTGCTCGAACTGCATGTAGCCCTTGACCGAGTCGACGAGGTTTGGGATCAGGTCATGCCGCCGCTTCAGCTGGACCTGGATCTGCGACAGGGCCTCATCGACCCGGTTGCGACGCCCGACCAGCCCGTTGTAGATCCCGACCACCACCGCGGCGATGACCACGATGACGATCAGGACGATCCAGATCTCCATGGAGCCCTCCAGGACGGCCGTCGGCGGAACAGTGCCGGGACCGACTCGGATCAGTCTACGACTGGTGGGCGGTGAGGGACTCGAACCCCCGACGTCCTCGGTGTAAACGAGGTGCTCTGACCAGCTGAGCTAACCGCCCGCTCGGAAGACTAGCCGCCGCCGGATCGGGCGGCGCAACATGACAGCCGACGGTCCGTCTTCTCGGCGATCCCAGCGTCGATCGGATGGAGGCTGTGCGTGCCCACGCAGACTGGTGGTTACCCGGCGCGGCAAGCCGCCGTTCGGCTCCGGGCGGGCGTCACGATCGCCCTGATCGGCTTGCTGACGAGTGGCTGCCTCGGCGGGCCGACAACCACCCCGGCCTCGAGCGCCATGCCGGCCGCCTCGACGGAAGCGACCGCCGTCCCGACGGCGGCGCCCGCCGCCAGTCCCTCACCCAGCCCGACGCTCTCGCCGGGTGACGCACCGACGGCCTGGTACCCGGTCGATGTCGAGCCCCTGCCCGATGTCGCCGGCGACGCGCAGATGGCGGCCGTCACGCAGACCTGGTTCGGCTACCTCGCGGTCGGCAACACGCCCCGGGGCGGCACGAGCTGGTGGTCCACCAACGGGACGTCGTGGACGCCAGCCCTGTTCGCCGAGCCGTCGATGGCCTACGCCCAGCTGACCGGCGTGGCCGTGCTCGGTCATCGCCTCGTTGCCGTCGGCGGCTTCCCGGAGGGGAGCCAGCTCCCACCGGGTCCGGCGATCTGGACGTCGACCGATGGGGTGGCGTGGACGCCGGTCGTGCTCGATTCGGCCGGCGCCTCCGGGCTGATCACCGACATCGCGGTGGTCGACGGCGGCCTGAGCGCGGTTGGCGCCGGCGAGGAGTGGACCTCGACGGATGGGCTGACCTGGACCGGCAACCAGTTCGATGGCAGCCGCCTCGTGAGCGGCCCACTCGGCGCGCTCGCCTGGGGCTCCTCCGGGTCGGGCGGCTGGCAGCCGACCGTCTGGCGCCTCGATGGCGTCGAACCGGGCGCAGCCCCGACCCCGATCACGACGCCGGCCGCGTTCTCGGACGTCGTCGAGGACGCCGATGGCTTCATCGGCTTCGCCGCCGATCGGAACGCGACGCTTGCAGGCCGCACGGTCTACCGCTCGACCGATGGCAGCAGCTGGCAGCCGGTCGGGACGACCGCGGCGGCCGGAGGCGACATCGTCGCCGGCGCGTCGGTCGCGGGTTTCGGCGTTGTCGCGGCGACCGCGCCGAGCGCGGCCGGGGTGGAGATGGGGCTTTTCCGCTCGGCGGACCTCGCCGATTGGACGCCCGTCATGTGGCCGACCCCGGCCGATCCGCAGGCCTCGATCACCGCGCTGAGCGCGCTCGGAAGCTCGATCGTCGCGGTCGGCTCGATCGCGGGCCGTCGCCCGGCGGCCTGGCTGGCCCAGCCGGCGGCGACCGACGTGCCGCTGCCGCCGGAACCGGTCGCCCAGTGGACCAGCTGCCCGCCATTGGCCGACCTCTCGACCCCATCGACGGCGCTTCGCGTCCTCGTCAGCTTCAGGACGGCGCCGTCTGGCGTCGCCACCAGCAGCTCGCTTCCGGCCCGGTGCTTCGGCAGCCGCTCGATCCGGCTCACGGGCTACCTCGCCCAACCGGAGGGCCTGGGGGGTCAGTGCTTCGACCGGATCAGGCCGACGTGGCTCACCGGTGGCTGCAACGTCTTTCCGGCGGGCTGGCTCGAGCCGGTTGCTTCTCTGTTCGGGACCGCGGACTTCCTCATGCTGTTCGCACGACCCGGAATCGCGGGGGCGATCAAGGGCGGCCATTGGGTCGAGCTGACGGGCCACTACGACGACTCGGCATCCACCACGTGCCGCGACGTTGACATGGACGGGCGCCTGCAGCCCGTTGCCCGGACGGTCGCGATGTGTCGCAGCCACTTCGTCGTGACGGCGATCCGGAGCATCGCCGACCCGACCCCGGCGACCAACCCCGACCCGGCGACCAACCTCGGCCTGTCCGACGCGTTCGTGCTCGCCCCGTTCGACACCGGCTGGGACAACCTGACGCTGCCGAGCGGCACGACGTGGGGCTTCCGCGAGGTCACGCCGCCCGGCGGCGTGCCGGTGCTCGTCACCGTGTTCGAGGCAGCGGGGCCGGATGCGGGGCCCGTCGAGACGGCGCTGCTCGAGGGCACGCCGACCCCGAGCTCGACGACGGTCGACGGGGTCGCGGTGCGGATGAGCGCCGACGGCACCGAGGCGGTCTTCACGATCCGCCGACGCGTCTTCGACGTGTCGGGGTCCGCGCCGAGCGACGCGAACAGCGTCGATCAGGTCGTCAGGGCGGTGATCCAGGGGCTCGGCTAGCGGATCGGTCCGCTGAAGGTTGGTGCCCAGGCCGGGACTTGAACCCGGATGAGTTGCCTCATACGCCCCTCAAACGTACGCGTATACCAATTCCGCCACCTGGGCATCAGGTGTGCCTGCGCTCGCCGAGGGAGGTGGTACCGAGGACGGGATTTGAACCCATACGCCCTTTCGGGCACTAGCTCCTGAAGCTAGCGCGTCTGCCAGTTTCGCCACCTCGGCAGGCCATCGGCAGCCGGCAACTGAGGGTTCACCGGCCGTCGAGGAGGCGCCATGTTAGCACGTCCCAGAACCGGTCCCCGGAGGTCGAAACCGGCCTCGGGGTGGGTCCGACGACCGTGTTCCGGAGCACGACGTACTCGTCGCGGAAGGCGATCGGGAGGATGTACAGCCCGGCGTCGAGGCGGACCTCGAGGGCCCGGTAGGCGGCCTTCCGGGCGGCGTCCGTGCCCGGTGCGCGGGCGGCCGACAGCAGCCGATCGAGCGACGGATCCTGGAGGCCCGAGACGTTGGAGCCGGTGGTCCGCGTCTGGCTCGAGGCCAGGAGCGGATACAGGTCCGGATCGAGCCCGATCGCCAGCGGCACGAGCGCCGCCTGGAACCCACCGGGATGCAGCCGCTGGCCGAGCAGGTCCGCGGCGGAGAGCGGGGTCACGGAGACGTCGAGCCCGATGTCGCGCCAGTTCTGGGCGACGGCCTCGGCCGTCGCGTACGCCACCGGATTGGCTGACTGCTCCGGGCTCAGGAGCTCGATCGAGATCGCCGTCTTCGCCCCTTTCGGCGTCCAGCTGTCGACGCCCTGGGTCCAGCCGGCCTTCGCGAGGTCGGCCTTGGCGGCGGCCGGGTTGTAGGCGATCGGCTGGCCGGTCGAGGGGTCCAGCATCGGCGACGTCGGCGGGATCAGCGAGTCCGCCTTCGTCCCGAGGCCGTCGAGGATCGAGGTGACGATCGTCGGCCGATCGATGGCCTCGAGGAGGGCCTTCCGGACGCGGGGATCCAGGAAGTCCTTGCGGGCCGGCCGCAGGTCGAGGTCGACGGCGAGGAGCGTCGTCCCCGGGTATTGCAGCACCCGGCCGCCGTCGGTGGCGAGGTCCCTGGCATCGGTCGGGGCGAGCCCGGACGCGGCGTCGAGCAGGCCCTGGTCCCAGGCGGCCTTCAGGCTCGCGACGTCGTCGTAGTAGCGGAACTCGATGCCGTCCAGGTACGGCAGGGCGACTCCCGGCGGCTCGGTCGGCGGCGGGGTGACGAGCGAATCGGTCGGAACCGGGGTCGCCAGCGGCGGGCCACCGCCTTCGCCGGAACCGCCGGGCCCGGTTGGCACCTCGCCCGCCGGGATCACCGGCGCGAGCTCCGCCCGGGTCGAATCGAGGTAGGTGAGGCGGAACGGGCCGGATCCGACCGGTGCCTGGCCGAATGGATCGTCGGGCAGGGCCGCCGGCGCGATCCCGCCGAGGAGGTGCGCCGGCGCGATCGGCTGGGTCGCGGCCTGGAGGAAGCCGCCGAGCGGCGTGGCCAGCTGGAGCGTCACCGTGAGCTCGTCGGACGCCGTGGCCGTGACATCGCGCCAGGACGCGGCGCCCGGCCCCGTGTAGGACGGGTCGCTCAGGACGGCCACGGTGAAGACGACGTCATCGGCCGTGATCGGCGCCCCGTCGTCCCAGGTCTGGTTCGGGCGGAGGTGGAAGGTCCAGAGCTTGCCGGTCGAGTCGACCTCCCAGTGGCTCGCGAGGTCCGGGACGATCGACGTGCCCGGGCCGAGACGGACGAGCCCGCGGAACAGAAGCGCCACGAGATCGCGGTCGGCCGGCGATCGCTCGCCGAACGGGCTGGCGTTCGTCGCGTGGCCGAGGACACCCTCGACGTACGGTCGGGCCGTGACCGAGTCCGAGGGCTGGGGGCCGCCCTGGCCGGCGGAAGGCTCGAGGGAGGCGGCGAGGCTGACGCCGGAGAGCAGGACGAGCGCCACCGCGAGGACGGCGATCAGCCCCCGGTCACGGATGGTCATCGGAACCCGCGGAGGGACCCGCGACGGTTAGGCGGTGACCGTCGGCGAGAAGATGTAGGCGGACAGCGAGAAGAGGACGAACAGGACGATCAGGACGATCGTGAACTGCCACAGGCGGCGCTCGATGCCGCGGCGGCTGCGGTAGACGGCGGAGTCGCCGCCGAAGGTGCCGCCCAGGCCCGATCCACGCGACTGGAGCAGGATCGAGAAGGTGAGCGCGACGCTCACGATGAGCTGGCCCGCAGCGAGAATGGGATTCACGGAACGGTGTCCTCCTGGGAAGCCGCCGGATGGTAGCACTACGTCAGGAGGGACTCCCCGGTCACCTCCGGCCAGCGCGGCAGATCGGCGAATTCGAGGATCGTCGGGGCCACGTCGGCCAGGACCCCGTCGCGGAGGCTGCGGCCGCCGGCCGCTTGACCGATGACGACGATCGGGACCGGGTTCAGCGAGTGCGCGGTCACCGGCTGGCCATCGGGCGTTCGCATCTCGTCGGCGTTGCCGTGGTCCGCGGTGATGACGATCAGGCTGCCCGGCCCGTCGGGGTCGCCGGCATCGAGCGCGGCAGCCGCGTCGACGATCCGTCCGAGGCAGCCGTCCACGAACTCGAGGGCCCGGACCGTCGCGGCCCAGACACCGGTGTGGCCGACCATGTCGGCGTTCGCGAAGTTGGCGAGGATGAAGTCCTCGCGGTTGCCCGTGATCGCGGCGACGACGACGTCGGTGATGCCCTCCGCGCTCATCTCGGGCTGCCGGTCGTACGTCGCCACCTTCGGGCTCGGGATCAACCGGCGGTCCTCACCCGGGAACGGCGCCTCGCGACCGCCGTTGAAGAAGTACGTGACGTGGGCGTACTTCTCGGTCTCGGCGACATGGAGCTGGTGCCAGCCCGCGTCGGCGAACGCCTCGGTCAGCGAGCGGGCCTCCTCTGGCGGGAAGGCGACGACGACCGGCAGGCCCGATTCGTACTCGGTCATCGTCACGACCAGCAGGTTCCTCGCCGGCGCCTGGCCGGCCGGGCCCGACCGGTCGAAGCCGGCGAAGTCCTCGTCGGCGAGGGCGTGGCTGAGCTGGCGAGCTCGGTCGGCGCGGAAGTTGAGGTGGACAACCGGCTCGCCGTCTCGGAGCCCGCCATCCACCCCGTCGACGACGGTCGGCAGCACGAACTCGTCGTTCTCGCCGCGGGCATAGCCGGCTTCGACGGCCGCGGTCGCCGACGCGGCGTGCTCCCCCACCCCGAACGCGATCGCGTCATAGGCCCGCTCGACCCGATCCCAGCGCTTGTCGCGGTCCATCCCGTAGTAGCGGCCGCCGACGGTCGCGATCCGGGCGTCGGGATGCGCCAGCCGCAGACGCTCCTCGAGATCGGGCACGAACGTGATCGCCGAACGCGGCGGCGTGTCCCGCCCGTCGAGGAGCGCGTGGACCCGGACGTGCGAGACCGCCTGCCGCGCGGCGAGCTCGGCGAGCGCGACGAGGTGTCGGTCGTTGGCATGGACGCCCCCGGGACCGACGAGCGACACGAGGTTGAGCCGGCCGGTCGTGGCGTTGGCCCGCTCGCAGGCCTCGAGGAAGGCCGGCCGCTCGAAAAACGAGCCGTCGGCGATCGCGGCATCGATCCGCGGCAGGTCCTGCAGGACGGGCCGCCCCGCCCCCAGGTTCAGGTGTCCCACCTCGGAGTTGCCCATCTGCCCCGCCGGGAGGCCGACGGCGCCGTCCGACGCCTCGAGCTGGGCATGCGGCCAGCGGGCGAGCAGGTCGCGCCAGCGCGGCATGTCCGCGGCCCGGATCGCGTCCGCGGCGGGATCCCGACCGATCCCGAACCCGTCGAGGACGACCAGGACGATCGGGCGCGGCCTCACGACGCGGCGGCCGCGAGACGGGCCCGCGCGGTGAGCGCGGCCCGGGCGACGATCCCGGCCATCTCGTCCGGCTTGAGCGAGGCCCCGCCGACGAGCGCGCCGTCGATCGACGGCTCGGCGAGGAACTCGCCGATGCTCGCGCTGGTGACCGAACCGCCGTAGAGCACCGGTACCGCTTCGCCGCGCGCCGTGAAGCCGAGATCGCCCAGGGTCCGACGGATCGTCCCGGCCATCTCGGCCGCATCGGCACCGCAGGCCGTCCGGCCCGTCCCGATCGCCCACACCGGCTCGTAGGCGATCGTGAGCCACGGGGCGCGGTCCCAGCGAGCGTCGAGGTCTCGGTCGGCCGGGGCGTCGACGCCCGCCAGGCAGCCGCGCACCTGCCGCTCGACCACCTCGCCGGCCCGGCCGGCCTCGCGCTCCGCGAGCTGCTCCCCGACGCACAGGATCACGTGCAGTCGCGCATCCCGGGCGCGCCGGACCTTGAGGTTGATCAGCTCGTCGGTCTCCCCGGCGTCGCGCCGCCGCTCGCTGTGGCCGACGATCGTCCAGGTCGCGAGCCCGTCCAGCATCGGTGCGCTGACCTCGCCGGTATAGGCGCCGGCCAGCTCGTGGTGGACGTTCTGGGCGCCGACGTCGACGTCGCGCCCGGCGGGCTCCGCGGCGAGTGCGTCGCGGACCGCGGCGAGGCACACGAAGGGCGGGCAGAGCACCCGCACGACGTCCGGCTCATTCGTGCGCCGGGCGATCGTGGCCGCCAGCTCGCCGGCATCGGCCGGGGTCGTCTGCATCTTCCAGTTGCCGGCGACGATGACGGGCCGCATCGCCCGAATCATGCCAGAGGCGGCGCCCCGGCCCGGCTGGCCCGTTCGTCCCGGAGGGCCTGGCGCTCGAGCCGCTCGAGGGCCCGCTGCACGGTCGAGCGGTGGATCGCGAGGCGCGTGGCGAGGTCCGTGAGGGTGGCCTCGGGCGTCTCCCGGCGCGCGGCCGCCACCCGGCGGACCGGCTCGGGCTCGTCGCCCAGGCGTCCGACGGCGTCGAGGGCGTCGATCGCGGCCAGCTGCCGCCCGGCGGCGATCACGGATCGCCCGAGGTTCGCCGATTCGGCGTTCAGCACCCGGTTGAGCTCGCCGCGGAGCGAGCGCGCGACCTGTCGCGCCTCGAGCTCGAGCAGGCTCGGCCCGGCCCCGATCCGCCGCAGGAACAGGCCGACGGCATCACCGCCCTTCGCGGTCACGACCCCGGTGCCACGACGGATCCGCCAGGACGCCGGCAACTCGACCGCCGCGAGCCGAGACGCGAGGATCGGCGCCTCCGCGCGGGACACGACGAGCTCGAGATGGGTCCGGCCGTTCGCCAGGCTCAGCGAGCCATGGCCGAGGAACCGGCCGCGCAGCCACGCGAGCCGGCAGTGCTCGGGCGAGCCGTCCCAGTCGAACGCCGAGCCGGATGGGGCGACCCGCGTCCCCGAGCCGTGGCGGTCCAGGCGGACCTCGAGCCGGCCGAGGATCGGCTCGTGCCGGCCGCCGGCCAGGCCGAGACGCTCGGCCTCGCGATCGCAGGGTCGCTGCGGGTCGACGGCCGCGAGCTCCGCGCGGAGCGCGGCCACGAGCGCCAGGTCAGCCGCGGTCATGCCCGCGGCCGCGACGCGCGATGCACCCGGGGACGCGCCCGGCGCTGCGTCATGCCGTGCGGGCGACCCGCTCGCGTCGGAGCGCGGAGGCCTCGCGCTCGCAGGCCCGCAGGATCGCCGCCGCGAGGCGGGCCGGGTCGTGATGGCGGGGATCGAGCTCGGATGCCACCGAATCGGTCGCCAGGTGCGGGACCGGATCGACCGCCGGCGGCCAGCGGAGCGCCACCGCCGGTGGGCGGCTCGCCTGGCCCGGCACGTCGAACTGGTCGTTCGCCAGGACGATGTCGACGAGGCCCGGCGTCGTGTGGGCCAGGAGCGCCTCGACGTGGTCGGCGAGGTCGTAGCCGGCCGTCTCGCCCGTCTGCGTGGCGACGTTGCAGGCATAGACCCGGATCGCCGAGGCCGAGGCCACGGCCTCGCGGATCGCCGGGATCAGCAGGACCGGCAGGACGGAGGTGTAAAGGCTGCCCGGGCCGAGGACGATAATCTCGGCATCGGCGATGGCCGTGAGGGCATCGTCGGAGCCGGCGACGTCGCGCGGCGTGATCCAGACGCGCTCGATGCCGACGGTTCGCATGATCGTCGACTGGCCCGTGACCATCAGGCCGTCCCTTGTCGCAGCGTGGAGGGTGATCGGCGTCGGTGAAGCCGGAACGACCTGGCCACGGACCGCCAGGACGCGGTTCATCCGGCGCACGCCCTCCTCGAAGTCACCACCCTCGAGGGCCGTCATCGCCGCCAGCAGCAGGTTGCCGACGGCGTGGCCGCCGAGGCTGCCGGGCTCGATCTCCACCGGTCCGCCATCCGACGACACGCCGCCCGGGAACCGGTAGCCGAGCAGCTCGCTCATCAGCGGCTCGGCGTCGGCCAGGGCCGCGATGCAGCTCCGGATGTCGCCGACCGCCGGGATCCCGAGCTCGGCGCGCAGCGACCCGGACGACCCGCCGTCGTCGGCCACCGTGACGATCGCCGTCAGGTTGCTCGTGTGCTCCTTCATGCCACGGAGGAGCGTCGAGAGGCCTGTCCCCCCGCCGATCGCCACGACCTTCGGGCCGCGGGCCAGGAACCGCTTCTGGTAGATGACCTCGACGAGCGGCGGCTGGCGCACACCCGTGCCCGCCGTCCGCAGCGGGTCCGTCACGGCGCGGATGAGGCGCCACATCCCGAAGAGGACGAGGACCGCCCCGGTTGCACCGGCGGCCAGGCCCCTCAGGATGAACGGCAGGAACTGGAGCGTGACGATGTTCACGACGATCCCGACCGTCGAGCTCGGGTCGAGGCCGGGCGTCACCTGGCGGATGACATGGGCGGTGCCGAGCGCCAGCAGCAGCAGCCCGATGAACACGAGGCCGAGCCAGCGCTTCACGCCCATGCCGGGCTGGAGCCAGCGCCGGAACGAGCCGCTCGCGGGCGTCCTCATCGGCTCACCATCCGGTCAGCGCGGCTCGAGTTCGCGATGGAAGACGTTGACCGGCCCGAGTCTCCGCTCGCGCAGCCGACGGGCGAGCTCCTCGGCGATGACGATCGAGCGGTGGTAGCCGCCGGTGCAACCGATCCCGATCGTCAGCCGGCTCTTGCCGTCAGCCTCCATCGCCGGGATCGTGAACTCGAGGAGCTCCTCCACGAGGTCGACGAACCGGCCGGCGCCCGGCTGACCGAGCACGTAGTCGCGGACCGGCTCGGTCAGCCCCGACTGGTCGCGCAGGTCCGGGACGTAGTACGGGTTCTGGAGGAACCGCGTGTCGAAGACGAGGTCGGCCTCGATCGGGATGCCGAGCTTGTAGCCGAACGAGATGAGCTGGATCGTCATCCGCTCCGGATCGAGGTCGGCGAGGCGGGCGAACAGCCGCTCCCGCAGGTCCCGCAGCGGCAGGTCCGAGGTGTCGATGACGACGTCGGCCTCGGCCCGGATCGGGTCGAGCAGCCGCCGCTCCAGGGCGATCGCGGCGAGGATCCCGCGGTCCTCCGCCAGCGGGTGGCGATGGCGCGTCTCCGAGTAGCGCCGCACGAGGACCTCGTCGGAGGCCTCGAGGAAGAAGACCTGCGGGCGGATGCCGCGACCCTCGAGCGCGCCGCGCATCGCCCGGTAGGCCGTCTCCGCATCGCCGGCGCGGACGTCGAGCACGATCGCGACCCGGGCGAAGCGGTCGGGGTCACCCGAGACGAGCTCGGCCAGCTCCCCGAGGAGCTCGCCGGGCAGGTTGTCGACGACCGTGTAGGCCAGGTCCTCGAACAGCTTCGCGGCTGCCGTCTTGCCGCCGCCGGAGAGGCCGCTCAGCAGGACGACGTGCGGGCTGTTCGTGAGCGGCAGCTCGAGCTGGGGGAACTCGCCGGCCGGGAGATCGGTGGCCGGGCGCTCGGTGGTGGCCATCACCGACCCTGACGCTTGATCACGAGCGTCGTGACCTCGAACAGGATGTACATCGTGACGCCCAGGACCGTCGGGCTGACGAGGTCGCCGCCCGGGGTCACGACCGCCGAGAAGATCGCGATCCCGAGGATGACCATCCGGCGAGCCCGGCGCAGGCGGGCCGAGGTCACGATCCCGACCTTCGAGAGCCCGACGAGGAGGATCGGAAACTCCATGAGGATCCCGAAGGCGAGGAACAGGGTCGTGACGAAGTCGAAGTAGCTCCGGATATCGAGGATGACCTGGAGCTGATCGGTCTGGAAGCCGAGGAGGAAGGCCGAGGCGAACGGCAGGATGACGTAGGCGATCGTCACGCCGATCACGAAGAACAGGAGCGCCACCGGGACCCACGGCAGGACCGTCCGCCGCTCGTTCGGGGTCAGGCCGGGGGCGACGAACCGCCAGACATGCCAGAGCAGGATCGGCATCGCCAGGATCACCCCGATGACGATCGAGATCTTGAGCCGGATCGCGAACGCGTCGCCGATGCCGAAGACCTTCGTCGGCGTGCCGGGCGGCAGCGGGGCGATGAGGAAGGCGATGACCCGGTCGCTGACCAGGTAGCCGACGATGCTGAGGACCGCGACCGCGACGATCGACCAGATGATCCGGCGGCGCAGCTCCGTGAGGTGATCGACGAGGGGCATCACGGCCCCGGCGGCGGAGCTGACCTGAGGGCCGCCGCGGGCGGTCTCGCCCGCGGTCATGATCCGGCGGGAGGGCTCGGGATCGGGCTTGGCGCCGGCCTACGCGGCCGGCGGCGTGGCGTCGCCGTCGCCCGAGACCGGGCTCGCGGGCGAGCCCTGCAGCGTGTCCGGAGCGCTCTCGCCCGACAGCGCGTTCGGCTGGGCCGGGGTCGTCGTCGGCTGGGGCGCGGCCGCCGTCTTCGCGGCCTCGAGGCTCGCGGACTCGGAGATGTCCGTCGCGGCCTTGCGGAACTCCCGGACGCTCTTGCCGAGCGACTGCGCGACCTCGGGGAGCTTGCCGGGTCCGAGCACGATCAGGGCGATGATCAGGATGATGATCAGCTCGGCAGGACCGATGTTCGGCATGGCCTCGCTACGGTAGCACAGGGAGTCGGGCGGCCCACCCGCGGGCGGCTGCCGCCAGGCGCTCTCCAAGGTCGGTCGGAGCCCCCTCCGCCGGCTCCGCCGCGGCGGCGATGCCACGCGAGACGTTGACCAGGAGGCCGCCTCCGGGGCGGCCGCCGGCGGGCGCCGCGGTCGCCGGGCCGTCGGCCAGCGCGCCGTTCACGGAGCCGCCCTGGGCGCCGATCCCCGGGACGAGGAACGCGAGGCCCGGCGCGATCGCCCGGATCGCCCGGAGCTCGTCGGGCGCCGTGGCGCCGACGACCAGGCCCACCGTCCCGCCGGGTCCCCACCCGGTTGCCAAGCGGGCGACCCGCGACCACAGCGGCTCGCCGTCGATGACGAGGTCCTGGAGCTCGCCGGCGCCGGGGTTCGACGTCCGGGCGAGCACGTACGCGAACCGGTCGTCGCGCTCGAGGAGCGGCGCGATCGCCGCCTCCCCCAGGTATGGGCTGACCGTGACCGCGTCGGCACCGAGCCGATCGAAAAGGGCGGCGGCGTGCCGCTCGGAGGTCGTTCCGATGTCGCCGCGCTTCGCGTCGGCCACGAAGATCGCGTCGCCCGGCAGCGCGGCCCGCAACCGCTCCAGCGCGGCGAGGCCCGCCGACCCGAACGCCTCGAAGAAGGCGAGGTTCGCCTTCACCGCCGCGGCGTGGGGCGCAGCCGCCTCGAGGAGCACCCGGCCGAAGGCCTCGACGCCCGCCACGTCCGGCGAGAAGCCGGGCGGGAGCGCGGCGGGGTCGGGGTCGAGCCCGAGGCAGAGGACGGTTCCCGTGGCCGCCGATCGGGCGGCCAGCCGCTCGAGGTAGGGTGGGCGTCCCGGTCGGCTCATCGGCGAGGCCCGCTCACGACACCCGTCATGTCTGCCCGGGGCTGGCCGAAGGTGTCGCCTGGCCCCCGGATTCGGCGGTCGGTGCGGGCGACGGCAGCTCATTGGGTGGGATGAACCATGACTCGCGCGACGTGGCGTCGATCCCAGCCGAAAGCGTCAGCTGAATCGACGGGCCCACCTGCCAGGATGGCCCCGTGCCCACGAGGCTGACCAGCCAGAGATCGACCACTCCCTGCTCGATGCGCTGGAACGCGATCGCATTCCCGGCCGGCGACCAGACGGGGTCGAATGAGTTGCCGTCGTTCGTGAGTCGCAGGACTTCGCTCCCGGTCCGGGCGTCGATGATGACGATGTCGGTCCCGGTCGTGCTCGGCGCCGTCACGGCCAGGAACCGACTGTCAGGCGACCAGGCGGGCTGGATGTAGCCGGGCCCGGTCATCTGTCGGACGGCCTTCGTCGCCAGCGCGTACCGAACGACAACCGCGGCTCCCTTGGGCCCGACCCGCGCATTGCGAACGTACGCCACGCTCGAGCCATCGGGCGAGAACGACGGATCCTGCTGCCCCAGCCCTCCGATGTCAGCCAGATGGGGATCCGTGATTGCCCCGGTCCGGAGGTCGACGAACTTGAGGCGGATATCGCTGAGGTTCGGATTCGGTCCGTCGGTGATGATGGCGGCCGTGCGGCCGTCCGGCGAGATCGACGGCTGCTGGATGAAGAACGACCACACGTACGAGCTGTACGCGTACCGGCCAGTGAGAATGGCGTGGATCCCGGATCCGTCCGGAGCCATCCGCTCGAGCGTCGGGATCTGGAGGTCGTATCCGCGGACGACTCCTCCGAGCGGGAAGTGCCCGAACTCGGGCGTGTCTCGAACGAAGTAGATGAATCGCCCATCCGGCGACCAGGTCGGTTGGGAGTCGAGGCCACCGCCGGTCAGCTGGGTCGCCTTCCCACCGGTTTGGACCCAGATGTTGCCGTCCTTCACGTAGAGGATGGAGCCGGGGACGTTCTGCCTTGGGTCGACCACGACGACGTTCGATGCCGTGGGCGTCTTGATGGCGCCGCCCGGGCCTCCGCTCCCCGCGGGGCCGCCGCCGTTGTTGCCACCGACGAAGGGCAGGCGGCCGTTCACCAGGTCGACGCTGACGATGGCGACGAGGATCAGCCCGACGATCGAGGCGAGGACGCCGAGGTTGGCAGGCAACGTCGATCCTGACGAACGGGATCGCCGAGGGCCGCCATTCGAGGTGTTGCCGGAACTTCCCGTCTCACTGCGGCGGCGCGGCGACCCCTGAACCGCGCTCAATCGACGCGTCCCGGGCCCACCACTGGTGCCGCGAAATCCCGCCCGCCGGCCGGTGCGCCGGGCCCGACGGGGACGGGCCGGCGCTCGAGGATGGCCCGCGCCCCCGGCACGGTGCCGGACATGGCCGCGTCCCGGATCTCGAGCTGGAGGGACTCGAGGCCGCCGAAGCGGCGGCTCATCAGGCGGCCCACGACGTCCAGGCGATCGCCCTCGGCGACGAGCGACGCAAGCTCCGGCCAGCCGAAGGCGATCCCGTCGAGCACGTCGCGCTCCCGCTTCAGGACGACCTGCGTGTGCCCGCCCGTCGCCTCGCGGACGCGGACGACGGTCAGCCCGAGGACGGCGACGAGCGGCTCCTGGTTGCCGGTGCCGCACGGGGCGAGCCGCGCGATCTCGCGATGCAGGCCGTAATCGACGTCGGACGCGGGCAGGGCGAGGTCCAGGGTCAGGCTCGGTGTGGCATCGACCGGACCGGCCGCGGCCACCAGCTCGAGGATGCGCGTCCGGAATGCCTCCCAGCGCTCCGTCGCGATCTCGAAGCCGGCCGCGCCGGCGTGGCCGCCGTGGCGGATCAGGAGATCGCCGCAGGTCGCGAGCGTATCGGCGAGATGGATGCGGCCGTCGCTCCGGCAAGAGGCCCGGATGACGTCGCCGAGCTCGGCGCCGACGATCGCCGGGACGCCGCGCTCGTCGGCGAGACGGGACGCGACGAGCCCCACGATCCCCACCGGCCACGGTCCCCGGACGATGGTGGCCGGCGCGCCGTCGACCGCGTCGGCCGACGTCCGGGCCTCGGCGATGGCGCTCTTCGTGAGGTCCCGCCGGACGACGTTCGCGTCCTCGAGGATGGCCGCCAGCCGCTCAGCCTCGGCGGCATCCTCGGCGAGCAGGAGCGAGGCCGCGTCCATCGCCTCCCCTACCCGACCTGCCGCGTTCAGCCGCGGCGCGACGACGAAGCCGAGCGTCTCGAGGTCCACGTCCGCGGGCGCGACGTTGGCGCCGGCCAGGAGTGCGGCCACGCCGGGTCGGGGGCCCGACTGGATCCGTTCGAGCCCGAGCCGCGCGATCGACCGGTTCTCGCCAAGCACCGGCGCGACATCGGCGACCGTGCCGATCGCGGCGAGGTCGGCCAGATCGAGCGCCGCATCGCCCAGGAGCAGGCGCGCGATCGTGAACGCGATCCCGCTGCCCGCCAGCCGTCGGTCCGGGTACGAGGCGTCCGGCCGCTGCGGGTTCACCACGGCCAGCGCCGCAGGCATCCGGTCCGGCACGCGATGGTGGTCGGTGACCAGGACGTCGATCCCCCGCTCCACCGCGAACGCGACCTCGTCGAGGCTCGACGTCCCGGTGTCGACCGTGACGATGACCGTTGCGCCCTCGCGCTCGGCCGTCTCGACGGCGGCGCGCGACAGCCCGTGACCCTCGTCGAGGCGGGAAGGAACATACGGCAGCACGTCCACGCCGAATCGCCGGAGGGCGATCGTCAGGACCGCGAGCCCGGTGATCCCGTCGGCGTCGAAGTCGCCGAAGACCATTACCCGCTCGCCGGCCGCCCGGGCCCGCTCGATGCGATCGCGGAAGGTGGTCGCGTCCGGCAGCCGTTCCGGGTCGTTCAGGCTCAGGCGCGGATCGCCGAAGAACGCCTCGACGGCGGCGCCGTCACGAACGCCACGGGTCGCGAGCAGGCCGAGGACCCGCGGGCTCAGCCCGAGGCGAGCGCCCGATTCGATGACGGAGGGGTCGAGTGGCGCCGGCTCGGGAAACGCCCAGCGGGCTCGCGGCTCGACCACGCGCTCAGGATGGCACGCCGGGCTGCACCGGCGCTTTCGCGCGGTGCGCGGCGGGCCCCACTCCGTGAATCGGGGCGCTCAGGCGGTCGCCCGGCGCCGCGTCGGTGGGGCCGCCAGGCGCCCCCGGCGGCGGTCCTCCCACTCGTGCCAGACCACGAGCAGCGGGCTGGCGTTGAAGATCGACGAGTACGTCCCCGAGATGATGCCGATCAGCAGGGCGAGCACGAACTGCTGGGTTGCAGATCCACCGAACAGGAGCAGCGTCGTCAGGGTCAGCACGACCGTGAACGAGGTCGTGATCGACCGACCGAACGTCTGCAGCAGCGAGTGGTTCACGATCTCCGAGAACGGCTCGCCGGCGTGGCGCGCCCGGTTCTCGCGAATCCGGTCGAAGACCACGATCGTGTCGTGGACGCTGAAGCCGATGACCGTGAGCATCGCAGTGACGAACAGGCCGTCGACCTGGACGTTGAAGAACGTCCCGAGGATCGCGAAGATCCCGAGGACCACGATGACGTCGTGGAGCAGCGCGACGAGCGCGGTGACGCCGAACTTCACGTCGCGGAAGCGGATCGTGATCCAGCCCAGGATCCCGAGCGACCCGACGAGGATCAGGACAACGGCCTGCTGGATGAGGTCCGAGCTGACCACCGCGCCGATCGACGACAGGCTCTGCTGCTGGAACGTCCCGAACTTCCCCTGGAGATCGGTCGCGATCGCGCCGATGTCACCGCTGGTCGGGATCTGCGTGTTGTTCACCACCGGGGGCTCCGTCGGGGACGGCGACGGGCTCGGCGAGGGTGATGGGCTCGGCGACGGCGACGGCGATGGTGAGGCCGTCGGGCTCGGTGCCGGGGATGGCGAGGGTGCCGCACTCGGGCTCGCGCCGGCGCTCGCGGCCGCGCTTCGGGACGGGGCGGGCGAGGTCGTCGGGGCAGGTGTCGGCGAGGCAGTCGGTGCCGTGGTCGGTGCCGCGGTCGGGGACGCCGCCACGGAGGGCGACGGCGTCAGGGCGAGCGTCGGGACCGGCGTCGGCGAGGCCGCGACCGCGAGCAGGTCGAGCTTCGAGAGCCGGATGTCCATGTAGCCGCTGCCGGTGAGCGTCACCGTCGCCTCGGGCTGCCCGAGGGCGACGAGCTCGGCCTTGACCTGGTCCGGGGTGACGTTCGGGTTGTCGAACTTGATCGACCACTCCGTGCCACCGGTGTAGTCGATCGAGAACTTGATCCCGGCCGCCCCGCCGCTGAGCGGCGTCAGGAGGATGAAGATCAGGCCCGGGATCGTGATCAGGAGGGAGAGGGCGAAGAACCAGTTCCGCTTGCCGACGATGTCAAACACGCGTCGGCGCCTCGCGGCGGACGATGCGGCGACCGGCCGGGCGGGCCGTGAACTCGGCCGCCCCGACGCCGTACAGCCAGGCCTTGGCGGCCCAGTCGCGGCTGACGATCAGCCGCAGGACCGTGCGGGTCACGGTGATGGCCGTGAACATCGAGCAGAGCACGCCAAGGATCAGAACGAGGGCGAAGCCCTGGATCACCGACGACCCGAAGAAATACAGGATCGAGGCGGTGATCAGGCTCGACACGTTCGAGTCGAGGATCGAGTTCCAGGCCCGGGCGAAGCCCGCTTCGATGGCCTGCGGCAACGATTTGCCGAGCCGGAGCTCCTCCTTCGAGCGCTCGAAGATGAGGATGTTCGCGTCGACGGCCATGCCGATCGACAGCACGAACCCGGCGATCCCGGCGAGGGTCAGCGTGACCGGGATCAGCCGGAACAGCGCGTAGACGATCAGCGCGTAGTAGGTGAGCGCGAACCCGGCGATCAGGCCTGGCAGCCGGTAGTGGATCAGCATGAACAGGAGCACGAGGAAGATCGCGATCGCGCCGGCGATCAGGCTCCGGTTCAGGAACTCCTGGCCGAGCGTCGGGTCGATCGTGTCGCTCGACAGCTCCTGGACCGGGAACGGCAGCGAGCCGAAGCGGAGGACGTTCACGAGGTTCGTGGCGTCGGCGAGGCTGAAGCCGCCGAGCCCGCCGCCGGTGATCTCGCCGGAGCCGCCGGTGATCGGGCCGTTGATGACCGGGGCGGACACGACGTTGTTGTCGAGGATGATCGCGAAGAAGTTGCCGACGTTCGCCGAGGTGTAGGCCGCGAACTTGTTGGCGCCGTCGGTTTTCAGGGTGAAGGCCACGACTCGCGCGCCGTTCTGGTCCGTCGAGACGTTCGCGCTCGCCACCTGGTCGCCCGAGAAGAGCGGCTGTTCCGCGGTGGGCAGCGGCTGGCCGACGATCGCCTGCTGCGGGCCTGGGCTCGCGCCCGTGCCGTAGACGTCGGTCGGGAGCGGCACGAAGTCGAGCCGGCCCGTCTCGCCGACGAGCTTGCGGATGTCGTTGGTGTCGCTGACGCCGGGGACCTCGACGACGATCCGGTCCGTGCCCGACGTCACCACGAGCGGCTCGGAGACGCCGGTCGCGTTCACCCGCTTCTCGATGATCTGCTGGACGACGGCGACGTCGGCGGCCGTCGGGGCCTGGTTGCCGACGGCGTTGACGCGGTACTCGACCTTCAGGCCGCCGCGCAGGTCGAGGCCCAGCTTCGTCTCGATGACGTGGCCGGCGCCCTGCCCGCTGAAATCGGGCACGGACAGTCCAGGCACGAAATCGATGGCGATCGCGAGCACGCCGAGCACGGCGATAAAGAGGAGAGGGAGCCTGCGCATCGACGGCGGATGATACAGGCGGGAGCGCCGATCAGGCCTCCAGCGCCGCCTTGATCTGGGTCGCGAGCTTCGGGCCGATGCCCGGCACCGCGGCGATCTGCTCGACCGGCGCCTCGCGGACGCGCTTGATCGAGCCGAAGACGCGCAGGAGCGCGCCGCGGCGGCGCGGCCCGATCCCCGGCAGGTCGTCGAACTTCGAGCGGACGGAGGCCTTCCGGCGAAGGTCGCGGTGGTACGTGATCGCGAAGCGGTGGGCCTCGTCCCGGAGGCGCTGGACGAGGTAGAGCGCCTGCGATGTCGTCGGCAGGAGGATCGGCTCGGCGAGGTCGGGGAGCACGAGCTCCTCGCGCTCCTTGGCGAGGCCCGCGAGCGGCAGGTCATGGAGGCCGAGCTCGTCGAGGACCTCCTTCGCGGCGCTCACCTGGCCCCGGCCGCCGTCAATGATCACGAGGTCCGGCATCTTCCAGCGGTACTCCTCGGCCGAGCCCTCGTTCCCGGCGCGGGCCAGCTTGAACCGCCGCCGCAGCACCTCCTGGTGCGAGGCGAAGTCGTTCGGGCCGACGACGTCCCGGATCCGGAACCGGCGGTACTCCCCGGTCCGCGGCTTGCCGTCCTCGAAGACGACCATCGAGCCGACCGTCTCCGAGCCCTGGAAGTTGGAGATGTCGTAGCACTCGATGCGGGTCGGCAGCGTCGGCAGGGAGAGCGCGTCGGCCAGCTCCCCGAGCGCGCCGAGGGTCTTGCCCTGGTCCGCCAGCCAGCGGGCCTGCTCGCGGGCGAGCATCTCCTGCGCGTTCCGGGTCGCCAGCGTCATCAGGTGCCGGCGCTCGCCGCGCTGCGGGACCACGAGCCGCACCGGCGCGGCCGTGCCCGCTCCCCCGCCGGCCGCCCGGCGCCCGACCCGGACCGCGTCCGGCCGGGCGACCGTCCGGTTCTCGCGCCGGTCGCGGGCGTCGACCGTCGATTCCGCCCGCCGGGCCGCCAGGAACGCCTCGAGGTCCGCGTCGTCCGGCAGGGCAATCGGGACCGCGATCTCGCGGGGCACGTTCGTGGCCCGGCCGTAGTACTGGAGCAGGAACCCGGACAAGACCTCGTCGTCGGCTGTCCCGCGCGGGACGTCGAGCAGGAAGACATCCCGGCCGATCGCCTTGCCGCCGCGGATGACGAACAGCTGGACCGCGGCCTGGTTGTCCTGGCGGGCCAGCCCGACGAGGTCGAGGTCGGTCCGGGCGAACGCCGCCATCTTCTGGCTCTCCATCGTCCGCTCGATCGCCCGGATCTTGTCCCGGTCGATCGCCGCGAGCTCGTAGTCCTCGCGATCGGACGCGGAACGCATGTCGGCCTGGAGGGCCTTGACCAGCGACTCCTGGCGGCCTTCGAGGAACAGCTCGACCTGCTCGATGTCCGCGCGATAGGCGTCTTTCGAGATCGCTTCGATGCACGGGCCCTGGCAGCGCTTGATGTGGTACAGCAGGCACGGCCGCTGGAGGGCGCGCACGCTCTCCTTGATCTCGATCGTGCAGGTCCGGAACGGGAAGAGCCGCCGGACCAGGTTCATCGCCTCGTCGACGCTGCTCGCGCTGGCATACGGCCCGAAGTAGCGCGAGCCGTCGTTCGGGAGCTTCCGCGTCCGTTCGATCCGCGGGAAGTCGTCGGCGAGCGTGACCTTGATGTACGGGTAGCTCTTGTCGTCCTTGAGCCGGACGTTGTACTGGGGCTGGAAGCGCTTCACGAGGTTGCCCTCGAGGAGCAGCGCCTCGGAGATCGAATCGGTGATCGTGTAGTCGACGTCGGCGACGCGGTCGATCACCGAGCGGATCAGGTGGACGTCGGCCGCCGGGCTCTCCTTCTGCCAGTAGCTCCGGACGCGATTGCGGAGGCTCTGGGCCTTGCCGACGTACAGGACGTCACCACGGGCGCTCTTCAGGAGATACACGCCCGGGCGGTTCGGCAGGTTCTTGAGGGTCGCGGCGAGCGTCGCCGGCAGCTCGGTGGTCACGGTGCAAATGCTACGTACCGGACCTTCGTACGGTATTCAGCGGCCCCCGGACCCGGTTGACTCCGCTCATGCGGTTCCGTACTGTCCGCACGACTCCCGACCCGTTCGGGGGATCTCCTGTGGGGAAGGAGGTGATACGGGTCATGGACAAGCTGTATTTCGCAATCATTAATTTCCTCCATCGTGACGATGAGGAAGGCCAGGGTCTCGCCGAATACGCGCTGATCCTCGCACTCATCGCGATCGTCGCGATCGTCGCGCTGATTTTCCTCGGCGGTGCGATCTCGAAGATTCTCAGCACGGTCGGTTCGTCGATCTGACGATTCACCCGTAACGCAATCAACAACCCCGCCACTCCATCGGGAGCGGCGGGGTTGTTGATTCCCGGCGAGGACGGGTTAGAAGCTGGCGTCGAGCTCGTTGATCTTCTCGAGCAGGCCGTTGGCCTTCCCGATCCAGGAGCTCGCCTGGCTGTTGCTGATCGTCGTGCCCGAGAACTCGGCGGCGTCGAGCGCCTGCGAGATCTGGAGGGCCAGCGCGTCGCGCTGGGCGCCGATCGTCGCGAGCTTCGACTCGATAAGGCCGTAGGTCTTGTCCTTGGCGCTGTTGCTCGCCAGGGCCTTCGTCGACAGGTCGAGGCTCGTCATGTCGAACTCGCCGAACGACGCCTCGATCTGCTTGTAGACATCGGCGAGGTTCGTCCACTGCGATTGGTTCGCGGCGATGACCGCGGGCACGGCCGAGCCGTCGAGGATCTCCCACGTGACGCGGCCGTCGTGGCGGTAATCGTCGGTGAGCCCGACGAGGCTCAGGATCGTCGGCCGGAGGTCCGTGTGATCGGTCCACGGCGCGGCCGTGCCGAGGTTCTGAATGCCAGGGCCGACGTAGCCCACCCAGGTCGATGCAATCTCGTCCTGGATGTCGCCGTGATTCCAAGCGAACGTCTGGGTCGACGGCACGGGAACCGAGGCACAGGCAGCCTGCGTCGCGCAGGCCGCGCCGCCCGTCGCGAAGAAGAACCATTGGGGGTCCGCGAACAGGGTGAAGGTCGGGGTCCGGTTCGGATCCGACGTGACCATGTGGAGGATATCTTCCTCGACCGGGTCTGCCAGCGCGACCGTGATCCCCGATTGGTCGAGCCCCGTGTACGGGTTCAGCCAGTGGAGCGCGGCGCTCTCCCGTTCGAGGTTCCGGACCGCCGGGTCTGTCGGACCGGGGTTGCCGTTGACGAAGATGTTCGGCGCGTCGTCGGAATGGACCGAGAACGCCGTCGTGTCGCCGAACTCGGTCCGGATCATCCGCCGGAGGTCGGCGTTGATCTCGCCGATCGTCGAGTACGTGCAAGGCGTCGTCACACCATCACAGCCGCTCGGCGAGGGCGAGCTGCCGGCGAAGTGGTCCCCCTCGTCGACCGTGAACACGAACAGCGTGTTCGACTTGTTGATCCCATCGTTGGCCAGTCTGGTGAAGAACTTGCCGAACGCGTCGTCGTACGCCTTCAGCTGGGCCACGTAGCCGGCCTCGCCCGGGCCATAGGCCTCGTGGACGTTGCCGCTCGTGCCGTGAGCGTCGTGCGCATCGGAGATGTAGGCGTAGGTGATCGGGATCCCGGCCTCCTGCATGTGGGCGACCCACGACAGGGAGTTCGTGGCCTCCATGCCGTCGAAGCCAGGGAAGCCGACGTGGCCGTTCTGGTCGGCGATCGTGTTGCCGTCGAGGTTGACGGGCGTGCCGCCGGAGAAGATGAGGGGGTCGACGTACTTCGCGCCCATCAGCGCGCTGTAGCCGCTGTAGCCGCCGGGCTCGTCGGGCAGCAGGTCCGACTTGGCGTTCGCTTGGCCGTTGCAGATCGAGGACGTCCCCTGCGCGCAGTGGACGCCGATCCCGACGTAGTCGGCGAAGGTCTGGGTCGCCGAGGCGCCCGGGGAGTCCGACGCTGCCTGGATGGCCTCGGGCGAGCCCGACCCGAAGAACGACGGGATGTCGATCCCGGTGTTCTCGAGGACGGTGTTCGCGACCGCGACCTGGCCGACATCGCAGCCGGCCCGGGTGTACGGCACCCACGGCGCCGGGGCGATCTGGCCGTTCTCGTCGATCATCTCGGGCGTCAGGTCGGTCTGGGCCGCGGGCGGGAACGGCGGCCCGGCCGGGTCGTAGAGCGGCGCCGTCCAGTAGGCGAACGAGACGCTCGTCCTCGAGGTGCCGCTCGGGGTGAAGTAGCGCGAGGAGTTCGCGACCGGCTGGCCGAAGCGGTTCGGGTAGACCCCGGTCAGCGAGCTCAGGATCCCGGTCGCGGTGTGCGAGATCAGGACCGTGTGGTCGTTCGTGAGGAGCGTGCCGTTGCTCTCGATGAAGTTGAGCAGGTTCGGCATCTGCTCGAGGTCCGACGGCACGTTCGGGTTGTCCCGCCGGAAGTGGGTGTTGTCGAACTGGATGTAGATGACGTGCTTGATCTGGTTGCCGTACGAGTTGAGGTTGCAGCCGCTCGTGGCGTTGGCGGTCGTGGATCTGGCGCCGGTGGCCGGTTGGACGGCGATGGCGCCGGCCGCCAGGGCGATGGCGGCGGCGAGGGCGCCGAGGCGACGGGGCAGCGAGGACGTGAGCCGGACCATCGCGAGACCTCCCCTGATGTCTGGACGTCTCGACCGTATGGCGGGTCCATTCGCAGGGGCCTAACGCCGGCCTAACGCCCGGCTTGCAGGGGTCTAACGGCTCCGATTCATCGCCTTGCGCCGGGAATCGATCCAAGCCGGCGGCCGCTCGGGCCTGACCCTCACCGAGCCCGGCATCTTCAATGTCCACGCGGACCCGGGGTGAGTCCCGCCAGCGGATCGTCGTTCTCGGCATCGCCGCGACAGCCGAGCGGGGCACGCTTCCACGCCACGACCAACCGATCTCCCGCCCGTCGCCGACGTGCGCCCCGGCCAGGGCCGGGGGCCGAGCGCCGCGACGATCAGCGTGATCGGCGCGGCCGTCGTGGCGCTGTCGGTCGGGGCCCACGCGATCTCGCGGCGAGGTCGGAGGAATGGCGAAGCGTCAGCGCGCAAGCGCCGCGCGTGACGCAGCCCGGCGTTGGCGCTTCCGTGTCAGCCGACGCTGAGGGCGAGCTTCCAGGACTCGACGCCGGGCGTGATCCCGTTCGCAGTCTCGTCGGACAGGACGTCGACCAGCGATCGGGCGTAGAGGTCGGCGAAGACCTGATGGGGACCGACGCCGCCCGAGATCGGGATCTCGACCGACACCGTCCGGGTCTCCCCGGGCGCGAGCGCCGGCCACTCCAGCCCGATGACCGTCTTGCCGACGGTCGAGTTGCACGTCGTGCAGGCCGGTTGCCCGAGGGGCAGCGGCTCGCCGTCCAGGGTGTAGAGGAGCATGGCGATCGGGTTCGACGGCGTCCCGCCGGGGTTGTGGACGACCAGCAGGATCGAGATGCTCGATCCGGGCCTCGCGGTCAGCGACACCGTCCCGGGCGCCTGCCCGAGGCAGGCGGTGTTCGACGGCACGGGCGGACACGCCCCGACGGCGATCGATCCAGGCGCACCCTCACTGGCCGAGGCCGCGGGGCTGGTCGTCGCGCCGGAGGGTTGCGCAGTCGGGGCCGCCGATGTCGGCCGGGGGCCACTCGCACTCGGCGTCGGGCCGGGCGTGCAGCCGGCGAGCTGCAGCATCGCGGCCACCCCGAGGAACAGGACGACCGAGGCCAACGGGAGCCGGGCGTGGCGTCGGGGTCGAGTCATGCCGAGATTGTGCGGGACGTCGAGAGCTGCGGTAGCAGCCGTCCGCCTGCTGACTCCGGTCGTCGACGACCCGTTCCGGGAAGTACCAACATGCGCCGGCGCCCCAGGGATGGCCGAGACCCGAGGTGGGGTCGGTACGCGCATCGTTAACGACCAGGCGGCCCTCGCCGGCGCCGAGAGTCTGTTGTCGGACACGAAGCGTGCCACCGATACAATCAGCGGACGTCGACTGGTCGCTGACGAGCAGGGCCCGGATTGACCGGTCACCTCGAGGCCCCGCCGACGGAAGGGAGACTTACTGCACGAGGCGAACAAGCTCGACGGCTCACCGGAAGGTCCTTCGGTCGCGGGCTTCCCGCGACCCGTGGTGCATGTCGTCGGTGCACGACGATCCGCGGGAGAGTCGCTGGCCAACCCTGCGACCCTGGAGGCACCGACAGCGGCTCGCGCAGTTCTTGATCATCCCGATCCGCTATCGCTCGTGCGGGCAGAGCTTCGGAGCGTCCTAGGCGGCGACCTCCGCCCCGCTCTGCTGACGTACCTTGCCGCGACCACCCGGCTGATCGATCTCCAGCCCGGGGCGATGCCGTGCCACGGCCTCCTGCAGGGGCCGCCATCGGTCGGCAAGTCAGCGACGCTCCAGGCAGTCCGGCGGCTGCTGCCCCCCGAGGCCCTGATCGTCATTCCGGCCGCCTCCCCGCACGTCCTGATCTACGGCGAGTTCGACCTGCGCCACAAGGCCCTGTTCGTCGGTGAGGCCGACAGCCTGCCGGCTGGCGAAGACAACCCGGCCGCGAGTGCAATCCGGAACCTGCTCACCGACGGGTACCTCCACTACTGGGTCGTCCGGTTCGATCGCGCGACGGGCGAGCGCGTCGCTCAACCCGTGAAGAAGCAGGGACCCACCGTCCTGATCACAACGGCGACCCGTCCGCTCGGCGAACAGCTGATGTCGCGGTTGTTCCCCATCGACCTGCCGGACGATCGGCGCCAGCTCGGGGCGGTCCTCGCGGCGGAGGCACGGCTCGAGGTGGACGGCGTCCCGCCGGTGGACCCGGGCCTCGTGGCGTTCCAGTCCCACCTGCAGCGACTGGCCCCGATCTCGGTGTACGTGCCATTCGCGCCGCAGCTCGCGCTCGGCCTCTCGACGGTGCCGATCGGCGCGCGCGTCACTCGCGACTTCGGCAAGGTGCTCAGCCTGGTCAAGGCGGTGGCCATCTGCCGGATCGGCCAGCGAGACCGCGACGAACGCGGCCGTCTCATCGCGACACCAGACGACTACGACACCGTGCTCGAGCTGGCCGCCGATATGTACAGCAGGTCCGCCGACGATGTCGGGCGCGTCATGCGCGAAACCGTGCAAACTGTTGCCAAGCTGCCAGCGCTGCTGTACCCCGGCACCCCGATCACCGTCGACTTCGTCGCCCGACACCTCGAGGTGAGCGAGTCGACGGCAAGTCGCCGCGTGGCCGAGGCGGTACGCGCCGGCTGGCTCGTCAACAGGACGGCGCGCGCCGGACGCCCGGCGAACCTGGCGCTTGGCACACCCATGCAGGCCGAGGCAGGCCTTCCAGAACTGCCACGGTCGATCCGGGCCAATCCACCGGTTAGGCGCGCAACCGCGCAACCGACAGCCGGGGCGTCGAGCGCGGTGACGCCGGCTGTCGGTGGCGTACACCGGCCCCCTCGGGCGCCTTCGGTGGCTGCGGGCGGAGGCGGGCTCGACCAAGGCTCCGCCTAGATCCTGTTCGACGGACGCGTCCGGTGCCGGCAGTGAGGCCGCCCTGGCGACCTGCCGGGCGTCGTGCTCCATGTCGACCATGTCGTGCCGCTCGTCGCCGGTGGACCCACCATGGAGGGCAATCTGCTCACCGCGTGCGAGGAGTGCAACCTCGGCAAGGGGACCCGGGGCCTTCGCCCCGCTCGAAGCCTGAAGCCCAGGATCTGATGCGGCGGCCGACCGACCGACGAGTCATTCCCTGCCAGCGCCGCGCTCCTGCGCGTCATCGCCGTTAGTGCAGGTCGGTCAGCGGTTGGACGGGCAGGACGACCGGCGGGCGGGGTGGCTGGCTGAAGTCGAAATCGGCGGTCAGGTCGCCCAGCCCGGCGGCGTTCTCGCGCACGTCCGGCCGCGAGTCGGGTCGCCCGTCGGTTGCTGGGTCGAGGCGAGCGCCACCGAGGAAGTCGTCCTCGATGAACTTCAGATAGGCATCGAACGACAGCGTCTGATGGTCGATGAAGCCCGCCCGGGCGAAGGGGCTGATGACGAGACCCGGGACGCGCAGGCCGTAGCCGTTCTCATCGATCGTGGGTGGCGCGACGTGGTCGAAGAATCCGCCCCAGTCGTCCCACGTCAGGAAGATCGCGGTGGTCGACCAGTCCGGCCCCGCCATCACCGCGTTGATGAGGCCCGTGACGTAGCTCTTGCCGGTCGAGATGAGCGCCGGGGGATGCTCGCTGTCCTGGCCGTTGGGGATCACCCAGCTCACCGCCGGCAGGGTGCCCGCGGCAGCGGCCACCGTGAACTCGGAGATGGCCGCGATGTTGCCGACCTGACCATCGGCGTGGACGTCCACGAAGCCCGGCAGGGGGTTCCAGATCTGGGGCACACCGACTCGCTGCGGCTGGGGCGCGCAGCTCATGGCGTCGTCGGCGCAGTCGGGCTGATCACCCTGGTCGAGGTAGTAGCCCCAGCTGACGCCGTGTTGGTAGAGGAGGTACGTCAGATCCGTCCAGGCGTATGGCTCGGGCCTGACCGCGGTCGGGAGGCCGGGCGCGTCGATGTTGCTCGTGCAGCTCAGCGGATCGGAGGGCTTCGAGCACCTCGCCGACCACGCCGAGACGGTAAAGAGGTGGGCGGGCAGGCTCCACGAGGCGTTGGGCTCGAACATCGCGTCCTGGAGCACGAAGTCGCGGGCATAGGTCCAGTAGTTGGGGATCTCGTGGCCGTCGACGTAACCCATGACATCGGGCGTCCCGGCGCCAGCGCATCCCGGGTTGAACGCGCTCAGGCAGCTCTTCCGGGCGCTCTCCGCCTGGGCGACGAAGCCATCCATCCGACCCGCGTCGAGATCGGCCAGCGCGCTGGCCTCGCCATGTGGGCCACCGGCCGTCCGGTCGCGGAGGTCGTGGAACGGCTGATCGCAGCCACCGCTTGCCGGGTCGGGGACGCAGACGGTTGGGACACCGTTCGCCATCGGGATGCCATTCGCCCCCGGGAAGGTCCCGAAGTAGGTATCGAACGAGCGGTTCTCCTGCATGACGATGACGACGTGCTTGATCTTCGAGATCGGACCGGTGGTCGTGGGCTCCGAGCCGGACGACGCGGAGGCAGCGGCCCCCGGGGTGCCGCTTGGCGCACAGGCCGCGACCATCAAGGCGGCGACCGCGACCAGGATCCGCACCCGGCGAGGGGTGACTGCATCCATGTTCGCGATGATCCCCTACCGTCGGCTCGCAAACGCCGGCGGACGTCAGGCGGACGTAAGCAAGTTGCCGCGAACCCAGGGACCGGACCCTCCCGCCGGTCGCCTCGGACCCACGATGCAGGAGGATGGCTACGATGCGCCGCGGGCCTCGCCCGGGCCTAGTTCATCGGAGTGCCTGGCGACCCGACCTAGTACCCGATCCCCGCGGCTACGCGGTTGGGGGTCGTCCACGCCCGGCCCGAGGGTGCCTGGCTCATGCCGGTCACGGTCGATCGGGTCGCGGTCGCGGCGTTCCTCGACGCCCGGCGCCTGTTCGCATGGGACCAGGGTCCTGCGCGGAGGGGGCGGGACCAGGCCCGGCCCACCGGGCGCCACTCGCCGGACCGGACGTCCGTCGCAGGCGGGGAACCGTGCAGCGGCTCGTGGATCGCTCGCAGCCGCGAGGGCGTCCGACCACGTCAAAGAGACGTGGTCACCCGAGAGCGGCGGCGATGATCAGCCGCCTGACGGGGGCGTCCTACGACGAAGCCGGGCCTGGAAGACCCGGCTTCTTGTCAGTCACTGACGCCGCTGGGCGATCAGCGCAGGCAATCGATCTCTATCTCAAACCAATCCACACCCATTGGGTGGTGCCATCGTCGAGCTTCGCACCGACTAGCCAGTAGTAGCCCGTGTCAGCTTTAGGCGTATTCCAGTTGTAGTGCCACTGCGACCCGTCCCACACGTACATCACCCCGTTCGTTGGCGTGGTCGGTGGCGTGGTGTCGTCGACCGATCCGGTTACCGGACCTTCCTGGATTGGAATCACCCAAAGTGGCGCCGCGCTCGGCTGAATCACGTTCCCATGAGCGTCCGTCAAGACGAACTTGAACGGGATCGTACTGCCGCCCTT
>Ga0209579_10000157_pt1 | contig 102919 bp, 104 predicted proteins | sample Coa_R1_2_FD_187152 | JGI IMG/M metagenome (GOLD analysis project Ga0209579, IMG submission 187152) | Surface soil microbial communities from Centralia Pennsylvania, which are recovering from an underground coalmine fire - Coalmine... | ecosystem: Environmental > Terrestrial > Soil >... | reverse complement strand
AAGGCTGCCGCGCAGGGACATGCCCAGGCGCTGGATTGGGCCGGCAACTTCGCCGAAAACGGACGTGGCGGACCTAAAGACCGGGATGCTGCCAAAGCGTATTACCAGCAGGCGGCAGCGCTCGGTAACGAGGACGCCAAGGTTGCCCTTGAACGGCTGCGCTGTCCTTACGTGATCAAAGACAAGCGCGGAACGGTGATCAGCACCCTTTGCTTATAACAAGCGCATTGCCGATGCCGGCAATCGCATGTACCAACCGGTATTCGGGCAAGGAAGAAAGCGTGAAATGTCAAAAGAATCGATGCGCGCAGAGGCCGAGCGCCTCGTGAAAGAAGCGATGGAGCGCAAGACCGTCAGCATCAAGCAGGGCAATACGCGTATCGAGGCCATCTGCGGAAAGTGCGGCGCGCCGAACCGCGTGTCGGCTGCTCCGGGCGAGACGCGCGTTGCCTATACCTGTAAGGAATGCGGCGCCAAACAAAGAACGCTGTAGCAGGCGGGGGAGCGGCGTCGCGCGCAACGCTTCACTGATGTGCGGCGCGCCCACCGCGTCGGTGGACAGCGGCGCTTACAACTGCGCCACCAAGCTCATTGCCGACAACCGCTTTCCGAAATTACCGGCCGGATGCCTTGGCGACGGTTGAGTCGATCGATCCGGTCCGAGGGACGCGACGATTGACGGCAACAGCGACCGGTTTTTCGCGGCTTTCCCCGTAAATCCAACTCGCCGGCGGATGGAACATTTTGACACGATGTGCCTTGTTCCAGGTGGCGACCATGTCTGAATTGCCGAGGTGATGAGCCTTGTTTGCCCAGTTAGCGTTGATCTGGTTTGCCCTATGTTTCGTGGTTGGCACGGCGGCGTATGCGCGCGGTCGCAGATTTTGGGTGTGGTCCCTGTGGGCAGTTCTGCTTTCGCCCATAGTGGCGGGATTGTTGGTGGCGCTATTGCCCGATCTTTACCTCCAGGAGCGGCTCAAAGAACTTCGCCGCCAGGACGAATTTGACAAGGTCGCACTTGATAAGGCGATATCGGCGAACCATCCGTAGCATCCGCACACGGCGCACCGCGCGATCGGACGGTGCAGGGTCTAGCGAAGGGTCCACTGAAAAAGGCCGGGTTTTTCGGGACGGGCGCGCGTTTCCCTGTGCGGTAACGACCTCCGTGCTAGGCGAGTGCGCGTTTAATGAGTTGCTTGACCCACCGTGGCAGCCATCGCGCAATGTAGGCGTGAGCGTCTTCGAGGATTTGCTTATCGGTCGCCCGCCGGCCAGCCGCTTCCTTCTCTGCGGCGCGGCGGCGCTCGTCCTCCATTTTGCGCTTGTTGAATCCCATGGCCGCGTCACTATGGACGCGAGCCGTTCCACATTGAAGGGGTCAGCGCTGGCCGACAATCCGCTGTGGGAAATCCGCCAGCGCGCTCGCCGCTAGTTGCTGCCGGTTGAGACTGCGGGAAGCTGCGTCTGGTCGCCACCATTTCCAGCGATCTGGTTGGTTCCGTAGCTCTGCATGGTACCGCCGCTATTGTACCAGCCTTCGGTGTTGCCCGTCACTGTCGACTGGCCGACCCACAGCGTGGCGTTGGCACCGACGGATAAATCGTAATAGTTATTGGCAGACACCGAACGAGTAATCATCAGAGTTGTGGCGGCCTGGCCTGATGCTGCGTTTTCTGAGCCTGCGCCGGAATGGATGAAAGACCCACGGCAATCGTTAGCGTGATGGCCGCAAGATGAGAAATACGATTCATGACGCCCTCCGCGGTTGACCGGGCGCGCGGATTGCGCCCCGGTCCAAATGGATGCGCCCCCCGGTACAATCCTAGCGCGAAATCGAAATATGCGAACGGGGATCGAATAGCTTGACAGCAACACGGCCGGACTGGTCGCGCCCCTGCCCCGGCCGATCGTCATTCCCGAGATCATGACCATCAAGATGCTAGCCGACTTGCGCAAGCTGCTCGGTCACATTCCAAAGGAGCGCCGGCAGGCATCAACGTGGCAGTACGTCCAAGCCACTCTGCGCGAAGGCAATCCGGAAGATGTCAGTGCGGCGCTGAGGGTGGTGCTGCAATTAGAGGGCATGCCGTACACCGTCAGCAAACAAAGAATGCCTTATTATTAGACAAAGATTGTGGCACGCAGAGATATTCAGAAACAATCCAGAAGGAAACTAGAAATAATACGGACACGTTGCTCTCATATGTTTTGATCCGTTGAGCTTTGTTTGCTCGATGCTCTCATGGGGGTTTGCAATGAATCCGATCGAAGTTGACGATACGCGCTGCATTTGTGACGCCTGCGGGAAGCTCTCGATCTACACCGGCTTCCATTCTCGTATTGGCGTCTTCCCGACGCTTTTGGTCGTCCGTTGCGATGAATGCGGCGACTCGTCCCCTCACACGATCACTTCGTTGCCCGAGAGAGTGCAGGGGGAGCACGCGCAAATTTGAGGCGATCTACATCAAGGGCTGACGATCCCTGGTCGTGTCGGCTCGCCGCGGCGTTGCCGTATCGACCGGTCAGCTCTCATCAGGCCATTTTCGCAACACGCGGGCGCGCTGCCTTAGCGTGTAACGTCCACGCGGACGATGCTTCACGGCTACGTCGAACGCGGCGGCGGCGATCGTAATCCGGTCGCCAGCGTAGAGTATGCGAGCCATGTCCCGGCCGTCACCGTTCCATAATTCGACCTTATAGAAATTACGCTGGTCGGCGTAGAGCGGATCTGTTGTTTCTGCGGCAAGATCATCAATCATCTGAATCACCCACAAGGTCGCCTACCGTTAGGTTTCCTGCGCGGCGTATAGCGATTGATGAGACGCAGCTAATTGATGGTCGGCGACTTGATGAGACGCGGCGACCGTCAGTCCGAACCCGGTGGCGAATGTTAATGCCAAGGCAAGGGCGAAGATGTGTTTCACGGCTTTAATCCCTCTGTCCTTCTCCGGCTGATTCTCACTTTGCCTTGGGTCAGGGAACGGTGAAGTGACGGCCATCACGTATTGCCGTTTTCAAATGTGAAAAGGTTGGGGGCGTGCCTTATACAGTGAGGCCGGATCGCAAACGCCTGAAACAATGAGCCAAGCACCCACGATTGCGCTCGCCCTGTTCTGCGTAGCCACGGCAGCTTTGGGCAAGGATGCCACGCCGGATCAAGATGGCTCACAGGACGCGGGCGAGATCATCCAGGCCGAAATTGGGTCCAGCGGGTTGCGCGGCGCCGTTCGTTTTTCCCGTTTCATGTTGCAGGTATGTTGCACGGAGTCTCCGTGGGTCAACGTGGCTGATTGAAAATACACAGTAATTTTTGCGACATGGCGCGACATGAAAAGGCCGCACCTATAGATGGAGAAGGCTAAAGACAGTTGTATCAGCATTTGACGCTGGTGCCGGGTGAGAGGATTGAACTCCCGACCAACGGTTTACAAAACCGCTGCTCTACCGCTGAGCTAACCCGGCTCGCGCATTCATATAGTATAGATTCACCCGACTGGGGAATGGCGCCGTCGCTTCCGGCTTGCGACCGCGCGCTATTGGCGCTCAGTTGTCGTGCATCTCGTGGACGGCGACAGCGCCGCGGCGCCAATAACCGGCGGCACGCATCCATTTGGGATTGGCGCCGAAATCGGCGATGAGCTGACGGCGCAAGTCTTTGGCGACGAGCGACTCGCACGCCACCCAGGCATAGAAATCGCCGGCGGGCTTTTTGAGTGTGGCGAGCGCTTTCGCCAGAACCTCGCCTGAGCCGGCAGGCGCTCCATTGCGGTGCGCCCAGGTCACGGTCACATTCGCTTTGGTGTCGAGCGCGATCTCGTCGGCCGGTCCGTCGACTTCGCACAGCACGACCGCTCTTGTCCCGGGCGGCAATTCGGCGAGGCGCCGCGTGACGGCCGGCAATCCCGTCTCGTCGGCGATCAGAAGCTGCCAGTCGTAGGCGTTCGGTATGACGAATGAACCGCGCGGCCCGCCGAGCGCCAGCGCCTGGCCGGGTTTCGCTTGCGCGGCCCAGCGCGTCGCCGGCCCGGCATCGTGGATGGCGAAATCGATTTCCAGCGTATTGTTGGCGCGGTCGAAACGGCGCGGCGTGAAATCGCGCCCGATCATATTGGGTGCGCCTTCGGCGTTCGTCGTGCCGTCGGGAAAGAAAAGCTTGACGTGATCGTCGAAGCCAAGACTGGTGAATCCGTCGAGATCGCCGGTCAGCGTAATGCGGATCATGTGCGCGGCGATCTTGTCGACCTGTTTGATTGTCAGCGTGCGTCGGCGCGCCTCGTGACGGACGCGGCGAGGCATGCGGGGATCGACATCCTGCGTCGCGGCGGGAGCGGAGATGGACATTAGAAAGACTCCAACGTTATTGCGGTCGATTCCGTGCAAACTGGTGCCTCGCCCCTCGATTTGCAAGCATAACATTCGCGCGTCATGCATGCGCGCTCACCGCATGCGCTTTCAACTTCGAACCCGCCGCTCTACATTATAACAATCGACAACAGAGCTCATTGCAGGATTGATTCAATGGCTTCCTCCCGCCAACTCCGCCTCGGCGCCTTCATGCGGCCGGCATCGATCCATACCGGCGCCTGGCGTTATCCCGGCGCCTGGCCGGACATGAATTTCAACCTTGCGCACATCAAGCAATCGATCCAGGCGCTGGAGCGGGCGAAATTCGACGCGTTCTTCATGGCCGATCACATGGCCGTGCTTAACATGCCGATCGACGCGCTCAAGCGCAGTCACACGTCGACATCGTTCGAGCCGTTCACGCTGTTGTCGGCGCTGTCGCAGGTCACCGAGCACATCGGCCTCGTCGCCACCGGTTCGACGACTTTCGACGCGCCGTACCACATCGCGCGGCGCTTCGCCTCGCTCGACTACCTCAGCAACGGCCGCGCCGGCTGGAATATCGTGACCACGTCGAATCCCGATGCGGCGCTCAACTTCGGGCTTGAGGAGCACATGGAGCACGGCGAACGGTATCGCCGAGCGCGGGAATTCTACGACGTGGTGACCGGGCTGTGGGACAGCTGGGCGGACGATGCCTGGGTCCGCGATGTCGAGGACGGCGTCTTCTTCGAGCCGTCAAAAATGCATGTGCTCAATCACAAGGGCGAATATTTCTCGGTCCGCGGTCCGGTCAATATCGCGCGGCCGGTGCAAGGCTGGCCGGTGATCGTGCAGGCCGGCGCCTCGGACTCCGGCCGCCAGCTTGCCGCCGAGACGGCGGAGGCCGTGTTCACCGCGCAGAGCGATCTTAAGGTCGGCCAACAGTTCTACGCCGACGTCAAGGGCCGCATGGAAAAGCTCGGCCGCAATCGCGACCATATGAAGATCCTGCCGGCATGTTTTGTCGTCGTCGGCGAGACGGTCGAGGAGGCGAAGGCCAAGCGCGCCAAGCTCGACAGCCTGGTCGACTACGCCAACGCCATCGCTTCGTTGTCGATCGCGCTCGGCCACGATGCCTCGAAATTCGATCCGGACGCGCCGCTCCCGGACAATATTCCGGAGAGCAACGCGTCGAAGAGCGGACGGGAGCGTGCCATCAAGCTCGGCCGCGCCGAAAATCTCACAGTGCGGCAACTCGCGCAGCGGCTCGGCGGCTATTCCGGCCTCGCCATGGTCGGCACCGCAAAAACAATCGCCGACGAAATGGAGGAGTGGATCGAGACCGAAGGCTCGGACGGTTTCACCGTTATGTTCCCCTATCTGCCCGGCGGGCTCGACGATTTCGTCGCGCAGGTCGTTCCCGAGTTGCAGCGCCGCGGCCTGTTTCGCCGCGAATACGAGGGCACGACGCTGCGCGAAAATCTCGGCCTGCCGCGGCCGACCAATCGTTTTTTCCAGAACTGAACGGCGCCGCCGCGCCGGTCACGATCGCGCGCTGCTCAGGACCGTCTCTTTCAGGCGGGGGCGGTCGATCTTGCCCATGGCGTTGATCGGCAGCGCGTCGAGCACCACGACGTGCGCCGGTACGAATATGGCGGGCATGTGCGGCCGGCAGTGCGCTTGCAGCCGCGCCACGTCGATTTTTGCGCTGCAGACCAGCGCGGCCCAGACTTCTTCCACGCCGGCCTGGCTTGTCGCCATGAACACTGCGGCCTGGCTGACGCCCTTGTACGAGGTCAACACGGTCTCGACTCTCTCCGCCGCCATCTTGCCGCCGCCGGCGTTCAACACGCTATTCAATCGTCCCGAAATGATCAGCAGATTGTCGGCGGCAAGCGAGCCGAGATCGCCGGGATAGAACCAGCCGTCGCGAAACATCTGCGCGGATTCCGCGGGATCGTCGATGTAGCGATCGACGCCGAATTCGCTGGCAATGCGGACGATGCCTTCGGTACCGGCCGGAAGGGGTCGATCCGCGGCGTCGACGATTTCGATCCGTATTCCCGGCGTCACATAGCCTGCCGCCCCCTCGATATGCGCAATGCGCTGCGCCGGTGCGGTGGCGCTGATCGCGGTCTCGGTCGAGCCGTAGCCGGTGACCAGATGGGTACACAGCCGCGGCCGCACCCGCTCGAGCAGTGCTTGCGGCAGCAGGCTGCCGCCCGAGACGATGGTGTCGAGATGGACATCGACCGCGGGATGGTGATCGCAGCCGACGAGAAATTGCGCCAGCGTGGTCGGCGTCGCCAGCATCGTCTGTATCTGGAAGATTTCGAACGAGCGCAACGTGTTCTCGATATTGTCACCGCGAAAGAACAGGGTGCCGCCGCGCGCCAGCATGTAGGTCAGGAACTGATAGCCCAGCGCCGCCGCAAGGCCCATCTGCATGTAGAGGCGTGAGCAGAGCGGAATGCGGTCGCCCACGACGTGGTCCAATCGCGCATTGCGTTGCGCCACCATTTTGTGAGTGAGCGCCACGGCTTTGGAATCGCCGGTCGAGCCGGCGGTCAGAATGATGCGGCAGATTTGGCCGCCATCGGCCGCGATCTCGCCCGGCCTGCCGTCGCCGGTTATCCACCAGTGGTCGATAATGAAATGCTTGGCTTCGGGCGCGAAGGGATAAGCAGTGCTGCTGAGCACGGCGTCGAGCTTAAGACCGGCAGGCGGCTTCTGCGCCGCGACCGAAACCGGAACGATGCCGGCCTGCGTAAGGCCGAGGATGAGCGCCGCGTGCAGCATCGGGTCCTCGACCGACAGCGCCACGACGCTGCCGCGTGTCAGGCCGTAGCCGAGCGCCCGGCGCGCGACATTATTCATTTGCGCTGCGAGCCGCGCGTAGCTCACGACGTCGATGCCCTGCGCGCAAAGCGCCGGCGCCTCCGGCCGGAATTTTGCCTGAAAGAGGATCGGCTCGACGATATTCATGATAAGACCGGCGACCGGCGCCAACTGCACGCGAGAATGTGTATTCTCAGAACGAGCCGGTCAATCTGAGGAACGGTCCCCAGTACAGGCGGTCGATGCTGTGCGTTCCGCTCGAGTTGATATTGTAGGTCAAGAGTGGGGCGCTGTAGTAATCGCCACGCATGCCGCCGCTGAGCCGGTATTGCGGAGTGAACCAGTAACTTAGCGCGGCCCAGCCATCCGCATTGAAAACGAACGCCAGCGAACTGGTGTCGGTTACAAAAATGGGGTTGGTACTGCTCGTTACCGACGCATTGAACATGCGGTTGCCGAACAACGCTGCGACGCCGCCGCTATAATCGAACGTCCAGGGACCCCCGATCGGGATGTCTCCCGTGACCGCCAAGCGCGGACCGACGCCGAAGAATTTGCTGCTCCAGTTTCCGGAAGCGGATGTTGGTGCGGTTACGCTGCAGAAGCAGCCGAAGCTGTAGAAGGTGCTTTGTCCCGTTTGCGTGAGCTGCGCCGCGGCATAAAGGTCGGCGATGCGTATTCCGAGTTGCAACTGCGTGTTGTTCGCGCCAATCCCCAGATCGCGACCGATCATGAAATCCGCGACCGTATGACTTTCGTGTTCGGTAATGTGGCTTGAGGTCGAACTCGATCCGAACGTGGACGGCGTGAAAGCAGACGAATTGACGTTCGAACTTTTGGTCCGGCCATACCGGAAATCGACAATGAAATGATAATTCTGGTTCGGCCAGCGATAGTCGAAACCGAATGCGCCTTCGAAGCCGCCCTTTGGATTAAAGATCGTGTAGGGCGCTCCGAGGCCCGGAACCGAAGGGATGTTGAAACCGCCGCCCGCAGTCCAGAACAGCGCCGCTTCGATCCATGCGGTTATCGGGGGCTGCGCGTTCGGCGGCGCGCCCTGCGCTTGGGCGCCGGACGCCGACAGCGAAAGCGCAAACGCCGAGGCGCCGGTTAACAGCGAGCCGCGAAGCGACGGTTGAATGGGCGGCATCGGGTCCTGATTATGAAGCGCGTAAGTCTACAAAAGCACTTCATGGAAGCATTTCATGGATTGATCCGCGAGTGTTCCCCCATCATTGGTTGCGAAAAACCCCGTTCGCGATCATGTTTTCCGCCGTATGTTGCCCATATGCAACGCTCCGTCTACCGCAGCCTAAGGGTCTACAACCTTGAATTGTCTCGGAGCTTTTCGGCCACCGTCTGAAACCGGGCGCTGACATGGCGGAGCAATCGGGCATCGTCTGGATCGCCTCATACCCCAAATCGGGTAATACCTGGGTTCGCGCCTTCCTGCATAACCTCGTGCGGCTACGCCACGGCGAGGACGGTGAGCAGGACATCAACGAGATGGCGCGGTTTTCGACCTGGGACCTGAGCAAGAAACACTATGCCGACTTCCTCGGCTTCGAGCCGGACAACGTTACCCAAAGGAAGGAAATCGCGGCGACGCGCCATGCCGTGCATGCGAAAATCGCGGATGCGGCGCAGGGCCTAATCTTCATCAAGACGCACAATAGCCTGGTCATGGATCGGGGTCACTCCACCGTCAATTTCGCCGTGACGGCAGGGGCGATCTATGTGGTGCGCAACCCGCTCGACGTTTCGATCTCCCTGTCGCACCACGCCGGACAATCGATCGACGATACCATCACGTACATGGGGCAGGCCGATTTCGAGACCAACGGCACCGACAGGGGGGTTTACGAGGTGCAGGGGTCATGGACCCAGCATGTTTCGAGCTGGACGCGCAATCCGCACCGCGCGCTCCGTGTCGTGCGCTATGAGGATATGCTGGCCGATCCCCAGACCCATTTCACTGCAGTAGCGCAGCATGTCCTTTACGGAACAACCCGCCGTCACGTGACCAAGGCGATCGAACGCTCAACGTTCGCGCGGCTCGCTGCGCAGGAGCGGGAAAAGGGATTTCGCGAGCGTTCGCCGAATGCGGACCGGAATTTCTTTCGCGAGGGCCGTGCCGGACAATGGAAGGAGGTGCTGTCGCCGGCCCAGATCGACCGCATCGTCAACGACCACGGCGAGCAGATGAAGCGGTTCGGCTATCTGCCACTGGCGTAAAATATAGCGAACAGGCCCGGTTATTGGGCGGCGGCAAAGTCCGTCGCGTAGAGGCGCGCGCGCTGATCGTCGCTCAGGCCGTTCTCGAGACCGGCGAGTGCGGTTTGGATCGCCACCAGCGCGCGCCATGTCGCGTCGAGGCGCGATTCGGTCGCCTCCAGCCGCGCCAGTGGATCCGCCGGCAACGCGACCGGGCAATTGGCGTCGAGCTCGCTCGCGGCATTGCGGAATGCCTCCTTCAGACCGGTCATTGCGTCGCGCTGGGCGTCGGTCGGCTCGACCGCAAGCGAAATCTGCTCGACGGAGCTGTCGACCTCGGTCGGCGCTGCGGCGCAATCAGCCGCCATGGTATCCGGGCGGCCGGGCCGGATTGCCGCGCCCGCCGTCGCGGGCGATGCAGAGAAGCGGGCACGCTGCGTATCGTTCAACGATCGCTCGAAATCCTGCAACGGCTGACGGACGATATCGAGCGCCTCGGCGAGCTTTTCGATCTGCCACTCCATGAGTTGGAGGCGCGCGGCGGGATCTTGCGGCACGTCCTTGGGGCAGGCTTTGGCGAGGTAATCCGCTGCCAAGCCAAGGGCGCCGCCAAGTTTCTGCAATTGCTGCATCTGGTCCGCCGTCGGTTTGACGGTATTTCTGATGCGATCCACGATAACGGAGCCGCCGCCGGGCGGCGGACAAGACTTTGCATTCTGATCCGACACCGTCTTTGCAAATGCCGCCTGCAAGATGGCGTCATAACCGAACGGCCATGGTAACGACGATGGCGGTGAGAAGATTTCGGCATAGACCGGCGGTAAAGCGAACACAGGATAAACGAGAGGAGACGCGATCCCACGATCCTGCGCCTGCGGCCCACGATCTTGCCCGGGCACCGCGGGTAAGCTCGCTTCGTCATGCAGAGCCGCGTTGTGGTGCCAGTGGCGATAGCGATGGCCGAAATAAGGTATGCCCACGTAAAACGGCCCGACACGGAGACCGAATGCCTGGCTGGGCGTGAACGGAAAAATCGTGGCGGCGAGCGCGACTATCGCCGGAAGAGCGCCGATCCTTCGCATGATCTGGCACCGTGAAATCAATTGGGCATGATTTAACGCGCCGCCAGCCCGATTGTTCCGTCGGGCTCAAGCCTGCCACGGATCGCCCTGCTTCTTATCGCCGAGGCGGAGAAAGGGGACAAGCACAAAAGCAAACGCCGTGAACGCTGACGAAATCAGGATAAGCGGCCACAGACGATGTTCGAAAGCATGCGTGTACAGGAACGATCCGACATTGTCGGCGAGAGACGACGCCAGATTGATGATCGACATTAGGATCGCGAACGCAAAACCCTCGGCCCGCGGCGGGCAAAAGTCGGCGGCGAGCGTTATCGTCGCCACCGTCGCCAGCATCGCCGCGAAGCCGGAGCAAAAATAAATAATGGCGGCGGAGGTTTCGCCCGACAACAGCAGAAATGCCGCCGTCGTCACCGTGCCGAGCGCAATACTGAGGCTGAGCAGATGCTTGAGCGTCAAGCTGTCGAACAGCCGAAAATACAACAATGCGCCCACGACCCAACCGGCCGACGAGATCGAACCAAGCACGCCGATATAGGCTTGCGAGAATTTCAGGCTGTCGGTCATGGTAAAATAGAGCGGCGTGCTCAAGCCGGGGCTGAAGTAATACAGGAACAGGAAACCGGCGATGAGCCACAGCTCGCGCCTGCGAAACGATCCGAAAAGCCCCTTGATCGTAGTTTTCATCCCCGCGATATCGATCGCGACTTTTTGCTCGGGGATCAGGAACAGCGTTCCCGCGATGACCGTGAGCGGCGCCACCGCGATGACGAGCGCCGCGACGTGCAAGGCGCCGCGCGGCGACAAATGCTCGACGAGCTGGCCGCCGAGAACCGCGGCTGCCATCGCGGCGATGTTGAACCACAGCCATTGCTGGTTGACGAAGGCGCCGCTGGCATGAAGGCGCTGGCCGTTCTCCACCAGCACAGCGCCGCACAGCGTGCTCGAAATCGCCATCGCGTAGGCCGTGATCATGAGCGCGACGAACAGATCGCTCGGCGCGCTCAGTTGCGTAACCCAGAGGAAGCCGCCGATCGCGGCCAGGTTGGCGAGCAAGAGGTAGCTTTTGCGGCGGTAGCCGAACAGCGGCACGAAGTCGGAGATCAGGCCGTAAACCGGCTTGATGATCCACGGCAGATTGAAAAGCGTGACGAACGCGGTGATCTGGACCGGCGTCCAGCCTTGCGCCTGCTTCAGATAATAATTGAGCGGCTGGGAAATCAATCCGACGACCTGGCCCAGTCCTTCGACCACATAGACCAGCGCGAAAAAGATCAGGAGGCGCGTGACCGGTCGCCTGTCCGGCGCCGCGTCACCGACTTGAGGTAATGAAATTTGCTCATCCATCGGTTCGATGCCAGCCGGCCGCAGCGCCTCGTCAAGAGTCGCGCCTTTGTATAGCATCGGACGCGAATGGCGCTTTAAGCGGGATGCGCCGGCGCCGTCAAATAAGCAACGGAGAGAGCGAATGAATCCTGTGATCACGGCCACGCTTTTGGTCGCGGCGGCGGCAATCGGCGCTTCGAACGTTGCGGCGCAGACGCTGGCCACCCATCGCATTCCGGCGGCGCTTGCAGCGGAGGCGGCGAGCGAGGCGGTCGCATCTTGCGCCAACGGCGGTTACAAAGAGACCGCCGTGGTCGTCGACGCCGATGGAGCGACGATTGCGGCACTTCGCGGCGACGGTGCCGGCATCCACACCCTCGATAGCGCGCACGATAAGGCTTACACCGCCGTGACATTCAAGAACGATACGACGGCTTTGGCCGACCGCGCCAAAGGCGACGGTCCTCTCGTTTTGCTCGCCAAATTGCCGCATGTGCTGTTCTTCCCCGGCGGCGCGGTCATCAAGCTCAACGACGAGATCATCGGCGCGATCGGCGCCGCCGGAGCGCCTGGCGGCAACCTCGATGACGGTTGCGCTAAAGCCGGCCTGGACAAGATCCGCGACCGCTTGAAGTGAGGCGATTGAAGCTTCAGACACTCGGTATGGCGTGCAGGACTGGAAAGAATGTCCCGGCAAGCGTCGGCGGCCACGGAATCGCGAGCAACTGGTCGAACACCACATAGATCAACAGCACCACGGCCGCCGCCATCGGAACGACGATCCGCCATGGCTCACGCCCCTCGACGCGCATGAAGGTGGCGATGAAGATCGGGACGGTTGGGATGAGACCGATAAGCGCCATGCAGGCGGCAAACCCGGCCATCCATCCGAAAAACAGAAAGCCGCGGGTGACAATGATCTTGCCGGGCAGGTGCGCGGTTTTCGAGGCGATGTCCATGTGGATTTTCTGCGACTTGGCGGCGATTGCGCCGCCGCCGCCATCGCGCTCGTGCAGGCCAAACACGTCGTTGATCAGACTGAGCGCGCAGAACAGGATCGCGCCGGTACCGACGATGGTCGGGATGATGCGGGCGGCGAATGACCATTGGAAAGATGTACCGACCATGGCGATGAACAGGCATAGCAATGCGGCCGGGAAAAGATTGCTGACTGAAAATTGGCGAGTGCCGAAATTCGTCACCATAACCTTCAGCCCATGCCACAGCACTACGAAGAAATTAAACGCAGAAATGGTCAAAGATATTGGCGCGAACAAAACGTGCGCCCAAATGGGCGGATTGGGCACACCCACAGTGGCTTTAACGCCTTCGGGCGCATGGGCTCGAATGTCCTGGAGTAGTGGACGCAGCAGAGACATCGCGGCCAAGGCGAACATTACGAGCACCACCGGCCGCAACATCCAGCTCGCGCCGTAGCGCTCGATCGAGATGAACATGTAACGTTCGATTGTGCTGCCGAGGATGAAGCCAAGCACGAGCGGCGGGCGCGGCCAGCGAAAGTGCTTCATCGCCCAGCCGAGCAGGCCGAAGAACATCAGCGAGAATACGTCGCCCCAGTTCCGCGATGCCTCGAACGCGCCGATATAGATCAGGCTGAGCACGCCCGGCATGAACAGCGTGTAGCGAAGCGTCGCCACCTTCGCGAGCTGGCCGGAGAATGCGAAGCACAGGCCGGAGCCGAGAATGTTGGCGATGGCGATGCTCCACACCATCGAATAGGTGATGTCGAGGTGCTTGGTGAGCATTTCCGGCCCCGGCACGAGACCGTGAATGAGGAACGCCCCGAGCAGGATCGCCATGCCGGCGCTTGACGGCACGCCGAACGCCACTGTCGGAACAAGCGCGCCGCCTTCGCGGGCATTGGTCGCGCTCTCGGCGGCAATGACGCCGCGCACGTCGCCGGTGCCAAAGCTTTGCGCCGCGCCCTTCTCGGTGCGCAACGCGTGGCCGTAGGAAATCCAGTCGATCACCGATGCGCCGATGCCCGGAATAGCCCCCATCGCCGCGCCGATCCACGAGCAGCGCAGGATCAAAAACCAGTTCTGCAGACAATCTTTGACGCCAAGGAGCATGCCGGTCTTGGTGTCGAGGGTCATGCCTTGCTGCACGACCGCCGTGCGCCCGATGGCGAGATCGCACAATTCCGGCAACGCGAAGATGCCGAGCGTCAGCGGCACCAATGGCAAACCGTCCCACAGATACAAGGAATCCATGGTCCAGCGCAGCGTGCCCGATTGCGGGTCGGTGCCGATCATCGACAGCATCATGCCGAAGCACGCCGCGGTCAGGCCGCGCAGCGGCGCATTGCCCGACAGCACCGCCACCATGGAAATGCCGAACACGGCTACGCCGAGAAGCTCGGGCGAGCCGATATAGAGAATGATCGGACGCAGCACCGGCAATGCCACCGCCATGAGCAGAGCGCCGAATAAGCCGCCGATCAGCGCTGCCATGTAGGAAGCGCCCAATGCCCGGCCGGCTTCGCCGCGCCGCGTCATGGGATAGCCGTCCAGCGTGGTCGCGGCGGATGCCGCGTGGCCCGGTGCGCCGAACAGAATGGCGGCAATCGGGTCGGCAGTCGTCGTGGTCGCGCCAAGTCCGAGCAGCAGCGCAAAGGCGGTCGGCGCATCGAGATTGTAGGTGAAAGGTAAAAGTAAAGCGGTGCCGGCGATGCCGCCGATACCCGGCAGAATGCCAAGCGACAGCCCCATGCATACGCCGCCGAACAGATACAGCATGCGCACCGGGTCGAGAATGATCAGCAGGGCATGCGCTGCGGAATGCAGCATGTCCGTTTCCATAGACGCTCCCACTGGCGCTCGCTCGCAGACGACGCCAGATTTTCCCTCGCGGTGCCGACCAACACACTCGGTTGACGGAGCCTCGGTGCCCCACGCTGACGGCACGGATGTTAGTGGACTATTGCCGGCTGGGCCAGCGCACACGGGTATGCGGCATATTGCCCTCGATGTGCGCCAGAGCGCGCCTCGGCGCAGTTTTTGCCAAGCCACCTGACAGCCGCGGCAAGACCGATTAGAATTGGAGAGTGTGAGGCAGCGACACGTCCCCAAGGAGCGCCACGATGCAGATCGTCCAGTACGACGAAGTGGAATGGAAACGCGGCTTGCAGCATCGCGGCGGCACTTTCCACTACCGGCACCTGCTCAACGGCACGCCGGGCACGCTCGGCAATTTTCAATTCAACATCGGCCAGCTCGAGGGCGATTTCGCCTCGCCGCGTCACCGGCACAATTTCGATCAGTTTCGCTACCAAATCGAAGGGACGATGAATTTCGACCGCAACGGCAAGATGCCGGCGGGCTCCTTCGGCTATTTCCCGGAAGGCGCAGCCTATGGTCCGCAAAGCTCGGAAGGCCGCTCGGTCACGGCGGTGCTGCAATTCGGCAGCGCCAGCGGCAGCGGCTACCTTTCGCGCGAGCAGGTCTATGCCGGCACCGAGGAGCTGAAGAAGTTCGGCACATTCGAGGGCGGCATCTTCCGGCGTCATGACGACGTCGAAGGGCGCCGCAACACCGACGGCTACCAGGCGATCTGGGAGCACATGAACGGCCAGCGCATGGAATATCCCAAGCCGCGCTACCGCGATCCGATCATGGTCGACCCGGCCAATTACGAATGGCTCTCGATCGAAGGCATGCCCGGCGTCTCGGAGAAGCGGCTCGGCATCTTCACCGAGCGGCAATGCGGCGCCGCGCTCATCAAGTTGACGCGGGGCGCGACTTACCGCGCCGGTGCGCGCAGCGTTTATCTTGTATTGTCGGGCGCCGGGATCGCGCACAACGCGACGTATCGCCAGTTCACCGCGCTTCATATCGATGACGGCGAGGAGATCGATATCGTGGCACGCGACGAGACCGAAATCCTGCGTCTGGTGCTGCCCGATCTCGCCGGGATGCAGGCGGCGCGGCCGGCGCATGTCGAGGCGGCCGAATAGGAATGTTGCCGTCGTTTATCTTCCTGGCGAGCAGGGGCGGCTCTGGAGCGTCACGCGCGCTGCGGCTTTCGGCGCCGGCATCGGCGCAGTTGCCGCTCTGCTGAAGGTCCTCCGGCCTTTGCACAAGCCCTTTGCGGCCGGCAATCGCGCGGTTTCGGTCTTGGCAAACCTTCCGGAAATCGCCGGCGCGGCGTGCGGTTTTGCGCTGTTGTGCGGCACGGCGGCCGCGTTACGGAATTTCATCGCGCAACGGCTGATCTGGCCGCAATCGCAATAGGGCAAAAAAAGAGCGGGGCGGCTGGATGGCCGCCCCGCGTTCGTCTCCCGTCGTGTCAGATATGACTGATGTTGCGATCCTTGGTCTCGGGCAGGAAGATCAGCGCAACAACGAAGCTCATCGCCGCAACGCAAATCGGATACCACAGGCCCGAGTAGATGTTGCCGGTCGCCGCCACGATGGCGAACACAGTCGCCGGCAGGAAGCCGCCGAACCAGCCGTTGCCGATGTGATACGGCAGCGACAGCCCGCTGTAGCGGATGCGGGTCGGGAACAGCTCGACCAGCCAGGCAGCGATCGGTCCGTACACCATGGTCACGTAGATCACCAGGACGACCAGCAACAGCACGGTCATCGGATAGTTGATGTCGGCGGGATCGGCGCTTGCCGGGTAGCCGTGGGTTTTCACGGCAGCGGCAATCGTCTTGGCGAGGTCGGGAGTATCGGCGGTGATGTTCTGGTCGCCGACCTTGACGCTCGCCTTGGTGCCTGCGGGTGCGGTCACGTTGTTGTAGTTCACCGACAGGTTCACCAGCGCGGATTTGATGTTGTCGCAGCCGGTTACGTACTTCTCGGTGCCCGTCGCCTTGAACTGGAACGAGCACTCGGCCGGATCGGCGGTAACGACCACCGGTGCGGCGGCGAGGGCAGCTTCCAGCTTCGGATTGGCGAAGTGGGTGATGCCCTGGAAGATCGGGAAGTAGGTCGCGACAGCCAGCGCAAATCCCGCCAGCATGATCGGCTTGCGGCCGATCCTGTCGGACAGCGAGCCGAAGATGATGAAGCCGGCGGTGCCGATCAAAAGCGCGATAGCGACCATGATTTGCGCCGTGACGGCAGGAACCTTCAGGGTCTGCGTGAGGAAGAACAGCGCATAGAACTGGCCGCCGTACCACACCACCGCTTCACCGGCCGTGGCGCCGAGGAGCGCGAGGATCGCGATCTTCAGGTTCGACCACTGGCCGAAAGCTTCCACCAACGGACGCTTGGATTCCTTGCCCTCTTCGACCATTTTCCGGAACAGCGGCGATTCATTGAGCTTGAGCCGGATCCAGATGGAGACCGCAAGCAGGATGGCGGAAAGCAAGAACGGAATGCGCCAGCCCCAGTCGCCGAATGCGGCTTCGCCCATGGCGGTGCGGATACCGAGGATCAGAAGCAGCGCCATGAACAGGCCAAGCGTTGCCGTGGTTTGAATCCACGACGTGTAGTAGCCGCGTTTGTTAGAGGGGGCATGCTCGGCGACGTAGATCGCCGCACCGCCGTATTCGCCGCCAAGCGCAAGGCCCTGCACCAGCCGCAACGCGATGAGAACGACCGGTGCGGCGATGCCCCAGCTTGCATAACCGGGAATGACACCGATGAAGAAGGTGCCGAGACCCATCAGGGTCATGGTGACGAGGAAGGTGTATTTGCGGCCGATCACGTCGCCGAAATGGCCGAAGATCAGCGCGCCGAACGGACGCACCGCAAAGCCTGCAGCGAACGCGAGCAACGCGAAGATGAAACCGACGTTCGCTGGCACGTTGGAGAAGAAGTATTTCGCCAGGAACACGCCGAGCGTTCCGTAGATGTAGAAGTCGTACCATTCGAAAACGGTGCCGAGCGAAGAGGCGAAAATGACGAGCCGCTGTTCGCTCGTCATGCCGCCAGTCTGTGGCGCATTCACAGCCATGGTCGTCATGGACGGATCCCCCTGATGTTCGTCGTTAGGGATTGCTCCGCGCGACGACGTCCACGCGCGCAAAGCCTTCCCGATACCACGGTAATCCGCGGCCATGGCCATGTCTGTCCGCCAGAGGTCTTAAGCCAAAAGTCTTGGGGGGTGGCGGCGGGGCCGGGCGGCCCGCGGTCAGGGGGCCGGCGAACCGGCAATTAATGTTACCGCGCAATTCACCCGCCAATCTGACGGGATTTAAACGAATTTCGGCCGCGACTTCCCTAGAATTGCCGGGACAGTTTTGGTGGTCCGGACCGCTCGATGCGCTTTTTCGTTGCAGTGGCGTTGCTCTTTGCCTTGGCTACGACGCCTGCGCTCGCGCAGCGCGAGCCGGAGATCGTCATTCCCGGCAAGCCGGGAGTGCCGGTCATGATCAACGGCATCGACGCCTCTTGGGGCGTTGTCGAAGGCGAATTCGGCCTGGATCGGCCCGGCGCCGTGGCGCCAACGGTGATTTACCGGCCATTGCAGGTATCGGTGCCGTACTCCGAGCCCGGCTATTTCCCGAGATCCGACCGCAAGCCCGGCTATGGACGGCTGGAAATCGTGCCGCCGCCGGATGCGCCCAAGCCGCCACCCGCACCGAGCTACTTCCGCAGCTGGTCCAGCCAATCCCGCTCCGGTCCGGTCACCATCTCTCCGCAATATCCGGCGCCGCCGATCATCTATTCACCCACCATCGAAAACGATCGCGACCATGGACAGCAGAGTCACCACCACCATCCTTGAATTCAACGTCGTCGGCAGGCCGCACTTGGCCTGTCTCAATCCGCCTCCTCATCGGGGCAGCTTCAGAGGGAGTATCATGTCGTTCCATCGTTCTATCGTTGTGGCGCTCGCCACGCTCTTCGCGGTCGGCATGGCGCCGGCGGCGTTTGCTCAGTGCTGTGGCTACCAAGCCCCGGCGCCTGCCTATTACGCCCCCGCGGGCGGCTGCGGCGGCTGCGGTGCGGCTTATGCTCCGCCGGCCTATGCCCAGGGCGGCTGCGGTGGCTGCGGCGTTACGGCCTTTGCTCCGATCGTCTATGCAACGCCGATTGCGCCGGCGCCGATCTCCGTCGGCTGCGGCGTGTGCGGCACGCCGTCTGCGGCGGTCACGTTCCTCCCGCCGGTTGCCCCGACGCCGACGTTTGCCAGCGGCTGCGGCGGCTGCGGCTCTCCGGAGGTCTATACCGCGCCGGCGCCGCTTTATGTCGTGAACCAGGGCCCCGATTTCAGCGGCCCGGGAGTCACGGTGCCGTACAACACCTATGCTCCGCCGGCGCAATACGCTCCGCCGCCGTACTATCCGTCATACTACCGGCCGCGCGCCTACTACCATGGTGGCACGGGCTACTATCGGGGCGCTGGCTACTATCGCGGCGCGCCGGCTTACTACCGCCATGCTTATTATCATGCGCGTGGATACTACGGTGGGCGGCCTTACGCGCATCGCTACTGGCACGGCTAAGTCCGGCCCGGCTAAACACGATAGGCAAAGGCCCGCTCACGCGGGCCTTTGTTTTTTGTAGCGCAGCGCTACGCGACGGCGCTGCTCGCAATATAAAGCGCGAGCGCGGCGGCGTTCGACACATTGAGGCTCTTGATTGCGCCGGGAAGATCGAGCCGCGCCAGGCGATCGCACGTCGCTCCGGTCAATTGCCGCAATCCCTTGCCCTCGGCGCCGAGCACCAGCGCCAACGGCGCGCGCAACTCGAGCGCCGCCAGATTGTCGGCGGCGTCGCTGTCGAGTCCGACAAGAAGAAAGCCGCGTTCCTTGAGCGCGGCGAGGCCACGGGCGAGGTTTTGCACGGTAACGATCGGGACCAATTCGAGCGCGCCGGAGGCGGATTTGGCGAGCACGCCGGTCGCTTCGGGACTGTGACGCGCCGTCGTCACGATGGCGGCAACGGCGAAGGCCGCGGCGGTGCGCAAGATCGCGCCGACATTATGCGGGTCGGTGATCTGATCGAGCACCAGCACGATGCCGTCAGTCGCCAATTCCTCGATATCGGGCGAGGGCAGGGGATCGGCCTCGGCGATCAGGCCCTGATGCACGGCGTCAGGCGTCAGGCGCGCGGCCAGGGCGTCGGGCCGCACCAGTTCCGGTGCGATCGGCGGCGTGATGCCGTCCTCGGCGAGCCGGCGGAGCGCGTTCTCGGTCGCCAACAGCCGACGGAAGCGACGCGCCGGATTGCTCAACGCGGCTGTCACCGTGTGCCATCCGTAAAGCACAACGGGGCCGTTCGGAGTCCCGCGCGCCCTGTCGTGCCGCGCATTTTGACCGCCGAAACGGCGGTGCTGCGAGCGCGGCTTTGCTGGCCATTGGCGTTCGCCCATGGCCGCTTCTGTCATGCGAGCCCGCGCTTGGCAATGAAGGTCATTTTCGATTGACTACCCTAGAAGGGCCAACCATATAGCGCCCTCAGCCGGCGCAACCGGCCGGTGCCCGCAGCCTGGTTGCGGGGGAGTGTCCCGAGTGGCAAAGGGGGCGGACTGTAAATCCGCTGGCTTACGCCTTCGTAGGTTCGAGTCCTACCTCCCCCACCACGTCTTAAAGCCGACGGGCCCTACTGGCGGATTTTAAAACTATCTCCTCCATATCGCGGCGCCTTTTGCCGCTTCCTCGGCGCGTCGAATGTGGCGAATGATTTGACGCAATTCCTTGCCCAACCGCAGACTCAAATGAACGCGTGGCGGCGGCAGGAGCGTAACGGCCCAGACGTTCCGCGCACAGTCCGGCAAATTTGGTTCCAGCTTCGACCATCCGACAAACCCTGGAACCGATGGACCATAGATTCTTTGTATCTCGTCGGCGGTTCTGTTTCCTCGGAACACGCAGATGTGTGCTCGAGTTCCCTGCGATCGCCAATCCGCGGGGGCGCGAGTGACGCGAAGCCACACTACTCGATGGAGAAACCAGATGAGAAAAGTCGTTCTCGCTGCCGTGGTCGGAGCGGGTGCATTGGCGCTTTCAGCACTGAATGTTTCCGCCGCTATCGTGTGCACCGGCCCGGTCTGCTGGCACGCGCATGAGGCTTACACATATCCGCCGGAAGCCCATGTGACAATTCACGAAGACACGTGGAGAGCCGGACCAGCCGTCACGTTTCGTGAGCATGAAGGTCGCGGCTATTGGAGTGGCGATCGCTGGACCGCTTGGTAGAAAGCGCGTCGGATGCAGCAGCTCGGCTGACGACATCGCAAGCCTTAGGCCCCGGCTCCGCCGGGGCTTTTTTTTCGACATCTCATCCAAGCAGAGCGAGGCAGGTGGCCGGGCTGATATGACCGCTCGCGATTCTATGAATTCACCCCCGGTTCGTTCGCAGTGAACGAATTATCAAAAAATCCGCGATAGTTTTAGGCGTAATAAGGCGCCGCAGAGCAGCGAATAAACCTTCTTTTTAGCCTGTTATTTAAACTGATCTTAGACCCTCGGCGGTAGTGTTGCGCGATACGGCGGGAGACAGGGCCCGTCGAAGACAAAAGAAGTTTTGGGAAAGGCGTCAACATGAAAGCCGTCGTCAAGACGGTCGAGCCCGCCGATCGTGAGGCGCGCTTCGACCACATCCGCCCGCACTATCTGGAGGCGCTGACGCTGGTCGAGCGCCTGCATCGCCGCTTGCTCGATGTCATCAAGGACGAGTTCGACCGCCGTGGCCGCGCCGACATCAATTCGGTGCAGGCGCTGCTGTTGTACAATATCGGCGACAAGGAGCTCACCGCCGGCGAGCTGCGCACCCGCGGTTACTATCTCGGCTCCAACGTCTCCTACAATCTCAAGAAGCTGGTCGAGATGGGTTTCCTCGATCATCAGCGCTCGCGCGTCGACCGCCGCTCGGTGCGCATCAAGCTCACCGACAAGGGCCGCGAAGTCCGGGACACCGTCGATGCGCTCTATCAAAAGCATGTTCGCACCGTCGAGCAGGTCGGCGGCATCAACGCCGACGAGTTCAGCGTCCTCAACAAGGCGCTGCACCGGCTCGAGCGGTTCTGGACCGATCAGATCCTGTACCGGCTCTAAACGATCCGGTTTCATTCGCCAGAATTTCCGTCGTACTGGCGTAACTCAAAGCCCCGGCGTTAATGCCGGGGCCTTTTTGCTTTTGCGGACATAAATTTGCCTGTCGGCAGCCCTAGCCATGCGGTCAAGGGGACGCGGAGGAGGCCCTTTGGCGGCACGCCGGTGGCGTGCTAATCCGGGTCCGCGGGACGACGCCAGGACGAGCAAATGAAAAGATCTTTTGGCGGATTGCCAGACCGCCGCGGGGCAGGGGTCAATCGGCGTGCGGTTCTCAAGCACGTGGCCGGCGCCGCGGCATTGACCGGTGCGGTCGCGAACCGGGCCAGGGCAGAAGACGCGGCGCTTGACGCGCTGATGGGCGACGGCAAGGACGGCCAGTTCGGACAGAACTTCGACCAGGCGTCCCGCACCATCCACATGCCGAAGCCAACGGCGCCGACGCTTTCGCCCGCGACCGCGCAGCTGACCCAGCAGGCCGTCCAGACCTACGACGGCATCGTCGCCCGCGGCGGCTGGCCCGTGGTGCCGCCGGCCAATGAATTGCAAGTCGGCAACCGCCATCCGAGCGTGGTCGATCTGCGCGCGCGGCTTTCGGCATCCGGCGATCTCGACCCGAACGCCGTCGCGGCCGACAACGACATCTACGATTCCTATGTCGAAGAGGCTGTGCGCCGCTTCCAGGCGCGCCACGGCCTCACCGTCGACGGCGTGATGCGCGCGTCGACGCTCACGGCGCTGAACGTGCCGGCGGCGACAAGGCTCAACCAGCTCAAGATCAATATCGAGCGGCTGAAGACGCTGACGACAAATCTCGGTCCGCGCTATGTGGTCGTCAACATTCCGGCGGCGCGCGTCGAGGGCATCGAGAATGACGTCGCGGTGACGCGACACACCGCGGTCGTCGGCAAGCCCGATCGGCCTTCGCCCGACATCAACAGCAAGATCGTGCAGATCAACTTCAATCCGTTCTGGACCGTGCCGGTATCGATCGTGCGCAAGGACTTGATCCCGCTGATGCAGGACAAGCCGGACTATCTGACGCAGAACCACATCCGCATCTACGACCCGAACCACAAGGAAGTGCAGCCGGCGCAGATCAACTGGTATTCGGAGGATGCGGTTCATTACACGTTCCGGGAGGATCCCGGCGACACCAACTCGCTCGGCCGCATCCGCATCAATTTCCCGAGCCAGTACGGCGTTTACATGCACGACACGCCGTTGAAAAATCTGTTCGGCGAGGATTTCAGATACGACTCGTCGGGGTGCTGCCGCGTGCAGAACGTCCGCCAATTGGTCGGCTGGCTGCTCGAAGGAACCAAGGGATGGTCGTCCGATCGCATCGATCAGGCGATCAAATCGGGCGACCAGGTGAACGCCAACCTGACCAAGCCTGTGCCGTTGCACTGGGTCTATGTCACGGCCTGGTCAGCTTCGGACGGCGTCGTGCAATTCCGCGAGGATATTTATAATCGCGACGGATTGGGCGCGCCGGCTGTTGCGGCAGCCACAAAATTGTAATCGCGTTCTACGCAGCGCCTATTCCGTGGCAAACCGTCAGGCCAGCGGCTGCAAGTCCGCGCCGTCCAGGGCGTAGTGCGCGTGGCGAAAATCGCGAATCCTGGCGACGGCATCGCCGGCCCATTCCAATAGGATGAAATAGCGCGGCGCGCGGGCGGGATCGCGCGGGTCGTGGACGAGCAGCGCCGGCCGGCGATCGACAAATCCGGGGACGAGCCGCCAGTCCTCGACGCTCGCGTAGTTGTGAAAATAAGTGCCGACTTCGCCTCGGCCGCGCTTTTGCGAGCGGGCGACGAGGTCGAGCCTCACGTCGTCGGCGAGCATGGTGCAAATGGCATCGAAATCGCGCGCGTTGAAACGTTCGACGTAGGCGCCTAGGCGTGAACGCTCCGCCTCTGCCATGGCCGGAGGCGTCAGGTTTTCCGGTTCCTTGGCAATCTCGCGAAGCCGCCCCCGGCCGCGATGCAGCGCGGCTTTGACGGCGGGTACCGTGCTTGCCGTCACTGTCCCGATCTCTTCCAGCGAATAGCCCAGCACGTCCATCAGGATAACGCTGCTGCGCTGCGCCACCGGCAGCCGCATGAAAGTGTGAAGGCTCGCCGCCGCGATAGCGCGGTTCTCGGCGGCGTCTGCCGGATCGGCAATCATCTCGATCTCCTCGCTCGAATGCCCGGCCTCGCGCGCACGGCGGCGCAGGAAGTCGAGTGCCGCATTGTGAGCGATGCGGAAAAGCCAGCCTTCCGGATTGGTGACGGCCATTCCTGCCGCAAGAGCTTCAAAGGCTTTCACGAGCGCTTCCTGAACCACGTCCTCACCGTCGATCAACGAGCCGGTCATACGCGCGCAATAGCGATGAAGCTTTGGCCGCCATTCACCGAGCCGGCGGCCGAAGTCTTCGAGTTCACTCTGCGGGCGCGGTACGAATTCGTTCATCGCTCGGACAGCATCCGATAGTTGCCGACGATCGATGCCTCGCCGCTCTGCGGGCGCTCCAGGCAGCGCTCGGAGACGCCGTTTTGAAACGCACGAAAGGCTTCGAGACCGCTCAGTGGACTGGTGGCGCCCTCATACTCGACAAAGTGCACAAACTCTCCTTCGCCGATCTTGAGGACCATGTAGCGCAGGCCCTCGGGCGGGCGGGCCTTCAACTCGGCAAAGACGCCCTCGATCAGGCTTTGATTTTGGGCGGTGAGATCGGGTTTTGTCTTGTAGCGGACGAGCATTCGTCGCATCGCAACACTCCGTTCAATTTGGCCGGCTCTGTCCTAGACGTTCACACGGCCGGAAAGGATTCCGCGATGCAAAGAATATTTGCGGTCCGGCCAGGATTTCGCCAGAAAGCGATCCGGGCTACGCTTGAGCGATGCCATTCTCGCTGAACCTTTACCACGACCAAATCGGTGGAGCGGGCGCCGCCGAAGCGCCGTTGGCGGCCGCCCATCGTCTTCTGTATGTCCGTTTCGGCAGCGTCGAGATCAACGGCCAGACGCTCGGCGCCGACGAAGCGACATATTGTGGCGGCTCGCTGGCGATGAAATCGGCAGGCGATTGGGCACAGGTCTGGCGCTGGGAACTGGCGCAGCCGAGCGCGCCACCGGCGCGCCTCGAAGGGCAGGATGTGCTGTCGAGCCTGCGGATGTCGCGGGTGATCACGAGCCTCGCAATGCCCGAGGGGACGCATTGGCTGTTCCGCCTCGACCAGATCATCAGCGCGGCGGGCCGCATCGCCGATCGTCACCAGCATCCCGGGCCGGGAATCCGCTGCCTGCTCGAAGGCACCTTCAATGTACAGCAGGACGTGGAATCGCACCGCGACCTGGCGCCAGGCGATGCCTGGTGGGAAACCGGCTCGGACACTGTGATCGCGTGGAGCTCGCCGCAAATGGCAGCGCGCTTTCTGCGCGGCATGGTGCTGCCTGTCGAGTGGGAGGGCAAGGTGACCGGCACCTGGCTTTCGGGCCATACCCCGCCGCGCGGCAACTGGAAACTCTATCTCGATCGCGTCATTGCCGTGTGAAAGATTCCGCACACCAAAAAGATGATCGGGTTACGCCTCCCGACGCGTGTGTCTCCTCGGGTTTCCCGCCGTGAAATTTTACGCCGCTTAAGTTGACGGGTTCGCTGTCGGAGCAGGCAAACTCCGAATGGACAGGCTTCGGCGTTGGACTTCAGTCGGGTTCATCGGACGCCCGGGTTTCCGAGACGAATATCCAGATCAAACCTGTCGCCGCGCCGGCGATGACGGCAATGGTCATGAAACCGCCGGCCCGGCCGATCGCCTGGAACAGAATCCCGGTCGCCAAAGTGCTCAGCGACGCGGCAATACCGATCGCCGCGCCGACTGCGCCCTGGGCCAGGTTGAATCGTCCGGTGTTCTCGGTCAGGTCGGCGATCACGATCACGGTCAGCACGCCGATGATCGCGCCAGTTACGCCGTCGAGCGCTTGCGCGACGACCAGAACGCCATAGGCATTGCTGACAGCGAGCAAAGCGGCGCGGATCGGCAGCAGCGCGAACCCGATCAGCAGCAGCGGTTTGCGTCCGCGCTTCTCGGAATGATAACCGACCCAGGGCGCCAGTATCGCCACGACGATTTGCGGCACGATGATCAGCCCGGACATCCACAGTGACGATTGCGTCGGTATCGTCGTCGCCAGGTTTTCCCCGATCAGCGGCAGCATCGACGCGTTCGCCAGCTGGAACAGCAGCAGAGCCGTGGTGAACAGGACCAGTCTTTGGTTTTTCAGGAGGTCGGTGACGTGTCCGATCTGCATCGCGTCGCGGCCGCGGCCAGCGTTACGGGCGCGGGCATAGTCGATCTCCTGCGGCCGGATCAAGCTGAGCGCGATCAGCGCGGGTATGCATAGCGCGGCAGCCGCACCGAAGATAGCGCCCATGGCATAGACGCCGACCAGGCCCATTGCGGCGGCAGTCGCGGCATGGCCGGCGGCGGCGTAGCGGTAATTGCGGCCGGTTCGCAGCGACATGGCGCGGCGGCCGACGAGGCCGAGGCTGATGGCGCCGATAGCCGGCGTAATGATGCCGCTGGTGCTGCCTTGCAAAATCGAAGCGACCATCGCCAGGGAGTATGTAGGCCGGATCGCCAGGATCAGCGCTGCTGCGCCGATCATCACAATGCCGATTGCAATTAGCCCGCGCTTCCAGCGTACCGCGTCGGCGAGCGCGCCGCCCGGAATCTGGCTCAACACGCCGGCCAGTCCTCCCGCCGTCAGCGCCACGCCAACGCTGCGCTCCGACCAGCCGAGATGGGCGAGGTAAAAGGCCACAAAGGTGCCGAAGCCGGTCTGTACGTCGGCGAGGAAGAAATTCATCCAGTCGAGGCCGTACCGGCTTTGCGGCGAGGCCGGTGTGTGAAGCGTCTTGCGGGCCTCGCGATAGCGCGCCACGGCATGGCGTAATCGCGTTCGTTTGCGGTGTGGGGAATGGGCATCCATGGCAATAGCAAGGCACCGGATGGCCTGACATCGTGTCCATGCCAACCGCCAGATACGAAGCCGAGTTCCCAACCCGGATACCGCGTGATCGCGTGGGTCGCTGCCAATGGCTGTGCGGGACCGTCCTGCCGCCGATGGGAGGGCTGTTGCGGCCGCATTCCGCCAGTCGCCAATTCGCGCTATATTGAGAGAGTCTCGACGGAAGCCATGCCATGAACATCGAAGCCAGGCAGATCGATCGCAGCGCCAAAACGAAGGTGAGCATCGTCGACTGCGACATCCATCCGAAATGCTCGCTGGAGGATTTGCGGCCTTATCTGAGCAATCGCTGGTGGGACTACGCGATGACCTACGGGCCGCGCTCGCATCACGGATACGTCAAGGGCTTTCCTTATCCAAAAGGCCAGCCGCTAGCTTCGCGCCGGGACTCCTGGCCGCCGGACGGCGGCCTGCCGGCGAGCAATTACGAATTCATGCGCAAGCAGCATCTCGACTTTTACGGCATCGAATACGGCGTGATGAATCCGCTGTCGCCGACCGGGCAGGGCGAGCAGAACGACGAATTCAGCGCGGCGCTCGCTTTTGCCGCCAACGAATTCCAGATCAACCACTGGAATGCGCTCGATCCGCGGCTCAAAGCTTCGCTGATCGTGCCTTACGAGGATCCCGATGCGTCGCGCGCCGAGATTCGCAAGCGCGCCGGCGATAAACGCTTCGCGCACGTGCTGATGCTCACCCGCACTAGCGAACTGATGGGACGCCGCCGCTATTGGCCGATCTACGAGGCCGCCTGCGAGGCCGGCTTGCCGGTCGGTGTCCATGTGTTCGGCTACAGCGGCCGCGCCGCGAGCAATACCGGCTGGCCGTCGTTCTACATCGAGGAAATGACCGAGCACTCTAATGCGTGCCAGGCGCAAGTCGTCAGCCTGATCACGGAAGGCGTGTTCGAGGCGTTTCCGTCATTGAAGTTTGTGATGATCGAAGCGGGCTTTGGCTGGATTCCGAGCCTCGGCCATCGCCTCGACCGCAACTGGAAGCGCATGCGCGCGGGCTTGCCGCAGCTCAAGCGCAAGCCGTCCGAATATATGCACGACCATTTCTGGGTCACCACCCAGCCGATGGAGGAACCGGAAAACCCGGCGCATCTGGCCGACATCATGGCCGCGATCGGCTTCGACCGCATCCTGTTCTCGTCGGACTACCCGCACTGGGATTTCGACGACCCGTTCGTGGCGCTGCCGGCAAGTCTCGGCGAGGAGCGCCGCGCGCAGATTTATTCCGGTAACGCACGGGCGCTTTACGGCTTCGCCTGAGCTACCAAAACCGGCCGCTAATCCCTAAATGTAGCGGCGTTATCCGCTGAAATATCCCATGCCTTGCGCCTGCGCGCTGGTAAGCTGCCGGCACGGGGTGTATCAACCGGCCGACAGAGCCAATTTCCGTCAGGAGTGATTATGGCGGTATCCCACAACGCGAAAGCGACGGACGAAGGACTGTTTTCAGCCTCGCTCGCCGAGACCGATCCCGAAATCGCCGACGCCATTGCGCTCGAGCTTGGCCGCCAGTGCGACGAGATCGAACTGATCGCATCCGAGAATATCGTCAGCCGCGCCGTGCTCGAGGCGCAGGGCTCGGTGCTGACCAACAAATATGCCGAAGGCCTGCCGGGCAAGCGCTACTACGGCGGCTGCCAGTTCGTCGATATCGCCGAGCGCGTGGCGATCGAGCGTGTGACCAAACTGTTCGGCTGCGGTTTCGCCAACGTCCAGCCGCATTCCGGCGCGTCCGCCAATACCGAAGTGTTCATGGCGCTGATGCGGCCGGGCGACACCTTCATGGGCTTGAATCTCGCCGCCGGCGGGCACCTGACCCACGGCTCGCCGGTCAACCTGTCTGGCAAATGGTTCAAGGTCGTGCCCTACGGCGTGCGCCGCGATGACCACCTGATCGACATGGTGGAAGTCGAACGGCTCGCCAAAGAGCATCGGCCGAAGGTAATTATCGCCGGCGGCTCCGCCTATCCGCGCATTATCGACTTCCGCCGCTTCCGCGAGATCGCTGACGAGGTCGGCGCCGTCCTGATGGTGGACATGGCGCATTTCGCCGGCCTGGTTGCCGGCGGCGCGCATCCGAGCCCGTTTCCCCATGCCCACGTGGTGACGACGACCACGCACAAGACGCTGCGCGGCCCGCGCGGCGGCGCCATCCTGACCAACGACGAGGAGATGGCGAAAAAGCTCAACTCCGCGGTGTTTCCCGGCATGCAGGGCGGCCCGCTGATGCATGTCATCGCCGCCAAGGCTGTGGCGTTCGGCGAGGCGCTGCGGCCCTCGTTCAGACTTTACGCGAAGAGCGTGGTGGAAAATGCCAAGGCGCTTGCGGAAACCCTCAAAGCCCGCGGTCTCGATATCGTCTCGGGCGGCACCGACACCCACCTCATGCTGGTCGATCTGCGCAAGAAGCGGCTGACCGGCCGGGTGGCCGAGGTGGCGCTCGGCCGCGCCCACATCACCTGCAACAAGAACGGCATCCCGTTCGATCCGGAAAAGCCGACTGTCACGTCAGGAGTGCGGCTCGGGACGCCGGCCGGCACCACGCGCGGCTTCGGCATCGCCGAATTCCGGCAAATCGGCGACATGATTGCCGAACTGCTCGACGCGCTCTCGCAAAAGGGCGCCGAACAGGATGCGCAAGCCGAGGCAAGCGTGCGGGAAAAGGTCAGGCGGCTGGTGAGCCGGTTCCCGATCTACGAGGGGTGAGGGCGGGGGCACATGCGTTGTCCAAGTTGCGGAAGCCTCGATACCCAGGTGAAGGATTCGCGGCCGACGGAAGACTCGTCGGTCATCCGCCGCCGCCGCGTTTGCCTCACCTGCAATTTCCGCTTCACCACCTTCGAGCGCGTGCAGTTGCGCGAGCTGACGGTCATCAAACGCGCCGGCCGGCGCGTGCCGTTCGACCGCGACAAGCTCCTGCGCTCGCTGCAGATCGCCTGCCGCAAGCGGCCGGTCGACCCGGAACGCATCGACCAGGTGGTCTCGAAGATCGTGCGCGAACTCGAAAGTCTCGGTGAAAGCGAGGTCTCGTCCGAGACCATCGGCGAGACCGTCATGGCGCATCTGCGCGAACTCGACGATGTCGCCTATGTGCGCTTCGCCTCGGTCTATCGCAATTTCCGCGAGGCCAAGGATTTCGAGACGGCGCTGGCCGAATTGTCGGGGGAAGAGGCTGCGGAGATCGCGCGCAAGTGAGCGCGACGACGCCGGCACGAACGCAAGATCAGCGGTTCATGGCGCTCGCGCTGGCGCTCGGCAGGCGCGGCCTCGGCCGCACCTGGCCGAATCCGGCAGTCGGGGCGGTCATCGAGAAGAATGGCGTGATTATTGGCCGCGGCTGGACCCAGCCCGGCGGCCGGCCCCATGCCGAGGTCGAAGCGTTGCGCCGCGCCGGCGACGCGGCCCGCGGCGCCACCCTGTACGTGACGCTTGAGCCATGCTCGCACCATGGCAAATCGCCGCCCTGCGCCGACGCCGTGATCGCCGCGGGTATTTCGCGCGTCGTCTCGGCGCTCGAGGATCCCAATCCCGAAGTGGCCGGCCGGGGTCATGCGCGGCTGCGCGCGGCCGGCATTGCAGTCGAGGTCGGCGTCGGCGCTGCCGAGGCGCGGCACGACCACGCCGGTCACATCCGGCGCATGCGCGAAGGCCGCCCGGAGGTGATGCTCAAACTCGCAATCTCGGCTGACGGCAAGGCTGGCGCGGCGGGCCGCAAGCCCATCGCCATCACCGGCGACGCGGTGCGCGAGCGCGTGCATCTGCTCCGCGCCGAGCACGATGCGATCATGGTGGGTATCGGCACCGTGCTGGCCGACGATCCGCAACTGACGTGCCGGCTGCCCGGCATGGCGAAGCGCTCGCCGGTCCGGATAGTTGCCGACAGCGCCTTGCGCTTGCCGTTGCAGTCGCGGCTGGTGCAAAGCGCCGGCGAAACGCCGGTCTGGGCGATTTGCGGTAGTGGCGCGCCGGGGCAGGCGGAGTCCGATCTGCGGGCGCTCGGTGCCGAGGTGCTGCGGTTGCCGAAAAGCGCCAAACCGCGCGACCTCCGCCACGTGCTCGGCTTACTCTCGGCAAAAGGCATCACCCGGCTGATGGTGGAGGGCGGTCCGGCGCTAGCCGCGGCCTTCATCAAAGCCGATCTGGTCGACGAAGCCGTGCTGTTTCACGCGCCGACGGTCGTTGGCGCGGACGGGATCGAGGCGCTTGCATCGGACGCCATGGCGGCGCTCACTTCGCGCCTGAAACATCTATCGAGCGAACCTGTCGGCGCCGACCAGCAAGACACTTACACCCGCGAGTGAATGAATGTTTACCGGTATTGTCAGTGACTTAGGGGAAATTCTTGAAGTCGAAGAACAGGCCGAAGGCTTGCGCCGTGTCGTCATCGGCTGCAATTACGACCCCGACGGTATCGCTATCGGCGCCTCGATCGCCTGTTCCGGCATCTGCCTCACGGTCGTCGAACGCGGCCGCACGGGAAACCGGTCCTCGTTCGCCGTCGATGCCGCCGCCGAAACCCTGCGGATGACCACCGCCGACGGCTGGATGCGCGGCACCAGGCTCAATCTCGAACGCTCGCTGCACCTTGGCGACGAAATCGGCGGCCACCTGGTGAGCGGCCACGTCGACGGCATCGCCGAACTCGTTTCGCGCGACGATTTCGTCGATATGGCGGAGCTGCGGCTGCGTGCGCCGGGCGAACTTCCCCGCTTCATCGCATCCAAGGGTTCCGTCGCGCTCGACGGCGTCTCGCTCACGGTCAACAAGGCCGAGGGCGACAGGTTCTCCGTTCTGATCATCCCGCACACGCTGATGGTCACAACGTTCGGATCGCTCGGCATCGGGGCGAAGCTCAATCTCGAAGTCGACCTGATGGCGCGCTATGCGGCGCGGCTTCTGGAAACCTTGCCGCGCTGAGGCGCGCTTGTTCGCGCCTGCGCTGCTTGCTACCACCGCGCGCGACAAGGAGTGCAGCAAATGGCCGGGCCGCGGCAGGGCAAACGGGTGGACAGCGCCAAAAAGGGCGCCCGCATCCTTGTCGTCGAAGCGCGCTTCTACGACGCGATCGCCGATGCGCTGCTCGCGGGCGCGATGAGGGCGCTCAGGGGCGCGAAGGCCGAGGTCGATGTCGTCAGCGTGCCGGGCGCGCTGGAAATCCCGACCGCGATCGCAATTGCCGCCGACGCCGCGCAGCGCAAACGCAAGCCGTATGACGGCGCGGTCGGACTTGGCTGCGTGATCCGCGGCGAGACGATTCACTTCGAGATCGTGTCGCATCTGTCGGCGAAAGGCTTGATGGAGCTTTCGGTCGAGCGCCGGTTGCCGATCGGCAACGGCATCGTCACCGTCGAGAACGAAGCGCAGGCGTTCGCACGCGCCCGCATGGAAGAGCAGGACAAGGGCGGCGACGCCGCGCGCGCGGCGCTGGCCCTGATCGGGCTCAAGCAAAAACTTGGCAAGCGCTGACATGGCGAAGAGCGGCGGACCGAATGAAGCGCGCAAGGCCAATCAGCGCGGCGCGGCGCGGCTCGCCGCCGTTCAGGCGCTTTACCAGATGGATCTCGCCGGCACCGGTCTCAACGAGATCATGACCGAGTTCGAACGCTACTGGCTTGGCGGCGAGGTCGAGGGCGCGCAGTACCGGCCGGCGGAGGCCGCCTATTTCCGCGATATCGTCGGCGGCGTGGTGCGCGAGCAGACGATGCTCGACCCGCGCATCGACGCCGCGCTCACGCGCGGCTGGCCGCTCAAGCGCATCGAGACGGTGCTGCGCGCGGTGCTGCGCGCCGGCGCCTACGAGCTCGCCTGCCGGCCCGATGTGCCGGCGCGCGTCGTGATGTCGGAATATGTCGACGTCGCGGGCGCGTTCGTTGACGACGACGAAACCGGCATGGTCAACGCGGTGCTCGATCAGCTCGCGCATGAAATGCGCGCGGCGGAATTCGCCGGCGGATAGCGATGTCGGGGTCCGATCACGAATCGGCTGAGGACCATCTGATCGCGCGCTATTTCCGCCCGCTGGCCAAACATCCCGGCGCCCTTGGTCTCGGCGACGACGCAGCGGTCCTTGCCCCGCCGCCCGGAAACGATCTGGTGCTGACGACCGACGGCGTCATCGCCGGCGTGCATGTCTTCGCCGACGATCCGCCCGATGCCATCGCCCGCAAGGCGCTGCGCATGAACCTGTCGGACCTTGCCGCAAAAGGAGCGCAACCGCTTGGTTTTCTGCTGGCGCTGTCGTTGCCGCCGAAAACCAGTGAAACGTGGCTTGCCGCATTCGCCTCAGGGCTGGGCGAAGATGCCGACCGCTACGGCTGTCCGCTCCTCGGCGGCGACACCGATCACACGCCCGGCCCGATAGCGGTCTCGATTTCCGCATTCGGCGCCGTGCCGCACGGCAAAATGGTGTTGCGCTCGACCGCGAAACCCGGCGACGCGATCGTCGTGACCGGTACGATCGGCGACGCCGCGCTCGGCCTGCTGCTGCGCCAAGATGCAACGCGCTCAGGGCGGTGGAAGTTGACCGATGCAATGAGTGCACACCTGCGGCAACGCTATCTGCTGCCGGAGCCGCGCAACGCTCTCGCCGCCGCGATTCTGCAACACGCAGCAGCGGCGATGGACGTCTCAGACGGTCTTGCCGGCGATGTCGCCAAATTGTGCCGCGCCTCCGGCATCGCAGCCGAGATCGATGTCGGCCGCGTTCCATTGTCCGAGGCGGTGCGCGCCGCGGTTGCGGCCGAGCCGGCAATGCTCGAGACGGCGCTGACCGGCGGCGACGATTATGAAATCGTGCTTACGCTCGCTCCGCAAAAGCTCGCCGTGTTTCGGGCCGTGGCGGAGCTGGCCGGCGTCACCGTGACCGAAATCGGCACGATCGCGCCGGGGCAGGGCGCCCGCTTCATTTGCGACGGCAAGACGCTGACTTTTGCGCGGCCGTCGTACAGTCATTTCTGAGTTCGCACTGTACGGTTTGTTTGATGCCCTGCTTTGGAAGACTGTGCGCAAGCCTTGTTTCGTCGGCCATCCTGTTGGCGGTCGCCGGCGGCCTTGCCGCGGCGGCGAAGCCGCTTCGCATCGTCTTGTCCTCGCCGCTCGTCGATGTGGGCTCAGGTCCCGACGGGTGCACGCCCGCGATCAGCGGATTCGGCGGCCCTCCGGTGTGGCAAGTGCAGCTCGAGCGGCTTCTCCTCGACGGCAAGGCTTTGGTCGAGATGAGCCGCGAGGCGAAGCCGAACCGGCTGCCGCTATGCATCGCCGACCGGCCGGTGGCGGCGAACGTCGAGGCCGAAGTGTCCTTCGTCGCGCACGACGGGCGCGTCGCGCGGGCCGTGGGCATTGTGCTGCGCTTTGCCGATCCGCAGGACTATTACATCGTCGAGGCGGATCTGTTGCGTGGCCGGGTGCGCCTCTTGCGTATCCTCAATGGTGAATATCGTGAAATCGCCGGTCGTGCCGCGGCGCTGGCGATGGACAAGTCGCAGACGCTCGGCGTCAGGGTTGTCGGCGCAAGCTTCACGGTCTCCCTCAACGGCGAGGTTCTGCTCGAGGCCCGCGACAGCGCGATGAAAGGCCCCGGCCGCGTCGGCGTGTCGAGCCGGGCCGACAGTTTCACGAGTATCGGCGACCTTTTCATCACCGTTTTGGATTGAGCCATTTTAGCGTCGACCGGCTATACTGCCGTCAGGGAGAAACACACATGCATGACACGACGGCGCTGAAGCCCCTTGAACCGGCCGTGCAGGAGATCGAGACCAAGCCTTACGTCGGCAAGAACGCCAATCCGCGCTACGCCGCGCTGTACCGGCACTATCCGACCATCGATTATCTGCGCCGCGGTGCGCGGCGGCGGCTGCCGCATTTCGCGTTCGAATACTGCGACGGCGGCTCGGGCAAGGACGACGCCGGCATCAGGCGCAATTGGGCGGGCCTTGATACGGTGGAGCTTGTGCCGCGCTACGGCGTGATGCCGTCGCTGCCGCCGTGCGAGGTCGAACTGTTCGGTCGGCGCTACGCCGCACCGATCGGCGTTGCGCCGATGGGCGGCCCCGCCATCGTCTGGCCCGGCGCCGACGAGTATCTGGCGCGCGCCGCGCAGCGCGCTCGCATTCCCTACACGCTTGGCACGGTCGGCTGCACCACGATCGAGCGCATCGCCGAAATCGCGCCGGATGTGTTCTGGTTCCAGCTCTATCGCGCCGCCAGGAACAATCATGCCATCGGCTTCGACCTGGCGCGGCGCGCGCAGGCCGCCGGCTGCCACGCCTTGATGCTCACGCTCGACGTGCCGGTGCGCACCACGCGTGCGCGCGAGGTGATCGTCGGCCTCGGCGGCGCGTTCAATCCAGACTACAAGACGATGGTGCAGATGCTGATGTCGCCGGCCTGGACCATGGCGTTGCGCAAGAACGGCATTCCGCGCTTTTCGAACCTGCGCAAATATGCCGGCGACAATGCCTCGATCAACGACATGGTTGCGTTCGCACGCCGCGAAATGGGCGGCGCGTTCACCTGGGACGAAGTCGCGCAATACCGCGACCGCTGGAAGGGAACGCTGATCGTCAAAGGCATCATGCATCCGGAAGACGCGGAAAAGGCGATATCGCTCGGCGTCGACGGCATGTTCGTGTCGAACCACGGCGGCCGCCAGATCGAGGCACTGCCGGCGCCGATCGATGTCCTGCCGGCAATCGTCAAGCAGGTCGGCAAGCGCGCGACGGTGCTGTACGATTCCGGCATCCGCAGCGGCACCGACGTGGTGCGGGCCTATGCGCTCGGCGCCGCCGCGGCCTTTGCCGGCAAGGCGTTCCTGTGGGGTCTCGGCGCGCTCGGCGAAGAGGGCGCCAGCCACGTCATCGATATCCTGATGGAGGAGACCCAGGCCGCCATCGGACAACTGGGTGCGCACTCGCCCGAGGAGACGCGATCCGTCGTGGTCCGCCACAACGGTGCGTTGAGGTTCTAGATCCCGGGTCCGCCCGTATCATCAGTTGATACGTGACCTTGCGTTGCGTATCATATATTGATACATATGGAGAGTGATCAGAAGTTTCCGGACCAAACTGACCGAAATAGTCTTCGCAGGTCACAGCCCGAAGGGTTTCCCGACCGATCTGGTCAAGGTGGCGCGCCGAAAGTTGCGCTACCTCAATGCCGCGAGCAATCTTGGCGACTTGAGGTCGCCTCCCGGCAATCGGCTCGAGATGTTGGCAGGTAACCGCAAGGGGCAATATTCGATCCGGATCAATGACCAGTTCCGAGTGTGCTTTGTCTGGACGACTGAGGGCCCGGCCGAGGTCGAGATTGTCGACTATCATTAGAAGAGGACGCAACGATGCCCAAGAAGCTCAAGCCTATGCATCCCGGTGAGGTTTTGCGTGAGGAGTTCCTCGTCCCGCTGCAAATATCGGCCGGCGCTCTTGCGCGAGTCTGCGATCTGCCACGAACCCGGATCGAGCGGATCGTCAACGAACAGACCGGTATTACCGCCGATACTGCGCTCCGCCTCGCGAAGGCACTTGGCACAACGGCACAGCTTTGGCTCAATCTGCAGACCGATTACGATGTTCAAGTCGCCAAACGCGGTCTGAACAGAATTCTTGAACGCATTGAAACGGTCAACAAGCCGAAGGCGGCGTAGAAGGGTGCACTCAGACCCGACGAGGTGCACTCGGTGGCGATCCCGGACAACGGCCTTGCACTTCTGACCCGCGCGGTGCGCAGGTAGCGTCTCGGCGTTCGACCCGCTAGAACCAGCGACTCCACCGGGAGCCTGCCGTGGCGGTCGTCGCCCAACCAGTCATCGACATCACCGACGATCGGCTTGCCGCCCGCAATGCCGTGGTGCTTGCCGTTGCGCAGGCGCTGGCCGGCGGCAACAACACCGTGATCGTCGCGACCACCTCGATCATCGCCTCGGTGCTGGCGCCCGATCCGGGGCTGGCGACGCTGCCGATCAGCGTCATGGTCGCCGGAATGTGGATGGGCACGCTGCCCGTCGGCATGCTGTCGAAAGCCTTCGGCCGGCGCTTCGCCCTTCAGGTCGGCTCCGCCTTCGGCGCGATGTCCGGACTGATATCCTGCGCAGCGGTGCTGCGCGGATCGTTCTGGCTGCTGCTGGTCGGCACGTTGTGCGGCGGCCTCTATGCGGCTGCGCACCAGTCCTATCGATTTGCCGCGGCCGATACCGCAACGCCGCTGTTTCGGCCCAAAGCCGTTGCGTGGGTGCTCGCCGGCGGCGTGTTCGCCGCGGTACTCGGCCCGCAGATCGTGATTTTCACCAAGGACATCTGGCCGACCTATTTGTTCGCCGCGACATTCCTTGCGCAATCGGCATGCGCTGTCCTCGCGGCGGTCGTGCTTCTTTTCCTCGACATTCCGCGCCCGCGCGTCTCGCATTCGTTCGCCGACGGGAGACCGCTGACCGCGATCATTGCGCAGCCGAAATTCATTGTCGCGGTGGTGTGCGGCGTCGCGAGCTATACCATGATGAACATGATGATGACCTCGGCGCCGCTGGCGATGGTCATGTGCAATCACACCGTCGGCCAGGCGGCGCTCGGCATCCAGTGGCACGTGCTCGGCATGTACGCGCCGAGCTTCATCACCGGCTCGCTGATCGCGCGCTTCGGCGTGCGACGGATGATGGCGATCGGGCTCGGGCTCATCGTCTTGGCCGCCTCCATCGAACTGTTCGACACCGCCTTGTGGAATTTCTGGATCGGGCTCGCCATTCTCGGCATCGGCTGGAATTTCGCGTTCATCGGCGCCACCGCTCTGGTGACCGAGTGCCATGACCCGCACGAGCGCAACAAGGTGCAGGCGTTCAACGATTTCCTGGTGTTCGGCTCGATGGCGCTCGGTTCGTTCTCGTCCGGCGCGCTGTTGGCGCGCTTCGGCTGGACCGCGGTCAACGATATGGCGTTCCCGGTCATCTTCGTGGCGGCGGTCTTGCTGGCCTGGGGCTCGCTGGTGCGCCGACCGGAGGCGGCCTAAACTCCCGACGCATTATCTCGCTCAGGGAGGATATGCGCATGGCCAGAGCAGCACGCAAAACACGGAAGCCTGTCAAAGCCGCCGCCAAATCGTCGGCGCGTCGCCGCGTCGCGGCGCGCGCCAAAGCCAAGACGGCAGCAAAAGCCGTGGCAAAGCCGAAGCCGCGAAAACAAACTTTTGTCGTAAGCCACCACAGACCCGATGCATTCGAGCCCGGCCTGCGCCGCTACGCGCAATATCGCGATCTCGGCATTGCCGCTGCGACCAAAGGGTTAGCGCGGGCGCATGTCATTAAAATGATTCCGCCCTGCATTCCCGCCGAGGTGTCGAAGCAGCATTATCATGACGTCGAATTCCAGATGATCTACGTGCTCAAGGGCTGGATGACGACAGATTTCGAGGGCGAAGGACCGGTGACCATGCGCGAGGGCACGTGCTGGCTGCAGCCGCCGAAGATCAAGCACACCGTGCTCGGTTATTCCGACGATTGCGAAGTGCTGGAAATCATCCTGCCGGCGGATTTCGAGACGGTGGAACTGGAATGATGAATGTCATGCTCCGCCAACGGGTCCGGCCCGAAGTGGCCGGCCCGATGACAGGCTCCGGCGGAGCATCCAGTAATCGGGGCTCGGCGGGATAATTGCATCGTTTGCGTTTACTGGATCGTCCGCCTGCGCGGACGATGACAGGGACAGGTGACCGGATGCCATTGAATCAATCATCGCTCAGCTCCGACCTCCCCATCCTCGCCGCGCTCGAGCGCAAGGTGCTGTGGCTTGCGACCTGGACCATCCATCACGCCAATCATTTGCGCGAGAACGACGACGGCGTGAAAGTCGGCGGCCATCAGGCGTCGTCGGCGTCGCTCGCCTCGATCATGACCGCGCTCTACTTCCACGCGCTGCGGCCGCAGGACCGTGTCGCGGTCAAGCCGCACGCCGCGCCGAATTTCCACGCCATCCAGTATCTGCTCGGCCGCCAGACCCGGGAAAAGCTCGAGGATTTTCGCGGCTACAAGGGCGCGCAGTCCTATCCGTCGCGCACCAAGGACACCGACGACGTCGATTTCTCGACCGGCTCGGTCGGGCTCGGCGTCGCGCAGACGCTGTTCTCGTCGCTGGCGCAGGATTACGTGCGCGCCCACGGCTGGGGAAAGGATCGGCCGGAAGCGCGGATGATCGCGCTTCTCGGCGACGCCGAACTCGACGAAGGCAATATCTTCGAAGCGATCCTCGAAGGCTGGAAGCAGGGCTTGCGCAATTGCTGGTGGATCGTCGATTACAACCGCCAGAGCCTCGATGCGGTGGTGCGCGAGGGCCTGTGGGAGCGTTACGAAAATCTGTTCTGCAATTTCGGCTGGGACGTCGTCGTCTTGAAATATGGCTCGCTGCAACAGGCGGCGTTTGCCGAGCCCGGCGGCGAAGTGTTGCGGCAATGGATCGATCGCTGCCCGAACCAGCTCTATTCGGCGCTGGTGTTCCAGGGTGGCGCGGCGTGGCGCAAACGGCTCAACGACGAGATCGGCGATCAGGGGCCGGTGACGGCGCTGCTCGAACGCCGCAGCGACGACGAACTGGCGCGCCTGATGAACAATCTCGGCGGCCACGACCTCACCGCGATCATCGACGCGTTCGATGCCGTCGATCACGATCGTCCGGTTTGCTTCATCGCCTACACGATCAAGGGTTACGGGCTGCCGCTCGCCGGCCACAAGGACAACCATGCCGGCCTGATGACGCCGGTGCAGATGGAGACGTTCCAGAAACTGATGAACATCCGGCCCGGCCACGAGTGGGATCGTTTCGAGGGGCTCGATCAGCCGGCGGAGGCCGTCCAGCAGTTTCTCGACCGCGTGCCTTTTGCGCAATTTGGCGAGCGCCGCTTGCAGGCGCCGCGCATCGAGGTTCCGGCCGAACTGAAAGTCACCATCCAGCCGGCGATGTCGACGCAGAACGGGTTCGGCGCGCTGCTCAACGAACTGGCGCGCGGGCAATCGCCGCTAGCGGCGCGCGTCGTCACGACGTCGCCCGATGTCACGGTGTCGACCAATCTCGGCGCCTGGGTCAATCGCCGCGGCCTGTTCGCGCGCGAAGCGCTGGCCGACACGTTCAAGAGCGAGCGCATCCCGTCGACCTTCAACTGGGATTTCTCGCCGGCTGGCCAGCACATCGAGCTCGGCATCGCCGAGATGAACCTGTTCATCGCGCTGTCGGCGCTCGGCCTGTCGCACGCGATCAACGGCGAACGCCTGTTGCCGATCGGCACGCTGTACGATCCGTTCATCGCCCGCGGCCTCGATGCGCTCAATTACGCCTGCTATCAGGATGCGCGCTTCATCCTGGTGGCGACGCCGTCAGGCCTGACGCTGGCGCCCGAAGGCGGCGCCCATCAGTCGATTGCCGAACCGCTGATCGGCATCGCGCAGGATGGCCTTGCCGCGTTCGAGCCGGCCTTTGTCGACGAACTCGCCGTTATTCTCGCCTTCGCGTTCGATTACATCCAGAAGGACGGCGAAAAGGATTCAAGCGGCGAAGCGTCCGAGCGCAACTGGCTGCGCGACGAAACCGGGGGCGCCGTTTACCTGCGGCTGTCGACGCGGCCAATCGAGCAGATCGAACGCGCGATGACGCCGCAGTTGCGCCAGGCGATCGTCGACGGCGCCTATTGGCTGCGCGAGCCCGGCCCGAACTGCCAGGTCGTGGTGGCCTATACCGGCGCGGTCGCGCCGGAGGCGATCCAGGCCGTCGGCCTGATGGCCGAGGATCGCCGCGACGTCGGCCTGCTCGCGGTCACCTCGGCGGACCGTCTCAACGCCGGCTGGACGGCGGCCTGCCGCGCGCGCGAGCGCGGTCTCGTTCACGCGCGTTGCCATATCGAGCGGCTGTTCGCCGGCCTGCCGCGGCATTGCGGCATTGTCAGCGTGCTCGACGGCCACCCGGCGACGCTCGCCTGGCTCGGCGCTGTCGGCGGCCATCGCGTGCGGCCACTCGGCGTCGAACACTTCGGGCAGACCGGGTCGATCGCGGATCTCTACGCCCACTACGGCATCGACGCCCGCGCCATCATCGCCGCAGCCCAAGCCATCGCGCCGGGCCGGCCGATCCGGCATCTCGGCGCGGCGTGAACCGTCGACGCCATCATAAGCGGACGTCCTGCCGGCCCACGCAGGGCCATGACGTGCGTCACAGACCTTCGTTTTCAGGCATGGTATTGTTGCCCACATCGTAGGGGGCACGACTGCGGTCTGGACGGTTCAGGTGAGAATCAACAGCGAAATCGGGAATCGATGATTGCGCTTCGCCGCGCAACGCCTCCGGTGGGATCGAAACCGTCAGGACATAGGCAAAAGCTGTAGCGGCCGAACCGCGCTCGTCATCAATATGACGACCGCCGACAACTTTTCACGGGTGAAGCGATGAACCTCGTCAACGCGGATCTATCGACGATCATGGAACGCATCCTCGACAAGGCGGCGGACAACCTCAGGATCGCGAAGATCCTCATTCAGCTTGGTCTCGATCCGGATCACGTTACTTATGACGCAATTTTCGCGCGCCTTCTGGACGTTTTCGTCGCCAACATCACCCTTGCCAATATATGCGCCCTGATCGGCGCAGGCTTCTTTGTCGCCCAGCTGCTGACGCGCACCATGGTGCCGCTGCGCGTTTTCGGCATCGTCAGCGCCCTGTTCTTCATGGCCTTCGGCGCACTCGCTCACGATGTCAAAGCGTTCGTTTTGTATCTCCTGCTGGTGCCGATCAACATCGTTCGCCTTTATCAGATGCAAAGCCTGGTCAAGAAGGCGCGCAACGCCGTGCAGGGCGACACATCGATGGAATGGCTCAAGCCGTTCATGACCCAGCGCAAATATCGTCAGGGCGATGTGTTGTGCAAGAAAGGCGATGCGGCCAACGAGATGTTTTTGACGGTAACGGGAAAATACCTGGTGGCGGAAATCGGCGTCGAGCTTCCGCCCGGACGGCTTATGGGGGAGCTCGGCTTTCTGACGCCCAATAACCGGCGGACAGCGACGGTCAAATGCATCGAGGCCGGCCAGGTCCTGACCATAACCTACGAAAAGCTGCTCGAGCTCTACTTTCAAAATCCCCAGTTCGGCTATTACTTCCTCGTCCTGACCAGTCAGCGGCTGCTGCAGAACATCGCGCGTCTCGAAGCAACCATCGCGGCGTCGGCCCAAACCGCACCCGCCGTGTCGGCAGCGGTGAGCCCGGCCGGTTCGCCGGATACGGCCGCCAAGCCCGCGGCGGCGGCACAGGAAGCGACCGGGCCCATGGAGACGGCCTTGCCCGCCACGATCGAAACTTCCCCGGACGGTCGCCGTGCCAATGCGGCGAAGGTGGTCGAACGTTTTTCCCTATGGTCCGGCGCCGCCGGGGTTATTCCGGTGCCGCTCGTCGATTTGGCCGCCGTCGGCGGAATCCAGATTCAAATGCTGCGCCGCATTTCGGATATTTACCGCGTTCCGTTCTCCAAAAATCGGGGCAGGGCGCTCATCGTCAGCCTTGCCGGATCGATGATCCCGGTGAGCAGCGGAGTTGGGGCCGCAAGCCTCATAAAGAGCGTGCCGGTCATTGGGACGGCTGTGAGCGCGATTGTGATGCCGGCGTTATCTGCCGGCGCCACTTACGCGATCGGCATGGCATTCGTTCAGCACTTTGCTTCGGGTGGCACGCTCATTGATTTCAAGCCCACGGATTATCGCGAGTTCATGAAAGCCCAGAAGGAGCTATGGGGCATGCGACCCGGTGCCTCCGCTGCCGCCAAGAGCGCGCCCACCCCGCGACGCGGGCCTTCCTTCGCCACGCGAATGAGGTCATTCCGCTGGGAGCTAAAACAGCGCCCGACGACCTGAAGTCGGCGGGGGCGGGCCGCCCGATGCGGCATTTGGGCGTGGTGCGAGCATTGTCTTGTCATCGCCCGTGAAAGCGGGTGATCCAGTAAACGCAGACCGCGACGTGTTAACTGCACGGCCCTTGATTACCGGATTCCCCGCATTCGCGGGGAATGACATATAACCGCCGTTCGCGCTCCAGGCTCAGTCCAAGGAAAAGCCGAACATGCCGATCATCGACGCGCAGGTGCATGCCTACGAGCGCGATCATCCCGGCCGGCCATGGCACGCGGTGCTGGCGGGACCGCCCGAGGTCACCGGCGAGCAGATGGTCGCGGCGATGGATGCAAACGGCGTCGACGGCGCGATCCTGATTTCGGCGTTCACGATGTACCGCTACGACGCGAGCTACGCGGTCGCGGTGCGCAACCGGCATCCTGACCGATTTGCGTTGATCAAGCCGGTCGATCCCGACAACCCGGCCGTCGCCGACGTGATCGCGGAGTGGAAGCGCACGCCCGGCGCGGTCGCGGTCCGCATGCTGCTGGTGCGCGGCGGCTATAACGAGGACCCCGCCGATCCGGGCCTCAACCGCGTGCTCAAGGAGGCCGCGCGGCTGTCGGTTCCGGTCAACCTGCACATCGCCGGCCGGCTCGACCAGGGCATCGAACTGATCCGCCGCAATCCCGACACGCAAATCATCGTCGATCATCTCGGCCTGGTGCAGCCCTACGATCCGCCGCCGCCGCGCGAGCCGTGGGCCGACCTGCCGAAGGTGCTGACGCTCGCAAAGCTTGCGAACGTCGCCATCAAGATCACCGGCGCCTGCACGCTGTCGCATGAGCCGTTTCCGTATCCGGACATCTGGGATCCGGTCTGCCGCGTGATCGATGCATTCGGCATTGAGCGCTGCCTGTGGGGCACCGACTGGACGCGCGCGGTGAACCTGCTCAGCTTCGCGCAAGGTGTCGAGGCGTTCCGCGTCACCGGCCGCATCTCGCCAAGCGACAAGGCGAAGCTGATGGGCGGCACGACAGCGCGTATTTACGGCTGGTCACCGGGACAAGCGTGAATTTCCTGCGATCGTCCGCGTGGCCGGTCATGACGCGACATCGCGCCTGCTTCCACGGCAGGCGGCGGCCGGTATAGCTTTGGTCCAGAGCCGCCAGCGGGACGTGCCGAGGTTCCGTGGCATCAAAAAAGGTGGCGATTGTGCCTGCGGCGGGCGAACAATCTGAAAAACAGCTCGAATTCGCCGCGCGCGCTGCACTGCCTGCGGAAGGCGATTCAACTTCGGGGAGCACGCCGTGATACTTCCGCGTCGCAAATTTTTGCATTTGACAGGGGCTGCGGCCGCGCTGCCGCCGCTGTCGCGCATCGCCGCCGCAGAGGACGTATATCCGTCGCGGCCGGTCCACCTCATCCTCGGGTTCACTCCGGGGGCGGCCGCCGATGTCGTCGGCCGCGTGCTGAGCCAGGCCGCCACGCCGATCCTCGGCCAGCAGCTTGTGGTCGAAAACAAGCCGGGCGCCGGGTCGAGCATCGCCGCCCAATATGTGGCTCATGCGGCCGCGGACGGCTACACGGTGTTCCTGGCGACGTTGTCCATCATCACCAATCAGATCATCAATCCCAATGCGCAGCTCGATCTGATCAAGGATTTCGAGGCGGTTGCGCTGCTCGAAAACGCGGCCATTATCCTGGTCGTCAATCCTGCGAGTAATATCCATAGCGTCAGCGAGCTCATCGCGTTTTGCAAGGCAAAGCCGGACCAGGCGCTCAGTTCCGACGTCATCGGCAGCATGCCGCATTTCGCCAGCGAGCTGTTTGCGCAGCGCGCCGGCATCAAGCTGACGCACGTGCCGTATCAGGGCAGTCCGCAGGCGGTTGCCGACGTCATCGCCGGGCGCACGCTGCTCACGTTCTCGCCGGCCTCGACCGTTGTCGGCCAGATCGCGGCCGGCAAGCTGCGTCCGCTGGCGACGACGACAAGCAAGCGCGCCGGTGCGCTGCCGGACGTGCCCACCATGGCGGAAGCCGGGCTGTCCGGCGTCGAGACCAGCCTCTGGTTCGGCCTGCTTGTGCCCGCGGGCACGCCGCGCCCCATCGTCGACAAGCTCGCTGCGGCCGCCCGCAAGGCGATGCAAACGCCGGCCGCAATAGAAGCGTTGCGCCCGCAAGGCGACGATCCGCTCGATGCCGGACCCGACGAGTTCGCCGCGTTCATGCACAGCGAAATCACCCGCTGGACCGACGTCGCGCATGCCGCGGGCATGAAAGCCTAGGCTGCGGTCGCTGCCGGACAACAGGTCTGCACGTCACGGGGGAGGGGTTATGCGCAAGGGCTGGTTTCGCCTCACTATGGTCGCGGCGCTCGCGCTGGCGATCCACGCGATCTCTGCCGCTGCGAGCCTCGCCCAGCAGTGGCCGACCCATCCGGTGCGTTTCGTGCTGCCGTTCGGTCCGGGCTCGGGGGCGGACACCGCGGCGCGGCTGATGACCGACAAGCTGCAGCAGACATGGGGCCAGCCGGTCATCATCGACGGCAAGCCTGGCGGCGACGGCCTGCTCTCGCTGCAGACCGTCGTGTCGGCAAAGGACGACCACACGCTGTTCTTCGGGCCGAGCAGCATCTACGTCGTGCAACGCTACGTGCACGAGGACATGACGTTCGATCCCGAGACCGACCTCGCGCCGATCGCCGGCGTCGCCAGGGTCCAGATCGCCATAGCCGTGCCGACGAGTCTCGGCATTTCCACGCTGGCCGAATTCGTGGCGCTGGCGCGCGCCAAGCCGAACGAAACCAGCTATGCGGTGGCGCCCGGATTTTCCGAATTCGTGTTCGACGGCTTCGTCAAGGAGAACGGCCTCGCGATCGCCAAGGTGCCGTACCGCGACATCACCAAGTCGCCGGTCGATCTCGGCGAAAACAGGATCCAGTTGTCCATGCAATCCTTTGCCGCGATGCGGACCTACGCGCAGACCGGCAAGATCAGAATCATCGCCATCAACGATCGCGAGCGATCCGCCGCCGCGCCGGACATTCCCTCCGTGGTGGAAGCCGGATTCCCGGCCCTGCTCGCCAGTCCGGTCCTCGGCCTGCTCGGACCGCGCGACATGCCGATCGAGCTGCGCCGGCGGATCGCGGCGGATATGCTCGCCGCGCTCGACGACAAGACGACGCGGGACAGACTGGCGCTCACGGGGCAGCCGCCCGCGCCGCTCGACGTCGACGCCTTCACCGCGGCGGTCAAGGAGCAATACGCGCAGGTCGCCCATATCGCGTCCGTGCTGGGCATCGCGCGAAAGAAATAAAGTATCGGCAAAAGCTGACAACCGGCGTCGTAGTCTGTTACGCGGGCGCGCACGGTCAGCCTGCCGATCCGGTCGCACATCGCGGCCGTTTGGATTAAAGCATGAACGATTTTTCGACTGCGATAAGCACGGCGCTCACACTCATCGCGCACAACGATGCCGGTTTGCGCGAGATCGTCGTCCTTTCGTTTGAAGTCAGTCTGACTGCAAGCATTTGCGCCCTCTTGATCGGCGCGCCGTTCGGAACGGCGCTCGCGGTCTATCGCTTCCGCGGTCGTGGAGCGCTGATCGTCATTGCCAATGCGCTGCTTGGCCTGCCGCCCGTTGTTGTCGGCCTGGCCGTATATCTTCTGCTGTCCCGCTCCGGTCCGCTTGGCTCGTTCGGCATCCTGTTCACGCCCACAGCCATGGTCATCGCGCAGTGTGCACTCGGCACGCCGATTGTCATCGCGCTCGTTCACCGCAGCACGGTCGGACACTGGCGCGCTTATGGCGATGCCATGCTGGTCGATGGCGCCTCGCGCCGCCGCACCATCGGCCCGCTCATGGCTATCGGCCGTGACGGACTGCTGACCGCGTGGCTCGCCGCATTCGGGCGCGCCATCGCCGAGGTCGGCGCCATCATCATCGTCGGCGGCAACATCCGCGGTTACACGCGCACGATGACGACCGCGATCGCGCTCGAAACCAGCAAGGGCGACCTGAGCCTTGCTCTGGCGCTCGGCATGATCCTGATCGTGCTGTCGATGGCTGTGAGCGCGATCAGTCTCTATCTCGGCCGCGCTGAACGATAGCTAGTGGGTGGCTTCCTGGAGCGGCGGAAAGAACAATTCTTCGCCGTTGATCTTGTACGATGTGACCGCATCGAGGCCGTCTTTCGACGTCAGCCATTCGTGCCAAATCCGCGCGTCGCCGATTTTCACCTGCGGCCACTTCGCGGGATTGACGAGAATGCTGCCGTAGGGGTTGAGCAGCACGTTATCTCCCTCGACCAGGATTTCGAGACCCTGCCGGTTCTTGAAATTCGCCCAGGTGGCGCGATCCGTCAGCGTATAGGCATTCATGCCGGCGGCGATGTTCAGCGTCGCACCCATGCCCTGGCCGAGATCGCGATACCAGCCGGAATGGGGGTCGGGTTGAACGCCGGCAGACTTCCACAGCCGGAGCTCCATGCGATTGGTACCACTGTCGTCGCCGCGGCTCGCGAACGGCGCCTTGGCTTCGGCGATTTGCGATAACGCCCTCTTGGCGTCGTTCAGGCCGCGGATATGCGCCGGATCGGCATTCGGGCCGACGATCACGAAGTCGTTGTACATCACGTTGCGGCGGTCGATTCCAAAGCCGTCGGCGACGAATTTGTCTTCGCCAGCGCGGTCGTGAACCAGCAGCACGTCGGCGTCGCCACGCTGGCCGATCGCCAGCGCCTGGCCGGTGCCGACGGCGACAACATGAACATCGATGCCGGTGGCTGACTTGAAGATCGGCAGGATATGGCCGAACAGGCCTGAATCCTGGGTCGACGTTGTCGAACTGAGCGTGATGAAGCGGTCCCCGGCGTGAGCAACGTTGATTGCAAAAATAACGGACAGAAAAGCGACGATTCGGGTCATCAGCGACTCCAGAGCGACGGCCGGTGTCTTTATCCGGAATTGGCGGAAATGTCTGCCTATCCGGCTCGCGCCATCGCGCCAAAGAAATAAGTGCCCGGGGGCGCCGGCTGGACGCGCGCGGTGAATTCGTTACCCTGCACCGTAAAGGCAGACCGCCGATCCGGTTTTCCGGGAGGAACCCATGCACATCGCCTTGTACTACGCTCCGATCACCTGCGCGCTCGCGCCCTACATTACGCTCACCGAAGCCGGAGCGGATTTCGAGGTGCGGCGGCTCAATCTCGGAAAGGGCCAGCACACCTCGCCCGAGTACCTGAAGATCAATCCCAAGCACAAAGTGCCGGTGCTGTCGGTCGACGGCAGGATCCTGACCGAGAGCATCGCCATCCAGAGCTGGATCGCGCGCGCTTTTCCGCAGGCGAGACTGCTGCCGGCCGACCCGTGGCAGGAGTTGCAGGCGATCTCGCTGATGTCCTGGTGCTCGGGAGGCATTCATCCGTTCCTGGCCCGCATCAATTCCCCGCCGCGGGTCTGCGACGTTCCGGGCACCGGAGAGAGCGTGAAAAGGCTCGCGACCGCGAATCTGATGGAGCTGTTCAAGATCGCCGACGACCTTCTGGCCGGCCGTGAATTCTTCTTCGATCATTTCACCGCGCCGGATGCGCACTTCTTCTGGTGCCAGCGGCGCGCGCGGCAATTCGAGATCGACTTGTCCGGTTTTCGGAACTGCGTCGCGCATTTCGAGCGCATGACGCAGCGGCCAAGCGTTCAGAAGCTGCTGGCGTTCGAAAAATCGGTCCAGGACGAATTCGCCAGAGCCGCGTGAGCGTCCCTGCGCTCCAGTGATGCCGGCTGCGCCATCGGACCTCGACGCGTGCGCCGCCGCGCTCCGGGAGCTGTATTAGGGATTTATCAGTCCGCGTCCCGGGATTTCTTCAGCCAGCTCCGACCAAAAGGGGCAACGCCCGGATTTTGTGTAATCGCGCCAAAGTTGACCGGCGACACGACGGTCGCCGCGAGGCAATGCGTGCCATGAACGGACCGGGTCAGCATCTAACAGTTCCATCCTTGCACGCTGACCTAAAAGCTACTGCGCGCAGCGCATCTTGTGTCGATATTCACTTAGGTGCATCTTTGGGTTGAGTGAGGGTGCGTAACGGTGGTGGAAATTTCCGATTTTCATCAAAGGGTCCTGCGGCGGGCTAAGTCGCCGGAGGAGATGCACCTATATCGCACAGGCTTAGAATGGGATTTGACCGACCCCATTGTTATCGAAAGCTCTGAGGACTTTAAGTCTGCGCCCCAATGGAAAGATCGTCTTACTCCATACCAGCATCAGGTCAATAACCTAATAACATTCTGCCGTCGATTACCCGTAACTCTTCTTGCAGATGATGTCGGCCTCGGAAAAACAATTAGTGCTGGTCTTGTGATCAGCGAGTTGGCGTCTCGATCGCGCGTTTCCAAGATATTGATTGTTTGTCCCAAAATTCTCGGGCCTCAATGGTGCGCCGAGCTCGCGACAAAATTTGACATCCCTTCTCAGTTTGTCACCGGTCGTGAACTTGTAACCACAGATTTCGAGGATTTTGGCGCGGTCATATTGTCAGGCGCGATTTCGCCGACGGGAAACGCGCTGGCCATTTGCACCCAATCGAAGGCCCTCTTGGGACTAAGAACGAGCTATCTGGGGTGCGTATTTTCTCCGCGCGAGCGGGAAATAATCGGCAGTGTTGCTAGCGGGAAGCGCTCGAAAGGAACTTGGATAAGCGACTGACTGTACAATATACGCTCTCTGGAATTGTCAGAGGGGCGCCCACTTTTTCATTGACAATATTCCTAGGATGTAATACCTAACATAGTCCTGCTCATCGTGAGGGACGTCAACCGGTGACGCCGACTGACGGAGTGGGTGCGGTTCCTGCGGGCAGGGTTCGTCACTCTTGTCTGCAGGCGGCTTGGGCATCGTCCCGTCCGGCGCGTGATCGGACTGCAGGGTGCCTGCTGCACTGGTGCCGGAGAGGGTGCTCCCGTTTGCATCCGGTGATTCCAGGAAGCGCGGCCCGGGCCGAGGTCGAGGCGTAACAGCCTCGGCGAAAACCGCGGTGGAGCGCCGAAAGGCGAGCGCGCCCGCTCCATGGGGCCCCAGCGGCCCCGGTCTTCCGCGCATCGGGAAAGACGGAGAAACGGCGCGCGCCGCACGGCGGACGGTTCGCGCAGCTTTGCGTGAAGCTGTCCGCGGCGATGCGGCTCCTGGCTTGGAAGCGCTTATCGGCGCTCCGCCTCCCTTCTTTTTTGGAGGGAGGTCAAATGGAATGGCTTTGCTTGAGCGTGAACGCAAAACTCGGATGCAGCCGCATCGCGAGAACGGGATTGCATGTCCTTAAGTCGTCATTGCCGGACTTGATCCGGCAATCCATGCGGCGTCTCAGCATGGACCACCGGGTCAAGCCCGGTGGTGACGATTGAAAAGGTGAGGCTCGATGAGAATCAAACGAGGCCTTGGCAAACGCAGCTTTCCGGCCGGCTGACACTCGAGGAGTGGCTGGCCGCGCCGTACCGCAAGCGTGTCCACCTGATATGGCGCGCGCAGTGCGACTTGCTGGGATCGTTCCGGTTCTGTGACCGCACGCCGTGCCGCCGTGCGCGAACCTGCTGCGGCGGCGATTCTCTGGCGTGCCGGCAAAGGCTTTGGCGCCTCAACCCGGCGATGCCGAGAACGCTGCGGCGGGAATGGGCGCGGCTTGACCGACTCAAGGACCTATGAGGCGAGGCATGGAACAGCCGCGCGACGAAGATCGCCGCAAGCGCTCCTTTCGCCTTGGGACGAGGCGCGATTACGCGTTGCGCGCCGGGGCCATTTTGGGCATGTTCCGGCCGATTTGCGCCGCCCGCCAGTCCATTGTATGCGGAGCGCCTTGCATTCCGGGCCGGCTTGAACGTCCGGCCCTTCCATTAGACCGGGGACTTCCATGAATACCTTGTGGCTCATCGTTTTGTGCGGCGCTTTGGCCGTCGTCTATGCCATCTGGGCGACGCGCTCGGTGCTGTCGGCCGACGCCGGCAGCGAGAAAATGCAGGAGATTTCCGCCGCGGTGCGCGAGGGCGCGCAGGCCTATTTGAAGCGGCAATACACCACCATCGCGGTGGTCGGCATCGTGATCTTCTTCATCGTCGGCTATTTCCTCGGCTGGCTCGTCGCGGTCGGTTTCGCGGTCGGCGCGATCCTGTCCGGTTCGGCAGGCTTCATCGGCATGAACGTGTCGGTTCGCGCCAATGTGCGCACGGCGCAGGCGGCGATCAGCTCGCTTGCCGGCGGACTTGAGATCGCGTTCCGCGCCGGCGCCATCACCGGCATGCTGGTCGCGGGCCTCGCGCTCCTTGGCGTCACGCTCTACTTCGGCTTCCTCACCGGCACCTTGCACATGGCGCCGAACGACCGCGAGGTGATCGACTCGCTCGTGGCGCTCGGCTTCGGCGCTTCGTTGATTTCGATCTTTGCCCGTCTCGGCGGCGGCATTTTCACCAAGGGCGCCGACGTCGGCGGCGATCTCGTCGGCAAGGTCGAGGCCGGAATTCCGGAAGACGATCCGCGCAACCCGGCCACCATCGCCGACAACGTCGGCGACAATGTCGGCGATTGCGCCGGCATGGCGGCCGACCTGTTCGAGACCTACGTGGTGACCACTGTGGCGACCATGGTTCTCGCCGCGATCTTCTTTAACGCCGCCGGCGGCGACATGCTGCTGCGGATGATGACGCTCCCGCTCGCCGTCGGCGGTGTCTGCATCATCACCTCGATCATCGGCACCTTCTTCGTCAAGCTCGGCCCGAGCCAGTCGATCATGGGCGCGCTGTACAAAGGCCTGCTGGCGACGGCCGTACTGTCGCTCGTCGGCATTGCGATCGTGATCTACCAATTGATCGGCTTCGGGCCGCTTGCCGGCGTGAGCTATTCCGGCCAGACGCTGTTCATCTGCGGCATCGTCGGTCTTGCGGTGACCGGCCTGATCATCTGGATCACCGAATACTATACCGGCACCAATTTCCGGCCGGTGCATTCGATCGCGCAGGCCTCGGTGACCGGCCACGGCACCAATGTCATCCAGGGGCTGGCGATCTCGATGGAAGCGACGGCGCTTCCGGCGCTGGTGATCATCGCCGGAATCCTGGTCAGCTATAATCTCGCCGGCCTGTTCGGCATCGCCATCGCGGTGACGACGATGCTGGCGCTGGCCGGCATCGTCGTCGCGCTCGACGCTTTCGGCCCGGTCACCGACAACGCAGGCGGCATTGCCGAAATGGCGGGGCTTCCGAAGGAAGTGCGCAAGTCGACGGATGCGCTGGACGCCGTCGGCAACACCACCAAGGCGGTGACCAAGGGTTATGCGATCGGCTCGGCCGGCCTTGGCGCGCTGGTGCTGTTCGCGGCCTACAACGAGGACCTCAAGTTCTTCGTCGCCGGCGCTTCTCAGCATCCGTATTTCCAGGGCGTTGCCCCGGATTTCTCGCTGACCAATCCTTACGTCGTGGCCGGCCTCCTCTTCGGCGGGCTATTGCCGTATCTGTTCGGCGCCATGGGCATGACCGCGGTCGGCCGCGCCGCCGCCTCGATCGTCGAGGAGGTGCGGCGTCAGTTCCGCGAGCGCCCGGGCATCATGCAGGGCAGGGACAAGCCGGATTACGGCCGCGCCGTCGACCTGCTGACCAAGGCGGCGATCAAGGAAATGATTGTGCCGTCGCTGCTGCCGGTGCTGTCGCCGATCGTCGTCTACTTCCTCATCTACTTCGTCGCCGGCGGCGGCGCGGCCGGCAAGTCGGCGGCGTTCTCGGCGCTCGGCGCGATGCTGCTCGGCGTGATCGTCACCGGCCTGTTCGTGGCGATCTCCATGACCTCGGGCGGCGGCGCCTGGGACAACGCCAAGAAATACATCGAGGACGGCCACTACGGCGGCAAGGGCTCCGACGCCCACAAGGCGGCGGTGACCGGCGACACGGTCGGCGATCCCTACAAGGACACCGCCGGTCCGGCGGTGAACCCGATGATCAAGATCACCAACATCGTCGCGCTGTTGTTGCTGGCGGTGCTGGCGCACTGAGCGCGCCGCTAAACACTCCGCTCGTCCCCGCGAAAGCGGGGACCCAGCGTATCTTAAAGTGAAAAACTGGATTCCCGCGTACGCGGGAATGAGCGGAAAACCGTGCCGCTTACGATCCCTTGTTTTCGATCGTGCGGAAGATGTAGCTGATGAAATTGTTCTCGTTGCCGCTGGTCGGCGTCGTGCGGCTGACGAAGTCAAAAATCTTGCCGTCCTTCATGCCGTATTCGGCAAGCCGCTGGACTTTCCTGTTCTTGTCGAAATAGACCGCCACCACGCGCTGATCGGTGATGTTGATGTTCATGAACGACACCGGCCGATCGGCGCGTTGCGAGATGTAGTAGAACGCCTCGCCGCTGACGGTCGCTACGGTTGAGGGGGTGCCGAGTACCAGCAGCACCTGTTCCTGCGAGGCGCCAAGCGGAATTTGATCGAGCGCGCCTTCGGGCAGGACGTAGCCGCGCTGAAAGGTTTCGCTGAAGCAGCCGCCGAGAACGAGCGCAGCCGACACCAGCACGGCCGCGGCGGCCGCGCGACGTCCCAAGGCACTTTTCCGGCGAATTCCCCGCACTCCAGATCAGCCCTATCTTGCGCCGCAACGCTGCGTGCCGTACCCCGAAAGTCGCAAATTGGCAATCAGCCGCCCAGCGCGCCCATCAAGGAACCGGGCTATCCCTATGATCCTGCCGGGGTTTCGGCGCCGGTCCCAAGGCCGTACAATCCGCGCGCTTTATGGCGCCGTCGTGGCGCAGGCGCGCTTCGCCGCGTTCTACGCCGGTTACGGCGTGCCAGACACGGTTGAAGGCCGGTTCGACCTCATCGTGCTGCACCTGGTGCTGCTGCTGCGCCGGCTGGGCCAGGATAGTGAGTTCGGACGCAGCCTGGGCCAGGACCTGTTTGACGAGTTCTGTCGGGACCTCGATGCCAATTTGCGGGAAATGGGTGTCGGCGATCTCGCGGTGCCCAAGCGCATGCAGCGCTTCGCCGAGGCGTTCTACGGCCGTCAGGCCGCCTATCTGGACGCGCTAGCGGCAACGACGGACCGGCAGGCCTTTGAGAACGCACTGTCGCGTAATATCTTTACGGGAGGCATCGAAGACGGGGCGGCGCGGCTGACGCGTTATGCGTATGCGGCCATGAGCGAGATGGCAGGCCAAGCCGACGACGCTTTGCTCCGTGGTGAGGTCGCTTTTCCAAGCCCGGACGAAATTGCCTGAGAGAACGTGGAAATGCCCAAGACTGATAAATACGCCACCGACAAACACGTTCCCGTGCCCTGGCACGTTCCGGTCGCCATTGAAGAGGTGCCGGCGGAAACCGGGCAACACTTCGAGATTTCGGCGGACGCGGATGCACGCGCCAGTATCGCCGCGGTGGCGGGATTGCGGGATTTGCCGAGGCTTGAGGCCAGTTTCGACGTGACGCGGCAAGGCGCGGACGGTCTGCACGTGGTCGGTCGGATGTCGGCCACGGTCGGCCAGAACTGCGTGGTGACGCTTGAACCTCTCGTCAACGTCATCGAAGAGGATATCGACCTGGTCTTTGCGCCGCCTGCGCCATCGCTCGACATGCCTGTCGATGACGAAGAAGATGACGATTCGAAGAAACCTGCCGGACGGGTTCGCCACAACCTGGACGGACCGGAACCGTTGATCGGCGGTGTGGTCGACCTCGGTGCGCTGGCAACCGAGTTCCTGATTCTCGGTCTCGACCCCTATCCGCGCAAGCCCGGCGCGGTTTTCGATCCGCCGCAGCAGGTTAAGCCGGATCCGGGGCCGTTTGCCGCGCTCGCCGGCCTGGCGGCCAAGGGCGGCAATGGCACTTGATCGCAGTTGTGTCCGGGCGCCGAACCGCTATTCTCGCGGTCGGTCGCGCAGCCACACCCCCCAAGACATAGGGCCGTAAGGTCATTCGATGTCCAACAAGGTCCGCATTGCGCTCGATGCGATGGGGGGCGATCACGGCCCTGCCGTTGTCGTCGCCGGCGCCGACCTGGCATTGGCGCGTCATCCCGAGAGCGAGTTCCGGTTTTTCGGCAACTCGGCGCTGATCGCTCCGCTGATGGACGCGCGGCCCGCGCTCAAAGCCGCCTCGCAAATCGTTCACACCGAGATTGCGGTGCGCATGGAGGATAAGCCGAGCCAGGCGCTTCGTTACGGGCGCTGGAAGTCCTCGATGTGGCTCGCCATCGATGCGGTGAAGAAGGGCGATGCCGACATGGTGGTGTCGTGCGGCAATACCGGCGCGCTGATGGCGATGTCGAAATTCAATCTCAAGATGCTGCCCGGGATCGAGCGGCCGGCGATCGCCGCGCTGTGGCCGACCTTGCGCGGGGAATCGATCGTGCTCGACGTCGGCGCCTCGATCGGGGCGGATGCCGAGCATCTGATCGATCTGGCGGTGATGGGCGCCGCGACCGCGCGCATCCTGTTCGGACTGGAACGGCCGAGCGTGGGTCTGCTCAACATCGGCGTCGAGGAAGCGAAGGGGCTCGAACAGGTGCGCGACGCCGGCCGCATGCTGCGCGACGAGAAACTGCCCGGCCTCGAGTATTTTGGCTTCGTCGAAGGCGACGACATCGGCAAGGGCACCGTCGACGTGGTCGTGACCGAAGGTTTTGCCGGCAATATCGCGCTGAAAACCGCCGAAGGCACGGCGCGCCAGATTGCCGAATATCTCAGGGGCGCCATGAGCCGCACGCTCAGCGCCAAGATCGGCTACCTGTTCGCGCGCTCGGCGTTCCGGCAGTTGCGCCAGAAGATGGACCCGCGCCGGGCCAATGGCGGCGTTTTTCTCGGCCTCAACGGCATCGTCATCAAGAGCCACGGCGGCACCGATGCCGAAGGTTTCGCGGCCGCCATCGAGCTCGGCCAGGGCGTGGTGCGCGACGAGCTTCTGGCCAAGATCACCGCTGCGCTTGGCCGCCCTGGCAAGTTGGTCCGCCAGGCGGTCGGCGGAGCTGTCTCGTGACGGTTCGGCGGTCGGTCATACTCGGCTGTGGCAGTTATCTGCCGAGCCAGGTGCTCACCAACAGCGAACTCGCGCTCAAGGTCGACACATCCGACGAATGGATCGTGCAGCGCACTGGAATTCATGAGCGCCGCATCGCCGCGGCAGGCGAATTGACGTCCGATCTCGCCGTGCATGCGGCGCGCGCTGCGCTGGCCCACGCGCGGGTCGACACGCAGTCGATCGATCTCATCGTGCTCGCGACCTCGACGCCCGACAATACGTTCCCGGCCAGCGCGGTTTCCGTGCAGGCCGCGCTTGGCATCACCCACGGCGCCGCCTTCGATGTGCAGGCCGTCTGCTCCGGTTTCGTCTTTGCGCTGGCGACGGCCGACGGGCTTCTCAAATCGGGGGCGTTTTCACGGGCGCTGGTGATCGGCGCCGAGACTTTTTCGCGCATTCTCGACTGGACCGACCGCTCGACCTGCGTGCTGTTCGGCGACGGCGCCGGCGCCGTCGTGCTCGATGCCCAGGACCAGCCCGGCACGCGCGACGACCGCGGCATCCTCTCCATCCATTTGCGCTCCGACGGGCGCTTCAAATCGAAGCTTTATGTCGATGGCGGGCCGTCTTCGACCGGAACCGTGGGTCATTTGCGCATGGAGGGCCGCGAGGTCTTCAAACACGCAGTCGCCATGATCACGGACGTGGTCGAGGACGCATTCAAGGCGACGGGTTTCGGCGTCGAAGACATCGATTGGTTCATTCCGCATCAGGCCAACCGGCGCATTATCGACGGCTCGGCGCACAAACTCGGCATCGCGCCCGGCAAGATCGTCGTTACGGTCGACCGCCACGGCAACACCTCGGCGGCCTCAATTCCGCTCGCGCTTTCGGACGCGGTGGCCGACCGCCGGATCAAACGCGGCGACCTCTTGCTGCTCGAAGCCATGGGTGGCGGCTTCACCTGGGGGGCGGCGCTGGTGCGGTGGTAAGCCCCAGGAGCCCGGCCCAAGCCCCGTTGACACCCGCGCTGCCAAGCTAATATCGTAGATAATTCAGCACGATATGTTGATCGACTTATGATCGATCGCCGTGCTCGGGGCTGGCGATGGCGGGAAAGACGATTACGCGTGCCGATTTGTGCGAGGCGGTCTATCAAAAGGTCGGCCTGTCTCGCACCGAATCCGCTACACTCGTAGAACTTGTACTCAAGGAAATCACGGATTGCCTTGAACGTGGCGAAACAGTGAAACTGTCGTCATTCGGTTCGTTCGTCGTGCGCAAGAAGGGTCAGCGTATTGGCCGTAATCCCAAAACCGGCAAGGAAGTGCCCATCTCGCCGCGCCGGGTGATGGTGTTCAAACCCTCCGCCATCCTCAAGCAGCGGATCAATTCCGGGCCTGATGGCGGCCAATAACCGCGTTGGGCAGGGAGTCAGGAATTGGACAAGGCGCCGGACGCTTTCCGCACCATCAGTGAAGTCGCCGACGAAATTGACGTTCCCCAGCATGTGCTGCGGTTTTGGGAGAGCCGCTTCGCGCAGATCAAGCCGATGAAGCGCGGCGGCGGCCGCCGCTATTATCGCCCGGACGATGTCGATCTGCTGCGTGGCGTGCGTCACCTGCTTTACGGCGAGGGCTACACCATCCGTGGCGTGCAGCGCATCCTGCGCGACGAAGGCGCGGCATTCGTTCAAAATGTCTGGCGCGCCGGTGCCGTCGCGCCGCCGCCTCCGGCCGAGGACGATCGCACGGAAGATGACTTCGTCGAGGCCGCCATCGAGGGCCGTACGGAACCGGACCTTTCGCCCTTCGGCCGCGCATCATCGCACATCGTCGGTGAGGGCGCAGCGCAACCGCGTTCGAATGAGCGGCGTGAGCCGTTGCTTTCGGTTCCCGCTCCGGCCGGGCGTCCGGGCGCCGCTGCCGAGGGCAAGCTGCGCGCCGCGCTCGACGAGCTCATCGCCTGCCGCCGCTTGATCGATGCTGCGCTGTCGGACGCCGAACCGGCCGGTCAAAATGGTCGGAGCGGCGAGATTTGAACTCGCGACCCCCAGTCCCCCAGACTGGTGCGCTAACCGGGCTGCGCTACGCTCCGAATATCGGGCCGCACTATAGTCAGCGCCGTCACGTGCCGCAACACGCGCTGCCGTCAAGCGGCCGTTCAGCAGACAGCGCCGCGCCGTGAAGCGACTTTTCAGCGCGACAAAAAACTCGCTGCGCGGGATTGCGTACGGCGTCCGGACCGAACCTGCCATTCGCGAGGAAGCAATCGTTTTCGTCATAGCGCTCCCGGCCGGATTTTTTGTCGCGCCGAATCTCGTGTGGTACGCGGCCATGATCGGCGTGCTCCTTCTGCTGCTCGCCATCGAATTCTTGAACACGGCGATCGAAAAGCTCTCCGATCATGTGACTCCGATGCATCACCCCGAAATCGGCATGATCAAGGATTTCGGTTCCGCCGCCGTATTCTTCGGTTTGGCCTTGAGCGGGCTGGTGTGGCTTGCGGCCATAGCGGTGCGCAGCGGGCTGATCTGAAACCGAAGTTCAGGAACGTCATCCGAACGAAGCGATGCGCCTTAATTTCTTCACAAGTGTATTCGGGGCCTAATCGTTCGGCGCACACCGGCAAACTTCGCGTAACTTTTATTTCCTCTTTATGGGCGCGCGCTGCGTATTTACGTCCTTGCCTCTATGTTTCTTCGCCATGCGGAATTTAGTTTGCGGCTCCGAGCGGTAAGCGTGCCGCATCCACTGTGGTTGCGGCTGCCGCATAATTCGGTTGGAGGAAGAATCATGAAACAGGGCATCACTATCATTGCCGCACTGGCCTTTGGTGCAGCGATCGCCGCGTCTCCCGTGTTTGCGCAGCAGACCGGCAAAAGCCTCAATGACGGAGGATCATTCGCGTCGCAGCAGCAGCCTAACGCGCAGCCGCTGTATAACTCCGTGCCGTCGCAAACGCCGGTGACGCCGCAAACTGGCAAGAGCACCAACGACGGTGGCATCGCCGCTGAGCCCAGCACCGGGAATGTTGCTGCGACGAGAGCGGCGAGCAATACCGCGAAGCCGTCGACGGCGGCGCCTTACACCGGCAAGGGTGCAAACGACGGCGGCATGTAAGACTGCGCAAGGACAGAACCGCCGTTCGTTCGGCGGTTAACGCGCCGCGGCCGATGCCGCGGCGCGTTTCCATTTCTGCGTGGCTTGCGGTGATGCCGCACGGATCGGACCGCGATAGGCAGCAACCGCCAGATAAAGCGCGCCGGCAATGTAGACGGCGGTATAGGCGGCGAGAAATCCGACGATATCGCATTTGACGGCGACGGAGACGGCAGTTGCCACGATCATCGCTGCGGCAACACTGGCGCCGATACGGGAGATTTCGCGGAAGAATCCGGCATGCAGCAGCAGCGATTGCGCGACCATCTGGACGAGGTTCGCGAGCACCATCACGATGAGTATCGGTGTCACTGCCGGCGGCACAGTCGCCGCCGACCCTAGCAGGAAAACGAAGAGCTGCCTGGATGCGAAGAGCAGCAACAGGCAGACGAACGCGGCGGGCAGGCTGCATAGTGCTGCCGCAACCAGGGTCGTGCGCACCAGCCGTGACGCGTCGCGCGCGGCGATCGCCCGGGTTTGTCCCGGAATGGCAAGATCGCAAGCCGCGGTGTAGATGACGCTCGCGCCGCGAAAGATGCGAAACGTCGCCTCAAGAATGATCGTCGGCGCGCCGAGGCCGAACGCCCATGGTACGACGTAATAGGGGAACGTATACGTGAAGATGTCGCTCAGCGCGAATGTTCCGCTGCGCCTGATCGACGTCATGTGTCCCCGAAAAAAATCGACAAGCTCGGCCGCAAAGGTGCGAAGCCGGGGCGCCATCCCGCCGCGCCTCATGAGCCTCGTTACCGCCGATCCCACGACCAGCGCCCACACTGCGTTCGAGCCGACCAGAAAGACAGTGAAAGGCAGGCCGATCAGCATGGCGAGTATCGTCGCCATATTGCCGATGCGGCGCACCAGTTCGAGCTTTTCGTAGAAAACGTATTCGTCAACGGCGATGCTGATGCTGCGCAGGCAAACCCAGGTCAAGTTGAGGCTGACGTAGAAAAAGAATAAGCCGAAATCGGTAGCTTCGAGGGTGGAGACTGCCGGGCGCGCGCTCATCACCGCGAAGCAAACCAGCGCCCCGCAGGTGGCGAGCAGAACATAGAAAATGACGACCGCGGTCGCTTGCGCGGCGGCGCGCTCGTCCGTCTTGCCGGCAATATGCGCGTTGCGCAATTGCACGAACAGGATCTTGGCGAGCCCGAGATCGCACAGCCACAACGAATAGCCGATCGCACCGACCAGGATGAACAGCGAAAACCGGTCGGGAGAAAGCACGCGCGCGAATACCAGCGTCTGCACCAGACCCATGGCGAATGCGCCGCCGGCGGTCGAGACGCGAAGGAGCAGGAATGGAAGCGAGATGAGCCGCGCCTGCGGTTGCGCTGCCGGCGGCGTATCAGCCGCCGGCGGTGCTATATTTCCGTGCATGATCCGACACCGGCTCCGGCGGATTTGCGATCAATTTTCAAGGCGCGCGGGCGCGATCCTAAGAGCTCGGGGCTAACCAAATGGTAAACCGATCGGCACAAATTTGCGGTCGCGAGGGTATCCGGCAACGCCGGGCGGACGCAATCAAGCCGGAACGAAGGCGCGGTCGACGATGCTCCACGCCTGCCGCCTGCGGTAGTTGATCGACGCCGTACCAAGGCCCCAGATCAATCCCAGCATGAGGAAGAAGTGGCGCCAATGATCGGTGTCCACGATCATGCCTTCGACCGCCTCACCGACGAACACCGCGAAAGCGGTGATGAGGTAGTACTGCCACGGGGTCGCTATCGGCACCGTCAGCAAGCCGAGCATGAGCGTGACGACAACCAGGGTCAGATACGCGGCGCCGCCGAGCCAGCCGTATACCAGGAAGCCCTGCATGTAGACGTTGTGCTGTTGCATGCCGTAGATGCGATCGAATTCGAACGGTCCCAAACCGTCCGGATTCTCAAGTATTGTGCCGAGGGCCTGTTGCTGCAGCCAGAAGCGGCCGCCGGGTCCGACGTCATAGGGCTGAATGGCCTTGGCGCGTTCCACGAACATGTCATGGACGGAACTGATCGACATCAGTAATGCTACCAGCACGACCGCGACGAGAGCCGTGAGCAGGCTGACGACGATAATGCGCGCGCGCATGCGCGGGTCGGGCGTCACCAAAAAGACAGTCAGAACGCCGACGGTCGCCGAGATGGCGAAATGCGCCCAGGCGCCCCGCGAAAAACTCAACAGCAGGCCGCCGGTCAGGATCATCAGCAATACGACATAGGTCGGCCTCATGCCCCGCGTCAAAATCGCGATCATCAGCCAGACGATCGGAAAGACCAGGAATGGCGCGTAGACGTTCGGGTCCTTGAACGTGGCGCTGACGCGGTCGTTGTCGAGGAAGATGTCGGAGTGCGGCAGCAGATGGAAGAAGCCGATATAGCCGGCCGCCGTCGCGATGAGCGCCGCGAGAATGTAGCCGCGCCGCAAAATCGCCAATCGCCGCAAATCACCGCCGGAGAACAGGCAGGCAAACATCACGGCGGCGACGCCCAGATAGACCGACGTCCCTGCATATTGAATGTCCTTGGCGTTGTCGCCGACCTGGATCAGCGACAGAAATCCGCCGATCAACCACACCGCGATGAGAAACAGCAGCGGTGCGAGTTTGCGGTCGAAGCCGACGCCGGCGGCGACGCATGCGACCAGCAGCACCATCATCAACCCGTCGTGCGGCGAAGGTTCGATGAAGGCGACGGAGCTGGTCAGTGCCGTGACGAAAAGGACGATATTGAGGAGCCGCTGCGCCATGACCGAATTACGGCTGCTGCCTTGACCAGCCGTCACCGCCAGGGCCGGATTGCGGGTATTCATCAGTAGGCGTTTTCCATGCTGAACACTGCGAGCGGTGTACGCAGCAAGATCGAAATGTCGAGCAGGAGCGACCAGTTTTCGATGTAATAGAGGTCATGCTCGACGCGGCGCTGAATCTTCTCCTTACTGTCGGTTTCACCGCGCCAGCCATGAATTTGTGCCCAGCCGGTGATGCCAGGCTTTACCCGGTGCCGGGCGAAATAACCGTCCACCGCCTCGTCGTAGGGGTGCTCGGCGGCCTTGGCATTGATGGCATGCGGACGCGGCCCGACCAGAGATAGATTGCCGATGAAGACGACATTGAAGAGTTGCGGCAGCTCGTCGAGGCTCGTCTTGCGTATGAAACGGCCGACGCGGGTCACGCGCGGATCGTTCCTGCTCACCTGCTTCTTCGCATTGGCGTCGGTGAACTCCGCGTAGATCGAGCGAAACTTGTAGACCTCGATGAGTTCGTTGTTGAAGCCATAGCGCCGCTGTTTGAAGAACACCGGGCCCTTGCTTTCAAGTTTTATGGCAAGCGCAACGAGCAGCATGATCGGCGCAAGACAGATCAGCGCCAGCGTTCCGACGATCTTGTCGAACAGCCACTTCATCACGATGTCCCAGTCCGCTATCGGGCGGTCGAACACATCGATCACGGGAACATTGCCGATGTAGGAATAGGAACGCGGCCGGAACCGCAGCTTGTTGGTGTGCGCCGACAGGCGGATGTCGACCGGCAGCACCCACAGCTTCTTGAGCATGTGCAGGATGCGCCCTTCGGCCGAGATCGGCAGCGAAAAGATCACGAGGTCGACGCGGGTCTTGCGCGCGAACTCCACGATATCGTCGACGGTGCCGAGATTGGGAACACCATTGCACATCGGCAGGCTCCGACCGTCGTTGCGGTCGTCGAACACGCCGATCACGTTGACGTCGGAATCGCGCTGCACGGCAAGCGATTGCAGGAGCGTTTCGCCGTTCTTGTCGGCACCGACGACGATGGTGCGGCGGTCGAGGCGTCCCTGCCGCGTCCACCGGCGCACCAGGAGGAACAGCGCGCGGCGAAACCCGATCAGAGTGAAGAGCCCAAGCGCATAAAAGCCGCCCAGCCAGGCTCGCGAAAACTGGTCGCCGGCCTTGGCGAAGAACGATATCCCGATCGCGATCAGAAACACCACCGACCACGCCGAGGCAAGCCGCATATATTGTTTCTCGTGGCCGCGAAACGCCTGCACCTGATAGATGTCGGCGACCTGGAAGGCGATGATCGAAAAGATCGCGATGCCGGCGATTTCGACGATATAGTGCATGGCAAAGCCGTTGGCCGGCACCACGTACCAGAAGTACAGCGCGAGGCCGACCAGGGCGACCAGCGCGGCTTCGATCAAACGCACGGTTCCGGCAAGCACGATCGGCGAATAGGCCGGCTTGAAATCCTGCGCAGCGACAAGAAGCGCCGTCGGCGAGAGTGGGCGCGGTGCCGAGGATTTTGCGGTCGGCATCGCCTTGACCGCCGCCGATGCCGCGCCGGCCGCGTCAAAGATCGTGCCGTGTTCGGGACTGGTCATGGTTAACACAAGCTTTCCGGTTCGGGACCGGACACAACACGATCCGCTCAGGGAATCTGAGCTGCAACATAGTGAACAATCTTCAAAAATTGGTTATGTGAATTGAGCAAGTTTTCGCAGTGCCAGCGCTTCGCGATAGGCGGCGAGCCCGCCGTTCACCATGGTGTCGACGGAAAACTCCGTGCGCACACGTGCCCTGACCTGCTGAGCGACGGAATTGGCGTGGCCCGGGTTGTCGAGCGCGTCCTGGATCGCCGCAACCAGCGCCGCGACGTCGTCGGCGGGAATGAGATGCTCGGAAAACGGCCCAAATATCTCCGGCATGCCGCCTACCTCGGTGGCGATGACCGGAACGCCGGCGGCCGCTGCTTCGAGCACCACATAGGGCAGCGATTCCGCGCGGGACGGAATGACGAGCATGCGTCCCATGGCGAACGCCACCCGGGCCGGCTGGTAGCCGACGAAGCGTACCTCGTCGACAACCCCGCATCGGCGAGCCTGCGCCTTGAGCTTGGCGTCGTCCGGTCCTTCGCCGACGATCGTCGCGGTTACCGGCCGTCCGGACTGTTTGAGGATCGCCAACGCCTCGATCAGGATGTCGATCGCCTTGACCGGCCGCAACTCGCCGATGCACACCAGATCGGTTGCATCGGGCGTGACGGCGACGGGATCGAATTCGCCTTGGCTGACGCCGTTGCGCACGATCCGCACCATGGCGCGCGGCTGGCCGATTTTGGCGCGGAACAGGTTGGCCACGTAGCTGCTTTCGAACAGGAAAAGATCGGTGCGAAAATTCAGCATACGCTCCAGCGAACGATAAAAGCCGCCGCTTAGGGTGCCGGGGCAATACACCAGCGACCCGCCATGAGGCGTGTAGGCCCGGATGGCGCGGCCGACATTCGGCACGAGGCGGATCAGCCCGGCGCCCTTGGCACCATGACCGTGCAGAATATCGGGTCTGAGCATTTCGATTCGCCGCATGACACAGCGCAATGCGGGAATGTCGTGCAGGCTCAGCTCGCGCGGGATCGCGACTCGTTCGTAACCGAGCGCGAGAAGCGGCGTGAGCTCCCGCAACACGGCTTCGGCGCGCGCGCCGCCGGTCGTGCTGTCGATGATGAGTCCGACGCGATGTCCGCGCGCCGCCTGGCCGCGTACCAGATCGATCACGTGACGAAACAGGCCGCCGAGCGGCGCCCGCAGGATATGAAGGATTTTGAGGCTCGTCGGATCGAAGTTCGGCGGCTGCGACTGCGGGTCCGATGCAGCGGCAAGATCGAGCGCCGGGCGGGCGGAACGCAAAACAGCCATGAAGGAATTTCCTAAAGCTCGCTGCAGGTCGTTAAGCCGATTGAGACCTGATGCGGTTAATAAAGCTTCACGGCCGGATTCGGCGCCGCGTCGGAGGCTGCCTTAACCGGATATCAACCTTAATAGTTTGTGCTTGTGGGGCGTGTCGGTTGGGTGTCGGTGCAGTTGCGAGGAGTAGTGAGATGAGTTTTGCGTCGCAGTCGACGCGTGGCAGTGGTCAATTCATCGACTCCGAATTGGACCTGTCGGCGCTCGGCTCTTCCCTTTGGCGGCAGAAGTGGCGAATTCTGCGCCCGGCAATTCTGGTCGGACTGGTCGCCCTCATCACTGTCCAGGTCATCACGCCCCGATATCAGTCGGAATCGCGCGTCATCGTCGAAGGGCGCGATAATATCTTTTTGCGTCCGGACGCCGACAAAGACACGATGGATCGCACCGTCGACCAAGAGGCAGTGACCAGCCAAGCCCAGCTCATTCTGTCGCGCGATCTCGCCAGCCAGGTGATCGAAAAGCTCAAGCTCAACCAGCGCCCGGAATTCGACGCGGCGCTCGGCGGGATTTCGCCGGTCAGGACGGTGCTCGGCCTGCTCGGTATCGTCAGGAATCCGATGAGCATGACGCCGGAAGAGCGCGTCCTCGAAGCTTATTACGACCGGCTGACCGTGTATCCGGTGGACAAATCGCGCGTCATCGTCATCGACTTTCTGTCCGAGGATCCCGAGCTTGCCGCGCAGGTGGCGAACGCCATTGCCGACGGCTATCTGCAACTGTTGCAGAAGGTCAAGCAAGACCAGGTGCAGACCGCCGGCCAGGTGCTGGCCGGCCAGATCGACGTGTTGCGTAAGAAAGTTGTCGCCGCCGAAGCCAAGGTCGAGGCCTACCGCGCAAAATCGAATCTTCTGGTCGGCAACAACAACACCACGCTTTCGGCGCAGCAGCTCGGCGATATGACGGCGCAGCTCTCCGCCGCACGTGCGCAAAAATCAGACGCCGAGTCGAAGTCGAAGCTGATCCGCGATATGATCAAATCCGGCCAGCCGATCGAATCCTCCGACATTCTCAATTCCGAACTGATCCGAAGGCTGTCGGAACAGCGCGTGACGCTGCGCGCCCAGCTTGCGGAGCAATCGTCCACGCTGCTCGACAATCATCCGCGCATCAAGGAATTGAAGGCGCAGATCGCCGACCTCGATCGCCAGATCACGGAAGGTGCGGCGACGATCGCGCGCTCGCTGGACAACGATGCCAAGATCGCAGGCGCCCGCGTCGACTCGCTGACAGCGAGCCTCGATGTGCTCAAGAGCCAGGCCGCCGTGACCAACGAAGACGACGTGCAATTGCGCGAGCTCGAGCGCGACGCCAAATCGCAGCGCGACGTGCTTGAGTCCTATCTCGCCAAATACCGCGAGGCGACGGCGCGCGACACCATCAATTCCGCGCCGGCCGATGCCCGGGTCATTTCACGCGCGGTGGTTTCGAATGTGCCGGCGTATCCGAAAAAACTCCCCGCTGTGCTGATCGCCATCCTCACGACGATGATCATTGCCTCGGGCTTCGTGCTGACCAAGGAGCTTCTGGCTGCGCCGGTCGGTCCGATGCCGGCGCCGGTACGGCAAGCGCCCAACTTCATAGATGAGGCGGCAACGTCCCGCCTTGCCTCCGCGCTGAACGCGTTTCGCAAAAAAGCGCCGCAAGGAGCGGCTTATCAGGTCACCGCGATCGACGATCTCGCCGCCGACTTGCGCCGCAATGGCGCGGCCGGACGCCCGGTGGCTGTATTCGGCGCCGCCCAAGGCATGGATTCGAGCTGGACGGCGCTCAAAATTGCCCGCTCGCTGGCGATGAGCAGCCGTGTGATCCTCCTTGGGCTCGGCTCGGCGGATGCCGCGATCAGGGCTGCGTCGTCCGACCCGTCGGCCAGCGGCCTTGCCGACCTCGCCAGCGGCGCGGCGTCGTTCCGCGACATCATTGCCAAGGACAGGCAGACGAACCTGCACCTGATCTCATCCGGCCACGCGCCCACCGATCGCGGCGCGATTTTGGCGGCGCCGGGCATCGCGACCAGTTTCGAGGCGCTGTCACGAAGCTATGATTACGTCGTCATCGCTGCCGGCGCTATCGTCGGGCCCGAACTCGAGATCATCGGCAGCGTCGCGCCCCACGCGGTGCTGGTCGCCGGTACGATGACGAGCGCTGGCACCGCCGCGGCGCGCGATCGACTCATTGGTGCCGGCTTCCAGGAGGTGACCGTCGCTGTCGAAGGCGGCGCCGCCGATGCGGGACCGACCGCGGCTGCCGCCTGAGCGGCGGGCGTGCCGGCGTTGACCTTGCCAAAGCATTGGCAAAGGATTGTCAACGAAGCCGATTAATGGTGCCCCTTTCGACAACGGATCATCCGTGGCCGGGTTGAGACAGACGATCATTCGCGGCGGACTGGAGTCGCTTTATTTCAGCGGCGCGCACCTGGCGTTAAAACCTTTCGTGGCCGGCGTCGGTGCAATCCTGACACTGCATCACGTTCGCCCGCCGCGCTTCGACCGGTTCCAGCCGAACCGGCTCCTCGAAGTCACGCCGCGCTTTCTCACCCGCGTCGTGAAATATCTGCGCCGCTCGCGCCTCGACCTGGTCAGCCTCGACGAAATGCACCGTCGGCTGACCGAGCGCGATTTCTCGCGACGCTTCGTCTGCCTGACTTTCGACGACGGCTACCGCGATACCTTGCGATGGGCATACCCGATCCTCAAGGACGCCGAGGTGCCGTTCGCGGTCTATGTGCCGACGAGTTTCCCGGACCGGATCGGCGAATTGTGGTGGCTGGCGCTCGAAGCGGCGATCGCGCGCAACGATCACATCGGCCTGCAGATCGACGGCCGCAACCGCACCTTCGATTGCGCCACGGTCGCCGCTAAGCGTTCCCTCTACGACGAGCTTTATTGGTGGCTGCGCGCCCGCACGACGGAAGCCGAGTTGCGCAGCGCCGTCCATAATCTCGCCGCCTGCTATCACGTCGACATCGCGGCATTCTGCAACGAGCTTTGCATGGGTTGGCCCGAACTTGCCGAGCTCGCCGCCGATCCGCTGGTCACCATCGGCGCGCACACGGTGAACCACCCGATGCTGGCGAAGCTGCCGCAGACCGCGGCGCGCTCCGAAATGGATTTGAGCCGCTCGATCATCGAAGCCGGTCTCGGTATCCGGCCGGAGCATCTGTCGTATCCGGTCGGCGACCGCACTTCGGCGGGGCCGCGGGAATTCGAGATCGCCGCCGAGCTCGGATTCAAGACCGCGGTTACGACCCGGCCGGGCGTGTTGTTTGCGGCGCACAGCCGGCACCTGACCGCGCTGCCGCGGATTTCGCTCAACGGCGAATATCAGCGTTTGCGCTACGTGCGTGTCCTGTTGTCGGGCTCGGCGACTGCGATGTGGAGCGGCTTCCGCCGTCTCGACGCAGCCTAGACGCGGCTGGGCCGCGACATCCACGACACGATCGGCATCGCCGGCAGCACCCAGCCGATGCCAGCGATCACGTAATAGGCGATCGACGCCAGCATATTGTCGAAGATGAACGGCGCTTGCGCCAGCGCCATGGCCACCAGCGCCCATGCGCTGACGAGTAGGATCAAGAGAACAGCGCCGATGAATTTGCGCAGGCGGCCCGGCATGGAACTGTCGCGTCGGTTGCGAGGGTAGGGGGCAGCACTATATGGTCCGCGCCGCCAAGACAACTTGGCAATGACAAACGACCGGTCATGCTGGCACGGACCCCGAGCGACGTTCATTCAGGCGCGATCCGGCTGTGGCTTTACGCCGTCGCCGCCCTGGTGCTCGCCATGGTGCTGGTCGGCGGCGCGACGCGGCTGACGGAATCCGGCCTGTCGATCACCGAGTGGCAACCGGTCATGGGCGCGCTGCCACCGCTCGGCGAGGCGCAGTGGCAGGACGCGTTCGAAAAATACCAGGCCATCCCGCAGTATCACGCGCTCAATCAGGGCATGAGCCTCGATGCGTTCAAGACGATCTATTGGTGGGAATGGACGCATCGCTTCATCGGCCGTCTGATCGGCGTGGTCTTTCTGCTGCCGTTCGTGTGGTTCGTGTGGCGCGGCTGGGTTGGGCCGGGATTGCGCGGGCAGCTATGGTTCATTTTCGGGCTGGGCGCATTGCAGGGCGCGGTTGGCTGGTGGATGGTGACGTCCGGGCTCGCCGATCGCATCGAAGTTTCGCAATATCGTCTTGCCACCCATCTCGTGCTTGCCTGCGCGATCTATGTGGCGATCATCTGGACGGCGCAGCGATTGGGCGGCCGGCCGGCAAAGCCGGTGCCGACGCGCATTCGGGCAGGCGCCTTCGCCCTGCTGGCGCTGGTGCTGGCGCAGATCTATCTCGGCGCGCTGGTCGCCGGCCTTCGCGCCGGCTACGTCTACAACACCTGGCCGCTGATCGACGGTGCGCTGATGCCCGAACCGGGGCGACTTTTCCTCGACACGCCGCTGTGGCGGAACTTCTTCGAGAACACGCTCACCGCGCAGTTCGACCACCGCATGCTGGCTTACGCGATCTTCGCCTGTGCGCTGCTGCACGCTTATGACGTGTCGCGGTCTGTGAAAAGGAGCTGGGCGGTCTCGAGCGCTATGGTGCTCGCCGCCGCGGTGATGCTGCAAGCCGGGCTCGGTATCCTGACGCTGCTCGAACGGGTGCCGGTCACGCTCGCGCTGATGCACCAGGCCATGGCGATGCTGGTGCTGACGGTCGCGACGACGCACGCCGCTTTCGTCGCCGGCCGCGCGTCCCGAACTTATACCGCTCCGCTGCGCGGCTGAACGCCGCCGTCAATCGGCGAGCGCCTGTTCCAGATCGCCGATGATGTCGGCCTTGTCCTCGATGCCGATCGACAGCCGCACTACGTCGGGGCCGGCGCCGGCCTGCACCTTTTGCGCGTCCGTGAGCTGCCGGTGCGTGGTCGAGGCGGGATGGATGATCAGGGAGCGCGTGTCGCCGATATTGGCGAGATGCGAGAACAGCTTCACGTTCGAGACCAGCTTCACCCCCGCCTCGTAGCCGCCCTTGAGTCCAAAGGTGAACACCGCGCCGGCGCCGTTCGGGCAATATTTGGCGGCGAGGTTGTGATAGCGGTCGCCCGGCAGTCCCGGATAGCTCACCCACGCAACCTTCGGATGGTCGCCGAGCCATTGCGAGACCGCTTTGGCGTTGTCGCAATGCTTCTGCATGCGCAGCGGCAGCGTCTCGATGCCGGTGAGGATCAGGAACGAATTGAACGGCGAGATCGCCGCGCCGATATCGCGCAATGCCAGAACGCGGCAGGCGATGGCGAAAGCGAAATTGCCGAAAGTCTCGTGCAGCACGATGCCGTGATATTCCGGCCGCGGCTCGCACAGCATCGGGTAACGCCGCTCGCGCGACCAGTTGAACGTTCCGCCGTCGACGATCAGGCCGCCGATCGAATTGCCGTGGCCGCCGAGAAATTTGGTCAGCGAATGCACGATGATGTCGGCGCCGTGCTCGAAGGGCTTGCACAGATAGGGCGTGGCAAGAGTATTGTCGACGATATAGGGCACACCGGCACGCTTCGCGATCTGCGCCACCGCATCCATGTCGGTGATGACGCCGCCCGGATTGGCGATGGACTCGGTGAAGATCGCTTTGGTTTTCGGACTGACCGCGCGTTCGAACGACGAAATGTCGTCGGGATCCGCCCACACCACGTTCCAGCCGAAATTCTTGAACGCGTGATTGAACTGGTTGATCGAGCCGCCGTAGAGTTTCTTCGACGCCACGAATTCGTCGCCGGGTTGCATGAGGCAATGGAACACCAGCATCTGCGCGGCGTGACCGGATGCCACGGCAAGCCCCGCAGTGCCGCCTTCGAGCGCGGCGACGCGCTCTTCGAGCACTGCGGTCGTCGGATTGCCGATGCGTGTGTAGATGTTGCCGAAGGTTTGCAGGCCGAACAGCGAGGCGGCGTGATCGACGCTTTCGAACACGTAGGACGTGGTCTGATAAATCGGCGTCGCGCGCGCGCCGGTGGTGGGATCGGGCTGCGCGCCGGCGTGGACGGCGAGCGTGGCAAAGCCCGGTATGCGTTCGGTCATCGTCCGATCCTTAAAGCTGAGCAGTCACAGGTTCCGGTTTATAGGACCGGCTAAAGCCGTCACCGTCAAGGCGCGCAAAACCGGCCTGCGTCAAAACGCAACTGCCCCGCTGCCAGATGCGACAACGGCAGAAGCTTATTCTTCCGATCCGGCCGCCGACGTTGCAGTTATTTGAAGTGCTTCAAGGCGGCCCGGCAGGCCGGCGAAATACGGCTGCGATTGACCATCAGGCGATGGGCGACGCGCTCGCGGTCCGGAATGAACTGCCCGCAAACGGTCTGGGCATCCATCATGCAGGCATCCTGGTCCTGCTGCGGGTCGGCCGCCGCAGCGACCGGCGCGAAGGTGAGAAACAGCAATCCGAGCAGTAGCGAGATACGTCCATTCATCGTCAGCCCCTCTGGATGTTTCATTGCCCGCTTTCCTCGCGCTGGACGCGATCGGCAGCCTGGGTCGCGCCGCCCTGCGCGCTGGTGCGATTGAGTGTCATGCGCTGAATGCCGCCCATGGTTGCCTTTCGCGACGACAGGGTGCGCGTATTGACACCCATCCAGGCGATCTCCGAAGACAGTCTGCCGTATTCGATTTTCGGACAGCGGTTCATCACGACTTTCAGGCCGTTGGCTTCGGCGAGCGTTGCCGCCTCGTCGTTACGCACGCCAAGCTGCATCCAGATGACCCGCGGGCGCGGGTTGAGCGCGAGCGCCTCCTGCACGATGCCGAACGCATATTGCGCGCCGCGGAAGATATCGACCATGTCCACCGGCACCGGAATGTCGGAAAGCTTCGCATAGATGCGCTGCCCAAGCATGTCCTTGCCGGCGTGACCGGGGTTGACCGGAATCATGGTGTAACCGCGCTCGAGCAGGTACTTGAACGCGAAGTAGCTCGGCCGGTTCTCCTTTTCCGACGCGCCGACCATGGCGATTGTCTTCACGGTATTGAGAATGCCGCGGATGTAACTGTCGTCGTAGCTGTCGTGGTTCATCGCGCGCGCTTCAGCGGCCTTCCCATGTCGGATCGCGCTTTTCGATGAAGGCCGAAATGCCTTCCTCGGCATCGCGCGCCAGCATGTTCTCGACCATCACTTCCGAGGTGTAGCGGTAGGCCTCGGCGAGCGGCATTTCGATCTGGCGATAGAAGGCTTCCTTGCCGATTTTCACGGTCAGCGGCGACTTTGCGGTGATCTTTTTGGCGAGCTTGATCGCTTCGTCGCGCTCGCTGCCCGGCGCGACGACGCGGTTGACGAGGCCGATGCGCGCGGCGTCGTCCGCCGAAATCATGTCGCCGGTGAGCAGCATTTCCATGGCGGCTTTGCGGGTGACGTTGCGCGACAGCGCCACCATGGGTGTCGAGCAGAACAGGCCGATATTGACGCCCGGCGTTGCGAATTTGGCGGCGTGCGAGGCCACGGCGAGGTCGCAGCTTGCCACCAATTGGCAGCCTGCCGCAGTCGCGGTTGCCTGGACTGCGGCGACGACCGGTTGCGGCAGGGTCACGATCTGCTGCATCACGCCGCTGCACATCGTCATGATGTGTTTGAAATAGGCGCGCCCGCGATCCTCATCACGGCGGCGCGCGTTGAGCTCCTTGAGATCGTGGCCGGCGGAAAAAGCCGGACCGTTCGCAGTCAGCACGACGACGCGCACCGTGCGTTCGTGCGCGATCGCGGTGAACGCCTCGCCGAGCGCCTCGAGCATGGCCTCCGACAGACTGTTACGCGCCGCCGGCCGGTTGAGCGTGAGAATGGCGACACCGGCAACATCCTCGCGTAGAAGGATCAGCGAAGGCGAGGAAGCAGCGGCGGCAGCGGTGGCGCTTTGGACGTTCATCGGTTCATCCGCGTTTATTCGTGCGTTCATTGTAACCGATTTGCGATGTAAAGGATCGAAAAAGGGGAGTGGTGCATGACAGAGATGGCGTCCCCGAAACTGACGCGCAAGGAGTTGGTCGAGTTGCTCGGCGCCGAATTTCCGGAAATGTTCAACGCTAGGAGCGGCTACACTATCGAAAAGGTTTGGCAGGGCGGCTGCATCGTCCGCCGGCATTTTTCACGCAATTCATTGCGTCCGGGCGGCACCTTGTCGGGCGCAACAATGATGGCGCTCGCTGATTTTGCCGTGTACGTCGCCGTCCTCGCCTCGGTCGGCTGGGTGCCGCTCGCCGTGACCACCAATCTTACCATCAACTTTCTCAAAAAGCCCGCGGCACGCGACCTTATCGCCGAGACGCGGCTTATCAAGCTTGGCAAACGGCTGGCGGTCGGCGAGGTCGACATTCGGTCCGACGGCGAGGGTGAGTTGGTGGCGCACGTGACATCCACCTATTCGATCCCAACCCGGTCCGTCTGAAGGTAAAAAAATACCTTCAAATCAAGTCATTGAGAACACTCCGGATTAATATAGGGGATTGACCGTGAGCGGGACCCCCGGCTAGAAGCCTGCACGCGCCGTCGGTTCGATGGCGTCCTCCAGATGGAAGCGGACATGAAAACGTATTCGGCAAAGCCCGCCGAGGTCGACAAGAAATGGGTGATGATCGATGCCGACGGGGTCGTCGTCGGCCGTCTTGCCTCGCTCGTCGCCATGCGGCTGCGCGGCAAGCATAAGCCGACCTACACGCCTCACGTCGACTGCGGCGACAACGTCATCGTCGTCAACGCCGCCAAGGCGGTGCTGACCGGCCGCAAGGTCGAGCAGAAGATCTACTACAAGCACACCGGCTACATCGGCGGCATCAAGGAGCGCACGGCAAAGTCGATCCTGGCCGGACGTTTTCCCGAGCGCATCGTCGAGAAGGCGATCGAACGCATGCTGCCGCGCGGCCCGCTCGGCCGCCAGCAACTCAGCAATCTTCGGGTCTATCCCAACGCGGAACATCCGCATGAAGCGCAGCAGCCGGAAAAAATCGACATCGCGGCCATGAACCGCAAGAATAAGAGGATCGCGTAATGGCTGAGACGATGCAGTCGCTCGACGAACTGTCCACGCTGAAGCCCGCGGCCGCGCCGCAGACCCCGATCTACGTGCAGAAGCTTGACAAGCAGGGCCGCGCCTACGCTACCGGCAAGCGCAAGGATGCCGTCGCGCGCGTCTGGATCAAGCTCGGCGCCGGCAAGATCGTCATCAATACACGGACCGTGGAAACCTATTTTGCCCGGCCGGTCCTGCGCATGCTGATCCAGCAGCCGCTGGTCGCAGCCAACCGCCAGGGTCAATACGACGTGGTGTGCACGGTGTCCGGCGGCGGACTGTCCGGTCAGGCCGGCGCGGTGCGCCACGGCATATCGAAAGCGCTGATCAAGCACGAACCGGAACTGCGCAGCGTGCTTAAGCGCGGCGGCTTCGTGACTCGCGATCCGCGTGTGGTCGAGCGCAAGAAGTACGGCAAGGCCAAGGCCCGCCGCAGCTTCCAGTTCTCCAAGCGATAATTTGCATTCCCCCGCACGGCGGGGCAATGTTCAAAAGAACGCCATCGTGCGGATTTCAATGCTCTCGCGCGGCCGTGCGTGCGGCGGGGTGGTCGGATCGTCGAACGCGGTATGCGCGGTCCAGCGCGCGCGGCCATCCTTTATTGAATCGAACACCTTGAACACATAGGCCTCGTCGCGCCGCATGCGCGGGAACCAGTACCATTGGTGCTTCGGATTGTATTTGATCGCGTAGGTCTGGCCGATACGGCCAGGCGCGCGCCGCTCCGATATAATCATGTCGCTCGGCGACAGCGTCGTCGCGTCCGCCATCGCCAGCGGAAACGTCTCGACCGGATGGCGGATCGGCCGCCACACCTGGATGATGGCAAAACGGCGCTGCAGCAGATCCTCCGCCTCGTCGGGCAGGATGTCGCGGACGCGCTGCGGCGCCGACCATTCGGTATAGTCGTTGTGCACGCGGCGAACGACCTCGCGGATTTGCTTTGCCTCGCGCAGCTCGTCGTCAGCGGTACGCAGCGTGTGATCGAATACCACGACGCGCTTGGCCCCGCTCTCGGCTTTGATCAGCGCTTCCATCTCCGGATAATAGACGCGCTTGATTTCCGCCTCGTCGAAGAAGTCGGCGACTTTGGTGTCATGGCGGACGAAGCGGAAGCCGTTGCGCTCCAGTGCGAAATCCTTGGCCGCCTGCCGGCCATTGTGGATCGTCATGCAGCGCGGGTCGGGCGTGCCGCCCGAACGCGTATCGCTGCCGCCGGGACTGGCGACGATGGTGAAAACCTTGCTGCCGTCGTCGACGATGTAATTAAGCGTCGCCTCGATAGTATCGGGGGCAACGTCAAGTTCAGCCGTTTGCGCCATGGACCACTCCCTGCGTTTCTTCGAATCTAAGCCGTGGCGGCCCTGTCGTGAAGATGCCGCTGGGAGGGTAAGGGCGAGCGGCGAAAACGCGGGTTCCCGCCTCCGGATCGCTTAAATCGCAGAATAAAAATTTACCGGGGGGCAATCGTGCAGCAAATCTGCATCCCTCCGTTAAAGCGGCTTGAAGTTTTTGTGACCTAATCTGCCGCCGTCAGCCGACCGTCGTAGGGTCTCGATCTGAATATTCTCTCGTTCGTCACGGCCTTCCTTGCGCGATTGCCGGACCATCGCGCGCCGCCGCCGGCGCCGCTTCAGGTCCGCGGTATCACCGCAAAATTCCTAACACTGAACATCTTCCTTTAGCGATTTTCATATTCGAATATTAGACCGATGCAATTTTCGGAGATTAATTCCGGTAAACCTTCGGCATGTACCAAACACTCGGCAAAGCCTGAATCGCGAACGGCCGCGCGCGCATCCGTAAAAGCTGTTACGTGCTTTTCCCGATTGAGGGTAGGAGGCTTGAATGTTCGCGCGTCTCGCCGAGGCGTCGTTGTCGCTCGACATCGGAACGCTGTTCGTCATCGCCGTCTGCGTCACCTCTTTGCTTGGCCTGTTCCTGTTGTTTGCATGGATGCAGGACCGCATCAGTGCTCTCGCCTGGTGGGGTACCGCCTATCTGGTTGGCGGCGTCTCTGGCGTGATCTGGCGGCTCGGCGATGCCATCTCGCCGCCGCTGCCGGCAAGCGTTCCGAATATTCTGCTGTTCGTCGCAGTCGGCATGATTTGGAGCGCGGCACGCCTGTTCCACGGCCGTCCGGTGCTGTGGGGCTCGATGTGTCTCGGCGCGGTTGCTTGGCTTGCTTCTAGTTCGTTTCCGGGATTCGCGGCGTCGGCCGGTTCGCGGCTGGTGCTCAGCTCGGTAATCGTCGCTACCTACACGTTCCTCACCGCCGCCGAGTTGTGGCGGGAGCGGCGCAAATCTGTGATCCGGCAATGGCCGGCGGTTTTCGTGCCGATGCTGCATGGCGTGATCTTCCTGTTTCCGGTAGCGCTGGCGGGGCTGTCGCAACCCGGCGGTGGCGTCCTCAGCCTTGGCACCGGGTGGGTCGCGGTCTATGCGATCGAGGTCGTGCTCTACGTCGTCGGGGCGGCTTTTGTCGTGCTGGTGCTGGCCAAGGATCGCACAGTACGGCAATACAAATTGGCGGCCGCGACCGATCCGCTGACCGAAGTCCTCAATCGCCGTGGCTTCTTCGAGGCCTGCGCCGAAATGATGGGCAACCGCAGGCTGACCAAGGCGCCGGTCAGCGTGCTCGCGTTCGATCTCGATCACTTCAAGAAGATCAACGACACGCGCGGGCACCACACCGGCGACGCAACGCTCCGGCTGTTTGCCGTGGTGGTGAAAAAAACCTTACGCGCCGGGGACGTCATCGGCCGGCTGGGCGGCGAGGAATTCATCGCGCTGCTGCCGAGCACTCTGGCCGAGGCAGGTATTGCCGCAGAACGCGTGCGCAGGGCTTTTGAATCGGCAAGCGCGTTGCCGGGCCAGCATGCTGCCGCGACCGTGAGCGTCGGTATCGCGTGCGGCTCGCCGTCGGCCGAGATCGATACGCTGATTGCCCGCGCCGACGCCGCGCTCTATCGGGCCAAGAGCAACGGCCGCAATCGCATCGAGGCCGCCGAAGAAGCGGTCGCCGGAGCGCCCGCGGCCCTCGGCAATCGACCGGAAGAAACGCAGCGGCCGTTGCCGATTTCAGCTCCGAATCTGGCGGTGCCGCTGCTCGGATCGTTGCGATCGGTGCGGCCGGACTCCCTGTGCAATGCCTGAAGGCGTTGTTCGGCAAAGAAAAGGGCGCCGGTGAAGGCGCCCTGAAGTTCGCATTGCACAAGCAATGCTGGGAGGATGCTACGCTTACGACGAGTAATACATTTCGAACTCGACCGGATGCGGCGTGTGCTCGAAGCGGATGACTTCGCTCATTTTCAGGTCGACGTAGCTGTCGATAAAGTCGTCGTCGAACACGCCGCCAGCCATGAGGAAGCCGCGATCCTTGTTGAGCTCCTCGAGCGCCTGACGTAACGAGCCGCACACGGTCGGGATTTTCTTCAGTTCTTTCGGCGGCAGATCGTAGAGATCCTTGTCGATAGCTTCGCCCGGATGGAGCTTGTTCTTGATGCCGTCGAGACCGGCCATCAACATCGCCGAAAATGCGAGATAAGGATTGGCCAGCGGGTCGGGGAAACGCACCTCGACGCGCTTGGCCTTGGGATTGGTCGTATAGGGAATGCGGCATGACGCCGAGCGGTTACGCGCCGAATAGGCGAGCAGCACCGGCGCCTCGAAGCCCGGCACCAGCCGCTTATACGAGTTCGTGGTCGGATTGGTGAAGGCGTTGATCGCCTTGGCGTGCTTGATGATGCCGGCGATGTAGGACAGGCAGGTCTCGGAAAGGTCGGCGTATTTGTTGCCGGCGAACACCGGCTTGCCGCCCTTCCAGATCGACTGATGGCAATGCATCCCCGAGCCGTTGTCGCCGTAGACCGGCTTCGGCATGAACGTCGCGGTCTTGCCGTAGACCTGCGCAACTTGCTGAATGCAGTACTTATAGATGATCAGCCGGTCCGCCATGACCGTGAGCGGCGAGAACTTCAGCCCGAGCTCGTGCTGCGCGGAAGCCACTTCGTGGTGATGCTTCTCGACGACGCAGCCCATGCGCGCCATGGCGGCGAGCATTTCCGAGCGCATGTCCTGCGCGGAATCCTGCGGCGGCACCGGGAAGTAGCCTTTCTTGGTGCCGACGCGATGGCCGAGATTGCCGCCTTCGTAGTCGGTGTCCGAATTGGAAGGCAATTCGACCGAATCAAGCTTGAAGCCGGTGTTGTATGGGTCGGCCTTGTACTTCACGTCGTCGAATACGAAGAACTCGGCTTCGGGTCCGAAGAAAACCGTGTCGCCGACGCCCATCGACTTGACCATGGCCTCGGCTTTCTTGGCGATGCCGCGCGGGTCGCGGTTATAGGGCTCGCCGGTGGTCGGCTCGAGAACGTCGCAAATCAGCGACATCGTGGTTTCGGCAAAAAACGGATCGATGCAGGCGGTCGCCGGGTCCGGCATCAGGCACATGTCGGATTCGTTGATCGCCTTCCAGCCCGCGATCGACGAGCCGTCGAACATCTGGCCTTCGGCGAAGGTGTCCTCTTCGATCATGCTGACGTCAAAGGTGACATGCTGCCACTTGCCGCGAGGATCGGTGAAACGGAAGTCGACGTATTTCACGTCGCTGTCCTTGATCATTTTCATGACATTCTTTGGCGTCGTCATGGAATGCGTACCCTTTCGTGGTGCTAGTGAATTGCTCGTAACGATGGCGCAAGTCCGCTTCCGGCGTATTGCCGTGGGCGGCCGGACCAGGAAGTTAGATAGCGTCCACTCCGGATTCCCCAGTCCTGATCCGGATAGCCTCTTCGATAGTTGAGACGAAAATCTTTCCGTCGCCAATGCGGCCGGTCTGGGCGGCGCGGCGGATCGCCTCGATCGCCTTTTCGACCATGTCGTCGCCAAGCACGATCTCGATTTTCACCTTGGGGAGAAAATCGACCACGTACTCGGCGCCGCGATAAAGTTCCGTGTGTCCCTTCTGCCGGCCGAAGCCCTTGGCTTCGGTGACAGTGATGCCTTGCAGTCCGACTTCCTGCAGCGCCTCCTTCACCTCGTCGAGTTTGAAAGGCTTGATAATCGCCTCGATTTTTTTCATCGCGTTTCGTCTCCCGACTCCAGAGCGTGCGGATTCGTCCTGGAACCGAGACCTGGTTAGCAGGTCCCGTGCCAAGGTATTGGGGGCCTTAAAAGTACAAATAGATCAATGTCTTGTGGTATGATCGCGGTTGCGCTGCGAAGGCCTCGGAATGGCCTTCGCCGATAAAGTGAGCAGGCTGCCTATTATCTAGCCAGCGCCTGCGGTGCAGGGGTGAGAAACCATGAAGTGTGTTGCCGCCGTGCCGCTTTGATTATCCTTCTCACAGCATGAATGAGCTTTTGACCACGGCGGAAATGGCGGCGGCCGACCGGCTTGCGATCGCTGACGGCATCGCCGGCATCGCTCTCATGGAGCAGGCGGGACGTGCCGTGGCAGACGCGGCGGTTGCGTGCCGGTGTGCCGGCAACCGCGTCGTGGTGGTCGCCGGGCCGGGCAATAACGGCGGCGATGGTTTTGTCGCAGCGCGGCTGCTCGCGGGGCGCGGCTACAGCGTTACGGTCTTGCTGTTGGGAGACAGAGCTCGGCTGAAGGGTGATGCGGCCATGGCGGCCGAGCAATGGACCGGAGCGGCGACCGCCGATCCTGAAACTCTGGCCGGCGCCGATATCGTGATCGATGCGTTGTTTGGTGCCGGCCTCGACCGGCCGGTGGAGGGCGCGGCGCGCGCGCTGATCGAGCGCATGAACGCTCTGGGCGTGCCGATTATCGCGGTTGATCTGCCAAGCGGCATCAACGGCACGTCTGGCGCACTGATGGGCGTTGCGGTCAACGCGACGCAGACCGTGACGTTCTTTCGCAAGAAGCCCGGGCATCTGCTGCTGCCCGGCCGGCAGCATTGCGGTGGGCTTTCCGTGGCCGATATCGGCATTCCAGTTTCGGTGCTGGCGGCCATCGCGCCCAAAACTTTCGAGAACACGCCGGCGTTGTGGCGGCGGTGCTTTCCGATGCCGGTGAATGCTGGTCACAAATACGACCGCGGCCATGCCGTGGTGGTGTCGGGACCGGCGTGGTCGACCGGGGCGGCGCGGCTTGCGGCGCGAGGCGCACTGCGGGCCGGGGCAGGGCTTGTGACCATCGCCAGTCCGCGCGAGGCGATCCCGATCAACGCGGCGGCAAGTCTCGCAGTAATGGTCCGGCCGGTCGACGGCGCCGTCGAACTGGCCGCGTTTCTTGCCGACCGCAGGCTCAATGCGCTGGCGATCGGCCCTGGCGTCGGCGTCGCCGAGACCACCTGCGACCTCGTCCTCGCCGGCCTCTCGGGCGCGCGGGCAGTGGTCCTCGACGCCGATGCGATGACGAGTTTTGCCGGCGAGCCGAAGCGTCTTGCCGATGCGGTGCTGGCGAGGTCCGGGCAAAGCACCATTCTGACACCACACGAAGGGGAGTTTTTGCGTTATTTCGGTGCTTTGGACGCAAAAACTAAAGTGGGATCAAAACTGGACCGCGCCCGTTTAGCCGCCCGGCTTTGCGGCGCGGTCGTCGTGCTCAAGGGAGCCGATACCGTGGTCGCGAGCCCCGATGGCCGCGCCACCATCAACGCCAATGCGCCGCCATACCTCGCCACAGCGGGGGCGGGCGACGTACTGAGCGGGATTGCAGCCGGCCTCCTGGCCCAGGGCATGCCGGCCTTTGAAGCCGCCGCTGCCGCGGTCTGGCTCCACGGCGAGGCGGCGGTGGCATTTGGGCCGGGTCTCATTGCCGAGGATTTGCCCGAGCAATTGCCCAAGCTTTACCGGGGGCTATTTTGTTAGTGCCGCGTCTCAACCGCGTGATATAAGCCGCGCCACCGGGCCGCCCTGCGTGTCGCGGGCGTGGCGGAATTGGTAGACGCGCGGGATTTAGGTTCCCGTGACGAAAGTCGTGGGGGTTCGAGCCCCTCCGCCCGCACCAGCCGGGCGGATTTTCTCCAAACCCGGCCCGGATTACGCTCGACGTCGAGCCGTCCATTTGGGTCGTGAAGAGTAGCGCCGATGCAAGTGACTGAAACTTCTGTCGAGGGCCTCAAACGCGAATATCGCGTTGTCGTCCCCGCAAGCGACCTTGCCGCCAAAGTGGACGAGAAGCTCGACGAACTCAAAGGCCGGGTGCAGCTTCGCGGCTTCCGTCCGGGCAAGGTGCCGGTCGCGCATCTCAAGCGCCTCTACGGCAAGGCCGCGATGGCGGAAGTCATCGAAGCCGCCGTGCGCGAGGCCAACAGCAAGATCGTCACCGATAACGGCTACAAGCTCGCCACCGAGCCGAAAGTGGTGCCCGAGGATGGCGCGGTCGAGAGCGCCATCGAGGGCAAGGCGGACCTCGCCTACAAGGTCGAAATCGAGATCGTGCCGCCGATTGAGCTCGCGGATTTCAAGTCCATCAAATTGCAACGGCTCAGCGCCGAAGTGACCGACGCCGAAGTGGACGAGGCGCTGCAGAAGATCGCCGAGCAGAACCGGCCGTTTGTCGCCAAGATCGAAGGTGCCGAGAAAGGCGACAAGGTCACGATCTCGTTCCGGGGCATGCTCGACGGCAAGCCTTTCGAGGGTGGGTCGGGCGAGGGCGTGCCGATCGTCATCGGCTCAAGCCAGTTCATTCCCGGTTTTGAAGACAATCTCATCGGTATCAAGGCCGGCGAGAGCCGCACCTTCGGCGCCAAATTTCCCGATGCCTATGCGTCGCCGGCGCTCGCCGGCAAGGAGGCGACCTTCAACGTCACGGCGAGCGCAGTCGAGGTGCCGGGCGCGATCACGCTGGATGATGATTTCGCCAAGACCCTCGGACTGGAATCGCTCGCCAAGCTGCGCGAGGGCGTCAAGGATCGCGTGCAACGCGAGCACACCGCGGCGTCGCGGCAGAAGCTCAAGCGGGAGCTGCTCGATCAGCTCGACGAGCGCCACAAATTCGAGCCGCCGCCGAGCCTGGTCGAACAGGAGTTCAACGGGGTCTGGAGCTCGATCGAGAACGACCTCAAGGCGCAGAACCGCACTTTCGCCGACGAGGGCACGACCGAAGAAAAGGCCCGCGCCGAGTATCGCGCCATAGCCGAGCGGCGGGTGCGGCTTGGTCTCGTCATTGCGGAGATCGGCGAGAAGAACAATATCAAGGTAACCGACGAGCAAATCACCGCGGCGGTGGTCGAGCGGGCGCGCCAGCTTCCCGGGCAGGAACAGCAGGTTTGGGAGTATTATCGTAACAATCCCAACGCGCTTGCCTCGATCCGGGCGCCGATCTTCGAGGAGAAAGTGGTCGACTTCCTGCTTGAGCTTGCGGAGATCACCGACAAGCAGGTATCGCGGGAAGAGCTGTTCAAAGAAGACGAGGAGTGAAGGCCGCTCACGCCTTGTCGAGATGATTTCGGCGCATATCTAACAAAACTGCGTCGACGGACGGGCGGCCACTCGTAATCGGAAATGCATCCGGGCTTCGACAATCCGAGCCCGACTCAGTCACATTGAGGAATTCCTCGGGCCCAGCACGTGGAGCCCCTTTGGCAGGTGACCTATGCGCGACCCCAAGGACACTTACATGCAATACCTGGTTCCCATGGTGGTCGAGCAGACCAACCGTGGCGAGCGGGCTTACGACATCTATTCGCGGCTCCTCAAGGAGCGGATTATCTTCATAACCGGCCCGATCGAGGATGGCATGGCCTCCCTCGTGGTCGCCCAACTCCTGTTTCTCGAGGCCGATAATCCGAAAAAGGAAGTCTCGCTTTACATCAACTCCCCCGGCGGCATCGTCACCTCGGGGCTAGCAATCTACGATACGATGCAATTCATCCGGCCGCAGGTCTCGACGCTCTGCACCGGACAGGCGGCCTCGATGGGCTCGTTGCTGCTCGCGGCTGGCGCCAAGGACATGCGCTTTGCGCTGCCGAATGCACGCATCATGGTGCACCAGCCTTCCGGCGGGTTCCAGGGCCAAGCGACCGACATCATGCTTCACGCCCAGGAGATCCTGAACCTGAAGCGCCGGCTTAATGAGATATATGTCCGGCACACCGGGCAGCCGCTCAAGAAGATCGAGGACGCGCTGGAACGCGATATGTTCCTGACGTCGGAGATGGCAAAGGACTTCGGCCTGATCGACAAGGTGATCGAGAAAAGGCCGGAGGAACCGGGTTTGAAGACCGAACCGGTCCTCAAAGGGGTGAGCTAGCAGGTTGGCCGGCCATCAAATGGTCCGATTCGGCCCCCCTAACCGGTTCTCCGGACACGTCAAGCGGCATTATTTGCGGTGTGATCCGGAAAACACACTGGTGCAAACTCGCGTTATCGTTAATGGATTCTTGGTTGGCACGCCGCTAGCATGGCTCCTTGTGCTGCGTCGCAGGGTGTAGTGACTGTTGCGTATCGGCGCGACGCAGAAAGGGTCCACGCTACGGTTTCTTAGCGCGGCGAGATTTAAGGTGTGAGGTCGCGCCCTCGCAGGCAAGACGGAGACTGGAATGAGCAAGGTTGGCGGCGGCGACTCCAAGAACACGCTGTACTGCTCTTTCTGCGGAAAGAGCCAGCACGAAGTGCGCAAGCTCATCGCCGGGCCGACCGTTTTCATTTGCGACGAGTGCGTCGAACTGTGCATGGACATCATCCGCGAGGAGAACAAATCCTCGCTGGTGAAGTCGCGGGACGGCATTCCGACCCCGCGCGAAATCCGCAAGGTGCTCGACGACTACGTCATCGGTCAGGACCACGCCAAGAAGGTGCTGTCGGTCGCCGTCCATAACCACTACAAGCGGCTCAATCACCAGAGCAAGCACAGCGACGTCGAGCTCGCAAAGTCGAATATCCTGCTCATCGGACCGACCGGCTCCGGCAAGACGCTGCTGGCCCAGACGCTGGCGCGGATCCTCGACGTGCCGTTCACCATGGCCGATGCGACGACGCTCACCGAAGCCGGCTATGTCGGCGAGGATGTCGAGAACATCATCCTCAAGCTCCTGCAATCGGCCGACTACAACGTCGAGCGGGCGCAGCGCGGCATCGTCTATATCGACGAAATCGACAAGATATCGCGCAAGTCCGACAATCCCTCGATCACCCGCGACGTCTCGGGGGAGGGCGTGCAGCAGGCGCTGCTCAAGATCATGGAAGGAACCATTGCCAGCGTGCCGCCGCAGGGCGGCCGCAAGCATCCGCAGCAGGAATTCCTCCAGGTCGACACCACGAACATCCTGTTCATCTGCGGCGGTGCCTTCTCCGGCCTCGAGAAGATCATCTCCGCTCGCGGCCGCTCCACCTCGATCGGCTTCGGCGCCAAGGTTTCGGCGCCGGAAGATCGCAAGCAGGGCGAGATTTTCCGCGAGGTCGAGCCCGAGGATCTGCTGAAGTACGGCCTGATCCCCGAGTTCGTCGGACGCCTTCCGGTGGTCGCGACGCTCGAAGACCTCGATGAGCCTTCGCTCAAGCGCATCCTCACCGAACCGAAGAACGCGCTGGTCAAGCAATATCAGCGCATGTTCGAGATGGAGACCGTGGATCTTACGCTTGCCGACGAGGCGCTTTCGGCGATCGCGCGCAAAGCCATCGATCGCAAGACCGGGGCGCGCGGCCTGCGCTCGATCATGGAAAACATCCTGCTCGACACCATGTTCGACCTGCCGAGCCTCGAAGGCGTCGAAGAAGTGGTGATCTCGCGTGAGGTCGTCGAGGGCAGTGCCCGGCCGCTTTACATCTATGCCGATCGTTCCGATCGGACGAGCGATGCCGGCAGCGCGAGTGCCTGAGTGGTAACCGGCTCGCCCGGTGTCCTCGATTCGGGCGGCGCCCCGCCGCAGCGACTTCCCGATGTAGCGTTTTCCTTGGAAAACCGGGCTTTCTTGACACGCTCGTGTCGCGTCGCCACCTATAGTGGTCGTACGACACAAACGTACGAAGTATCGCGTGGACTACTCCGGGTTGGGCTTTGTATCCGTGTTCGGGGTACCGAAATCTCCCGGCTTAATGGCAGTTCGCTGCGGCAGCGCATTCTGCGGGTTGCGGCGAAGGTGCACAACAATAAGGAAATGGGGCCATGACAAGTGCCGCCAAAGCAAAGCCACTCCTGACCGCCGGCGAAACCCGGGCCTATCCGGTTTTGCCGTTACGAGACATCGTCGTCTTCCCGCACATGATCGTGCCGCTGTTCGTCGGCCGCGAAAAGTCGATCAAGGCGCTCGAAGAGGTGATGCGCTCGGACACGTTCATCCTGCTCGCGACGCAGAAGAATGCGTCCGACGACGATCCGGCAACAGACGCCATTTTCAGTGTCGGCACGCTGGCGAGCGTGCTGCAACTGCTCAAGCTGCCCGACGGCACCGTCAAGGTGCTGGTCGAGGGCGCCGCGCGCGCGCGCGTCAACAAATACACCGACCGCGAGGAATACTACGAAGCCGAGGCGGTCGTGCTTGCGGACTCTTCGGGCGATCAGGTCGAGGCCGAAGCGCTGGCGCGCTCGGTCGTCAACGAGTTCGAAGGCTACGTGAAGCTCAACAAGAAGGTGTCGCCGGAAGTGATCGGCGTGGTCCAGCAGATCGAGGACTACGCCAAGCTCGCCGATACAGTGGCGTCGCACCTTGCGGTCAAGATACCGGACAAGCAGCTCATCCTGGAGACGCCGAGCGTCACCGAGCGGCTGGAAAAGGTGCTCGGCCTGATGGAAAGCGAAATCTCGGTCTTGCAGGTCGAGAAGCGCATCCGCACGCGCGTCAAGCGCCAGATGGAGAAGACGCAGCGCGAGTATTACCTCAACGAGCAGATGAAGGCGATCCAGAAGGAGCTGGGCGACGAGGACGGCAAGGACGAGGTCGCCGAGCTCGAAGAGAAGATCAAGCGCACCAAGCTCTCCAAGGAAGCGCGCGAGAAGGCGCAACACGAGATCAAGAAGCTGCGCCAGATGTCGCCGATGTCGGCGGAAGCTACCGTCGTGCGCAACTATCTGGACTGGCTGCTGTCGATCCCGTGGAACAAGAAGTCCAAGATCAAGAAGGACTTGGTGCTCGCCGAGCAAATTCTCGATGCCGACCACTTCGGCCTCGAGAAGGTCAAGGAGCGCATCGTCGAGTATCTCGCGGTGCAGCAGCGCGCCAACAAGCTGACCGGGCCGATCCTGTGCCTGGTCGGGCCTCCAGGCGTGGGCAAGACCTCGCTCGGCAAATCGATCGCCAAGGCGACGGGGCGCGAATTCGTGCGCGTTTCGCTCGGCGGCGTGCGCGACGAAGCGGAGATTCGTGGCCATCGGCGGACCTATATCGGCTCGATGCCGGGCAAGGTCATCCAGTCGATGCGCAAGGCGAAGACCTCGAACCCGCTGTTCCTGCTCGACGAAGTCGACAAGATGGGCGCCGATTTCCGCGGCGATCCGTCTTCGGCGCTGCTCGAGGTTTTGGACCCCGAGCAGAACCACGCCTTCAACGACCACTATCTCGAGGTCGACTACGATCTCTCCAACGTGATGTTCATCACCACGGCGAATACGCTGAATATTCCGCCGCCCTTGATGGACCGCATGGAGATCATCCGGATCGCCGGCTACACCGAGGACGAGAAGGTCGAGATCGCGCGCAAGCACCTTATCCCGCACGCGATCGTCAAGCACGGCCTCGAACCGAAGGAGTGGTCGATCGACGACGAGGCGTTGCTGACGCTCATTCGCCGCTATACGCGCGAAGCGGGCGTGCGCAATCTCGAACGCGAGCTTTCGACGCTGATCCGCAAGGCGGTGAAGGAACTCACGATCAAGAAGACGCAATCGGTCGAAATCACCGACAAGAACCTGCCCGATTATCTCGGCGTGCCGAAATTCCGTTACGGCGAAGTCGAAGATGTCGATCAGGTCGGCGTCGTCACCGGTCTGGCCTGGACCGACGTTGGCGGCGAGTTGCTGACCATCGAGGCGGCCATGATGCCCGGCAAGGGCAAGATGACCGTCACCGGCAACCTGCGCGATGTGATGAAGGAGTCGATCTCGGCGGCGGCGTCTTACGTCCGCATGCGCTCGACCGCCTTCGGCATCGAGCCGCCGTTGTTCGACAAGCGCGACATCCACGTGCACGTGCCGGAAGGCGCGACGCCGAAGGATGGCCCGTCGGCGGGCGTCGCCATGGTCACCGCGATCGTTTCGGTGATGACCGGCATTCCGGTGCATCGCGACGTCGCCATGACCGGCGAGATCACGCTGCGCGGCCGCGTGCTGCCGATCGGTGGCTTGAAGGAAAAGCTCCTGGCGGCGCATCGCGGCGGCATCAAAACCGTGCTCATTCCGGAAGAGAACGCCAAGGATCTTGTCGAGATCAACGACAGCATCAAGAGCGGACTCGATATCATTCCGGTCTCCCGCATGGACGAGGTGCTGGCTCGCGCGCTCACGCGCAAGCCCGAGCCGATCACCTGGGAGGAGGCGACGGCCAAACCCGTCGACGTTCCCGAACCGGTGGTCGAGGAGGATTCTTCCGGGCTGACCGCGCACTGAACGGGCAGTATCGACGTAAAGGCGGCGCCGAAAGGCGCCGTCTTTTTCTTTCGAGCTATTCAGTGAGCATTCTTTTAACCGATCTCCGCGAACCTTCGCTCACGGACTTCGGTCAGCACTATGCTGGGCCGGATTTCGGGCTTGGACAGTTCATGGCTGGACCTAAGTATCCATCGAAGCGCCGCGCACGGTCTCGTGACAGCTTGCGCCAGACCACGGTCGTGGTCGCGATCGGGGCGACGATTGCCGTCGGCCTGTTTGGCGCCGGCAACTACGTCGTGGACGGGCAATTCGCCCCTGCGGCGGTCAGGGCGTTCATCAGGGCCGCTACGGGGCCAACCGGTCGCACGGTCGAAGCCGCGGCGACCAACAATGAAATCTATACCGGGTCGATCCTCTACATTCCCAACGACGGCACGAATTGCCGGCAGTTGCTGTTCGACAATCGCAACGGGCGCTTCACCGATAACGGCAACGTCGATTGCGCGAACGCCTCCTACCAGAGCGGTATCGGGTCGCCGAAACAATGGTCTGCCGCCCGCGCAAAGGTGATCAGTTCGGGGTTCCGGGATCACTAGAAACGTGCCGTCCGGCTGCCTGCCTGGATGCGCCGATTCCGGTTGGCCGGGCTGAATACATTCGCTACATTCCGTGCGCTGCCTGATCGGCAGGCGGGCCGGGTCGGAATCTTCGGGGCTTTCCGACGGCGTCAATTGCTGTTGTATGCCTTCGTGCTGAGGATGCTCCCTTTTAGCGTTGTCCGCTTCGCCGTTGCGCTGACCGTCATCGCCGGAGCATGTAGCGCGTTTGCGGAGGACGATTTTCCGCTCGCAGGAAATTATACGCAGAACGTGGCCTGCAAGGGCGACGGCAGCGATCCCGCCGCCGTCCAGGTCAAGATTTCGCCCAAGGAAATCGTGTCGAATGTCGGGGTTTGCACGATCCTGGATCTCAAGCATGACGGCGACACCACCCTCATCCATGTCGAGTGCCATTTTCCCGCCGGGCCACTGATGGGTGACGTCAGCTTCACGCCGCGGCCCGATCATACGCTCGAGTTCGTCGATCGTGACGGCAACTACAAGTCGGTTTTGCATCGCTGTCCGAATTGAAGGTAGCGGCGCAGCGCGGCTGCCATCGCCGGCCCGCCGTGTTATGATCGGGCCTTGGATCAAATGCCCGAGAACAGGGAGAGGACTGTGAGCTATTACCAGGGTCTTCAGGCGGAAATAGTGCCGTTTCGCGGCTATAATGGCGATCAGGGCGAGGCTTATTACGCGCGTCCGACGCGAGCGGGGAAATTCCCCGGCGTTGTCGTCATCCATCACATTCCGGGCTGGTGCGAGTGGACCACCGAGGTCGTACGCAAGCTGGCGCATCATGGCTATGCGGCGATTTCGCCGCATCTTTATTTCCGCGAAGGCAATCCGGGAGAAGCGCCCGACGATCTCGGCGCGCGCATCCGCGCCGCCGGCGGCGTCGCCGATGCGCAGGTGATGGGCGACGTTGCGGGCGCAATGGCCTACTTGCGGGCGCAACCGAACGGCACCGGCAAGATTGGCGTCATCGGCTTCTGCTCCGGCGGCCGTCACACCTATCTCGCCGCCTGCACGCTGTCCGGCATCGATGCCGCGGTCGATTGCTGGGGCGGTAACGTCATCGTCGACGATCCGAAGAATCTCAACGCCAAGCGGCCGGTAGCGCCGATCGACCTGACCGAGAAGATGACCTGTCCGTTGCTCGGCATTTTCGGCAACGACGACGCCAATCCAACGGCCGATCAGGTCAACCACACCGAAGCGGTGCTCAAGAAGCTCGGCAAGAACTACGAGTTTCACCGCTATAACGGCGCCGGCCACGCTTTCTTCAACACATTGCGCGACGCCTATCGGCCCGAACAGGCGATCGACGGCTGGCGCAAGGTCTTCGACTTCCTCAATCGCAATCTGGCGGCGTCCGCCAGCAGCATTGCCGCGGAATAGGGGAGGCGATCCAGATGTGTTCCTATATTGTCGAGAAAGCGGCCCTCGTCGGCAGCGCCAAGGGCCGCAAGGGCTGGATGAAGATCGATACCGCCAATGTCTATTTCGACCATCCGTATCACTCGACGCTCGACCACGTCCTGGCCATCGACTTCACCAACGAAGGCGAGGGCGGGCGTGATCGGGTTGCGGTCGAGCTGAGCGCCGATTCGGCCCGCGCACTGGTCGACCGCATCCTTGCGGCGCTGGCGAGCGGCGAGATCGCGCACGCTGTGTCCGCACCGGCGGTAGCCGTCGCGGCGGAATGACCCGAACAGCGGAACAAACGGACAAAATTTGGGAGGCCGCCAATGTCGCTTTCAACGCACGATTCCGTGTCGAGCCGTACGCCATCGGCAAGCCGCGCACCCTTCGAAGTCGTTCCGCTCACCGAGCACATCGGCGCCGAAATCCGCGGTCTCGATCTGCGGCAAAAGCCGAGCGATGAAACGGTGCAGGCGATCTACAAGGCCTGGCTCGACCATCTGGTATTGATTTTTCCGGATCAGAAGCTCGAACAGGAAGATTTGATCCGCGCCACCGGATTCTTCGGTCATCTCGGCAAGATCTCACGGCCGCCGAAATATTTTCCCAAGGGTTATTCGAAGATGCTGCCCGGCATCATGCTGATTTCGAATATCCGCGAAAACGGCGAGCCGATCGGAGCACTGCCGGACGGCGAGATGATGTTCCATCACGACATGATCCACGCCGAGATCCCGAGCAAGGCGACGCTACTCTATTCGGTGGAGATTCCGTCGGATGGCGGCAACACGCTGTTTGCCAGCGGTTACGCCGCCTATGACACGCTCGATCCGGCGATTCGCAGCCGGCTTGAGGGAAAGAAAGCGCTGCATCACTACAATTACGGATCGACCATTCGTGGTGACAGCCGCGGTACGGAAGCGTTCGCGGAGCAGGTGCATCCGGTATTCCGCACCCATGAGGATACCGGCAGGAAGGCCGTCTACGTCAATCGGCTCATGACGGTGAAAGTGATCGACATGCCGCAGGACGAGAGCGATCGGCTGCTCAATGCGGTCTACGATCACGCCGAGAAGCGCGAATTCGTCTACGAGCACGCGTGGCGTGTCGGCGATCTCCTGTTATGGGATAACCGCTGCTCGTCGCATGCGCGCACCGATTTTCCCTCGACCGAGCGGCGGCTAATGTTGCGCACTACGGTCGACGGCAATGTCCGGCCGTATTGACCGCGCCGTTTTCTCGCGTCTACCGCACGCCACCGGAATTGACGATCGGGCCGCTGTAGCCCTCGAAGCGCTTGCGCAGCTCGACGACTTTGGGCTGGTCGGTGAGAAAGCTGACGTAGTCGTTGGCGACCCTGTACGAGAACAACGGCTTGAATCCTGCCGGCGGCGGCACGTCGCTGCGCGGCGACCAGGTCGGCAGCTTTGACTGCTGTTCCGGCGCCAGGAGCCAGGACAGGAACAGCTTCGCCGCATTCGGATGCGGTGCGTCCTTGAAAATCGCGCCGGTCAGCGGCCAGATCGGCAGTTCATCGCCAGTCGGAATATGAGTCTCCACCGGCTGGCCCTGTCGTTTTAGTCCGTCGGTGATGTCGAGGATCGAATCGAAGGTAGCGATGTTTGCTCCGGAACCGATGCTGCGCTGCTCGCCGAGATGGCCCTGGATGAAGTTGGGCTTTTGCGCCATGTACTTATCCATGTAGCTCCAGCCGTATTTCTGCACGATGTGATTGAAGACCCACAGCGTGACGTCGTCGTCCGCGGGGTAGGCGGTGACGATCTTGCCTGTGAACTGGGGTTTGAGAAAATCCGTTGCCGCGTTCGGTATCTCGGCGGCGGCGACCTTTTCGGTGTTGTACATATAGGGCACGACGTTCACCATCGTCGCCCAGTACGTGCCATCGGCATCCTTGAAGGCGGCATCCATCTTATCGAAGCCATCGGGTTTGAACGTCAGCAGCCGGCCCTCTTTTTTCCAGCGCACGAAATCGGCGGCGGTTTGCAGGATCGCAGCGTCGACTTCGAGCTTTCCGGCGCCGAGCTGTGCGTCGATCTTCTGGTCGAGCACGTTCGAAAAGCCGCCGCCGATGGTGACTTTCACGCCCGGGTACTTGTCCTCGAAAACCTTGGCGCGCGCCTCCCAGGGCGCCGTCGGGCCGCCGACATAGAACGAGAACGCGCCCTCGGCTTTGGCTTTCGCGTATATGTCGTCGAGCGCTTGCGCCTGCGCCGCCGATGCCGCTGCGAGCGAGGTTGCGGTGGCGCAGGCCAATATCGCCGCCAGTCGCGAAATGATCACGTCGTCCTCCCGAGGTTGTATAGGCTTTTCCCGATCATCGCCGCATGCGTTGGGGAAAACAAGCGGTCGTCGCGCACTCCTCCTCTCGCCAAGGAACAAGCTCTCATGCTAACGAAGCAGCGCTTCGCGTCGCCCGGCTTTTGCACTCAAGGATATCTCCATGAAGATGCTCGCCTACCTGCTCGCCATCGTCTGCGTGATTGCGGCTGTCATGTATTACACGATGCCGGCGGGATCGCTGCCGACGTTCATGCCGGGTTACGCGGCAGGCTCCGACCACATTCATACGACGCATGCTATTGCCGCCGCTGTTGCAGCCGTCGTCCTGTTCGTCATCGGCTGGATCATGGGCCGGCGCTGACGGCCGCTAGCTTTCGCGGCGCATCTTGCGCTGCACGCGCTCGTCGAAGCGCTCCACGCTGACGACGACGCGCTCGTGCGTGCCGCCGCCGATGACCTCGACGTCGTCACAGGCTTCGACGCGGAACGTGATGGTGCGGCCCTCGACGCGCACGACCTCCGCCGTGGCCGTAACCCGAAGGCCGATCGGGGTGGCCGCGACGTGGCTGACGTCGAGCTTTATGCCGAGGCTTTGATGGCCGAGTGGCAGCAAGTGCTCGACCGCCGCCAATGCTGCCATCTCGATGACATTGATCATCACCGGCGTTGCCAGCACCGGGATGCGGCCCGAACCGACGAACGGCGCGGTATGCTGCGGGCCGACGACGATTTGATGCATGCCGGTGAGGCCGGGCGTGACGCCGGCCAGCACACTTGAGACGCGGGGCGGGACAGGGGCTGACATACGTCGCGGGGTCCTTCCGACTGATGTCATAACGTTCGATTGGCCTTACGATCAATGCTAGGATCACGATATTGCTGCCAGGAACCCTCGCCATGATTCGATTCGTTATTGCTGCCGGCCTGTTGACCGTGACGCTCGGTGCTCCGTCGTTTGCCGTGACGCCGAAGGAAAAGATGGCAACGTGCAAGTTCGGCGCCGACGACCAAAAGCTTGCCGGCGCGCAGCGCACGAAGTTCATCAAGGACTGCATGGCCAACCGGAACGACCCGCGTGGTGCCGGCGCCATGGGCACGATGGGGCCGACATCAGCACCGCCACCGCCGAAGAACTGAACGCACACGACCACACCGGACGTCGCGGCATAAGCGGCGCCGGATAGACGGGAGGAGACAATGACAAGTTTGACGACCGTAAGCGCGCCCACGCATTTCCGCCGCGGCTGGATTTACGTTCTGACCCTGGCGCTGGTCACGATCAATTACATGGACCGCTCGGCACTCGGCGTCGTGGCGCAGGCGGTGCGCGGCGAATTCTCGCTGTCGCCGATCCAGATGGGTTATCTGTTCTCGTCCTTCCTGTGGACCTATGTGATCTGCCTCTTGCCGATCGGCATCCTGCTCGATCGCTTCACGGCGCGGAATATCAATGCCATCGGTATCACGTTGTGGTCGCTGGCGATGGCGGCGACCGCAGGTGTGTGGAATTTCGCGACGCTGATCGGCGTTCGCATGGTCATGGGCGCCGGCGAGGCGACGTCGATCCCGTCGTGCGGCCGCATCGTGCGCGAATGGATGCCGGCGCAGGAGCGCGGAGCCGCAAATGCGTTCTGGAGCGCGGGCAGCTTCCTCGGCCCGGCGATCGGCGCCATTGTCACGGCCTCCATCACCGCCGCCTGGGGCTGGCGCGCCGCCTTCATCATCCTCGGCTCGCTCGGTTTCGTCTGGCTCGCCTGCAATCTGATCTGGTTCGACCGGCCGGAAAAGGTGAGCTGGCTCACCGAAGACGAGCGCAGGAAGATCGTCAGCGAACGTTCCGCCGGCACGCCCGATGAGGTCGGCATGCACGGCAATCCGGCCGTCATCGCGGAACTGCTCAAATCGCCGTCGATGTGGGGCACCATGATCGCGCAGGCCGCCGGCATCTATACGCTTTATCTCTTGCTGTTCTGGCTGCCCAGCTATTTGCAGGACACCAAGCACCTCACCATCATGAAGACCGGCCTTTACACCGCGGTGCCGTGGGCGATCGCCGTTCCAGTGAGCATCGTGCTCGGCATCGTCAGCGACCGGCTGCTCCAGAACCATACGCTGCTCGCCGGCGGCCGCCGCGGCATGGTGATTCTTTGCGTGCTGCTGTCGGCGACTTTGGCGTTCGTGCCGTTCACCAGCGACACGACGACGATCCTTGCGCTATTCGCGGTATCGCTCTCGGGTATCAACGCCGCTATCTCGCTCAACCTGTCGCTGGTTACCGACCTCGTGCATCGCGCCCGCGACGTCGGCAAGGCGATCGGGCTTTGCATCCTCGCCGGCAATCTGTGCGGCCTGATCGCGCCGATCGTCACCGGTTATGTCGTGTCCGGGCTCGGCAGTTACGACTGGGCACTATGGATCGCTGGCATTCTGCTGGTCATCGGCGCGCTGGCGCTGGCGACCATGACGCGAAACGTCATCCTGCCGCGGGCGGCATGAGGCAAACAGCACGCGGGGCCTGCCGGCGCATCCATGCCTTGCCGTTGGCGCGGCGCTGCGCGACAATCCCATAGGGTGGAAATGCCGAAAGGACCTTCGCCATGACAACCGACGTGTTGGACGCCAAGACGACCGCATACGACGTCGAGGACGTCGAATATCTCCGCCACGGCGACAAGCCGCTGCTCGCCCGCGTGTACAAGCCGCACGGCCCGGGGCCGTTCCCGGCGCTGGTCGAATGCCACGGCGGCGCCTGGTGTCAGAGCGACCGGTTGACCGAGGCGTTGCGCCACAAATACATGGCGTCGCACGGCATCGTCTCCGTCGCGCTTGATTTTCGCTCGGGCAATACCGACCCGTACCCGGCCTCGGTTCAGGACATCAATTACGCGGTGCGCTGGGCCAAGGCGCATGCCAAGGAACTGAAGACGCGGCCCGACCTGATCGGTATTTCCGGCCAGTCGAGCGGTGGCCATCTCGCCATGCTGGTCGCCATGCGGCCGAACGATCCGCGCTATGCCGCGATCCCGCTGCCGGCTGGCACGCCGGCGCAGGATGCCACGGTGCGCGCCGTGGTGATGTCATGGCCGGTGATCAATCCGCTGTCGCGCTACCGCCACGCCAAGCGCGCGGTCGCCGCCGGCAACGGATGGGGCAAGCCGATCATTCCGCGTCACGACTCGTACTGGAAGAACGAAGCCAACATGACGGAGGGCAATCCGATGCTGGCGCTGGAGCGCGGCGAGAAGGTGCACTTGCCGCCGGCGGTATGGTTCCAGGGCCGCGGCGACGTCGTGCACGACTACAAGGACGCCGATTCAAGCTTCCCCGGCAACGAGCCGCAACGCTTCGTCGCTAATTACAAAAAGGCCGGCGGCGACATTGCGCTGGAATATATCGACATGGAGCGCCATGTCGGCCACTCGCCCGACCTGACGGAAACTGGCGACATGTTCGAACGGATGGTCAAATTCGTCGGCCAGCACGTGAAGGGCTGAACTGCGTATCCGCCCGCGCTACGGAGCGCAGGAAGGGGCGAACATGACGTTCAGCTGGAAAGATATCTGCAAGTTCCTGTCCGGCGCCTTCTTCGTCAGCACCGGCGTGCTGTTATATCTCTATCTCGCCGGCACGCCGGTTCCGTTGCTCGGCACGCAACTGTCCGTGACGCCGGCCGTCAACGGCATTCGCGCGGTGATTCACCTTGCGCTGTTCCTGCTGTTTTTCTATCTCGGCTTCGTGCGGAAATGACCCGCCGGGCCCGGCAGGATGCGTGCTACGCGCCTGCCGCCACCACGTCGCGGAATTCCGGGTGCTTGGCCAGATATGCGCGCACGAAGGCGCAGCGCGGAACCACTTTAAGTCCGCGCGTACGCGCGATGTCGAGCGCACCGCGCACCAGCCGCGAAGCAAGGCCGCGCCCGCGCGCCGCAACCGGCGTCTCGGTGTGCTGAAACGTGATCACATCGCCGGCAAGCCTGTAAGTCATGAACGCGGTGACGCCGCCGTCCTCAAGCTCGAAGCGGGAGAGGGCTGCGTTGTCGCGGATCGCGTCGGGCATCGCTGGCAGTCACCGCGTTCGCCGGTACGCGGCGAGCGCCGAACCGAATGCCTCGAACAGCTTGCGATTGACCGGATTGCGATGCGCGTCGTGTTCAGCATGCCATTGCACGCCGAGCGCAAAGCCCGTTGCGTCGGCGATACGGATCGCCTCGAACGTGCCGTCCTCGGCGATGCCCTCGACGACGACGCGCTTGCCCGGTTCGAGGATGCCCTGGCCGTGCAGCGAGTTGACGCGGATCGTGTCGGTGCCGAGCAGTTTTGCGAATACGCCGCCCGGCGTCAGGCGGACGTCGTGGCGGTCGGCGAAGATGACCTCGAGATCCGGGTGTGGCTCGCCGTTCGCCAGCCGCGGCATGCGGTGATTCATGCGCCCCGGCAGCTCGCGGATCTCCGGGTGCAGCGTGCCGCCGAACGCGACGTTCATCTCCTGAAGCCCGCGGCAGATGCCGAATACCGGCACACCGCGGGCCACGCACGCCTCGATCAGCTCGAGCGCGATCGCGTCGCGATTGCGGTCGTATGGCTCGTAGCGCGGATGTTCTTCGTGACCGAAATGGCTCGGGTGGACGTTGGCGCGGCCGCCCGTGAGCAGGATGCCGTCGACCGCGTCGAGCAACGCACCGATGTCGGTGATCTCCGGCGTCCCGGCAAAGATCAGCGGCAGCGCGCCCGCAGTTTCGGCCACCGCCCGCAACGGCCGTTCGCCGACCCGCTGTGCGGTGAACTTGCCTTCGACCAGATGGGCGCTGCCGATCACGCCGACGACAGGTCGTTTCGCAGTCACTGAAGCGGCCTCAATCCGTTTCTTGTTCGTCAGATCGCGGAGAAGAATATTCCGCCGTGACGGGATCCGGCTACATAAAAATCCGGTTTTGCGCCGGATTTGGCCTATTTCCTAACAGCCATGCGTCCGGCGCGACGAACCGGTCAGTGTTTGCCCTTCGTCGATTTCGCCTTGCGGGCGGCATAGCGGGCGTCGCGCGCCGCCTTGGCGGCTGCTTCCGCGGCGCGTGCGCGCTCGGCTTTTTCGGCCGCCGCGCGTTCGGCCTGTGCGGCAGCCTCGCGTTTTGCCGCGGCGGCCGCTTCGGCCTCGCGGGCCCTGCGTTCGGCCTTCTCCGCCTCGCGGACTTTCCTGGCGGCCTCGCGCTCGGCCGCTTCCGCCGCCCGCTCCTGCAGCCGCTCGGCGGCGGCAGGGTCCGCGACCTTGGCGCGAAACCGATCCAGCAACGCCTTCTTGGCGTTTTGCGCCGCAGTCTGCCGTTCGATGAATTCCGGCTCTTTGGACCGACCCTTACCCATATCGTCCGACCTCGCAGTGGCTTTCCGCGCTGACTACTACTTCATTGCGGCGCGTGTGCGCCACCCTATTACGGTGGCCTGGATGCGCTCGCCAGTGTCGACGCTGTGCCACGCCGCGTCGGTCCAACGGCACAGGAACGGCACCACATAGGTGCCGACATGGTCCTCGCACAACAGTTCGAGCGACTGGTCGCCCGGCGGGTCACCGTCATGCGCGAAGGCATCCAGCCGCTGCTGCCGCGTCGCCATTACGGCTCGCGTTTGAGCTTGCGAAACTCGGCCATCGTCCGTCCGGCGATGCGGCCGAGCTTTACCGCCGCGGCCTCGGGGACTTTCGGTGGCGCCATGCCGGATTCGAACTCCGCGAACCAGCGGCGGAATTTTGCCAGCTCTTCCGGCCGGAGCTTGAGGATGGCTTCTTCGATGTCTTCGACTCTCATCGAGAGAGAGTAGCACGTCCCGCGCTGCGGGGCTGCGGAAGATCGGGGGAGGGACGCCAAGTACCTCCCCCGCGGCATCGGCTTTCCGAAGATGGAAGGAAAGACGATGCCAACCCTGCTGCGGCTGAAGCGGCGCCGGATCGGCAAATGCCGGGCATACTCCGCCGTCGCGCATGAGGGTTTTGTCGAACCCTCACGCGCTATCGGTCAGGCGTGCAAACGTCTTTCGGTCAGGCGGCGGCGCTGACCTGGCCGCTGGTCGGGACGGATGCGATCGTCTTCAGGATCTGGGAAGCGATCTGGTATGGGTCGCCTTGCGAATTCGGGCGGCGATCTTCAAGATAGCCCTTGTAGCCGTTGTTGATGAAGCTGTGCGGCACGCGGATCGAGGCGCCGCGGTCGGCCACGCCATAAGTAAACTCGGTGATCGCGGCGGTCTCGTGCTTGCCGGTCAACCGCATATGGTTGTCCGGGCCGTAGACCGCGATGTGATCGGCGCGGTTTGCTTCGAACGCCTTCATCAGCGCCTCGAAGTATTCCTTGCCACCGACTTCGCGCATGTACTTGGTCGAGAAGTTGGCGTGCATGCCGGAGCCGTTCCAGTCGGTGTCGCCGAGCGGCTTGCAGTGGAACTCGATGTCGACGCCGTATTTTTCGGTGAGGCGCAACATCAGGTAGCGGGCCATCCACATCTGGTCGGCCGCGGTCTTTGACCCCTTGCCGAAAATCTGGAATTCCCACTGGCCCTTGGCCACTTCGGCATTGATGCCTTCGTGGTTGATGCCGGCGGTGAGGCACAGGTCGAGATGTTCCTCGACCATCTTGCGGGCGATGTCGCCGACGTTCTTGTAGCCGACGCCGGTATAGTAGGGGCCTTGCGGCGCCGGATAACCGCTCGCCGGGAAGCCCAGCGGGCGGCCGTCCTTGTAGAAGAAATATTCCTGCTCGTAGCCGAACCAGGCGCCGGGATCGTCGAGGATGGTGGCGCGCTTGTTCGATTCGTGCGGCTGGCCGTTCGGCAGCATCACTTCGCACATCACCAGCACGCCGTTCAGACGCGAACCGTCCGGATACACGGCGACGGGTTTTAGGATGCAATCCGAATTGGAGCCGGTGGCCTGGTTGGTCGATGAACCGTCAAAACCCCAGAGCGGCAGCTGCTCGAGCGTCGGAAACGAGTCGAAGTCCTTGAGCTGCGTCTTGCCGCGCAGGTTCGGCACCGGCGTATAGCCGTCGAGCCAGATGTATTCGAGTTTGTACTTTGTCATTGGCGTCTCTCTGTTGACCGATGTGGAGAGCACACAGAACGCGTGCCCAGCAATTAGCCGCGGCAAGAATTGAGGCAACCGCGGCTCGCCCCGCCGCTTTCAAGCATTTCCTGTGCCAAACGCGCCGCAATCGCGACGGGTGCGATGCACGGTGCAAAGTCTTGGCGATTCGTTGCGGAATTTTTGCGATCCGAATAAGCAAAAAAACGGATGCACATATTGTAGCCACGAGCTGATTTTCTGTGAGGCATTCCGAGCAATTTTGCAGCAGAGGATTATATTAAGAAAGAAACAGGACACTCATTTGATGCGCGTTTGTTGGACAACGCGCACGGCGAAGGAGCCGAACGATGACCACCCCAAACTCCGGATCGGCAAAGATCTATGCGTTCCCGCCGCGCGGCCGTTTCGCGCTTCGGATCGACGACAGAAATTCCGCTGCCGCGGCGAACGTGCAGTTGCCGCGCGGCGTGAAGCTCGTATCCGGCGGCAGCAGCTGGTACCACGACGAAGCGATCCAGGATGCGATCGCGGCGGAGCGCGGCAGCAAGAACTGATAACGCTTCGCCGATAACTGCCGTGTCTTAGTCCGGCGGCGGGTATTCCGCATATTGCGGCAGATCGTCGGTGATCTCGAACCAGGGCGCCTTGCTGGCGACGAAACAGTGCAACGCCGGCTGCACCGGCGGATCGTCGAGCAGCGCGAGCGCGATGCCGTATTGCGGCGCGGTCGCGGGAAATTCGGCGGGCGGCTTCCAGTTCGGGCCGGCGCGGTTGATGACCGGCGAACCGCATTCGCGGCAGAAGCCGCGCTGATAGCCGCGCGGACTTTCGTAATATTTGATCAGGTGCTCGCCGGAGAGCCAGCGGAAATCCTTGGCGGCGACGCGGACGCGGCTGCGGAACGCAGCGCCATGCTGCATGCGGCATTGCGAGCAATGGCAATTCAGCGGACTGAGCAGCGGCCCGGCGATCTCGAATGTGATGCCGCCGCAAAGGCAGCTGCCGCGGATCGCGTTCATGCCGGTCTCCGTTGGTTCGTTGCCTTGCTGCAATGAGACAATCCCGCCTTCGGTTCATCCGGCCGACATCTGCTTCGGCAACAGCGCCTCGATGCGTGCGCGCAGGCCCGCGGGAGCGAAATCCATGGTGATCTTGCCGTTGAGTTCGGGGCCGAGCACGCGGTCGAGCAGCACGCTGCCGAAGCCGCGACTGACCGGCGGCAGGACCGCGGGACCCCCGGCTTCGAACCAGTCGAGCAGCAGCCGGTCGCCGTCGGCCTTGGGCACCGTCGTCCAGTTGATGGTGACGTGGCCGTCCGGCACCGAGAGCGCGCCGTATTTGACGGTGTTGGTGATCAGCTCATGCACCGCCATGCCGATCGCGACCGCGGTGCGCGACGGCAGCAGCACGTCCTCGCCGTTCGCGGCGATGCGGCTGCCGGCCTCATGCGCCTCCAGTTCGCCGTCGATCATGGGACGCAGCGACACCGACAGCCACTGGCCCTCGACCAGCAGCGTGTGGGTCTTCGCCAGCGACGCGATGCGGCCGGTGATGCTGTCGCGGAACGCCTCGAGGCTTTGGGTGTGACGGATGCTGAGTTCGACCAGGCTTTGCACGACCGTGAGCGTATTCTTGACCCGGTGATGCAGCTCCGCGATCAGCAATTGCTGCTGCCGCTCGGCGTTCTCGCGCTGCCTGACCTCATGGTGCAGTGTCACTTCGCGCATGACGATTTCCGCGAGGTCGCGCATCAGGCGCACGTCGGCCTCGCTCCATTGCCGCGTGCTGACGTCGATGGCGCACAGCGAGCCCAGCACATGACCCTGCGGCGTCGTCAGCGGCACGCCGAGATAGGCAACCACGCCCAGCTCGGCGACGGCGCTGTTGCCGCCGACCAGCGGATGGCCGCGCGCGTCGCCGACGACCAGCGGCTCGCCGCTGGTGACGACATGCTTGCAGAACGAATGGCTCAGTGGCGTCTGCCGCTGGCTGGCCCAGGGTTCGGGCAGGCCGGTGCTGCTCTTGAAGAACTGCCGGTCGATATCGACCAGCGACACCAGCGCCACGGGCACCGACAGCACGCGGCTCACCAGGCTCGTGATGCGGTCGAACGAGGCTTCGGCGGGAGAATCCAGCAGCCCCGTTGCAATCAGGGCGGCGCGCCGCTCGGCGGTTGAAAGTTTAGATCCTGGCAAAAAGCCTCCTCCACACGTCAACGCGCTTCTTTCAGGCCCGTTCCAGCCTGCGCCGCGGCAGGACCGGCTTCAAGACTGCATCCGTCCGACCAAAGGCGGGCCTAATGCCTGCGGCCGTGGCGGACGTCGGTGTTCTGCGTCGCGACCACGCGCCAGCGGCCGCCGATCTTGCGCACGACGCGGGTGCCGACGCTCTCGCGCGAGGCCTGGCTGTGCTCGTCGTGCAGCACTTCGCCGTCGATCCAGAACCGCGAATGCAGAATGGCGATCTCCGGCGTGAGGAAGGTCACTGTCATCTCCGGCGTCCGGCGCGTCGAGGTGCGGAACGGCCCGGTAGCGCCGTGCAGGCGCGCCATCAGATCGCGAAAGCCGTCCCGCGTGGTGGTCCAGGCGCCGTTGACGGTGATGAACTGCGCATCGTCGGTGAGCGATTCCGCCATGCCTTCGGGATCGTGCCGGTCCCATGCCGCATTGAAGCGGTTTTCAAGCTCGCGGATCAGGTCTTCGTCGGCCCGGCTCATGGTGTTCCCTTGTGCAGCATTCGCTTGGAAAGTGCCTGTCATCGTCCGCGCAGGCGGACGATCCAGTAATCGCCGCCCGACTTTCACTTTAGCACCAGTGAGTACTGGATGCTCCGCCTTCGCGGAGCATGACAGCGGAAGTGGCCCGCCCAGGCGACGGTGACGTGCCTCATCGCCAGCCCATTGCCGGGGCGACGTGCTTGAGGATCGCCTCGATGACGTGGGCGTTGTAATCGACGCCGAGCTGGTTGGGCACCGTGAGCAAGAGCGTGTCGGCTTCGGCGATGGCGGTGTCGGCCTTCAACTGCTCGATCAGGACGTCCGGCTCGGCGGCGTAGCTCCTGCCGAACACGGCGCGCCGGTTGTCGCCGAGGAAGCCGATGGTGTCTTCGGCCTCGCTGTCGCGCCCGAAATAGGCCCGGTCGCGATCGTCGGTCAGCGCGAAGATGCTGCGGCTGACCGACACCCGCGGCTCGCGGGTGTGCCCGGCCGCCTTCCAGGCCTCGCGGAATTTGTGGATCTGCGCCGCCTGCTGGACGTGCAGCGGTTCGCCGGTCTCGTCGTAGATCAGCGTCGAGCTTTGCAGGTTCATGCCGAGCTTGGCGCCCCATTCGGCGGTGGCGGCCGAACCCGCGCCCCACCAGATCCGATCGCGCAGGCCCTCGGCGTAGGGCTCAAGCCGCAGCAGGCCGGGCGGATTCGGAAACATCGGCCGCGGATTGGGCTTGGCGAAACCGTTGCCGCGCAGCACGTCGAGAAACACCTCGGTGTGGCGCCGCGCCATGTCGGCGTCGGTCTTGCCTTCCTCCGGCGCGTAGCCGAAGTAGCGCCAGCCGTCGATCACCTGCTCGGGCGAGCCGCGGCTGATGCCGAGCTGCAGGCGGCCGCCGCTGATGACGTCGGCGGCGCCGGCATCCTCCGCCATGTACAGCGGGTTCTCGTAGCGCATGTCGATCACCGCGGTGCCGATCTCGATGCGCTTTGTTCGTGCGCCGCAGGCGGCAAGCAGCGGGAACGGCGAGCCGAGCTGGCGGGCGTAGTGATGGACGCGGAAGAACGCGCCGTCGGCGCCGAGCTCCTCGGCGGCGACCGCAAGCTCGATCGATTGCAGGAGCGCGTCGGACGCCGTCCGCACCTTCGACTGCGGCGACGGAGTCCAATGGCCGAACGAGAGGAAGCCGATCTTTTTCATGGCAGCCTAATGTAAGGGTGCTGCGGAAGATTGCCACGCCCGCTCGTCCCCGCGGAAGCGGGGACCCAGTCTGGATTCCCGCTTGCGCGGGAATGAGCGGACTAATGTGTCATTGCGAGGAACGCGAGCGACGAAGCAATCCAGGGCGGCCGGCATGGAGCGCTGGATCGCTTCGCCGGCGCTCGCAATGACGCGTTTGCCCGTTCTCGCGATGCGGTGTGCATCCGAGGCATGTCCGCCAGCGCGAGGAGAAGCGGCGAAACTATTCCGTACGTCGTCAGGGCAATGAAAGCTTCGCGCTCTTCGCAACTGACGGATGGGCAAGGACGAAAGGAAAGAAAAAAGGAAGCGGAACGCCGAAAGACGCTGATCCGTATCCTCCGCCACCTTTCGGTCGCGGCTCGCGCCCTTTTCTCTTTCTCCTCCCCCGCTTGCGGGGGAGGTTGGGAGGGGGCGCGTTCGCCTGCCGGCGTTCCACCACGGCTCTTGCCAGAGGGACGCCAGTCCCCAAGGCTCAGCTTCAGGCCAGGCTTCCTGGGACGCGGGTTCAACGGGCGTTATCCGTTGTCGCCTGTCCCAGTCCAGTGGCAGCACCCCACGCACCGGTCGTA